>OGSY01000001.1_pt1 | contig 363613 bp, 329 predicted proteins | sample 1574281 | NCBI WGS metagenome assembly OGSY01 (sample SAMN03295855, study PRJEB24534) | human gut metagenome | isolation source: fecal sample 5 from infant 8 | host: Homo sapiens | place: USA: Pittsburgh, PA | collected 2014-07
ACAGTTTATACTTTAACATTAGCTACATCAATATTATATTCAAAATTTTTATAATAATTCAATTTAAGTATTATTTTTACTTTTTTATAATATTATGTTATCAAAAATCAACTAAATTCTCAATGTATTTTTTACATTTACTCTATATAAAATCTATACCCATTGTAAATATAATGTAATCAAACTATTTTTCATTAAACTTTATTATATAAATTATCAAAGAAAAATACTCCTATGAAAATTCCATAAGAGTATTTAAATACTAAATATTTCTTTTTTGCTTCCATATTGCAAAGGCAACTTTAAAAATAACTGCTTCATTAAACTTCCTTATATCATATGAAGTACATTTCTGAATTTTATCCAGTCTATAGATCAAAGTATTTCTATGCACATATAGTTTTTTAGATGCTTCGCTAAGATTTAAATTTAATTCAAAGAAAACATCGATACTCTGTATAATATCATTATCTAATCTTTCAAATCCTTCATTAAACTTAGCTATAATTCTATTTTTTTCATCTTCATTTAAATTATCTATAATGCTTTCAAACATTAGGCTATCCATGTTAAAAACCTTTCCTGAAACATGATATTTATGGGCTAGATTTAATTTATATCTACATAAATCAAAGTTGTTTTTCAAAGAAACATAATCCGATATTTCTACATAACTCATATAACATTTCATATAAATTGATGTATATAAAGTTTCATAAATACTGCAAGTATGCTCTTGAATATTTTCAAAACTTCCAAGAAGAATTACATATTCTTTAAATGTAAATATTAGTATTTCAGTATCACTATAGACATTGTTTAATATTTCAACAGCTTCCTCTGATTTATCCTTTACACTTATTACAATTAAAAAAGAATCTTCCTTTAGCTGCCTTGTATTTTCTTTTATTTTTTCTTCTGATATATCTACGCCATTTAACAAATCCAAAATTATTTTTTCAGAATCTATGCTATATTCACAAAACTTATCCTTAATACAGAACTTCAAAAGTCCAAGAGACTCCTTAAACAAACCCGGAATTATAAGTTTGACTTCACTAAAACCAAGTAAGAAATCATCTTCTTCCACCTCTGACTGAAAGTATACAGGATCAGCCTCAAATACAACTTTTCCATCTATATATGCTTTAAATGGTATTTTACAATTATTATATATCTTTTCTAAGTACTGATCTAATCCTGTCATTCTCTTCACCTCATGTCATAAATATATATGCAGTCAAAATAGTAACTTATTAACAGATTCTTAATTCTGAATCTTTATCAAATATGTGAATTTTATCTATTTGAACATGTAATTTAATTTTGTCTTTTGGTTCAAATTTTGTGCTTCCTTCAACTTTTGCAGTCATGCTACTACTTCCAGATTTGAAGTAAATGTAACTTTCTGCACCCATTCTTTCAACAACTTCAACATCTCCACCAATTGTAACATCTATAGCATCTTTAACTAATACTTCTGAATCGCTTAAATGTTCTGGTCTTATTCCAAAAACAACTTCCTTATTTACATATCCACCATCTTTTAATATTTTAGCCTTTTCAGTTGGTAATAAAACCTTGTTGTTTTCGAATTTAGAATATAATTTTCCGTCTTCTTCAACAACTAATCCATTCATTAAGTTCATTTGAGGACTTCCGATAAATCCTGCAACGAATAAATTATTTGGTGTATTGTATATATTAAGTGGTGTATCTACTTGTTGAATTATACCATCTTTCATAACAACAATTCTTGTACCCATTGTTAAAGCTTCTACTTGGTCATGTGTTACATAGATAAATGTTGTTTCTAAGTCTTGATATAATTTTGATATTACAGTTCTCATTTGAACTCTTAATTTAGCATCAAGGTTTGATAATGGTTCGTCCATTAAGAATACCTTAGGTTCTCTTACAATAGCACGTCCAAGTGCAACTCTCTGTCTTTGTCCCCCTGATAATGCTTTTGGTTTTCTATCTAATAAATGCTCAATATCTAATTTCTTAGCAGCATCTTTTACTTTTTTCTCAATTTCTTCCTTTGGTGCTTTTCTTAATTTTAATGCAAACGCCATATTATCATATACTGTCATATGAGGATATAATGCATAGTTTTGGAAAACCATTGCTATATCTCTTTCTTTAGGTTCTACATCATTAACTAATTTTCCACCAATATATAATTCACCTTTAGATATTTCTTCAAGTCCTGCAATCATTCTTAAAGTTGTTGATTTACCACAACCAGATGGACCAACGAAAACTATAAATTCTTTATCTTCAATTTCTAAATTAAAGTCTTTAACTGCTGTAACATCTCCTGAATAAATTTTATAAATATGTCTTAATGATAAATCTGCCATATTTTTGCCCTCCCAAAATTAATTAATACTATATTTTTTATTATAATTATCTGATACATACTATTTTTATTTTATGTGAAATTTTAAATCTACTATATGATGTCACTATTAAGATTAACTTAATAAACTTATTTGCTTTTTAGATTCGCATCTTCCATATGTTTATTTTACTATATGTAATCCTTTAATATCTATACGGAAATTTCACAAAACTATAATAGGTTTTTTGTAAGAATATATAAACTATAATAAAAAAAAAACCTAAGTGCTCATATAAATTTACAATTCACTTAAGTTTTATTAGTTACTTTCTCTAATACGTGTATATTATTAATTTATTTTTTAATACCTTTCATCACACGATGGATACATATTTCTATCCCATATATAATCATTATCTATTAAAAATTGGTCATTAACTAAAAAATATTTATTAATATTTTCCGAATCATTATTAGTTATGTCAATCTGATACCACTTTTCATCTATTTTTACAATATTCCATGAATGTGATATACCCCTTGCTGTTCCTATAACAATCCTATTTTCAATACCTGCATTATTAAACATTTTATACGCAGTCATTGAATACCCTTGACACACTGCTTTTGATGTTGTAAGCGAAGAATACACACTTACTGATTTTAAATCATAATCATATTCATATCTATTCATAATATAATTATTAATTGCTTTCACCTTATCAAAATCAGACATATCATCATTAATAATATTATCTGTAATGTTCATAAGTTCCTTATCAATATAATTTTCCTGCTCTTTTGAACATAGATATTTTATATTTAAAGTTGTTTCAATACCTTCATTAATATTATATGCTTCAGGCTTTATTTGAGTCCACGATCTTTCAAGATAATCATCTTGAGAATAAGCCTCTTTAAGAGATGACTTTAAATTTAATACAAAATTATCTTTATCACCTTTGAATACAAATTTTATCTTATCCTCTCTATTTATCATATTTTCATATATATAATTTTCTGCATCATTCCAGTTTGAAAATACTTCATATGCATATACTGGTATACTCATAGTTAAAATTTGCACCATTATAATACCCAGTAACATATGCTTTCTATATTTAGAAAAACATTTCACACTTTTCATCCTCTCGTATTATTAATTTTTCAATATATTAATACAATAAAAAGCTATATTATTGGTACTATAATATAGCTTTTCATATATTGAAACATTAAATTTTATACTGGTAAAATTACAATATATATATACATGTCATTAATATTGTAATTATCTAAAACAAAAAAATAGCCGTCTGAAGAATACAGAAAATCAACTTTCCTTGTTTCTTTCAATCGTCTATTTTACATGTTGCGAGATAAGCCATAAGCCGAGTTCTGTGTTCCAAAATTAGCATATTTTATTGTACTTTATCGTATCTTATAATACTCTGTAGTTATTAGTATAACTAGCTTTAAAGTACATTGTATAATTTACCATATTAAATTCTATTCTATTATATTTTACTGATGGTGGGAAGAATGTCGGAAGTTCTAATTCTTCCGACCATTCTCTTAAACATATATTTAGAGAAGATATCTCCCGTTTTTTTACTATTATAGTATTAAAATATTTTCTCCAATATATCCCTAACCGCACTGCATGTATCAATAAACTCTATTTCCGATGCATAATTGAATTTATTTTTATATACATTCCATTGTTTTATCATATTTTGATTTTCCTCGATTTCTTCTAATATTTCAGAATAACTTTCAATACTATTTATTGTTTCTCTCTTTTTAGCAGTTTCTTGCAATGCTAATTTTAATGTTCCTATATCAATATTTTCTTTTTGCAACTTCCACAATATATACACATCATAATAATCTCTTAATCTTGTATTTAGGGTTTGCTCAGCAAACCCTAAATTCAATTAAAAATTTGCCTTTTTTTATTTCAGATAAATTAAACAACTTTTCTAAAAAAAGCTTCAAAAGAGATCTTAATCTCTTATTAAGATTTAATACTAAAAAAGCAGTATTAATTACACACTGAAGTTTCTTTTAATTTCTATAAGTTCTTGGCTTTTTACCATCGGCCGAATCATGTAAAATATCAATAATTTTTTCTAAATTTTCTCTTGATTTATTCAGCAAAGTTAAATCTTGAGGAAATGCAATATCTGCTGGTGTACATGTTGCATCAATTATTATTGTACCTCTATTTGATGAGTCTGAATTATCATTGTCTTCATCATCTTTTTTGTTTTCACTTTCGATTATTAATTCGTTAATTTCTGAAAGAAATTTAGCTGAAAATCTTTTTCTAAAGTCAACTAATACGGATGCTGAAAATGGTGCCCTTTCTTGGAATTCTTTTAACCCTATAAAAAATTGAAGATATGGATTTTCAGAAACTTGGTTAACAAGTTCTCTATCAGAGCAATTTAATGTTTGTTGAATTATAAGTGTCCCCAATGCAATTCTTACACTTTTTGCTGGATTTCCTTTTTTTCTAAATTTTTTTGCATACTTTATTTCTATTTCGTCCCAAGGTATAATTTTTGATAATTTAATCCATCTATTATTTTCATTAAGCTTCCCGTATGGAAAAATGAAATCTTCAAATTTTAATTGATTTTCTATTTTATACATTCAAAATCACCTCTAAGTGCAAGCTTTTTCCTTATATTTGGACATATTCCATGCACTTGTTATAGCTCAAAATTAATTTCACGTCAGTATTTTCAATACTGACAGAATTGTTGAGCAAACCCTATATAGATAAGTGGCTTGAGGCACAATCAAAAAAATAATTCTAGAAATTCATAAACTGCACCGGGTGCAGTTTATAAATTTTAAGTACTAAAATATTGCGTGTTTCCATTTGTGATATAGTATTGTAATTTATAAGTTAATCCCATTTTGTAAATTTTTGTATTTTTTGCATATATATTAACAACTAAAGATTGACAGCTTACAATCAACACTGTCAATTAATTCAATGGGGGTAATTTCATGAATTACGAAGAAATTGAAGACCATGTCAAACTAGCCAAACAAGGCAACTCTGAAAACTTAGCAAAGCTGCTTCTCCAATTCAAACCTTTTATATTCAAAACCGCTAAACAATTTAACATAAAAAATTATGATAAATATGATTTTGTACAAATAGGATACATTTCTTTAATTAATGCTGTAGATAAATATGATACTTCAAAGCATTCATTTTCAAGCTATGTGTATAGTGCAATAAAAAAACAGTAATCTATTGAACCAATGTATCATTTATGATATTAGCTATATTTTCAATATTATTGTTTATAAAGAAATGATTTCCTTCAAGATTGTATATCCTACACTTTTTACTAGTATGTTTTTTCCAAGCAAGTATATCTTCTAAATTAATAGAATCTTGTTTTCCATTTAGTATCGATATATTACATTCAATTTTATTTGTTCTTTCTTTATACTCATATGTTTCTAATATTTTAAAATCATTTCTTATTATAGGAATATATATTTCTAGCAATTCTTTGTTATTAATCAATTCTTCTGGTGTTCCACCAAGCTCTATGATTTTATTCATAAAATCATAGTTGGCTAAAGTATAAATGTTCTCCTTTTCTCTTACAACATTAGGAGCTTTATATCCTGAAAAAAATACATGCTTTGGTTTTTTGGCTCCTATTTCGTTAATTTTATAATATAATTCATAAGCTAAAAGACTCCCCATGCTGTGTCCATAAATAGCATAATCATCATATATTTTATCCTGAATCTCATTAAAAATATCTTCTACTGCTTCTTTTAAACTTTCATAAAAAGTCTCTTTAAATCTTTTCCCTCTTCCTTTTAATTCTATAGGATATAAATTAATTGATGGAGCTATATAATTGCTCCACCTATAATATACTGTTCCCGAACCTCCTGCATAAGGTAAACAAAATAATGTCATTAATGAATTCTTCCTTTCTCTGATGCAAGTTTACAATAATTTTTTATTAAATTATGTTGATTTATATTTATAATGTTGTTAGGAATCTCTTTATTTAATGAACATACTGCCATTTTATAACCTGGCTCTATATCAAATATCCTAAATGAATGTTCTTTAGGTTCATTATTAATAATCACTTTAGCATTTTCATATCGATCAATATCAAGCGAAAATGAATTTAGTGATATTGATAGTCCTTGTCCACAACACTTAATATAGCTCTCTTTTAAGGTCCATATAGTATAAAATTTACTTAATTGAATATTTAAATTTTGATTAATAATATAGTCAAACTCTCTTACGGTAAAAAAACATTTTGATATCTCTTTATAATCAATATGTTTAATTTCTTCAATATCAATTCCTACAGGTTTACTATCAATAACACATACCACGTAATCTCCGGAATGTGATATATTAAAATTGAATTCAGTATGGTCTTTTAAATAGGGTTTATCATATAAATTTTTTCTAAACTTTATACGCTCATTACCAATACTCAATTCTTTAATAATTATTGTCCTTATCAATATTTCTCCAATTATTGTTCTAATTTTATCTTTTTTATTAATAAATTTTTTGATTTTAATTCTTTTTTCTAAATCAATTATTAAACTTAACTCATTTAATTGTTCATCATTAATATCTAAAATTTTTATCGCATAAGTCTCCATAATTTTCCTCATTATATATTCTTACGTTTCATCAAGTTATATGAATATTGCCCTTCTCAATATAAAAGAATACAAAAAGTTTTCCTAGAACAAATATCCTCTTATAAAGGGAAGGACAATTAACAAGAAATTAAAATGTCTTTGTTTTCACTCTGTCCAACTACATAAGTATAAATTTAAATTTTTAAATTTATAAAGGTTTGATTACAAAATATTCGATAACTATTACCGTCAGTTTCCATTAAATTATTTTATTTAACGTTAAGTATGAAGCTATTTATTTTTAGTAGCAAATGCAAATATTCTCTCAAACTTTAATTCAATGTAGTCTTCAGAACTAACCTCCTGTAGGCTTTTAATAAACTCCTCAATAAACAAATCTCTCTTTTCTTGGTTTAAGTTACTCAAAAAGAGTTGTAATCCAATAGAATCAAAAAATTCATATGCTTCTTTAACAGAATTAAACTTAAAGAATGATTGTTTTTTGCAAATATTAATATTATTAAACCCTTGACTAACTAAAAGTAATTTAAAATCTTCTTCTTCAGGAGCATACCAAGGATTATCCCATGCTTTGTAATATTCATTTAAATTTAAATTATTTATTACTTTATTAGTAAAGTATATAAGTGGATGGGATAAATTAAGAAGTGGAAATTGTACAGCCATATATCCACTTGGTTTAAGGGCTCTTGAGAAAGCATTTAAAGCTTTCTCAATATCCTTTATCCAATGTAATACTGAATTAGAAAAAATGATGTCAAATTTATTTTCATATATAATATCTGTCAGACTCATATTGATAAATTCAACATTTCTTATATCAACTTCACCCATTGTTTCAATGCATTTATTTATCATTGAAGCGGATGAATCAATTCCGACAACATAACCTTTTTGGGCTATAGACGCAATCTCCATTGTAAAATTACCTATGCCACATCCTGCATCAAGAATACAATCATCCTCCGATATTTGAATGTAATTTAGCAATTCTTGTCCAATGTTTGCTTGTAAATTCGATGCTGATTTATATTTTGAAGCATTCCATATATAAGACATATTATTCCTCCTTATTTTGCATTACTTGAAATTATTCAACTCAAAATATGCTTTTTACTTAATTATGATATAGTAATAGATATAAGATACAATCAAAAAATAATAACTTAAAGTGAATTACATTGCAACATTTGTATATTAGTCTAACTAAATTTATGCGTATTCTAATATTCTGCTTGCACTTAATAATTCTTGGTCGTATTTACTCTCTAGATTATAGATATTCAAGAGTAAGTTTGTTATATCTTGCTTCAATGACTCATCTATTATTGAAGTATATGAATACTTTACAATTAAAATCCTTATTTTTTCCCATTCTCCAATAATATCTAACTTCATCTTAATTAATAAATCATTATTATTTAATAGTTTTCTTAAAGTGTATAACTCAACTTGCTTTGCATGTATTACTTCATTAATAAATGTAATCAACTGCTGAACATATTTATCAAGTCCAAATTCTGCAAATATATTTTTCATTCCAATAACAATTTTTTTGATATTTTCTGTTGAAGTATTAATATTATCCTGATGTTTTATTATTAGATCAAAGAAAGTATATAAATAGTTATTCTCATTGTAATTTGTAGAAATATTATTGCAAAAGAACTCAAAATATGTAGGGTTTTGTCCATTTCCAATAATATTATTATTATTTACATGCTCTCCATCTCCAGTATAATTTTTAATAAAACTATGATAACTATTTTCCATATCTTCAAAACTTAGTAAACACTTACGATAAGATAAAGTATCAACATTTTTTTGCTCAACAATATAGAATTCTCTATCCTCTTTATCATATCCATATATTAAAATGCTATGTGGGACGTGATTTTTGTTAAATGCATCTAATCTTATAGATTCATAATAACAGTCAACACAAAGAATTACGGGTTTATTATTATCTATTGATCTAATTATTGAATTAGTTAATTCTGAACATTCTGTCTTATAATCGCAATCAATCTCCAAATCTCGAAGTATTAACTGCCACTCCTTTCCTTTAGAATAATCAACTGAAAATTCTACTCCAGAATTTTTCTCATTGCATCTATAAGTCGCAATTTCACTTGTAAAAAAAGGTATTAAATCCTTATTAAAATGAGTTACAACAGAAAATAATGAATTATAAAAACAGCTTTTATAAAATAATTCGTTGAATGGGGTTATATTATCAAGTAACTTTTTATCACACATTTTAATTCGCCTCCATATTTAAGAGTCACTACACAACACTTCCTACATTAGTTGACTTTTGGCTAACATAATGAGCTAAATCTTTTAGTATCTGGAAATTATAAATATCATTATACTCAATTGTTATTCCTTCCTTCTCCAATTCAATTTGCATTCTTATTACTAATAAAGAATGTCCTCCAAGTAAAAAGAAATTATCCTCTCTACCTATACTATTAATATTTAAAAGATTCATCCATACCTTAGCAATTGTCTTCTCTATGTCTGTTTCAGGCTCTTCTCTATTAGTTTCTGTCGAAATGCTAACTTGTTGTAGCGCCTTCTTATCTAACTTTCCTGATAGTGTTTTAGGAAAGGTGTCAAGTATAACATAAAATGAAGGTACCATATAGTCAGGTAATTTTGTAAGTAAATAATTTCTGATTTCATATATTTCAATATCAATATCACCTTTGCGCAATAAATAAGCAACAAGATTCTTTTGTCCTGGGTTGTCCTCTCTTATTCCTACCACAACATCTTTGACTCCCATAAAACCTCTGATATATTGTTCTATTTCTCTAAGTTCTATTCTATATCCCCTTATTTTTACCTGGTCATCTTCCCTTCCTACTAAACGTAGGTTACAATTATTATCTACAAACGCTAAATCACCGGTCCTATAAATCATTTCTTCATTAATAGAATCCACTGTAATAAACTTTTCTTGATTAAGCTGCTGCAAATTCAAATAACCTCTTGATAAACACTTACCAGACACGCACATCTCACCAACAACGCCAACAGGAACTGGTTTCAAGTTCTTTCCTAATACAAAAGTTTTTACATTAGACAATGGTTTTCCTATAGGTACATTTTCATCACTTTCTGAAAGTTCTATTGTATTAAATACAGTTGCATTAGAAGAACATTCAGTAGAACCATAGAGATTTAATAGTGGTATATTTTCAAATGTTTTATACCATTCCCTTACTAGCGATGAAGTAATTGGCTCTGCACTTGTAGTTGCTAATCTTAAACAATCCCACTTATCTTCGCTATTCTTTGCTTGTTGAATAATTATTTCTAAAAATGGAGGTGATGCAAGCAAATAAGTTACTTTATTATCTATAAGTTCTTTCCAAAGAGTCCTTGGAGTTAAAATATCTTTCTTGGATAATATAAGACTAGGTATTCCCTTTAATAAGCCTCCATAAATCTCCCATGTTGATGCAACTAATGCGTATGATTTTTGTATTACTGCTACATCTGTGTCAACAAATGGATACTCTTTCCACATCCAAAACAATCTATTTAGTACAGACTTCATTGGTATTTGAACACCCTTAGGTTTTCCAGTTGATGCAGATGTATAAACAATATTAAATATATCATCTACTTTATTTATGCAAGTAGGGTTCTCGCTACTTTCCATATCAATTTCTTTCCAGTCACTATCAATGTAAATTTTAAGACCCTTATATTCAGGAAATTTATCACACTCATTATATGTTAAAATAGCTGGAATATTAGTATCACCAATAATAGCTTTTAATCGATCATTAGGATAATCTGCGTCTAATGCCACATAAGTTCCACCTGATTTTATAATACCTAATAATCCAACAACCATTTCTAACGATCTATCAATGCAGATACCGATTTTATCTTCACGTCCAAATCCTTTTCTTCTAAGATAATTTGCTATCTTATTTGCTCTTTCATTTAATTCTAAATAAGTAATTTTTTTTAATCCATAAATGTATGCAGTTTCAAGTGGACTTGAAACAACTTGTTTTTCAAATATTTCTTGAATTGTACTACCATTGTTAAAGTTATATTCTGTATCATTCATTAATTCTTGAATCCTATATTCTTCTTCAGAAAGCAGATCTAATTTTGATAAAGGTTTTAAAGGATTAGACACAATACTATTTAACAATACTTCGAAGTTTTTAATCATTCTGTTTATAAATGACTCTTCAAATAATGCTGTAAAATATGAAAATTGTACATATAACTGATCATGGTCTTCTTGAACATAAAGCGTTAACTCATATTTTGTAAAGCCTGACTCTCTTTCTCTGAATGATAATTTTATATTCTCTTCTTTATTTTCATTTAAATTTTCATTAAGAACTTCAGCTTTTTCAGAGTACATATTAAACATAACTTGGAAAATAGGTGATACACTTGTATCTCGAACGACATCAGAAAATTCAAGCATCCATAAAAATGGATAATTACTATTTTCAAACGTCTCTAAAACCATCTCACGAGTTGAATTAAGTAACTCAACAAAATTCTCTTTATTTGACAAATTTGTTCTCATAGGCAGCATGTTTAGGAAGAATCCTACAAGTTCATCTGTTCCTGGATAATTTCTGTTTACATGTGGTGATCCGACAATTATATCTTCTTGGCCAGTATAGTTATATAATAATAAATTAAAAGCAGCTAAAAAGGTCATATACAAAGTTGAATTATTATCATTACTTAGTGATTTTAATTTTTGTGTTAGTTCCTTATCGATTATAATTGCTTCGGATTTCCCTTCATAATTTACAATTTTTGATCTCTTTTGCTTTACTGGTAAATTGAGAATAGGCAGTGTTCCAGATAATTTATTTTTCCAATAATCATCTTGCTTTTTTAGAGTATTTTTGTTTAAGTTTTCCTTCTCCCATAATGAATAATTTCTAAATTTAAGTTTACTTGGTAGCATCGTATATGAGTCATTATTAATTAGTCCATGATAGCAACTATTCAATTCTCTTAAAATTACAGATAATGACCAAGCATCCATAATTATTTCATGTGTGGTTAAAAGAGTTATATATTCTTTTTCATCTAACTTAAATAATTTCAATCTCATTAGTGTATCATTTGCTAAGTCAAAAGGATTTTTAATTTCTTCATCTGCAATTTTTCTTATTTCCGCTTCTTTGTTTATTTGACTATTTTGAGACAGATCCACAACTGAAATTTCCAATTGATTGTTACAATAATTTATATATGGTATTCCATTAGTTTCTTTAAAGCATGCATTCAAATTATCATGTCGTTTAAAAATCTCTTTCCATGCATTATCAAATGCTTTTAAATTTAATTTTCCATTAATGTGCACATAGCCTTGTAGAGTATAGAATGGACTATTCTTATTAATTTTCCACAAATACCACAAACGTTGTTGCTCAAATGATAATGGAAACTCATTTGTTTCATGCTCAATATCTGTAGGCTTACTAATTACTGTGTTGTCTTGATTAACTCTTATCTTTTCTGCTATCTCTAAGATATTATGGACATATATATCTTTAAATGTAAGTTGATAATTTAGTTTTTCCAAGACACTTGCAATAATTCTTAATGCAATTAAAGAGTCTCCGCCTAGTTCAAGATAATTATCTTTTATTCCTACACTTTCGAATCCAAGTGCTTCACTCCAAATATTTGCCAAAATATCCTCAGTTTCATTTTTAGGTAATACATATATTGTATCTAAATTAGGTCTAATACTTTGAGGTTCTGGTAATGCTTTAATATCAATTTTACCATTTGAATTTAAAGGTAAAGAATTCAATCTAACAAAACGGTCTGGTATCATATAGGTTGGTAAATGCTTATTAAGAAAACTTCTAATTTCATTAACTTTTATTTCTTTATCACTTACTATATATGCTATTAGGCTTGGAATTTCTTCACTTTGTACATTATCGCCTACGATACACTCTCTTGCAACAAGCTTAACTCTATTACTATTTATTTTCTTTACTACCACAGCACAAGTTTTTACTTCTTGAATCTTATTTATATATGCTTCTATTTCTGGCAGTTCAATTCTGTAACCTCTAATTTTAACTTGCCTATCAATTCTTCCATGATACTCCATATCTCCATTAGGTAAATATCTAACTAAATCTCCTGTTCTATATAAAATCGAGTAGTCTTCATCATCAGAAAATGGATTATTAATAAATGTACTTTGGGTTTTTTCTAAATTATTAATATATCCTTTTCCTACCCCAATACCAGCTACACATAATTCTCCATCTTCACCTTCACTGCACAACTTTATTTCGTCAATACCAGGCACTATTATATATGTTTTAAGATTTCTTATTGCTTTACCAATTGGCATATGAATTACTTCATCTGAAGGTGAAGTATTTGCAATATAGTGAGAAACACCATCAGAACATTCAGTAGGTCCATATGAATTAAGAAGTGGAATATTAGGATAATATTCAAACCACTTTCTACATAGCGATGGAGGTAATGCTTCCCCAACAAGAGCAACATATCTTAGATTTTTGAAATTATATAATTTACTTGAATTTTCTATTTCTTGGACAATAGCTCTTAACATTGAGGGAACCACTTGCATATGTGTAATTTCATTTTGAGATAAATATGTAAGAAGCTTTGAAGGTTCTCTTGCAATTTCATTATTTACAATATGAACTTGTCCTCCAACTAAAAGGGCAGACCATAATTGCCAAACAGATATATCAAAGCACTGAGAAGCACTTTGAACTAATGTATCAGTTTCTGTTATGCCTAAATCAGATATTTTTGAATATAAATGATTTACCATTCCTTTTCTTTTAACCATGGCCCCTTTAGGTACTCCTGTAGAACCTGAAGTAAATATTACATAAGCCAAATCATCTGGACTACATTCAATTGGTAAATTGTCAGTATTATTATTAATTTCTATAGCTTCCTCAATAGTAACAATGTTTAATGTAGATTCAATCCAGGATCCTTTAATCTTTTCATACAACTCTTCTTTTAATTCACTACTTACAATTAAAATATTGCTTGAACTTTGTTCTATAATTTGAGATATCCTATTAACTGGAAACTTAGGATCAATTGGCAAATAAGCCCCTCCAGCTTTAAATACAGCTAAAACTGCAGCAGCAAAAGAAATTCCTCTATTACTATAAATTGATACAACAGTATTTTTACCAACATTAACATCCCTTAAAAAATGAGCTAATCGGTTTGCCTGTTTATTAAAGTTTTCATAACTTATATTATTTTCTCCACATACGATAGCAGTTTTTGAGCCTTGGATGTCAGATATATTTTGGAATATATCACAAATATCAACATCATAATCCCATTTCATAAGTTTTTCCATATATGCTCCTCCTCTATATTTATGTTATATAATCTATAAATGTATTGTTTATCAGAATTAAAATTATTACAAATATTCAGAAAGTAATTACATGTCCTATTTGTTTAACTTTTTTTCTAAATATAAAATTATACTACGGATATTTTGATATTTTTTAAAATCTAATTCTTCAATATCAAATTCAATATTAAAAGTTTTTTCAATTTCAGTAATTATTTTTATTATACTAATTGAGTTTATACCATAACCATCCAAATCAGCATCTAAGTCTATTTGGCTTGGACAGATATCAAGCTTTAAACTTTCTTTAATAATTTCCCTTATTTTCATTTCAACTTCATTGTTCATAAGAAATCAATCCTTCCTTAATATAATTCCAAAAATTAAATTAACCATAGAATGAATGTATATTCTATCTATTTTCATTATTTACTCATTAGTAGTTAGATTGTTACCATGCTGTCAGAATTCTTATATATGCTGTGGTAATTGTCTCCAGTAAAAATTAGTATCTGATTATTTAAATACGGATGAATACCATTAGAATAGCTAGAAATAATAAACTTTCTAAAGAAAATAAATTTTTTCATAATTTTAATACTACTAAAATAAAGTATTAGATTTCTTTCACTTGGATTTTCAATTGTATTTGAAATATATAGAAAACAAAAATCACCCTTATGTTCAAAATCTTTATATTTAAACCCAGTTTCATCAAATTCCATATCACTATGAGGAATGAAACTTTTTAAAAAAGAAATGTTGTCACGACATCCAATAATAATCATATTGCCTTTATTTCTAGTAATTTTGTCTAGTTTATTTTCTTGAATAATTGAATAATTAACATATAGTTTATCATTATGTCCTTGAGTTTTAGGAGACGAAAGAACATTAGCAATATGATTAATTTCATTTTCTAATTCTTTATTAGCATAATATGAAGGAATAATTATTGTTAATGGTTCTAAATAGATATCGAGAATTCCCATGCCTAACCATTTATTTATAACCTCATTTTTGCTATTGAAATTCAACTCAATATTTTCATCAAAAATATTAACAATTAGGTTATTACAATTTAATTCTTTATTAACATTACACAATTTTCCATTAATAGTAATTTTCAATTGACTAGTAGCTATATTTTTTGGAAACTCAAATGAAATTTTTCTAACATTAAACAAATCAACTTCTATTTCAGTCTCACTAATTATATTTCCACTTATTTCAAAGTAATTCCCTTTGTTCCCCATTTCAAGAACATGAATAAATTCAAAACTGCTATGCCTCATACGTTCTGATCTTAAATAAAAATGCTTAGGATATTTAGTCTTGGAAACTTGCAACAGCCATTTTATAATAAAATTATTTAATATATAGTTAGCTACTGAGCTATGCTCAACATCTTCACATTGTAATGGATAATACGAATTATACATTCCTAACGCTTTATTGGGTAAATTAAATGATTCATTTAATAAGTCAGATTTAGTTCCGGCTATATTTAAAACTGACATATTGGTATAGTTTTTTAAATTATTTCTGTACGGAACTCCGTCTAATATTGCAATTGCTGCAAATATATCTGGATGAGCTTGAGAGGTTGCCCATGTAGCAGAGGCTCCATTACTATATCCGTGTAAATATATTCTATTATTGTCTATATTAAATTTATTATTTAATAAATTTATCCCTTCTAAAATTGCAGCTTCACCTACATAACTTCCTAAATTTACTCCTCTAAATAGAACACATGTAATAATCACTTCATCATCAATTTTATTATTAAAAACATTTTTATATAAAATAGGTATCTCATATAACTGATATGTTGGTAAAAAAACAATCATAGGGTATTTTTTATTTTTATCGTATTTAGGAGGTAAATAAATTATCATATTTTGCATTGACTTATCTAGTTTTGATATATAAAAATGTCTATGTACTCCATAATTAGAGAATATTTTATTCGTACTTAAACCTTTATCAATTAAATCAATTGCCTTTATTAAGTTATTTATCTCCATTTCAATAACTCTAGGACTCTTTATCTGATCTGCCTTTACTTCAACCATATAATTAGCTTCAACTTTAATCTTATTAATTTCTTTTAATTCTGAACTTAGATAATCTAACATGCCATTTATATAAAGAATATCTTCTTCATTAACATTTTTTCTATACATCCTAATCTCATCAAATCTGTCTTTATATCTTTTTAATAATTTTTCTGGATCACCAAACAAAAACCAGCTATTATCAGTAACAACATCACCATAAAGTGTTTTATAACTGATATTGAGTGTAAAAATATTATTCTGATAACTTTTAATATCCTTTAAATAATCAGATATTTTACACGATACCTTTTCATAAAATTTAGTTTCAAATTTTATTAATTCTTTACCTAAATAATCATTTATAGTAATATAAATTTCATCTTTTAAATCTATATTTATAAAATCTCTCGGAATTACCATAAACTCAAAGTTATCTTTCTCAGAAATAATTAAACGCTGCTGAAGTAATGCGAAATTATTAAAAACATGATTATCAAGTAAGTCTTTAATCATCTCACCTTCAAGACTTTTTAATTCAGACTCTACATTATTTATTCTCAGTGATATGGCACTTTCTTCTGTTTGTAAATGTTCTGCACACTCTACAAATATTATATTATTGCCTTTTTTTAATTCAAAATGTATTAGATAAGAATCTGCTCTTTGAATATATCCATTAAAAACTAACAGATTATTAATCCATACCTTTATCCTAGAGTATTTTCCAAGTCTCATAATTACTTTATTGTCTTCTGAACATCTTAAATTTGAAATAAAGAATATTCTTTGATTGTCTTTTATTTCTATATCTCTTAGACGTAATCCCATTTTATTAATATCAATACTATCATATAATTTACAAATTGCTTCTTCTCCATTAGAAAACTTGATTTTTGAACCTTCATCTAATTTATTTTCTTCCATTTCAATAATATTATTGATGTCAAAATTATAGTAATCATTTATATCAGGATTTAATACTGGTCCAATACAATATGATTTGAAAATTCGTGTTATCCCATTAAATGTTGTTGTTATCTTTTCTAAACTATGCTCTTCAATATCTAAATTTTTTGCTCCAAACAAAATAGAACACTCTCCCTTTTTAATCACTTATGCTTAGCTGGTAATAATTTTAAAATAAGACATATTGGAATCACAATAATAACTATTGCTAAAATAGAAATGGAATTCCAACCAATTACTTGTAACATCCATCCAGACATTCCGGAAAAGACTGCTGAACTTCCAAAGACAAATAAATCATTCACAGCTTGTGTTTTAGCTTTCTCTTCCTTTGAATATGTTTGAGTAAGTAGTGTAGACATACCTATGAAGCAGAAATTCCAACCTATTCCTAATGAAACTAATGAAATTATAAAACAAAAAATTCCTAAACTGCCCATTGTTAATAAAATCAATCCTGATATAACAGTAAACATCATTCCTAAGAAAGATATTTTAATGCTGCCATAACGTTGAATTAATGCCCCTGTAAAAAATGATGGTGCAAACATAGCTAATATATGCCATTGCATAACATTTACAGTATCTTTCATAGAATATCCAAGTTGAACCATAGCAATAGGTGTTGCTGTCATTAGTAACATCATAGATGAATAACCAGCTACAGCCCCTATAAGAGCTATAATAAATTTATATTGTGATGCAACAATTTTAAATGGACGGCCTCCTGTATTTTGTTCAGAAACATTTGCAAATTCGACCTTTAGAGGTAACAATATTATAGTAGTTACAAAACAAAGAATTGCAATTGAAACATAGGTTGAAAAATATGTTTTAGAATCATTTGCTGATGTACATATTCTTATAATTTGTGGTCCTGCAAATGCTGCAATTACTCCTCCGGCTAATACAAAAGAAAGTGCACGGCTGCGAAAGCTTTCCTCTACTACCTCCACAGCTGCAAATCTGAAGAATGTAGAAAAGCCCCAAAAAATTCCCAAAATAAACATCCCTATTAGAAACATAGTAAATGATTTTGCTGAAATGCTAATTGAACATACAAGAGAACCTAAGATTCCTGCAATTGCTCCAATTAAAAATCCATTACGCCTCCCAATTTTATTCATTAATAAAGATGCTGGAATAGTTGTCATTAGTGATCCAATTATACCTACTGCAACAGGTAAAGTTGACAATACTTTGTAAGATGTAAGTGAACTGCTTACTAATCCACATGATGTTGTTGAAATAACCTGAGTTGTCATAAATAAAGCCTGGCACAATGATAGAATTAAAATATTTTTTCGAGAAGCTCCCTTACTCATCTGTTGTATTCCCCCTTACCACATATATAAACTACCAGCAAAACTCAATGATAGATATTCCATCAGAAGCTATATTTAATTTTCCTAGCTTAAAACCTAACTGTTTAACTTTTTCAATAAACGTTTTACGTGTAGGCTTATTTACTAAAGTTAATAGTATTTTCTCCGGAGCTTCTCTTCTTGTATTATCAAACCAAGCTGCTTTCCCTTCATCATTCAAATAGAAATAAAACTCAATTCTTTTATATTCATCATTAAAATTCACATCTAACTTACCATGATTTATAGATAAACCAAGTAACCTAAGTGGATTGAAAACAAATTTTTGAATATCAGAATTATAATAACCTTCAAGTACTTTTTTTATATCTTCAGAACATTGTTCTTCATCAAACTCCATACCAATTAAAATATTGGAGTTTATACAATGACTTTTAAATTTTGCAAGAAGGTTTTCCCACATTTCAAAATTCCCTAATGTTCCTCCCAGAAATAAAAATGTAACATTGTCACCTATTTGTTCATAATTAATATCTTCAAAACTACTATTTAGAACAGTTACAGGTCTATCTATAAGCATTTGCGCTTTCTTTAGCATTTCTTCACTTATGTCAACAAGTACTGCATTTTTATCTGGAGGAAGTATAGCATTGAGTTTAGAGCCGTCCCCAACGCCAAGTTCAACAACAGTATTATTTAAAGAATTACGAATTAACTTAATATTCTCTTTAATAATCTTCATTTCAGTGCGATAATAATAGTATTGCTTACTTTTTGTTACATCAATAAAGTTCGATGCCCCTTCATTAAGATAAGCATATTTCAAAATAGGCTGTTGATTATGAATATCATCAATAATTTGCTCTTTTAAATTCATTTTGTAATACCTCTTTTCTCATTTATCCAATCATTAAGTTTTGCACTTCTAACAGGACAAAAGCCATCTATCCAATTTTCAATAAATTCATTTTTATATTCAACTGCTTCCCTATATGCAGCTGTTATATCATATTTAAAATCACGAATATTTTTAAATATATGTCTTGTTTCTATGGCATGAGCATCTAATAATAACTGACCATCAAAATTCATATCTATACCGTATTTAAAAAATCCACATACATCGCAAGAATGTTCATTATCATAACAAATTACAATATGTTTCTCAGTTAAATCTTTATTTAATTCTTCACTCGTTTTTGGTTTTTTTGTATTTTGAGCAAAACCTGTTTGGGCTAATGGTGATAAACTAAATAGTGTATCTTCTTTTACTATTTTACGTACTTCTTCAATATCATCTTTATTTTCATTCTGTATAGTCATATGAATTGCTATTCTGTGTAATAGGACTTTTTGGCCATTTACTATAACTTCTTTCATTGTATTTGCATAAACTTCTTGTGCCATTTTTACATTTGCTAAAACTTTTTCAAAAACTTGTCTATTTGTACCGGTCAATGAAGTAAAAGTATTACAATTAGTCGAATCAAAACTAAGGGATAATGTAACATTATTATCTCTCAAAAATTCTAGTAATTCTTTTGTAAGAACAGATGCATTTGTTGGTATTATCGTAATAAATCCCAATCTGTTTGATTCAGATATAATCTCCTTAATACGAGGATCTAGCAACGGTTCTCCTGCTCCTGTTATTCCCATAACTTTTACACCTGCATTATAAGCATTTTTCATAATTGATTTAATTTCTTCCATTGTTAATGTTGGTTGAACATCATAGAGTTTTTTTTGTTCTCCTATAAAACATTTACGACATTTAAAATTACATATTGGCTCCATATGTATTCCGAAAAAAGTTGGTTTATCTACATTAAAGCCATATTGTGCTTGAATATGTGGTGGAAAACCTTTTAAAATTTTTTTTGTTTCGTTATTATAATTTTTCATTTTTAAAGCTCCTTTTCTATTTCTTATTTACCAACAATTAATATAATTGGTTAAAACTCAATTACATGTTAAATAATTAGATTTTGATTATGATAATTTATATCCACAGTTGCATATTTACATATACCACAAGTTTTGTAAATACATATGGCACCAAATATACAGTTTTAGGAATTAATGGAAAATAAGTTATTTGTTTACCTTTAGTTCCTAAAATTGTACATTTAATTCCGTTAATATTGGATTTTATATAAATATAGTGTATATATTGAAATACATTCAAGTGAGGTATTATTTTAACAAAGTGGTGAAGACCGCACACCATTTTTTAGTATTATTTATGCTACAAGCGGTAGTAGCAGAATGGAGAATTTTATGAAAAAGAATAATTTAATTAAAGGCATGATTTTATGTTTACTTACAGTTATTTCTTGGGGAGTGATGTTTCCTATAGCCACAGTTATTCTTAAAACGATGGATCCTTTTTACTTTACTGCTATTCGATATGGCGTTGCTGATATAATATTTTTGATTATTTTATATGGATTAGAGGGAAGAAAATCTTTCCAATTAGAGGGCAAAGGTTTAAAGTTATTCATTTTTGGGACATTAGGTTTTGCAGGTTATAGTTTTCTAACATTTGGTGGACAAAAAATAATTGGAACGTCAGGTGCTGTTCAAGCATCGATAATGATGGCATTAATGCCACTGCTTACAATAATTGTAAATACGTTTATTAAAAAGACAAAACCACAGATGTTTACACTTATAATAATGTGCTTCGCTTTAACTGGTGTATTATTGGTTATTACAAAAGGTGATATAAATAACTTGCTAGCAGTAAGAACTAATTTGATAGGTGATACATTGATTTTTATAGGTACAATATGCTGGGTTTTTTATACTATAGGTGGTACAACTACTTTTAATTCATGGTCACCAATTAGATATACCTCACTTAGTTGTACCATGGGAGTTATTAGCATAGTTGCACTTACACTAATTGGAACACAAGCAAAACTAATTGCTCCTCCTTTATTAAATATCACACTGCTAAATTTTTGGAGATTAGCTTATGTAACGTTTATTGCGGGAGTAATGGCAGTTGTATGCTGGAACTACGGTAATAAGATATTAACTCCAATAAATGGTAGTTTGTTTATGAACATAGTACCAGTTACGACTTTTGTTGTTTCTATAATGCAGGGAACTCATTTTAAGACTGTTGAATTGATTGGGGCTTTGATCACAATTTGTTCTCTTGTGGCAAATAACGTATATATTAGAAGTATGAAAAAAACTGATTAAGGATTTTTGACAAGAAGTCTTAATTTAAAAGTATAGCATAAAAGAAGTGCCTTGAGTCTGTCAATATTTTTGTGTAAACTTCAAAAAATAATATTTTTATTTAATAAGGTTGGAGGTAGAATTAAAACTTCCAACCTTTATTTTGTGATTATTGAATATTATTACATTAGTTATTTAAAACATAGGTGATTTAATTGTTCTAAATTTTAAAATAAGACTTCGTCGAGACGACCTTCGAAGAAGATTGATAGTTGAGCTAAAATTTGAGCCCAACTCTTAATTCCTTGTGTGCATTTTTTTGTGATATCAACAGTTGCAAGATAAAGTATTTTCAATAATGCTTCATCATTAGGGAAAATGGACTTACTCTTAGTAACTTTTCTAAGTTGGCGATTATAGCTTTCCATTGCATTTGTTGTATATATTATTTTTCTTATTTCAGGAGGATATTTAAAAAAAGTTGCAAGTTCATCCCAATTATTTCTCCAACTTTTTATTGCGATTAGATATTTATCTCCCCACTTTTCTTCTAATTTATCCAATTCGGCTAACGCTACGTCTTCCGAAGGTGCTTTATATACAAATTTTAAATCAGCATTAAAAGCCTTCAAATCTTTATACGATATGTACTTACTTGAGTTTCGTATTTGATGAATAATACATCTTTGTATTTCAGTATTAGGGAAGACTGCGTGAATAGCTTCTTTGAATCCATTAAGACCATCAACGCAAGCTATTAAAATATCATTTACGCCACGATTTTTTAGTTCATTTAAGACTAATAACCAATATTTTGATGATTCAGCTGATCCAATCCAAATGCCTAGGACATCTTTTTTACCTTCAAGATTAACTCCGATAACAGCGTAAGCTGCCTTTGATATAATTGTATTATCCTTTCTTACTTTAAAGTGAATTGCATCCATAAAGATTATTGGATAAATAGATTCCAACGGTCTACTTTGCCATTCTTTAAGCATTGGGATAACCTTATCTGTTATATTAGAAATAAGAGTTGGTGAAGCATCCATTCCATAAATATCATTAATTTGAGTTGCTATATCTCTTGTAGTCATGCCTTTTGCATACATTCCAATAACAGCACTCTCTAAGTGAGATACATCTGTTTGATGCTTCTTTACTATAGCGGGCTCAAATGAGCCTTCTCGGTCTCTTGGAACATCTAAATCAAACAATCCTAGATTAGACTTCATAGTTTTTGTACTCTTACCATTTCGGCTATTAGATGTATTCTTATTTTCATAATCATGTTTAACATATCCTAAGTGTTGTTCCATTTCCGCTTCTAGCGCCTGCTGAGCAAACCTCCAAATAAATCTTTTAGTGTATTTTGTATATCTTCAGCAGTTTTGATGTCAGAGTTATTTAAAATCAATTTTACTAATTCATCTCTAGATAAAGACATAGTCTGTGCTCCCTTCATTTGATAATTTATTATATCATCTTCATGAAGTTTACACAGACTATTTTACACTCTCAGTGCCTCAACTAACAATTAATTTAAGTCTGTGGAAATATGCATTTTGTTCCTAAAAATGTACGTTTTATTCCTAAAACCTTGAATTTTCATCTAATATAGTGTATATATTTATTAATTATTTTATATAAACGAGGTAAAAATGATAAAATCAGTATCAACTTTTATAACTGAATGCTTAAGAAAAAATAATAATTCTTTAACTGAAAAAGATTTCCTAAAAATTCAATATTCATTACAAGTAATTTTAGGAGATTTAATTAAATCCATAATAATATTTTTAATATTCTTATTTCTAAAGCAGTTACCTTTGTTTTTCTTGATTTTTATTATTCTAAATTCAACAAGACCTTTAATGGGAGGTATTCATTGCAAAACATTTAACTCATGTTTAATATTCAGCATAAGTTACTTTATAGTAATAATGCTATTTAGTACATTGTCTCCAAAATTAAACACATGTTTTTACATTATATTTTTTATAATATCATTCATTATAACTTTAGCGTATGCTCCATGTCGTAATGAAAAGAGACCAATAAAAAATAAAAAGATATTAAAAATACTATCTTTAATATCTCTCACTTTTTGGTGTATGTTATTTTTTATGCTTAGAAATACACAGCTATGTAATTGCATATTTCTAAGTTTATTAATACAAATTATTCAATTAATTATTGTTAACATGAAAGGAGTTGTATCTAATGCAAAAATTACTAAACTGTTTTTCAACTTTACTAATTAACATATTTGGTTTGGTATCAAACACAAGTTGTGCAGGATATTATGGTGAGCCAGATTATCCTGAAGAATTATTAAAATAAATATTGAAAATAATTTCCTTTGATTCTACTTTAACTTCCAGGCACCCTTTATGTGTATTAATTATTTGTTCTACATTATACAAACCATAACCACGTGTACCTTTTTTAGTAGAATAACCTCTTGTAAGCACCTCATTTAAGCTAATGTTATTCAAATCTGCAATTTGATTTTTAACTATTAAATGAGGTGTTTCATCTTCTTTTAAAATTTTAATTTCAATATTCTTTTTGATGCAGTCATCCTTCATTACTTCCTCAAAAGCATTATTTAATAAATTATTTAATACGTTAGATACTTCATTATAGCTTAGAATATTATCTAAAACATTATTATCAATTCTATATTCAAAATTAATATTATACTTTTTGGCTTTGCACATGCTTCTATATATTATAGATCTCATAACTACATTATTAATATATATAAGTTCAGTTATCTTAGTATCATATATATCTTCATCTTTAATGTACTTTCTAATCGCCTCTCCTATCTTATCTTCATCTACAACTTCTACGATTCCTCGTATTGTATTCTTATAATTAACAAAATCATGTTGACGTTGCTTTATTTCCTGAACGATTTCATCAATTACTTTATTGTATTCCATTGATATTTTTAATTTTTCATTTTCTTTCATCCCTCTAATAATAGAAATATATATGAGTATTTGAGAAATAACCGATATAGTAACTATTAAAGCTGTAATTAGTAAATTGTCTGAAATTATTGTATCATCATAAACCAAAATAATCTTAAAAATTATAACATACATACTAAATGTTGAAATTAAATACATAGAAATAGTATTATTTATTTTTTCAAAGCTAATGTTACTACTCAAATTTGATTTTGAAAAGATAATTATAGTACCTAGCGTTATTAACTCTACAGTAATCGCCTTAATATCATCATCACAAGCAAATGTATTCATAATCAAAGAAATTATCAATTGAAAACTCATCTCTATAAATAATATTAAAAAAAACTCTAATATTACGTCTTTTAACTTTTTTTTATATGCAATTGTAATTCCTGTGATTAATACTATATATGATACAATAAAATTCAATTCAAAATATTCAACAATCGTGACTAAGCTTGAACAAATAATTATGCTAAATAATAATCTATAGAAATTATTATTTTTTTTGTTTAGTATTACCCATAAATAAATTATATTTGTAGTATCTAAACTATTTATAAAAAAATTAATCAGCATAATATTTACCGGCCTTTTTAAACTCTGGTATGATATTATTTTTAAATTTAATCCCTATGAGAGCAGTCTTAGAATAATTTTTAAAATATACTTCGCTTAGCCTAATGCCTAACCGTTCTATTTTAAATACATAATTTTTGTTTATGGCAAATGATCTATGGCTTTGAACTATATAATCACAACTAATTAAATCTAGTATCTTTTTCAGACTAATCCGATTATATGTATATATTCCATTAATAGTATTTACTTCACAATTTTTATTCGTGACTTCTATGAATAAAATATCATTTATCTTTACTCTCACGAATACACTATTTCTTACTTTTATAACAAGTTCCTTATTCGTATCTTCTTCGTTGAAATTATTCTTTCCATTATTTAAATTGTTAATTTCTTTATTAATAAGCTTATCTAACATAGCTTGTACATCATATTTGTTATAAGGCTTCAATATGTAATCATAACAATGAATTCGCTTAAATGCTTGAAACATATAATCTAGATGGGTTGTTAAAAAAACAAGATCTCTAAATTCATATTTAGGAATACTCCTAATATTCATTGCAAGGTCTAATCCTGAAGATTCTTTTAAACCAATGTCTATTAAAAACATATTAATATCATTATTTTTAATTATATCTAAAGCTGTCCTTTCACTATCAGCTTCATAAATTTTTATGGAATCATATGTAGATACAATTATTGTTTTTAAAATTTCTCTTTGTATAGGCTCATCCTCTACTAAAATAATAGAATACAAAGCTATCGCCCCCATTTTATATATCATTTAATAATATACCTTTTCCTTGTAATTTATTATTGATAATAATCTATTATTATTTATGAATTTGATAATAACAGTTGTCCCAATCCCCCCTATCTATTCAGAGTTCTCACGTAAACCCGCTAGAGTCTGTGATTACTCTATTTTATTAATTTAATTTTTTCTTGATCCCCCAAATTTTTTTGAATAAAACACTTGACAAATTTATAAAAACTTGCATCCATCCTCCTAAAAATACATTTTTTAAGAGGAATATCTTATGCTTGTGATTACTCATTCATAAATCAACCTAAAAAATAGAGCCTGCAAATATTTCCCCAAAAAATATTTACAAGCTTTTGATAATAAATTTTTTAACTCTTACCATTGATTATATTTATCTATATATTGTATACTCAAATAAGAAAAAATATATCAACAATACCCAAATACAAATAAGTTTCCTAGGCTGACCGTATTTGGCGCTTGTTTTTTTATTGGTTTTTCTTAATTCTTTATACATTTATAATACAGTATTTTTCAATTATATACAAATTTTTAATATGACAAGTTACATACTAATTCTAAGTTTGCTAAAACTTATCTTTATATAAAGTTATAATTATTAGCTATAATATTAAAATTCCTGTATCTTTGTTTTTTATTATAAAATCAAATATCATAAGATTATTAAGCGGCTCTATGCATACATCCCTGTATTTCTATTTAGCTTTGCTTCCAAATTTCCTTGTTAAATATTCTGTACTCTTCAGCTGTAAATAGCTTACTTCTTGCACATTCTGTGTCATTCCATCTTAAAGATTTCCTATTTATATTTAGTTCATTACTGTCTAAGTTAATACTTAAGATAACTGGAAGTAGTTACTTATTTTTCTCTAAGTCTTTTAATACTTTTTCTAAAGTTCCATTTATATATATACAAATTCAGCTTTTTTATATCCTAAAATATCTGAATTACAGAAACTTCCTTACTTAAATCTCTGTAATTCATTTTTCCAATTTGTTTTTAGTGTGTACTGAATTGCTTTAAGTCCACTTTTTATGTACTTCAATAATCCAAATATATATTAGCAAGTACTGGCGATGCACCGTTACCTTGAGGATTTCCTTTTTAACTATCTATATATTTTCCATCTTCCATAATCCCAGTCTTAAGAAATTTATTGATTATTTCAATAAATCTTTTATCTGCTATATCCTGTTCTAAAAATTAAATTTAAAAATATTTCTATTAATAGCAGATGTTCAAGTAATTTTAATATTTCTGAAAAAGGAATAAGCTTCATAACTAATTATGAGAATTCCTATGCTACACCATACAGAGGACTAGATTATCAAAATCAATTCGATGCTCTTGTTTCATTTTCATATAACTGCACTCAATGACTCTACATTACTAAAAGATATTAAAGCTGGTGAATCTTATGAAACCCTAAAGGAAAATTTTTTAATTTGGCTATAATCTATATGATAAAAAACAAATTATCACTATAACTAGATATATTCCAGAGTAATATATCTATAATTTCTAGAAATATTTTTTAAGAATATCTATGTAATATATTTCCATATAATATTTAACCTATAAACGAGCGAAATTGCAAACAAATATTTCCAGTTAAATAATTAAAGAGATCCTTATGCAGCATTAAAAAGCTCTAAAATGGCATCAAGAGGTTCTCCAACTTGAGTTTTTTCATAAATGAAAGTGATTTTTTCAGCCTCTAATTGAGCTCTAGCAGTTTTTAATCCATTACTAAATTTTAAAGTATCTTCGGATACTTCTAATCCACAATAAACATATGTAATCATCATAATAAGCAGATATCTTTTTATACTTTTTTCACTGCGAATTTGATAATCATCTAGTCCAAGTTTTTTCTTAGATTCTCTAAAGAAAATTTCGATGGGCATCTATGTTTGTAGTGGTTTAGCAATTCCAATAAAGACATATTGGAATCAGGGCTTATAAAAGCTCTTAAACATCCATCTTTAAAAAGAGCTTCTTTAGGCCAACTTAGAACTATTACTGCTTCTTTTAAATCATTTAGCTTTCCTTTATAGGAATACACATAATACTCTGAGTTGCCAACTTTGACTAGGTCGACATCCTCTTTGGTTAGTGTTTTCCCGAACGCGTTAAGCTTAATGCCGAGCCTTTCATAATTAGTAGGATAAATAACCCTATTAGTACGTAAGCCACCTACATATTTGAAACCGGCTTTTTTAGAAGCATTGAAAATCTTTTTACAGCTATACCAGCTATCGCACAAAACATATCCTTCATTTATTGGAGGTGGTAATGAGTTTATAAGCTTAACAGCCACTTGAATTTTACTCAATATCTTTTTATCATAAATAGATATTGAGTATGGCATAACAACATCATCACAAATAAGCATAACAGTTACTAATTGATGTCCGTAAACAGTTTTGCGTTTTAAATGAGAATTGTGGAAACTACACTTTTCAATGGGTTTTAGTGCCTTTGACGAGGGCACAGTCCTTTCTGAAATAGTATCATCTATAGCAACATAAATAGGACTATTAGTTGCTTTAGAAATTTTCCAAATCTCTTTTATAAGCAAATTACGGAGTGCTCTTTCAATAAAGTCCTCATTCCAAGGACTTTTAGATAAGAATTTTCCTATATTCGTCTTATGCCTGAAAGGCATAAGGTCGGCTACGTCAGTAACTTTACCCACAAATCCTTTTTTATCATAGCACTCATAATAAGAGCTATAATATGAAGCTGCGGCTTAGTAAAATAAATTGCAAATCTTGATTCTTTTAAGAATTTGATTATAGATGATAAATTTGTTATAATTGAGCCAATGAACATTTATGTTATCTCCTTGTTATGTTTTGTGTGAGACCTAATTATAACAAATGATTGCATAAATGTTCTATTTTTTATTATTGGTAATTTATTGTATGTAAAAACGCTCGTTTATAGCTAATTAATATTAATCCAAGTTCCACTTCCATCAACTCTATAATTATCCGGAGTAACACAATCACAGTACATCATACCATGCTCATCAAAAGCATAGCACCCACTATCTATCCACTTCCACAAAGGCTTATCCTTACTACCACTAACCATCTTGCAATTTTCATCTAAGTAATACCATGCCTTATAATTATCATCATAGTACCAGTCATCCTGTAACGCATATCCCCTACTGTCAAATATATACCATTCCCCATCAATCTCTTTCCAACCATTCTGAGAAGTATAATAGTATTTATTAATAGTATCGGTGCACCACCACCATCCAACATCATTGCGGTTCCACCCAAGTTTCCATTCTCCATTGCTAGAACCATCAGCTCCAACCAACCCACAAACTATAGCTCTAGCAATAACTTCTGCATTATAAACCGAGGCATCATCACTATCAGCAAATAGACACTCAATCAATATTGCAGGCATGACAGTATTATTAATAACTATAAGACCTCTTGTCTTTACCCCTCTATTAGGTAAATTTAAAGCTCCTGTTAACGCATTACATATTTTATCTGCATATTGATTTGCAACTTCTGACATTCCAGTAACACATACTTCCGGACCACTTCCTCCCCCTGCATTAATATGAATTTCTAAATATAACTCCACTTCTGTTGTTTTAACTATCTCATTAGCTTCATTTGCCCTAGTATAGCAATCCTGGCAGTTATAAGTATTACTTTCATCCACCCTAAGTAAATTAACCCCATGCCCTTTCTCTTGCAAATACTCTGCAACTAAAGCTCCAATCTGACGATTGCAATTGCTCTCATCAAGTCTAGCAACAACTCCACATCCAACATTTCCACTAGCAGTATGACCTACAGCAATAATAAAATTACTCATTTTACACATCTCCCTTATAATCTTTAATTTTTTTACTTTTTCATATAAGTTATATGTATTTCAGCCATATATACTATATATAGAGATAAATTCAACAACAAACACAATATATGTAAATTAATAACTTTAATTCATGACTCTTGATTGAAGAAGGAGGTTTATATGGATTTTAATTATATTGAAGCTTTAGTTACCAAATGTAAAAATAATGATGAAGACGCAAAAGAAAAATTATCTGAAGAATTTAGGCCATTAATTTATAATATTTCTAAAAGAACTTTCATTGATGGATACAATGCCCATGATATTATTCAGGAATGTTACCAATCTCTTTTTAAATCTGTTTCCATGTACAATTTAGAAAAGCATAGATTCGTTGCCTATGCTACCAATGCTATTAAAAATAATATGAATGATTTAATTAAAAGAATTAAAACCAGAAGGTCTACTGAAGGTAATGATGCATTAAGCTTACATGATGATGTTGAAAATGATTTTCCTGAACTTGAAATCTCAACTGAAACTTCATTATGTAAAATGTGTGACTATGAAGATTTAAAATTAGCCCTTAAGAATTTAACTGAAGAGGAAAAAGAACTTATAGATTTTGTATTCTATAGAAATTACACTATAAAGGAATATGCTTATATAAAAAATATGTGCTACTCTACTGCTATTCTAAAAAAGAAAACTATTTTAATGAAAATCCTAAATAATATTTCATTGTATTATTAAACATAAAGAGTAACAGCTCCAAGGTCAATTTGAACCCTAGAGCTGTTACTCTTTATTATAATAATATCAATATTTCATTTGCCTACTCAAAATTAAAATTATTCACAACCTCAGTAGTTTTGTCCACATAATTATCAACCACTTGATCTATTCCATCACAGATATATCTAAGGCTGCAGCCTTGGCATTTATCTAATATCCCATCCTCTATCAAAGAGCATTTTAAATCATCATTAAATGTAGAATTTCTAATTGCCAATGCTATTTGCTTTTTATCAAAAACCTCCCCTACTTCTGAACCAATCTTAATTTCATCTCTAATCATTTTTACAACACACTCCAATAATTTATTTGCAGATCTAAAAATTTAGCAGCTGCTATTATGGATATATGTTTTATACTGTAACACAACATTAAAATTATGATTAAATTTGTATGTCTAATCGCTTAACCCGCATTTTACAAGCAAATTCTTATATTCTTATATTCTTTTATTCTAAAATTCTAAAAAATATATATTCTGGACCTAAGTCAATATTTTGGACACTTTTTTTTTATTAATTAGCTGCCCTAGCCAACTCTTCTTTAGCTTGTGGCGTTAAATAACCTATAGAACCATGAATTCTTTCTCTATTGTACCAACCCTCAATATACTTGAAGAGTTCCAACCTTGCGGTAGAATAATCATAATAGATTACTCTATTTACTTCTTCCTTCTTTAAAATAGAATGAAAAGACTCAATGCACGCATTATCATAAGGACAGCCTTTTCTACTAAAAGAGGCTGTCATATTGTATTTTTTTAATTGATCAGCATATGCTTCGCTTGTATATTGTGTTCCAAGATCAGAATGAAAAATAACAGAGCCGCTAGGCGTTTGGGTTTCATAAGCATTTTTCAATGCTTTTATAATCAAATTTGTATCCATTACTTTTGAGAATGAGTATCCAATTATTTTTCTTGTATGAAGATCCATAACTGACGCTAAATAGCACCAGCCTTCCTTCATTGTGTGGATATAAGTTATATCTCCCACCCACTTTTCATTGATTGTTTTAGTAGAGAAATCTCTACGAATTATATTTTTTCGTTCAATGATTTTACCAGCGCTTTTATATGGCTTAAATTGTTTAACAACAACTGAAGCTATATTAAGCTTTCCCATTAGCCTCTGGACTCTCTTAAGACTTATTTTATACCCTTGTTGCATAAGTTTTTCATGAATTTTGGGTGCACCATATCGCTTGCTACTTTTATTATAAATAGCAAGTATTTCCGATTCATATTTCTTATTCTCAATTGCTCTGTTACATAGGGTTTCATCCTTGGACTTGTAGTAAGTACTTCTAGGTATCTCAAGCACTCTACACATTGCTTTTATTGAATAATTTCTTTTGTTTTCATCAATAAATCGTAATATGGACTTTATTCCTTTGCGAACATGGCGATAGCTTTTTTTAATATTTCATTTTCCTCTTTAATGCGCTCATTTTCCTTTTGAAGTTTAAGTAACTCCTTATCTTTATCCACATCTTTCAGCTTATTATCAACTTTTATTATAAGCTTCTTTGATTCATTACCAGGTGGATTTTTAAGCCAATTATATAGAGTTGGATTTGTTATGCCATATTCGCTGCATAGTTCAAGCACTGGCTTACCTGAATTATATAATTCTATTACCATCTTCTTAAAATCATCTGTGTATCTCTTGCCTGTACTTCTCACATGGACACTTCCTTTCAATATCTTTATCTTAACTTGTAATCTATGACTGTGTCCATAAAATCATACTAACACTAATTCTTAAATTCTTTAGAATTTTAGAATCTCTAATAAATAGCCATATATCTTCTAAGAGAATACCAAAAAATACTTCTAATAATTCCAAAGGAGGGTATATAATTTATGTCAGGAAAAAGAGCTGCAAAAATTCCTAAAAATGATTTTGAATATGATGAAGGTGAAATATGTGGATTTACTAGCGAAGCTCCTATAGCTGGTGACTGTATATCTTCCTTTTCTTTTGATGATGATTCTGATATTAATATTATTCAAACTAATTCTGATTGTAAATCTAACAATACTGCTATTCAAGAAGATCCTAAAACTAATACTGCTTCAACTATTACCAGCAATTTTGAAAATAATATAACTAATTCCATAGAAAGAAAAAATACTTTAAGTTCTACTAAAGAACTGTTTGATAATAGAAGAACTCCTCTTCCTAATGGTGCTGCCCCTGCTATAGATGGCGAAACTCCCACTATTAAAAGAAGCTACACCCTTAGAAGTTCTACCATAAGAAAAATAAATGAATTAAAGAGCATACATCCAGATATTAATGTATGTGTCAGTACCATAGTTGATATTGCTATAGATTATTATTATAACCATATTGTAAATGAAGGCGGCACTCAATAATTTAATTTATTTTATCTATTTTAATTTCAGATAATTATTTATTTTCTAACATGAACTAATATGCTTTATTTCATATATCCTTTGTAGGAGGTGATGTGATTATGGACGTAACAGATTTAATTAATCTTATTGTTAACAATGGCTTTGCTATTGCTGTAGCAGCATATCTGCTAATACGCTTAGAAAAACAATTTGCTAACCTATCTTCATCAATTAATAAGTTAAATACCATAATATCAGCTAAACTTGGAGTAGCTATTGATACAGAGACTTCTACTGATGATTCTCATAAAGTGGCATGAGTAAAAGGCGATAAACATTGATTCTTAATGTTTATCGCCTTTTCAATCTCCTACTGTAGCAACATATATTTTATTCTTATATAAAATCTTTAGCAAAAAGCATATCTACCATGTAATTATCCTCTAATGTATTTAATTATTTATAATTTATCTTTTACTACTATTAGAATTTCCTTTAATAATTACATCGTAATTGATTTTTAATATTGGGCATACATATATGATTAAAAATTTTTTACTGTATTATATTAATCTATTATCATATATGTAGGCTCCAATACATAATATACTTTCTCCATGAAAATTTTATATTTCTAATTCCATGAAAAATATATTAATTTGATTAATTGAATTAAAATCTTAATGTTCCACTTAATTCTAATTCTAAATGCATTCCTAATTTAATTAAAATCATTATAATAACAATTGCATATATAACCTTTATTGCTAAATTCACTTTTGGATTATTTGTTTTTTTCATCATCCTCATATGTAGTTACCTCCTCCTTCTAAAATCGAATTCATTTGTGCCTAAACACAAAAAAACTTATAAGCAAGCACAAAAGGGCCTTACTTATAAGTATAATACACCATTTTATATAATATTGTCAATATACTATATATATTATCATATATTGAGTTTATATGTCAATAATTATTTATATTTTATTTGCAAATTACTTTTAAAATTTTATATTTTGTTTATACGTATATATTTTTATGGTTAATACACGCTAAAATATAAGGAGTTAAGATGGACAGAATAAAACTATTTATAGTTATAATGTATCTTTTAATCTAGCTATAGCTTCATTCAGTCCATCTTTTGTAATCCAATAACGTCGCTTCGCTCCTAAGGAAGAGAAGTTCAAGCTACTTCATAGATTTTTCTATCTTTAGTATCTATGTGTTATGTTTGTGTATTCTAAACAGTTATAAAATCTATATATCTTGAACTTCTCATTAATTGTTGTAGCCTGCGGCAGCAAGGAATAAATATATAGGAGCACTTCGTGCTCCTTGTGGCTGCGCCACTCTATTAGTTTATCTTTATTTCTACATACTTAATTTAGATTATCTTTATATACTACTAGCTAGTTTATAATTACTTATATTTTATCTACATTTTTATATTATAGCTATTATTTGTATACCTATATACGCATTTTCTAAAGGACAAGTTTATTTGCTTGAGAATTCTTTTGGTGCCTTAATCCACCACCCAAAAACGGACATGTCATACAGCTACAGACTTCTAACATTGCAAAAGTCTCCTCCTCACTCGGAGCCTTTTACAAAGTAAGAATCTGTAAGCATTAGACTAGCCCATTATTTGGGTTCCCGGTGGGGCACTTGGGGATGGAGATTTTCATGAATAAATTATAATTAAGTAACTATGCAATTAAATTCTTTCTTTAAAGCTAGGTATAAGAATATTGATCCATCCCTCTGACTGGAATTTTTGTTTACGATCCTTTTTTAAGTTCATTATAAATTATTGTTTCTGGTATGGGAAAATATAAAGATAAGGTTTAGTTGGTCAGACAAGCTGACAAGAATTTTGGGGGCTTAGACATGCCATCACAATTATATAAGAAAGTATTAGTAATGTGACGGCATGTCTATCTTGTACAGGCTTAGTTTTATTACCATAAAAATTGTATAGTCTGGTTTTTCCACTCTAAAAATCCAATCACTAAAAATAATAAATTATATCACAGGGAAATTATTTTTAATGATACGATTTTCAGAGCTGTTATCTACTTTTAATTATGTAGAGGTATAAAAAAGCCAGTACAAGAGCGCCCCCATTAGAAACTATAGATAAGGTATTAACTGTATTTTTTCATAAATATGTGTGGTCATTATGAAAAAATCTATGTGATATTATGCCGCTCGGTTGGACATGCTATTTTAAAGTGTTTCGTGATATATTACTATTTTCTTTAATTATAGGTTCCTGGTGCTAAAGCTTGTCCTTATCACTGCTTTATTTATAGGGGATTTCTCCCCTTATGTATTTAGTATGGCAATTCCTCACATGACAGCCTTTCTAATATATTTTCATGTTCTGCATTTATTTGTTTATTATATTCTTCTCTAGCTTTTTCTAAAGCTTCATTTCTTTCAGCCTCGTAATCTACAAAACTGTTCCCCTCAATTCTGCCTCTAAATGACTTCCAAAATTCATAATCATCATTGGTAACACTGAATATTCCTTTTCTTCCTATGTTCTTGTTATAGCTTAATTTCAAGCCATAAAGACTTAAGGGAGCACCATTATACTCGATAATTACTGATCCATCCTTTAACCTGTACGCTGTTTCAGAAAATCTGAACTTTTCATGTTCACTTAAATATATGTACTCTGCTATTAATGTTTTTGATTCATATTTTCTCTTTTCCACTTTTATGACCACCCTTTCTTTTTAGTTCCTCTCCTCCCATATTTTATTATGTCCAATTATAGAAATTTTAGACATTATTTATGTACAAAAAAAGCACCTTTTTAGGCACTTTACTTATTTATAATTTATTCTCCAATGCATAATTTCATATACCCTCTTATTGCCTTGCTAACATCTTTTCCGTTCCTATGGCAATATGCTTCAAAGTCTTCATATAACTTAATTTCACATTCCACGTGAAGCTGCTTAGTTGGTGGTTTTGCTTTTTTAATTTTCTTTTTATTTTCCAATGTTCTTCCACTCCTTCCATATCGAATAGTCTATCCAACAATCAAAATTCTTATACTTAAATTGCTTTAAAAAATATACAAATAAGTACAAGTAATCACGAATATTTGTTCGTATTTTAGGCAATAATTATAATATCAACTTAAGAAAGGATTTTATATATGCGATATTTTTCATTTACAAAATGGCTTACTACTAAAGAAACATTTAATTCATTTGGTCACTATAAAGAATGGCTTTCTATTTTATCAAAAGAAGAGGCTAGAAAAACTGATTTATATTATCACGAGAAATACAAATATTTTTTAGATTACCTACAGACTGAATGGGATTAGTAGCATATTGCATGCTGATTCCTGTTTAAAAATCCATATATGAAAGGATTGAACATAATGACATTTACAACATGGCTTCTAAAAGAAAAAGGCTTTGCATCAAAAGCACAATTTGATTCACTTGTAAATACATTACCTTACGCAGGAAGAAGAAAATTAATTCTGTACTATAAAATGGAATATAAATATTACCTTGATACAAGACCAATACAGCTTGAACTTGAAATGAAATAATCTTGGAGAGGTTCTCTCCAAGATTATTTCATTTCCTTTACTATCTCCACAAGATTCAGAATCAACTACTAAAATTATAGGACAAGCCTCTGGTGTTTTTTGGGCAAATGCTAAAGCTCCATAGAAAATAAATATTGTACAGGGGTTCAGAGCGTAGCGAATTTCCCCTTTACAATATTTATTTTCTATTGGTATAATTGCTCTCCCAAAAAACATTATTTTAGATAAGCTCTATTATTATATCTTAAAAATAAAGCATCTTTTTATTCTACAATACCTAATTTATTGAAATTCTCTTTATTAATGGAGCTTGTTTAAAATTTCCTTTTTGGTACTTCCATATACCATAAATTATCTAACTCTATAAATAAAAGAGAATGATCTACTAGGGTGTAATAGACCATTCTCAATACTGGTTAATATTTATTTAATAAGGGGTAAATAATGTTTTAACTACTTTATATTTATATAATACTTGAGATTTGTGACAGTAATATGACATTACTCAATTAGATATTTTATTTTTATAAATTATCTCTTCTAATTTTTCTATTAGAACTTCCATATCTTCTTCAGTTCCTATACTTATTCTTAGAAAATTATTAATTTTAGGTTTATCAAAATATCGTAAGCGTCAAAAAATCCACGACTACAAAACATATAAAGCTTCCTGTTAAAATGAGAATAAATTCATTTTAACAGGAGGTATTTTTTATGAATGAAGATAAAAGTATAGATTGGAAATCAATGATTGAAAAGCTTTCATCATATTCAGGTACTATTAAAGATTTTTGCAAAGAAAATAATATTCCAGAAAAACAATTTTATTATCATAGACGAAAACTGGCAGATAAAAATAAAGCTGTATTTCATAAAATTCCTTTAAAATCAAAAGATAATTCAATTGTAAAGAATAATACAAAGGATATAAAAATCGAAGTTGGAAAAGCTACGATATACATTCCGGCTAATGAAATAGCTGTTTTAACTGCGATTATAAGAGATTTGAGCTGAAATGTTTAATATTGATAAAATAGATACAGTCTACATAGCATGTGGAATAACGGATTTAAGAAAAAGTATTGATGGATTAATTATGATTGTTAAGAATGAACTGAAGCTCGATCCGTTTGAGAAAGCTCTCTTTGTATTCTGCAATAAACAAATGAATAGAATAAAAATACTGCACTTTGATGAAGGTTTTTGGTTATATTATTACCGCCTTGAAAATGGGCGGATAAAATGGCCACAAAATAAAAATGAAGCACTTGGAACTAATAAAGAAGAATTAAAATGGCTTCTTAAGGGATATGAAATTAGAACAAAATCAAAATTTAAGCCAGTAAAAGAAAAAAACAGCTTTTAATATCTACATTAACAGACAAGCCCATAATTCAAAAATTACAACATTTTGAATTATGGGCTTATGTGGTAAAATATGTCTATATTTGCTGAGGAGTGCTACATTTATGATAGATATAAATTTTGATGAACTTGATGATAAAACAAAATTAATAGTTTCAAAGATGGAAAAAGTAATTGAAAATAAAAATTCTGAAATTCAATCTAAAAATAAAGAAATTGAAGATTTAAAAAATCAGCTTGCTTTTTTAAAGGGGCAAATTATAAATAAAAACAGAAAAATGTTTGGAAAATCAAGTGAACAGGTTAATGAAGATCAGCTCTGCTTTTTTAATGAAGCCGAAAAAAATAGTGATTTAAAGATGGCAGAACCTGAAATTGAATCAATTTCTTATAGTAGAAAAAAAGCAACTGCTCACAATGGAAAAAAAGACAATACATCTAATTTAAAAAGAATTGTTATTGAACATAAGCTTGATGATGAGCAAAAAAATTGCAGTAAATGTGGACAACAGATGACTTTTATAGGAATTCAAACAAAAGAATTATTAAAATTTAAGCCTGCAGAAATTTATATAGAAGAACATAGAACTGAAGTATGGGCTTGCAAGAATTGCGAAGCGGAAGCTGATATATCTTTTTATATGATTAACAGTTTTATCTGTAATAGAAACAATTCGTTCCTTATCACCTTTTCCAGTAACTCTTAAATATGGCGTTGGTCCTGATAAATTTACATCAGATAGTTTTAAATCTAATAATTCACTTAATCTAATAGCTGTATCATAAAGAATTACCATGATGGTTGTATCCCTTATCCCAATCTTTGAATTATTAGGTGCGGCAAGAATAGCTTTTAGATTATCATTGCTTATGATCTCTTTTTTCTTTTGAGGTTCTTTAAGAAAAGGTACATGTGAAACACTAAGAGCTATTTGCTGTATAGATATCTCTCCATCCGCTACATACCAAAGGTATGCTTTTATCGCTGCAAGCCTTTGATTGCAGGTAGTTTTAGCATAATTTTTACTTTGCATGTAAACCATAAAATCAAGAACAAATTCCCTTGTACAATCATCAAACTTAAAATTTTTAATAGAAAAGTATTTCTCTTCAGTTATATAACGTCTAAAAATACTTAAGGCATCCCTATAGGATTTAATAGTATATTTACTTCTATTACATTGAGAGGTTAAGTATAAATCTAAAAAGTCTCTTGTTTTTGAAAAGAATAATTTATTAAGTGGTGTTTTACTCATAATCAACCTCCGGTATAACCATAGTAGATATACTATCCTTTTTCTTTATAGTTTCAAATATTTCTTGAACTTGATGGAAATAATAATATGTTTCTTCTGGGCTAGAATGTCCTAAATATTGACTTAAATATGGCATCATTACATTTAAATCTATACCTTCAGACATCCAAAGATTCATTCTCTTTATAACAAAACTATGCCTTAGGCAATGTACTGTAGGTTTTTTATCACAATCTTTAGCATATATGCTTTTATTCCAAAATTCATTAAACTTTTTATCTACAGATGTTTTTTGAATAGGAGCATTTATCTTCCGTCCTGGAAAGAACCAAAAAGGTTTTACCCCAAGAAATTTTATAAGAAAGTTCTTATAGTGTTCACATAATAACGAAAGATCCCCTGATATATATACAACTCTATCTTTATCACCTTTAGAGTGAATTATTGTAAGTATATTTTTAGTGGTATCAACATCCGAAAATTTCAAATTACAAGCTTCTGAATTCCTTAATCCACAACAATAAATAAGCCTAAATAGTATTTTATATTCTTTTTCTAACCTTATAAATGAACTTGATGTAGAGAGAGTTTTATAATTATCAACTTGTTTAAAAAAAGATTTAATTTCTTCATCAATCATAAGGTGGGGAACTACCTTTTCACACTTTGAAAAGTGGTGCGGTATATAAGCTACTATGCCAATAGCATTTAAATAAATACAAAAGCCCCTAATTGTAGATAAACGTCCAGACTGAGTTGTTTTGCTTTCTGTAGAAGATTTCACTGACCAACTATCAAAAAGTTGCTTGTTTAAGATAGGTTCACTTAGTTTAATTTTATTGCAATATTGATCAAACTTATATAATCTATATGCTTGAGCCTCAAAGGAAAAGCCAGATAATCTACGCTGTTTAACATATTCTTTTATATAATTAGCAAAAATACTTGAATAGTAATATGACTTTAGCATTAAAAATCACCTCTATTCAATGGTATATTTACATCATTTAAAGATAAAGCGCATATTCTCATCCTATCTTCATCAAGAGATAGATACTTATTAACAGTAAAGTTACTATTATGCCCTAATGCATCTGATATAAGTGTAACTTTGGAATTGCTTCTTAGTAAATTTGTAGCAAATGTTTTTCTAAGAATATGAAAACCACCTGGTTTTTTATGCGGTAATGCTGTTTGAAGCGCTTTACGACATACAGCTGGACTAAGTTTTCCATACGGAGCTGAATGCTTTATGAATATATATTGACATTTTTGTTTAGGACGACCATTTTTAATATATTTATAGATAGCATTTCCTACATGTATAGGAAGTGGGAGCGTAATATTTTTTTGAGTTTTCTGTTGAATAATACTTATACTTCTTTTAGTCCAATCTATATCTGAAAATTTTATAGATACTATATCTGAAGCCCGCAAGCCAAGATTTAATCCAATCATAAGTATAGCAGTAGCTCTTAATTCTATAGGAGTATTATGATTTATATGAAATGAATTAATAGCATATATATCATCTTTATTTAGTACAGATATAATTTTAGTTTTTGGTGCAGTAATAATAGGTAGAGCATTGTGTAAGAAAGGCTTATTAATTACTTTAGTATCATTAAGATATATAAGGAAATTTCTTATCCGGCTATTGTAAGCGCTTTTTCCTTCGATAGAAGAATGCATATCATTAGTATTGAAGTCTTGGAGTAACATTGGAGTTATATCATTAAAATCTGTAATTTTATTATTTACTATAAATGTGAAAAATCGCAAAAGAGAGGATTTATACATAGTTAAAGTTGATGTTACCATACCTTCCTTTTCTTTTAAGCTTAAAAAAATCATCAATTGTTGTTTGCACCACATCGGTAATAAATCTATACTAAATTTTGCATTTACATCACCAGTTACCTTAGTAATAATTGAATTATTTTTCATAAAATAAATAAATTGAGTTATAGTTCTTCTCACTTGCTTCCAATTAGTTTTAAGAAGTGGCTTTACTTTATTAAACCAATACCAAGAAAACTCTTCAGTGAAATTTAAATTATGCATATCTAAAAAGATATATAAAAGAGTTAGCGTATATTTACTTGTTTTAATTACAGTTCCTCTATATCCAATTTCCCTTAATTTGTCAACAAACAATTTAATTTTAGGCCATATATTAATTTTAGAGTTACATATACTATAATCACTATCTATAAAATTGTCATTGTAAATAATTTTAGGGATAATGAATTTATTTAAAATAAGTGTATGTCCTAGACGACATTTTTCTATAGATGCAAAATATGAAAGCATTGCTCTTATTAAATTATTATAAATATCTTTTGATTTAGATGTACGGTGAAAATCTTCATTATAAAATGATAGGAGTATCTGATAATTAATGTTTGAAATACTTTCAATATTATGCTTTTGTAAATAAATCATGAAACGCGAGCAGGCTCTGCGACGTCTTTGTAAATCTGTTTCTTTAAGTCCATTAATTAATGCATAATTAAGATATTCATCTAGCTCTTCTCTTAATTTATTAGAAAGCTTAGTATAATCAGATACTTGGGGTGATATATGGGCTAAACTAATATCTCCATTTGAAAATATATCTTCCAATTGCTCTAGACAATGCTTGTATCCAGTATATTTCCTATAAGTCCAATAATTTTGATTAATCTCAAGCCATTTTTGTGCATTTTCAAAAGAATAGGCTTGTTTATTAATTTTCAGATAAGATTTAAAGTTTTCATAGCAAATTTTATGCAGATGCTTTGACGTAGAACCATAATTATTTTCTATCAAAAATTTCATTACTTTATTAATATTCATGTCATATTGATTCATAAGAGAATCACCTCCTATCTTAGATGATTTCCCTTATAGAGATATTTTTATTCACATAATTTTTCAGCTAAAAACTTTATTTATATAACTTTCTTAAAAAGATAAGGATAAAAATAAGATGAGAATAATGCTGCTTATCCAAACATGAGGATAAGCAGCAGAACGTGCCATAAAATTATTTGTAATAGGCAGAAAAAACTGGCTATTTTCAAATACTCCTAAAGGTGCAAGATCAAGTGCAATAATCTATAGTATCGTAGAAACGGCTAAAGCCAATGGCTTAGCGGTAGAAAAGTATTTAATATACTTATTTGATGTGCTTTCAAAAACAGAAAATAGAGATATGGATTTTTTGAAAGATTACATGCCTTGGTCATCTGAACTTCCAGATTATTTATATTCCAAATCAAAGAATTAATATATTAAGTTTGCCCAGCAGCTATTTTTCACCTGCTGGGCTTATTTTAACATTATTATGTTTGTGTTTCTATACGTGAAATCTTTGACGCTTACCTTTAACTGTTGAAGAGTTCACTTTACTATTATCGCACTTAGATTCAACTGATTATGGAAATTATGTTTTTAAACTTTGTTTAATTGTTACTTTAGAACTTGGCCTAAGAAGAGGCGAGGTAGCAGGTCTAGAATGGAGCAATATTGACTTTGAAAATAAAAAAATCAAAATCAATAATAATCTTATATATACAAATACATCTGTTCAGGTAGGAACTCCTAAAACTATTGAAAGTGAAAGAAGTATATCTGTATCTAATGATCTTTTAGAATTATTTAAGACTCATAAAAAAAAGCAAAATCTAAACAGACTAGAATATGGTGAAAATTACATTAAAAATAAATTTAACAATCGTGAATATGATTTTATTTTCACTTGGGAATCCGGCAAATATATACATCCAAATTACTATACTTTAAAATTTAACAGATTAGTAAATAACTCAGGAATTGATAAAAAAATTCGTTTCCATGATTTACGTCACTCCAATGCCACTTTGCTTTTGCAAGAAGGTGTAGATTTTAAAGTTATACAAGAAAGATTAGGCCATTCAGATATTAATACAACCTTAAATATATATTCTCACGTAACCGATGAAATGCAGAAATCAGCTACTGATAAAATTTCAAATTTAATATTTTCATCTAAATTAATATAAAAAAATAGCCGTCGGAAGAATGTCGGAAGAAATTAACCTTCCATTCTCTCAACTGCCTATTTTCAATATGCGAGATAAGCCATAAGCCGAGTTCTGTGTTAAGCAATCATCTATCTAGGCTTATTGTTGCCAATAAGCTCAAGCGACGCACCCGGAGGCGGGACGGGCAGCCCCTAAATGCCTCTCTATTCGGTCTTGCTCCAAGTGGGGTTTACATAGCCGTGAAGTCGCCATCACGCTGGTAAGCTCTTACCTCACCTTTCCACCCTTACCTAAGTTTCCTCAGGCGGTATATCTCTGTTGCACTTTCCTTCAAGTCACCTTGACTGGACGTTATCCAGCACCCTGCCCTACGGAGCTCGGACTTTCCTCTCCTAGATCTAAGTCTAGCAGCGATTGCACGTCTCACTCGCAGACTTTATCTTACCATACTTTTATAAATTAATCAAATTATTTTTATTTAAATCAATATAAAAATAATTCCAAGCAAAATTATTACTATTATTCCATAAAGGCTTACTCCGCATAAAAGAAGAACTAAAAGCATTAACCATACTACACACATTTTGGGACATAGTAATATATAAAACCAAGGTGATCTTCCAGGTTTAAAAAAAGGCGGTCCTCCAAAGCACCTAGGTCTTCTACCTCCATACCCAGAACAACAATTTCCACAATCATCATCATGTTCATGACGATGTCCACTTGAAAAACCATTAACAGCCTTTTTCCCGTGTTTATATATATTTTTAAAGTCTTTCTTTATATCATCAAAAAAACCACTGTTTTTACTCATATAAAACTCCATAATATTGTTCTCATTGAAATATTATATGATAACTTCTGTAAATTAATTCAATTCATTATATATTAATAAAATTCATAAGGGTCTTTTGATTTTTTTGAATCTATAAATTCAATATCCTTAAATTCCTCTTTTAAAAACTCAAGAGTTTTTAAAAACACCACAAATTCAGTTCCAAAATGACCTGCATCAATTATATTAACTCCAAGTTCTTTATAATCACTTACAAAATGATAAGTCGTATCTCCAGTGATTATACAATCAGCTCCAAGTCTTTCTGCTACGTTAAAAAAATCTTGACCACTTCCATTAATAACTGCAATAGTATTAATTTTTTCACGTCCTTTAGCAACTCTTAGATTATCAATTTTCAAATTATTTTTTATCCTTTTAATAACCTCATCTAAACTTATACTATCATTTAATCTTATTATTCTTCCTATACCACAATCTTTATTTTCATTTCTATCATGAGGTTCTATAATCTCCCCACTATTAAATCCAAGCATTTTAACAATAGTTTCATTTATACCATTTTGTGCAGAATCAAGATTAGTATGACATGCATATAAAGTTATATCTTCTTTTATTAATTTAAAAACTTTATCTCCAAGAAGTTCCCCTTTAACAATACTCTTAGGTTTTCTAAAAAATAAAGGATGATGAGCTATTATCATATCACACTTATTTTGCACAGCCTCTTCAATCACTTCATTTGTACAATCTAAAGCAAATAACACCTTTTTAATACTCTGATTTGGATCTCCAACCATTATTCCTACATTGTCATAATCCTCTTTAAGAAACACTGGTGCCATTTTTTCAATCTTATTTGATATATCAATAACTTTACTCATTAAAATCTACTCCTAAAATTTTTTCAGCAAATTTTCTATTATTTCAATTTTGCTATCAAGTTCTTTTTTTCTAGATAATGCATGTTCTGTGTTATCTTTTATAAAACTCTTTACCTTTTTATATTTATCAATTTTTTCATATAAGTAATCTTTAAACACATCACTTTTCTTATTTAATAGCATTGGACTTACTTCATAAAAAATATTTTCTAACTTAGTTGAATTATTTTCTTTATATTTGACCTTGAATACTTCATAATATTTACCTTCATCAAAACATACATCTTCGTCTATAATTTCATAATCTGATATATATAAATATTCCCTAAGTACTTCTGGATTTTGTGCTGGCTGCAATACAAGATAATCCATATTTTTTACTTTTTTAATATCATTTTCTAGTATATCTCTGATTAAATTTCCACCCATACCGGCAATTAGTACACCATTAACTTCATTCTCTTTTGCTGGTGTAAGTCCGCCTCCAAGTCTAAGTTCAATTTTATTACTTAACCCTTCTAAAGAAACATTAAGCTTAGCTTTATTCAAAGGATCTTTATTTATATCAGATGCTATTACTTTATCTGCAAGATTTCTTTTAATTAATTCTATAGCGATATAACCATGATCTGTCCCTACATCCATAATAACATCACATTTATCCATTATATTTAATATCCAATTTAGTCTTTTGCTTAGTTCCATTTCATCACCACTTTTATTTAATTAATTAGTAATTTTAATATTTATTATCACAAAATATTGATTTATTATTATTTTTTAAAATAAGGAAGAAGCACCCAAAACAGGTGCTTAATCTAAATAATCTTTTAATTTTTTACTTCTTGATGGGTGTCTTAACTTTCTTAAAGCCTTAGCCTCAATTTGTCTTATTCTTTCTCTTGTTACATTAAATTCTTTACCAACTTCTTCAAGAGTTCTTGCTCTTCCATCATCTAAACCAAATCTTAATCTTAATACTTTTTCTTCTCTTGGTGTTAAAGTATCTAGTACATTTATAAGCTGTTCTTTAAGCATTGTAAATGCAGCTGCTTCAGCTGGTGCTGGAGCTTCATCATCTGGTATAAAATCACCTAAATGGGAATCTTCTTCTTCACCTATAGGAGTTTCTAAAGATACTGGTTCTTGTGCAATCTTTTGTATTTCACGAACCTTATCTACTGGAAGGTCCATAACTTTTGAAATTTCTTCTGGGAATGGATCTCTTCCTAATTCTTGTAATAATTGTCTTTGAACTCTTATAAGCTTATTTATAGTTTCAACCATATGAACAGGAATTCTTATAGTTCTTGCTTGGTCAGCAATAGCTCTTGTTATCGCCTGTCTTATCCACCATGTAGCATAAGTAGAGAATTTGTATCCTTTTCTATAGTCAAACTTTTCAACAGCTTTTATAAGACCTAAATTTCCTTCTTGGATTAAGTCTAAGAATAACATACCTCTTCCAACATATCTTTTAGCAATACTTACAACAAGTCTTAAGTTGGCTTCAGCAAGTTTCTTCTTTGCTCTTTGATTACCTTCTTCTATTTGTTGTGCATATTCTATTTCTTGTTCTGAAGATAATAATGGAACCTTACCTATTTCCTTTAAATACATCCTTACTGGATCATCAATAGCTATTCCTTCTGGAACTGATAAATCTATTTCCTCTTCAGCATCAGCTGTTTCATTAGCCTCTCCAATAATTTCTATATTCATCATTTCTAATGCTTCATATATTTTTTCAATTTGTTCTGGACCTAAATCTATATGATCCATAGCTTCCATAATTTCTTTATATGTTAAAGATCCATTTTTCTTACCTTTATCTAATAATTCTTTAACTGCTGACATTTTAACGTTTTTATCATTTTTATCATCCTTAGTCTTTGCAGCTTTTCCTTTTGCTTTTTGTTCCATAATAAAATTGCCTCCTTCCGTTATAACCTTTTAACCTCATTCTCCCCTTTTAAGACTTTTAGTAAGTCTTGTTAATTCCATTGCTATTTCAATAGTTTCTTGGAATTTACCTTCTTTTTCTAAAATACTCTGCTTTTTTTTAAGATCTTCAATCTTTTTCTTAAGCTTATAACTTTGAACTTCTTGCATATAATCCTTAATAACCCTATCTTTATCAGTAAATTCTAAGATTTCTTGTTCTTTGATGTTTATTAGTTCTTTTGAACTTTCTACATCATCGCATCGACTTTCTAAGTACGATATTATATTACTAGTATCTTCGTTTTTACCTTGTAATATTAATGAATAAATTTTATTATGTGAGTCCAATACAAAATCTCCAACTTTTATAAGTTCATTTAATTCCTGAAAATATTCCTCTTTAAACATCAACTTTATTAATGTTCTTTCTGCTTTTAAATATCCAGGTTCTACATATAATTTTGTTCCATAATCTGCCTTTTTATTCATAAAGTTATTTTCTTTTTGATCTTTCGCCATTACTTGAGAAAGCAAGTCATATATCGCCTGTTCTTTAATAGAAGTTTCTTCTGAAATCTTCTTAATATATACATCTTTCTCTATAGGATTCAAATCAGCCAATATTTCAGCAAATTTCTCTCCATACTTTACCAGTTCATTATTATCTCTTAAATTAATTCCTTCTGCTGCCTTCTTTATTCTATATTCAATCAAAGGCAATGCATTATCTACTAATCTTAAAAAAGCATCCTTTCCATTGTTTCTTACAAATTCATCAGGATCTTTACCTTGCGGTACTTTTAAAACTTTAACATCCAATCCTGCATGCCTTAGGATCTCAAGTCCTCTAAGTGTTGCCGTCTGACCTGCAACATCGGCATCATATGATATTATTACTTTATTAACATAACGCTTTAATAATCTTGCTTGATTAATTGTAAGTGCAGTTCCAAGCGAAGCTACAGTATTCGTTATTCCATGCTGATGAAGAGATATTAAATCCATATATCCCTCAACAATAATGATATAATCTTGTTCTAACTTATTTTTAGTTGCAAAATTTAATCCATATAAATTTGTGCCTTTGTGAAAAACTACTGTCTCAGGTGAATTTAAATACTTTGGTTTAGAATCATCTAACACTCTGCCACCAAATCCAATAACTTTACCTCTTACATCAAATACTGGAAACATTACTCTATTTCTGAATCTATCGTAGGTATTTCCTTTTTTTTCACTTTTTAAAATTAATCCTGCTTCTAATAAAAGATTTTCATTGAAGCCTTTCTTTTTTAGATACATTATTAAATCATGCCATCTATCTTGTGCGTAGCCAAGTCCAAAGCGTTTTATTACCTCTTCCCTTATTCCTCTTTTTAAGAAATATTCTTTTGCAAAAGAAGTTCTCTGCAAATTATAAAAATAATATCGTGCTGCTTCTGTGTTGACCTTATAAAGCAACTCTTTCTTTTTTGTAATTTGAGATTCTTTTGCATTTCCTAATTCTAAAGGAATCCCTGCTTTATCAGCTAGATATTTAGACGCTTCATAAAATGTTAATTTTTTATATTTCATTACAAAGGTTATAACATTTCCAGCTTCTCCACACGAAAAACATTTATATATTTGTTTATCCTGTGATACACTTAACGATGGAGATTTATCATTATGAAATGGACACAATCCAACATAGTTTCTGCCTGATTTTTTTAACCTTACATTTTCTGAAATAATATCAACAATATCATTGTCCTGTCTTATTCTTTCAATTACTTCTTCACGTATTTGCAAGGAGACATCTCCCTCCCTACTGCATTTTTCAACAGTTATATATTATTCGACATTATGCATTGTTTTCCTTCTAATTTTCATAAAAAATTTATTATAAAACATATTCGGCTAATTTGTCTAGTTAATAATGTTGATAACTGCAATATCTATAATTATTCTTTATTTTAGTTAAAATTCCTCTTTATTAGCAAATAAATTTGTTTAAAAAACTAATCTACAACCATTTTGGGTACAAAAATCTTATTAAATAGTAGAAGACAATAATCATCACTCATTCCTGCAATATAATCTGCAACACCTCTTTGAAGACCTTCTTCTTTAACTATTTTTCTATACACACTAGGCATTTTATCTGGATACTTTTCAAAATGTCCTATTAACTGTTCCAATATAAATTTTGCCTTATTTCTTTCTTCTTTCAATGTGTCACCCAAATATATATTTTTAAACATGAACTTTCTCAGTTCAATCATTGCCTCATTAATTTCTTTACTTAATCCTATTTCCAATATCCCATTTTTAAGATTATTATTTGATGTATTTACAAAATCCTTTATCAATATATTTAATCTTTCTGATGAATTATTGCCCAATACCTTGACAATTTCACAAGGTATATCATCAATACCAAGCAAACCTGCTCGTATCGAGTCATCTATGTCATGATTTAAATATGCCATTTTATCACTTACTTTAACCACTATTCCCTCAAGGGTTATAATATCTTTTGTTGTTCCAAGTCCACTATGATGAAGAATCCCATTTATAACTTCTTTTGTTAAATTTAAACCTTCACCTTCATTTTCTAACTTATTAACAACTCTCACACTCTGCTCATTATGTCTGAATCCATCTTTTAAATAATTGTTAAGTACTTCTTCTCCATTATGAGCAAATGCAACATGCCCCAAATCATGCCCTAAGGCTATAGCTTCAATTAAATTTTCATTTAATCCTATTCCTACTCCTATATTCCTTGCTACTTGAGATACTTCTAGTGTATGTGTTAAGCGAGTTCTATAATGATCTCCAGAGGTTTTTATATATACTTGAGTTTTATGCTTAAGTCGTCTAAAAGATTTACTTTGTATAATTCTATCTCTATCATGCATATAACATGTTCTCATATCATCAGGTTCTTCATATTTTATCCTTCCTAATGATTTCTTTGAAAACGCTGCTTCATTTATTAGTGTCAAGCTTTCAAAACTTTCAATTTTTTCTCTTACATTCATATATATCACCTCTTTTTTATGTATTCTATATTTATCATTATATTCCTCTAATTATGACATACTTTTATTATTTGCAATTATTATTAAAATAATATATTTAACATAAACTTTTTTAATTTTTTTCTTGACTTTTCTATGTATATTAATTAAGCAACGTTAATATTATTAATAATGGAAGCTTAAGCGTATACTTTTATTTATTACCATTTTTTCTTTTGACTTTTAATATAAAAAATTGCCAAGGCGACCATGTTATAAAAGATATATATAAAGTTAACTCTTAAAATCAATCATTTAATAAAACAAATTTATAACAATATACTAGATTTACATTATTCTTATAAAAGGAGGGTTTTATGAATAGTGAATTTCAAGCTTTACAAAATTCTAGCCTTTCACCGGAAGCTATACAAAGGTATGTTCTTCCTAAATTCAATTTACAAAATGCTCAAATTTCAATAATTAAATTTAAAGATACGGAAAAACAACGAGCAGTATACAGAGTTGATTACAACAATAACAGTTATTGTCTAAAAAAAGTTTATTATGAATTAGATGATTTATTATATGTATATTCAGCCATTGAATGGCTCTATAGAAATAAAATTCGCGTTCCTAAACTTTTACCAACCATAGACAACAATCGTTTTGCACAATTTAATGATATGCTGTTCATACTAACTCCATGGATTGAAGGAGAAAAATGCTCTTTTGATAATATGAATCATATTGAATTATCTATAAAAAAACTTGCTCAGATACATTCTATTTCGAGAACTTTTAAACCTATTTTAGGAAGTAATTTAAAAGAAGGCTTCGATGATTACTACATATCAACATTAAAACATTTTCAAGACTTACTAAAATCATCAAATGATTCTTTTAAATATAAAGATAAGTTCTCAAAAAAATTCATTTCAGACTTTGATTTGAATTTTAGATTAGCAAAAATTTCTTTAGATATGTCTAATAAAATAGAACCTAGTAAACTAAGTAGATCATTATGTCATGGAGATTATGTTAATAAAAACATTCTTATACCTGAGGATAATGATCCATGGATCATAGACTTTGATAAGTGCAAGATGGATTATTGTGCAAGAGATTTATCCTACTTTCTTAGACGTCTATTAAAAAGAGAAAATACAAAATGGGATTTGGATTTATCATTAAATATTCTTAAAACGTACAATAATATAGCCCCACTTACAGAATCAGATATTTATTATATAATATCCTATATATGTTTTCCTCAAAAATACTGGAAAATATCACGTGACTATTTTAAAAATGTTCATAAATGCAATAAAAATTCATTTTTTACTTTGCTTAATAACGCAAGTTCAAAATCTGAATATCAGTATGATTTTGCAGTAAACATAATAGAAAAATTAAATTTATAAAAAAAAATCCTCTCAAAGATTTAATTGCTCCTTATTAAGGAAATATTCTTTCTGAGGATTTTCATCTTTTAAATTATTACTAAAATTCATATTTTTCTATAAAAAGTCATTATGAACATTTAAAACAAAATACTTCAACACAAAATAGAACTGAAATTTAAATCACTTTAAATTTCAGTTCTAAATTATTTAATTATTTAATATTTTTAAATTATTCTCTTTATCTTGGATTTTTAACTTCAGCCTGTGCTGCCGCAAGTCTTGCAAGTGGTACTCTAAATGGTGAACAAGATACATAATCCAAACCAACATTATGACAGAATTCAATTGATGATGGATCACCTCCGTGCTCTCCACAAATTCCAAGATGAATGTCTGGACGAGTCGCTCTACCTTTTTCTGCTGCAATTTTAACCAATTGACCAACACCAGTAGCATCTAACTTAGCAAATGGGTCTTGTTCATAAATCTTTTTATCGTAGTATGAAGCTAAGAACTTAGCCGCATCATCTCTTGAGAATCCAAATGTCATCTGTGTCAAATCATTTGTACCAAATGAGAAGAATTCAGCTTCTTTTGCTATTTCATCAGCTGTTAATGCAGCTCTTGGAATTTCAATCATAGTACCTACTTTATATTTTAAATCAACACCATTTTCAGCAATAACTTTTTCAGCTGTTTCTACTATAACATCTTTAACATATTTTAATTCTTTAATTTCTCCAATTAACGGAACCATAATTTCAGGAATTATACTATACCCTTTTTCTTTATTAACTTCAATAGCAGCTTCAATTATAGCTCTAGTTTGCATTTCTGCTATTTCTGGATAAGTTACAGCAAGACGGCATCCTCTATGACCCATCATAGGATTAAATTCATGCAATTCTGCAACTGTAGCTTTTAATTCCTCAAAAGTTATTCCCATTTCTTTAGCTAATGCTTCAATATCTTCATCTTCACTTGGTAAAAATTCATGTAATGGTGGATCCAATAATCTTATTGTTACAGGCATACCACAAAGTGCTTCATAAATACCTTTAAAATCTGATTTCTGCATAGGTAATATTTTAGCTAATGCTATTTTTCTTTGTTCAACATCTTTTGAAGTAATCATTTGTCTTACAGCCATAATTCTATCTTCTGCAAAGAACATATGCTCAGTTCTACAAAGTCCAACACCTTCTGCACCAAATTCTACTGCCTGTTTTGCATCTCTTGGAGTATCTGCATTAGTTCTTACTTTTAATTTTCTTATTTCATCAGCCCAAGCCATAAATGTTGCAAAATGCCCTGTTATTTCTGGAGCTACTGTCTTAATTTTTTCACCATATACATTACCACTAGTACCATCTAAAGATATATAATCTTGGTCAGTGTACACTTTTCCATTAACTTCAACAGTCTTCTTTTTCTCATCAACTTTAATTGATCCACATCCTGCTACACAACAAGTACCCATACCTCTAGCAACAACAGCTGCATGGGAAGTCATTCCCCCTCTTACTGTTAAAATACCTTTAGCAGCTATCATACCTTCTATATCTTCAGGTGAAGTTTCTAATCTTACTAATACTACATTTTCACCGAGACTAGCTCTTTCTTTAGCTTCATCTGCTGTAAATGCTATTTTACCACATGCTGCTCCTGGAGATGCTGGTAAACCTTTTGCAATTGGTTCAGCATTCTTTAAATCTTCAGTATAAAATGCTGGATGTAATAATGTATCCAATTGTTTTGGTTCAACCTTTAATACAGCTTCTGTTTTAGTCAACATTCCTTCTTCTACTAAATCAACAGCAATTTTTAATGCTGCTTGAGCTGTTCTCTTTCCATTTCTAGTTTGTAAGAAATATAGCCTACCTTCTTCTATAGTTATTTCCATATCTTGCATATCTTTATAGTGATTTTCTAACGTATTAACAATTCCAATGAATTGTTTGTAAATTTCAGGATTTTGCTCTTCTAGCTTTCCTATTGGTTGTGGAGTTCTAATACCAGCAACAACATCTTCACCTTGAGCATTCATTAAATATTCACCAAAAATTCCTTTATCTCCAGTTGCAGGATTCCTTGAAAAAACAACTCCTGTTCCTGAAGTTTCTCCTTTATTACCAAATACCATTTGTTGAACATTTACTGCTGTTCCCCATTCACCTGGTATATCATTTAACCTTCTATATACAATAGCTCTTGGGTTTTCCCATGATCTAAATACAGCTTTGATTGATTCTACTAGCTGTACCTTTGGATCTTGTGGAAAATCTTCGCCTTTTTCTTTTTTATATATTTCCTTAAATTGAGCAACTAATTCTTTTAAATCATCTGCTGTTAGTTGAGTATCGAATTCTACGCCATTTTTTTCTTTTATTTCATCAATCTTATTTTCAAATAATCTCTTTTCAATATCCATAACAACATCAGAGAACATTTGGATAAATCTTCTATATGAGTCATATGCAAATCTAGGATTATTAGTTAAACTAGCCATAGCTTCAACAGCTATATCGTTCAATCCTAAATTTAATATAGTGTCCATCATACCAGGCATTGATACTCTTGCACCAGATCTTACTGAAACTAATAGAGGATTTGTATTATCTCCGAATTTTTTACCTGTAATTTCTTCAAGCTTTGTTAAACTTGCATATACTTCATCTAGAATTTCAGATGAAATCTCTTGACCATCTTCATGATACTTAGTACATGCCTCTGTCGTAACTGTAAACCCACTTGGAACTGGAATTCCTATCTTTGTCATTTCTGCTAAGTTTGCGCCCTTTCCTCCAAGCAGATTCCTCATTGAAGCATTTCCCTCACTAAAAAGATAAACGTATTTCTTTGTCATATCAATACTCCCTCTTTTCCTATAAATTTCTCAATAATATATATACTAACGAACTTCTTATAAAAATTCGTAGTTACCCTAATAAATAATTCCCTTTTTTCCCAAATTTATTCTCCATTACTTCCAAGTTTAACAAATAATTTTGTAATATTTGTCTTAGAAACCTTACCGATAATCCTAAATTGTTCCTTTTCTTGACTATTCTCAACATTTTCAACTATCGGTATACTATCAATCTCGTGTTCTATAATTTTTTTAGCCAAATCATATGCATTATCATCTTTACAGGCACATATTATGTTAGGCATTCTTGTCATTATAACTCCAACTGGAACCTTGTGTATATCAGTTCCACCTATTGAAATTTTAAGAAAATCCTTTCTAGAAACCGCACCAGTTAATATTCCATTATTCTCAATAAACAATGTTCCTACATCGTTTAAAAACAAGTATACGATTGCATCATACACCATTGTGTCTTCATTAACAGTGGTAGGTTTTGACATTATTTCAGATACCTTTATTTTACTTATATGCTGATAAACTAAGCCGCTTGATGATTTACCTTGATATACATAACCAACCTTAGGTCTAGCATCTAATGTACCTATCATAGTAAGTACTGCTAAATCAGCTCTTAAAGCTGCCCTTGTAACACCTAATCTCTCAGCTAGCGCTTCGCTTGTTATTGGTTGATTTTCTTTTACTAAATTTATTATCTCTTCCTGTCTAGGTGATAATTTCAAATTTATCCCTCTTTCTATAAATACAAGAAATATTTGAATAATATTCATTTTTATCACACTTTTATTATAACACTATTTTCGTGTTTTACTAGAGTGAATTTTCAGAAAAATCAAACAAATTTATCAAATATCTCTTGTATAGTGATTTTAAATTATTTTTTCTATTTTTTATTGTAATATTAAGCTAATTTTCGTCAGAATTATTTTTCTTTTCTTCTTCAAAATCTACTGTATAAGTATATATTGTTTCTCCACCAGTAAATGTTTTTCCATCTTCATCTTTTGAACTTTTAACTTCTGTCTTAACATCATTAACTTTATTCTTAACTACATCAGCTAAATCTGATGCCTTATTTTTAACATCATTAGCTACCTGAGTAACATACTTATTAATAACTTCTACCGATCCATCTTCCTTTGTCACTTCAATAGTAATTTGAGTTGCTATAGCTGCAATAACAACAGCTGCTAATATTGGTGGAATTGTAATTGCTATTACACTAGCTGCTATTCCAGCATTAACAGGTATATCTAATATTTCTTTATCATCCTTTTTAATTTTTATTCTTGTAACATTACCTTTTTCAATCAAACCTTTTATAAGATTTTTTAACTCTTCCATAGATATTGCATTAAAAGCATACTCATTTTCTTTAGTTTCACTATTTTCATTTTCTTTCTTTTGATTTTGTTCTATATAGATTATCGCTTCAAGTACATCTCCATTACAAGCCTCAAGAGCTTCTTTTGCTTGTGCATAAGACACATTGCATCTTTCACGTACTACATCAACTTGTTCTAATGTTATATTTTCCATAAATAATCACTCCTTAATAAATTTCAACATTTCTAAGCTTTTAGGTTTCTTTGTATAATTATTAGCTATAAAAAAGGTCGTTACCTTTTCTATTTCATGTTTTATCTCATTGTTTAAATTCAATCTATATAGCTTATCTACATTAACTGTCATTAAATACCTTAAAGCATTATATGCACCCTTAGATATATATACCCCATGTTCCTTAGGACACTCTTCACATACTCCCCCAAAGGAAGATAAGCTTATATAATTAGAAACACCTAGTCTTTTCCTGCATATGCTACACGTGTCTAATGTTAAACTATATCCTGTTGCTTTTAATAATTTTATTTCAAAGGCCCTAATTAAAATTTCATAGTCAAGTACATCCGTATTTAGTAAATACAATATTGTAACAAGATCTTTAAAAAGTTTCTCATTCACTTCATTTTCTTCACAAGCAATATCAATTAACTCACACAAATAAGAAGAATAAGTAAGTTTGTCTAAATTATTTAAAAGTCCTTGAAATGAGTTTATTATTTTCCCTTCTTGAAGAGTATATAAATTTTTACCCTTATACACCATATATTCACCATAGCACAAGGGCAGAGTAAGAGATAAAAACTTACTCTTGCTCTTTTTAGCCCCTCTTACTATAGCTGTTATCTTTCCAAGTTTTTCAGTATAGAACCAAACCAGCTTATCGTTTTCTCTATAATCTTGAGTTTTTATTATTACTGCTTTAGTCTCAAAAACTGACAGATTAATCATCTCCTATTTACTCTTCTTATACCCTAATTCTTTCAATAAGTTTTGATTATCACGCCATTCTTTTCTAACCTTAACCCATATTTTTATATTAACTTTTGCTCTTAGGAATTTTTCTATTTCATATCTTGATGTTTCGCCAATTCTTTTAAGTGTCTGACCATTCTTTCCAATTATTATTCCCTTATGAGAATCTTTTTCACATATCAGATCCACTTCAATGTGGTACGTTCCTCTTTCGTTTTGTTTCATCTGAAGTATATCTACTGCAATACCATGTGGCACTTCATCCCTTAGAGTTCTTAATGCCTTTTCTCTTACTATTTCAGATATAACAAATTTTTCTTGAACATCTGTTATCATATCATCTGGATAATATTTAGGACCTTCTGGCATAGCTTTTTTCATTAAGTCTAATAAAGCATCTACATTTTTACCTTTTATAGCGGAAATTGGTACTATTTCAGCAAATTCAAATTCTTTAGAAAACATTTCTAATGTTTTTGCTACTCTGTCTTGAGTATTCTCATCAACTTTATTTAGTACAAAAAATACTGGACATTTTTTACCTTTTAATGTTTCTAATATAAATCTATCACCTTTACCTATTTCTTCACATGGGTTAGTTAAAAACAAAACTAAATCAACATCTTTTGTTGATTCCTTTGCAGAATTAACCATGAACTCTCCTAATTTATGTTTAGGTTTATGTATTCCTGGAGTATCAACAAACACCATTTGAAAATCATCACCAGTTAATATTGTCTGTATATTATTTCTAGTAGTTTGAGGCTTATTAGAAACTATAGATAATTTTTCTCCCATTATATAATTTAATAAAGTTGATTTTCCAACATTAGGTCTTCCAACAATTGTTACAAATCCTGATTTAAACATTCTTCCTCCTTATAGCCTAGATTTCTAGGCTTCTTTTTAAAGTTTTGTCTTATAAGTTTATAAATTACTAAATTTACATCTTAAAATTATATTCGAATACACATATATTAAGCAATATTTTATACTATAATCTATACATGACTCAAATTATATGTTAATGATATATGATAAAATTTTAGAATATTTTCACAAACTAAATTAAATTTATTTTCTCTTTAATTTTCACCTGCTATAGTTAATAGTATACTCTATTTATTTTCAATAGACAATTGTTTATAACTGGCTTTTTAATAAGTAAAGTTATATTTAACATTTAAAAATATTTTTAGTGTATACAATTTCATATTTATTAATCACATTAATTATTAAATCCTAAATACAGTAAATATAAAAACAGTGAGAAGCATCCCAAAAACAGCACCAACAACAACTTCTAAAACAGTATGAACTTCTGAATCCACTCTACTTTGTGCAGTTATTACTGCAAGTAAAAAACTTAAAAGTATACATATTGGTTCTTCAGTTATCAAAGATATAGCTGTAGCAATTGAAAACGCCAATGCACTATGTCCGCTTGGCATACCTCCTTTTAAAGGGGTCCCTTCCCCAAAAATCGCTTTAACTATTATTGTTGCTATACATACAATAACAAGAACAATAAATATAGTATATGGTTCTGATGTTTTTACTCTTTTTACAAGTGTATATGAAAGATTTGATAACTTATCCCAAAATATTATATACCCAACTACAACTGCATTTATGGCTGTTACCAGCACAGCACCTGCTGCTGCATTTTTTGCAACTTTTGCCAAAGGATGATAATAATTAGTCGTCATATCTATAGCAGCCTCTATAGCTGTATTCACTATTTCAGCACTTATAACCATTGATATAGTAACTGCAAGAATCAAAAATTCATACTTTGTGACATCAAAGAAAAAACACCCTATTAAGATAAATAAAGATACTATAAGATGTATTTTCATATTACGTTCTGTACGCACTGTATCTATTATCCCATTTATTGCATTATTAAAACTATCTAGAACTTTTTTCATTTTCATAGCCCCAACTCAACTCCACTCATTTAAGAATTTAAAGCTGATAGTTAATTTATTATATTTTAGTATTAACTATCAGCTCGTATTTTATATTTCTCTTGTTATGTTAAGTTCATTTAGAATTTCTTCTTCTCTTTTTCTCATTATAACTTTATCTTCTTCTTCCATATGATCATATCCTAAAAGATGAAGTACTGAATGTACTACGAGATATGAAGCTTCTCTTTCAAAAGAATGATTGAATTCTAAGCTTTGTTCTAGTGCTTTTTCTAAAGATAGAACTATATCACCAAGAACAAGTTCTTCTCCATCAAAATCACTCTGCGAAAATTCATAACCCTTATACATTTCCTTAAAGATTTTTTTATTGTCGTAATCAAGCATAGGAAAAGATAACACATCAGTTTCCCTATCAATATTTCTTGTCTCATTATTAATTTCACGTATTTCTTCATTATCTACAAATAACAAAGAAACTTCACATGGAATTTCTACCTCTTCTTCTTTAAGAGCAAATTCTATAACTTTTTTAAGTTCCTCTTCTAATCTATTATCTACTTCTATTTTTTTCTGTCTGTTATCTACATAAATCATTTAGTTTTCTCCTCATTTTTATTATTGTCATTATTCTCTTCATTTAAACTCTTAATTTTTTCTTTAGGATACTCAATTCTATGGTGATATATTCCATTTAATGCTGTTAAAAAACACTTCTTAATCTTTTCTATATCCTTTATTGTAAGATTGCAGTCATTAAGCTGACCACATGATAATTTATCACTAATGATATTATTTATCATTTCCTTAATCTTATCTTCACTAGGTTCCTTTATGGATCTAACTGCTGCTTCAACACTATCAGCAAGCATAATTATTCCTGCTTCCTTAGAATTAGGAATTGGACCTGGATATCTATAATCTTCTTCTTTAACTGCTTCTGGATTTTCACTATTATTTTTCATTGTATAATAAAAGTATTTAACAAGTGTTGTTCCATGATGCTCTCCTATTATATCCTGAATAACTTTAGGAAGATTATGCTTTCTTGCAAGTTCAATACCATCTTTAACATGAGAAATTATAATTTTTGCACTCAAATTAGGAGTCATATGATTATGAGGATTTTCTCCTCCCATCTGATTTTCACCAAAGAAATACGGTCTTTCTGTTTTTCCAACATCATGATAGTATGATCCAATTCTTACTATTACCGAATTTGCTCCCACTTCCTCTGATGCCATTTCTGCAAGATTAGCAACAAGCATACTATGGTGATATGTTCCTGGTGCTTCCATTAACAACTTTTTCAAAAGCGGATGATTTGGATTTGATAATTCTAAAAGCTTTAGTGTTGTAACTTCATTAAATGTTCCTTCCAAAAACGGAAGTATTCCTAGTGCAAATATTCCTGATAAAACACCGCCTATAAATGTTATTCCACTTTTAATCAACACTTCTCTTAAATTGCTCGATATTAATATTCCTGTAGACACTGTAATTATTACACCTACTATTGATAGATATAAAGTTGAATATAAAAGTTCATTTCTCTGTTGCATTTTTTTCAAAAGAGTGGCACCTAATATTGAACTAATAACCCCAAGCATCATAACCTGTGCATCAAACCCTGTAGCTATACTTATTACTATCACATTTAATATACTTATTACTATTGATATTTTATAATTAATAAGTAATGTCAATAATATTGGTGCACATGCAAAAGGTATTAAGAACGGTGATACCAAACCTATTGTTCTAGCAAATACAAGTGTCATAAGATTAATTACACTTATTAGTGTTATTTTCTTAGTATTTTTAAATATTTCTGAATAATTTCTATCAATATAATTGTATTGAAGAAACATAATTATACCTACAAACATCGCAAGCACAATATATACATATAAATATATAGAAGTATTCTTACCATCATCAAGCATTCCTAAATCAGATAGAATATCTAATTGATTTTGAGTTACAGGTACACCTTCTTTAACTATAATCTGATTTTGTTTAATTACTACTTTTGCTACTGATTTACGAGTTTCATCTATTAATTCTTGTGTTTTTTCTTCATCATAAAAACAGTTTGGATTTATCTGACCTTTAACCAATTCCTCAAGCACATATTTAAGCTTATCTGCCAAATTTAATTTTTCTACTAAAGAAACTGCACTGTCTCTAGCTATATTTAAACTCTCATCATCCTTTTCATTAATATTTTTCTCATAAGTTTTATCTATTATATTTAAAACATCCTTCTGTAAAGAGCTTAATTGCTCTTTTGGAATATTTAAAAGTTCTTTATATTCATCCTCACTTAAAGCAATACCTTCTATTTTTTTCAGTTCGCTAACATTACTCTCAACACTTGTAGATGTGGCTGCCTGAGCACTTTGATTATTTATTATAGTATTTAATTTTTCAAAAAGAAGTATAACATTATCTTCTGCTTGCTTTTTGACTTCTGCTTTTTGAGTATACTGTTTATCAACCTTCTCTAAAGCCTTATCTTCGGCTTCCTTTGTTGCTCTTTCATCTATTGTATCTCTTGGAGCCTTTATATCTGATCTCGGTATATCTCCTACCTCTAAACTATACTGTTGAGGCTTTATTGCTGTTATAAGTAATAAATATGATAATACAAAAACACCTACAAATAACAATATTCTTCTTATATTATTCCTTTTTTTAATATTAATATCTTGTTTAACCTTCATGTTAATCACCTTTTCATCTTCAATAAAAAATCACGATATATTCTTAGCTATATCCTGTTCTACTGTAAATATAACTTTTACTAACAATTTTCCTTCACCAATATCTTCTGTTGTAATGTCCTTATTTATTATTTTAACATCATTGCTAAGGGTTCTTTTCAGAGAATCCTCTAGTTTATTACATGCGTCCTCAATAATTTTATCTTTATCTCCCTCTACAGGAGTTGCCTTTTTCTCAAAATATACTATACTGTTAAAAACTCCATTGTTTTCTTCTATTTTATCATAATACTGAAATTTATTTATAACTTTTTTCAAGTAAATTTTTCTGCCCCAAAAGCTTAGATATATATCGCTTTGTTTATCTCCACTTCTCTCAAGTTTTTCACCATCAACCTGAACTTCCATATATTTATCATAGAATGTATTTGCAATTACTTTTCCTTTTGGTTTTGTATCTACTTCAAATCCCTCTCTTCCTTGAACTGGATGGATTAATACATCACCTTCTTTTACTATGTCTCCTGGTACTACAGCTGGATTTCCAGAGTATGTGTATACTCTTTTTATCTCTCCATCAGTTTTTGCCACAACCGAATCAGACTCTTTCGCTTCAGTTGATGGAGGATTAACCTTTTCTTCTATTACTAAATGTAACGTTGAACCCTCAATCCTTGTTCTTATCCACATTATCTGATTATTTATAGTCTGCATTTTTCTCTCTATTTCATATACATTTATATCTGTTTTTTTCAAACCTGGTTTTATTCCAATAGAATCAAGCTGCCTTCTTACTTCAAATGGAGTAAGATTTTCTTTTGTTTCTATATCAATAGACCATATATAGTTAGATAATCCATATATTATTCCAAAAAAAATAAACACTCCTACAACTAAAGATATACTTTTTTTTAGTTCTATCAGCCTAAAAAGCCATCCATTCTTATTAGTTATCCTAATTTTACCTTTATACTTTTTTACTATAGATAGTATTTCATCATAATTTGCATACTCTGCATCAAACATAATAGTTGTTAAATCAAGTTTAATAACATTGTTAACTGGAATACCTTTATTCCAGATAGCATTTAATATTTTTTCAGCCCTAAGCGCTTTTACTTCTATGGTTAATTTTCCAGAAATAAATTTATTAAATATCATATCTTACTCTCCTCATATGATATTCCTTCAAATTTACCGCTGATAGTCATGCTTGTCTCACCAATAAATAATATTTCAAAGTTTCTTCCCTTTATTATTATTGCACCTATTCTTGAATTTATTTTAACCATAGAACTTTCAAACGCTATTATTCCTCTGTGATTTTCAATTGTTATTTCTCTATTTCCAATTACTATTATCTTGGGAAGGTCCATTGAAATATCACTGGGAAACTCTAATTTATTCAATATTTTTTCTCGTCCTTTTTGAAATTTTTCTTCCATACTGTCCTCCTATTTAAACTTACTCATTGTAATTTATGTTAGGATTCTCTATTTAATGCACAAATTTTATCAGTTAACACTTGAAAGTTTATGATTTCAAGTAATTTTTTATATTTAGCAAATAAATAATAACTTAAAACTTGAATTTTTAGATAAAAATAATAAAAGAACTCAAGAAAATCTTGAGTTCTTTTATTATTTATTATTTAAATAGTCTTTTACAATCTGACTTACAAGTTTACCATCAGCTCTGCCTACAACTTTAGGTTTAACAGCTGACATAACTTTTCCCATATCCTTAATGCTATTTGCACCCACTTGTTCAGCTGATTCTATTATTATTTTTCTTATCTCTTCTTCATCTAACTGTTGAGGAAGGTATTTTAACAAAATCTCTATTTCAGCTTTACACTGATCCACTAAATCTTGTCTGTTTCCTTTTTCAAACTCAACTAGAGATTCACGTCTTTGCTTAACTTCCTTAGCTAATATGCTGATGACTTCATCATCTTCTAGCTTTCTATTATCAGTTTTTTCCACCAATAATAGTGCCGATTTTGCAGTGCTAATTACGTTAGCTGTAAATTTGTCCTTTGTCTTTAAAGCAGCTTTCCAATCTTCTTGTAATCTATCTTTAATAATTGACATAATTGTACCCTCTTTCAAAGGAAACCATAAGCCTATTTGAATTTTCTCTTTCTTGCAGCTTCTGATTTTTTCTTTCTCTTTACGCTTGGCTTTTCATAATGTTCTCTCTTTCTAACTTCTGAGATAACACCAGCTCTAGCACATTTTCTTTTAAATCTTCTTAACGCACTTTCAAGTGTTTCGTTTTCTCCAACTTTGATTTCTGACATTTAATATCCCTCCCTCCGCTAGCTTAAATTAACTCAGCTATGGGCTTAATAACACATATTGTATTATACAATATTTAAATAATTACTGTCAAGAAATTAAGCAAAAATCCTGACATATTTCAAATAATATTTACTTTAGCCTGGTGGCCATTGTAAATTCCTTCCTCCAAGCACATGAAAATGTAAATGTTTTACAGTTTGACCACCATCTTCTCCACAGTTATTTACAATTCTGTAGCCTTTTTCCGCAACACCAAGGTCTACTACTAATTTATTAATAACCTTAAATATATGTGCTATAACATCAGCATTATTTTCATTTACTGAATTGGCACTTTCAATATGTTCTTTTGGTATTACTAAAAAATGAATTGGTGCTTCAGGATTTATATCATTAAAAGCATAAACTTTATCATCTTCATATATTTTATTGCTTGGTATATCACCATTTATTATTTTACAAAAAATACAGTCTTCCACTAAATCACCTCCCCTTATGCCAGCTGACAATTAAAAATTGAGAATTGACACTTTTAGATGAAATTCTTTACGAAATTTCTTTTATATATAAATAATAACAATATAATATCAGTTATATTAATATTATCTATTAATCAATTCAATTTTATTATAACAATTTTTTATAATAATTTTCCAGTCACATAATCACCGTTTGCTTCTTCTATTCTGCATGGAACTATTTTTCCTATTATTTCCTCACTACCATTAACTATTTCTACTTTAACGTAATTTCTTGTATAACCTTCAAATACTCCAGGTTTTTTTGAAACTTCCTGTTCCACCAAGACGTCCATATCTCTTCCTACAAGACTTCTACTAAAGTTTCCTTCATTTTTTTCATTAAGATCAATCAAAGCTTTACTTCTTTTTTCTTTAATTGTTCCATCAATCTGATTATCCATAGTTGCTGCTTTGGTTCCTTTTCTTGGACTGAATTTAAATATATGAGTTTTTGTTAATTTTAAATTCTTCAAATATTCATAAGTTAAATTAAATTCTTCATCAGTCTCACCGGGAAAGCCTACTATAACATCAGTAGTAATTGAAGCATCTTTCAAATTCTTTCTGATTTTATATACTGCTTCTTCATATTCCTTTGCAGTATATCTTCTATTCATTCTCTTTAAAGTTGCATCGCACCCACTTTGAAGAGATAAATGAAACTGTGGGCATAATTTTTTCATACTTTTCATTTTTTCGATAACACTATCTGTAAAGAAACAAGGTTCTATTGATCCTATTCTTACTCTTTCTATGCCATCAACTTTTTCTATTTCCTCTAATATTGTCATTAAAGAAACATCGCCTTCTAAATCAACACCATATGATGCTGTATGAATTCCTGATAATATTATTTCCTTAAACCCATGTTCCGCAAGTTTCTTTATCTCACTTATGACTTTTTCAGGATCCTTAGAACAAACTGCACCTCTTGTATATGGTATTAAACAATAAGCACAAAATCTATTACATCCATCTTGTATCTTTAAAAACGCTCTTGTTTTATCTTGATATTCTTCTATATTTAAATCTTCAAATTCCTTATTTCTAAGAACTTCTCCAACAACAATTTGTGATTCCTTTTCATCCTTGGCTTTATTTACATAATAAACAATATCACCTTTGTTTCTTGTTCCTAGAACAACATCAACACCTTCTATTTTTGCTACTTCTTCTGGTGATACCTGTGAATAGCATCCAACAGCAGCAATTATAGCATTTTCATTTATTCTTCTTGCTCGGCTTATTATCTGTCTTGATTTTTTATCACTCATATTTGTTACTGAACATGTATTTACAACATAAACATCTGCAAAATTGCTAAAGTCTGTTATTTCATAACCTTCTCTTATGAACTTTTCTGCCATAGCTTCTGTTTCATAATGGTTTACTCTGCAACCTAATGTTGAAAAGGCTACATACTGTTTTCCATCAGTATTTTTTCTAACTACCTTATCAGCAGTTGTTTTAATTTTAGCCATATCGCCTGTTGCTCTCATTATTTTAATTTGGCTTGCCATTAATCTAGTTTCCTCCTAAATCACTTAATTCATATTGAATTAATGCAGTAGCAGTAAATCCTGCTGTTTCTGTACGTAAAATTCTTCTTCCAAGAGTTACAATATATGCACCACGATTGCTTAACTCTTTAATTTCATATTCCTCAAATCCGCCTTCTGGACCAATTACTATACCTACATTATGTATATAACTCAAATCTTCTTTTTCTTCTCTTAATTTTTTCATAAGAGTTTTAACTCCAAAGTTTTCTGCATTTTCATACGGAACGATAACAAGATCCATATTCTCCAAGTTTAACATAGCTTCTTCAAAATTTATTACTTCTTTAACTTTAGGAATTATGCTTCGTTTTGATTGTTTGCTTGCTTCTAAGGCAATTCTATTTAACCTATCTAGCTTTTTAAATTCTCCTTTAAGTTTAACATCAACTCTATCAGTAATTGTTGGTATAAATTCATTAATCCCTAATTCAGTTCCCTTTTGAACTATAAGATCCATCTTTTGCCCCTTTGGAAGCCCTTGAAAAAGATAAATCTTTATATCACTCTCATTATTTGTATCAAGCTTCTGAATTATATCTACTATAACTTCACTCTTATTTATGGAATTTATCTTTCCTAAATACTCTATACCTTCACAATTATTAAGAATAATTTCTTCACCTTCACTAAGTCTTAAAACTTTGTAAATGTGTTTCACATCTTCACCAACAATTATTCCTACATTTTCATTAATATTATGAGGTTCTGTAAAAAATTTATGCATAAACTCTCCTATCCGATAGATTTAGCAACTATGCAGTTCCATTCTCCATCCTTGTTAATTTCCATAACTTCAAAACCACATTCTTTTAATTTGTCTGTAACCATTTCAACTCTATCATGAATTATTCCTGAAGTTATAAATAATCCCCCTTCATTAAGGGCTTTTTTAACATCAGCTGTTAATATACATATTATTTCAGCGATTATATTGGCAACTACTATATCAGCTTTACCTTCAACTACATCTAAAAGATTTCCTTCTAATATTTCAATATTATCAAGATTATTAAATCCTACATTTTCCTTAGCTGAATCAACTGCAACTGGATCTAAGTCAACTCCTACAACATGTTTTGCTCCAAGCTTTGCACCTGCAATTGCAAGTATTCCTGATCCGCACCCAACATCAAATACAGTTGTATCAGGTTCAACATATTTATCTAAAGCTTGAATACACATTCTTGTTGTTTCATGAGTTCCTGTTCCAAATGCCATTCCTGGATCTAGTTCTATAACTAAATCTTTTTCTGATTCTTCATATTGTTCCCATATTGGTTTTATTACAATTTTGTCAGTTATCTTAACAGGTTTGTAGTACTGCTTCCAGTTATTTGCCCAGTCTTCTTCATGCATTTCTTTGTAGCTTACACTACCTTCACCAATTTCAATATCCATTTTCTTTAATTCTTCAAGACCTTTTTTAACTGTATCAATAATTTCATCAACTTTATCATCTTGAGAGAAATAAGCTTTAACAACTGCTGCATTTCCCTTATGTTCTAATATATTTATATCTGCAAAATCCCAAGTTAAAGGTCCTTGATCCCTAGATAATAAATCTTGTGGATCTTCAATTGCAACATTAGGACATCCTAATCCATAAAATATTCCCGAAATTGGTTCTAACGCCTCGCTTTTTGTAATTACACTAACTTCTATCCAAATACCTTCCATGTTCTTCTTCCTTCCTCTTATTCAATTGACAGTTATTATTGAAACTCTGATGAATTTCTTCTATTTTTATCATTATTACTATCAATTGGCATTCTTAATTATTATCATTTTGCAGATTTTATTTAAATACTGCAATTATATTAAATTTAAAATAAAACTCTATATTTATGTACTAATTTCCTTTAACTGCAATTAAAAACTTCGTTTTAATTCCCTGTTCTGTGAACATTCTTTCATGTTCTGTTTCAACATTTCCTTCAAAATCACTATTGTGAAGATCATATGTTATATATTTAATTGTAAACTTACTTTCTTTAAAATATTCAAGAGATTCTTCGAATAATTCATCATCATCGGTTTTAAAATAAATCTCCCCATTATCCCCTAAAAAGTTTCTATATTGATTTAATTGTCTTGTATGAGTAAGCCTTCTCTTTTTATGTTTTTCTTTTGGCCATGGATTGCAAAAATTAATATATATTCTATCAATTGAATCGCCATCACCAAGCATCTCATTTATAAGTCCTATTTCCTGTGCCATAAGTTTCACATTGTCAACTTCTCTATTTCTTTCTTCAAAAGCCTTTTCAATGTTTCTTTTAGCTAAACCTAAAACTTCATCTTTTATATCTATTGCAATATAATTTACATTAGGATTTTCACTTCCATGAACAGCCATAAACGTGCCTTTTCCACAACCAAGCTCTAAATAAATAGGATTCTCTTTATTTTTAAAAGTTTCTATCCATTTTCCTTTGTTTTCTTTTGGATTTATAATAAAAAATTCACAACTTTCAAGCTCAGGTCTCGCCCAAGGTTTTTTTCTCATTCTCATTTTTCTTCACTCCGTCTTTTATCATTCATAATAATTATACATATATTAATTTATATTGCAATTTTTTATCAATTTAAATAGCCTTTTATAACTACTAATAAACTACATTATATAAATGATAGGTTTTCATTTGTATTTATGTGCTATATATATTTTTAATTTTAATCAATCATATTTTCTTACATATAACTTAATGAAATCCTATAAACATTTCATTACAATGTACTTTCAGTGTAAATAAAACTATACTTGCAATATATTTATTTACACTAAAAATTGTATCACAAAACATAACTAAATAGTATCTTGCCATCTGTATGAAACTAAAATAGGTTGCTGTGTTAAATAATTACTCAGCAACCTATTTTTATTTTACTTTTTATATTTATCGACTAGATCTTCAAGTTCGTTTTCATATTTATCTATAAAGTCATGAAAATTCATATTTTTCTTTTCAATCAAAAGTGATAGTTCATATAAGAATTCTGGAATTTCTTTTGCTAAAATCTGACCATATACTTTTCCTAGTCTAGCACTTCCCTCTTCAAACGAACCATTTATATGAAGTTCAAATGTATCCTGAAGTTCATCATCAACTTTTTTCTTCTTTCCAGTAAGACCTATAAGGCAAGCTTCATGTATCCCACAAGAATTTCCACATCCAGAAATATGTACTCTTGGTAATACATCTTTTGTATAATTCTTTTCTTTAAAGTACTCTATAATCTCATTAAGCATTTTCTGACTTTCTAAAAGTCCGATTTGACATGTTGGAACTCCTATACATGATATACTTTGCTCTAAATGTGTCTCTCCACCAAGATTTTGAGTTTCATTTAACAATTTTTCTGCTTCTTCTCCATTTAGATTTCTAATATACATTCCTTCAGTCATAGTTAATCTAATTGATATATCCTTCATACCATCAATTAAATTTAATATTTTTTCGAGTATATATACTGAAATTTGCCCTCCAATAGGATGAAAATACACACTATATAAGCCATCCTGCTTCTGCTCTATTAATCTGTTATTTTTAATATGTGTTTTTATTCCTTCTTTTTTAATAGTATGTGGTGATAAATTTAAAGTTAAATCTTCTTTTTCTTTTATAATAGATAAATGTTTTTTATAACAATCAATAAATTCTTCTTCTCCCATTCTATCCAAAATATATCTAATTCTTGCCTTAGCTCTGTTATTGTAATCTCCTTCTGCTATAAACATCTGAACCATAGCTTCAACATAATACAACACTTCACTAGGATTTATAAGGTCACCTAATGCTATTCCTACCCTAGGATTCTGCCCAAGGCCTCCACCTAAATATACTTTAAAAAATTCTTTATTATTTTCAGTTACCGCTAAAAATCCCAAATCAGTAATGTTACAGTGGCCTGAATCCATATTACTACTAGAAAATGATACTTTAATCTTTCTTGGAAGTTTATACGATGTTATTCTCTGCAAAAAATAATTATTTACTGCTAAAGCATATGGCGTAACATCAAATGCTTCAAATTTATCAACTCCAGCAAGAGGCGACATTGCTACATTTCTAGGAAAATTTCCTCCTGCTCCTCGCGTATATATATTATAATCTAGTGCTTCTTTCATAATATCACATATATCATCTATAGATAAATTATGATATTGAATCGCCTCTCTTGTTGTAAAATGAATCTTTTCCAAGCCATATTTTTCAGCTGTTTTACAAACCCATCTTAATTCATTTATATCTGTAATGCCTGATGGAATCCTAAGTCTAACCATAAAAGTATTCTGACTTCTTTCTGCATATGCCCCCATACCTCCAGAAGCATGTTTAAACTCCATAACAGACACGTCACCATTTAAAAATCTATGACCTAATTCTCTAAACTGTTCAATTTCTTTTATTAATTCATCTTTTAATCTATTCAAAAAAACATCACCTCTACCTAAAAATCATTACTCTCTTCATACTTAGTATTTATTATTTATTTTAAAAAATACCACAAGTTAAAAATATTATTAAAATATAAATAATATAAATATTTTCTAAAGTACTAATCATATTCCTAAACATTGTATAAACCTTATATAAATCTTCTATAAAATTTATCAAGACATGATTTTAAACACCGAAAGATAAATGAATTATATAACAAAAACATAAAGGAGATGTTAAAATGCAAATAAATGGAGTAAGTAATAGTTATACATCATCATCAAATAACACTAGTCAAATACAATCCTTACAAAGTCAATTAAAAAGCTTGCAAAGTGATCTAAAAAGTGTTCAAAGTGATACAACTTTAGATGAGGAAAGTAAATCAACACAAGTTTCTCTTTTAGAATCTCAAATTTCAACAATACAATCTCAAATTTCAAGTATTCAGTCTGAAAATAGTTCAAATTCTAATGATTCTCAAAGTAAAAATCAACAATCAAATAAAAATGATGATATTAATAGAGGAGATGTTGTAGTATCAGGAAATCTGAATACACTTATTGAAGCAACTCGTTCAGGTGATACTGATACAATAAATAAACTTAAGGCTCAAAGTAATTCGGAACAAAACAACACCTACTCATCCTTTTAATGATTAAAAATTTATCTATATAAATTAATTATTGCAAGTGTACATTTAAACTGTATTATTTTAATTCTAAAAAAGCTGTCTATAAAAATTTATAGACAGCTTTAAAATATCAAACTCTATTTTTTTCCGAATAGTTTCTTTTTATGAGTTCCTGTTCCCTCATCAGCTTCTTCACCAGATGCCTTCATAAATGCATAAAGTGCTTCTTCTTGTGCTTTATTTAAAGATTTAGGAATATCAACTATAACTTTAACGTATTGATCTCCCTTACCTGTTGAATTAACTCTTTGAATTCCCTTGCTCTTTAGTCTAAACATAGTTCCTGATTGAGTACCTGCTGGAATAGTATACTTAACATTTCCATCTACTGTAGCGACAGTTATTTCTGTACCTAATGCAGCTTTTGCCATAGAAATATGTGTATCTATATAAATGTCATTTCCTTTTCTTGTAAACACCTTCGATGGAGTGACATTTATTTTAATATATAAGTCACCAGGAGTTCCGCCTCTTAGCCCATGTTCTCCTTGTCCTCTTAAAGGCATTACATTTCCTGTGTCTACACCAGCTGGAATATTAACTTTAATCGTTCTATTCTTTCTTATATTACCTTTTCCCTTACATTCCTTACATGGAGTCTCAGTAATCTTCCCACTACCTTGACAATGATCACATGTAGAAGTTGATACAAAACTTCCTAAAGGAGTTTGTCTTTGAACTCTTACTTGACCTGATCCACCACATGTTGGACATGTTTTAACATTTGTCCCTGGCTCAGCACCAGAACCACTACAATGTTCACAGTTTTCGCTTCTAGTTATAGAAATTTCCTTCTCAACACCAAAAACAGCTTCTTCAAAAGTCAATGTCACAGTGTATTCTATATCATTACCTCTTACTGGGCCATTTCTTCTCCTAGAGCTTCCACCGCCGCCGCCAAAGAATGATTCAAAAATATCGCCAAATCCACCCATATCAAAGCCATCAAATCCACCGAATCCACCGCCATTGAATCCACCTGTACCATCAAATGCTGCTGATCCAAATTGATCATATTTAGCTTTTTTTTCTGGATCTGAAAGAATCTGATAAGCTTCATTTATTTCCTTAAACTTCTCTTCAGCTTCAGCATTCCCTTGATTTCTATCTGGATGATATTTTACGGCTAATTTTCTAAAGGCTCTTTTTATTTCGTCATCACTTGCGCCTTTTTGAAGCCCAAGCACTTCATAATAGTCTTTATTTGCCATTGTTTTATACTCACCACCATTAAATTAATTGACATTTGACAGTTATTTCTTGTCAAATGCTTTTGTTTATACTTTTTTACTTTAGAAAAAGGGAAGACGAGTTTGCCTTCCCTGTATTAATTATATCTAAAATCAGATTTTAGTAAACCCTATTATTTATCGTCGTCTACTTTAAAGTCTGCATCTACTACATTGTCATCATGTGGAGCACTTTGTTCTCCAGCTGCAGCATTTGGATCAAATCCTTGACCTTCAGCTCCTGCTTGTTGATACATCTTAGTAGCTATTGGATAGAATGATTGGTTAACAGCTTCTATAGCTGCTTTTATAGCTTCTATATCTTCACCATCTTTAATCTTCTTTAATTCTTCTATCTTAGCTTCTACATTTGCTTTTTCATCAGCTGTTACTTTATCTCCAGCTTCAGTTAAAGCTTTTTCTATTTGATAGATTGTTTGGTCTGCTGTATTTACAGTTTCAATCTTTTCTTTTCTCTTCTTATCTTCTTCAGCAAATTTTTCTGCTTCTTTTACAGCCTTATCTACTTCATCATCACTTAAGTTAGTTGAAGCTGTAATTGTGATATTAGCTTCCTTACCAGTTCCCTTATCTAATGCAGATACCTTAACAATACCATTAGCATCTATATCAAATGTAACTTCGATTTGAGGAATTCCTCTTGGAGCTGGAGCTATTCCTGATAATGTGAATCTTCCAAGCGACTTGTTATCCATAGCCATTTGTCTTTCACCTTGAACTACGTTGATTTCAACTGAAGTTTGGTTATCAGCTGCAGTTGAGAATACTTGGCTCTTCTTAGTTGGAATAGTTGTATTTCTTTCTATTAATGGAGTAGCAATTCCACCTGCTGTTTCAATTCCTAATGTTAATGGAGTAACATCAAGTAATACTACATCCTTAACTTCTCCTGTTAATACACCAGCTTGGATAGCTGCACCAACAGCAACACATTCATCTGGGTTAACTCCTCTTGATGGTTCTTTTCCTGTAAATTTCTTAACAGCTTCTTGAACAGCTGGAATTCTTGTTGATCCACCAACTAATATTATCTTATCTATATCATTTAATGATAATTTAGCATCAGCTAAAGCTTTCTTCATTGGTTCTATTGATCTTTGAACTAAATCGTGAGTTAATTCATCGAATTTAGCTCTAGTTAATGTTAAATCAATGTGTTTTGGACCAGTTGCATCTGCTGTTATAAATGGTAAGTTAATGTTTGTTTGCATTGAAGATGATAATTCAATCTTAGCTTTTTCAGCAGCTTCTTTTAATCTTTGAACTGCCATTTTATCTTGCATTAAATCAATTCCGTTTTCAGCTTTGAAAGTATCTGCAATATAGTGCATAACAGCTTCATCAAAGTCGTCTCCACCAAGTTTAGTATCACCATTTGTAGATAATACTTCAAATACACCATCACCTAAGTCAAGGATAGATACATCGAAAGTACCTCCACCTAAGTCATATACTAATATTTTATGAGCTTCATCCATTTTATCTAAACCGTAAGCAAGAGATGCTGCTGTTGGTTCGTTGATTATTCTTAATACTTCAAGACCTGCAATCTTACCTGCGTCTTTAGTTGCTTGTCTTTGGCTATCATTAAAGTAAGCTGGAACAGTAATAACTGCTTGATTTACAGTTTCACCTAAGTAAGCTTCTGCATCAGCTTTGATTTTTTGAAGAACCATTGCTGAAATTTCTTGTGGTGAATATTGTTTTCCATCTATATCAACTTTATAAGATGTTCCCATATGTCTCTTTATTGAAATAACTGTTTTATCTGGATTAGTAATCGCTTGTCTTTTAGCAACTTGCCCTACTAATCTTTCTCCATTTGCTTGGAATGATACTACTGATGGAGTAGTTCTTGCACCTTCTGTATTAGCTATAACTGTTGGTTCTCCACCTTCCATAACTGCTACACATGAATTTGTAGTTCCTAAATCGATACCTATAATCTTTGCCATGATTTATTCCTCCTAAAAACATTTAAGTTTTATTTTTTAATTTATATAAACAAATTTTAAGTATATTTCTAATTTATTTTATTAAATAATTACATTTAATTTGCAACCTTAACCATTGTATGTCTTATTATTTTGTCATCCTTTTTATATCCCTTTTGGAATACTTCAGCAACAACATTTTTTTCTAAACTTTCATCTTCAATATGCATAACTGCATTGTGGAAGTTTGGATCAAATTCACCAGTTGCATCTATTTCTTCAACGCCTAATTTAGAAAATGCATCTTGGCATCCCTTCATTGTCATTTCTACACCTTTTTTTAGGTCTTCTAATGTTCCATCAGCTGCAATTGCTCTTTCTAAATTATCTATAACTGGTAGGATTTCTTTTACAACATCTACATAAGCATCGCTATATATTCCTTCTTTTTCTTTTATAGATCTTCTTCTATAATTGTCATATTCAGCTCTCAGTCTTAAAAGAGTATCTTTTGTTGTATCTAATTCTTCTTGAAGTTTCTTATTTTGCTTTTTAATCATATCAAGCTCATCCTCTTCTGTGCTTTCACTTCCTTCAGAAGTTTCCACTTTTTCTTCATTATTAGATTCATCATTAACTACTGATTCCTTTTCTGTAGTTTCTTCATTTTCAACTACTTCAGTCTTAATTTCTTCATTCATCATTTCTTTATTATCTTCCATAAGTCTTTAACTACACCTCATCTCTGAATATAAATGATTATATTTTTTGATTATTTAATATATTATTAAGTTCTTTTACAACCTGAGATAAAATGGTAATAACCCTTGAGTAATCTATTCTTCTTGGGCCAATTAATCCAATTTTTCCAACAGGTCTATCTCCTAAGGAGTATTCTGCTGAGATAATGCTGCATTCTTTAGCCTGTGGTTTATAATTTTCATCCCCTATACTTATTGTGATATCATCTGATGGATTAAATAATTCCATTATAGAGTCTTTATCATTAAAAAGAGAAAGCATTTCCTTGGCTTTATTTATATCGTTGTATTCTGGATAATTAAAAATATTAGTTGTTCCTTCCATGAATACTTCCGATGAATCTGCTGCATTTAATGTTTCATATAAAAGAGGCAAAATAGCATTGAATATTTCTTCATACTGACCTAAATCCTTTTTAAGATTGTTTATCACTTCCAAATTAATCTGTTCTATTGAAAGACCTGAAAGTCTTGAATTGACAACCTCATTTATTCTATTTAAAACATCAATAGTCGGAACATTGCTATTTAATTTCATAATATGATTTTTTATAAGTCCTGTATCTGTTAGAAACACAGAAACTATATTATGATTATCAACTTTTATAAGCTGAATTGATTTTATAAAACTTTTCTTAACTGACGGTGCTTCTATTACACATGTCAACTTTGTAAGCTCTGATAATAAGCTGCTTGTTTGTTTGACTATCTTATCAACTTCAAGCATTGCTGAATCCACAATGTACTGCTTTATCCTTAAATTCTCTTCTGCTGTAAGTCGCTGACTTTCCATCAATTTATCAACATACAATCTATATCCTTTACTTGATGGAATCCTTCCTGCTGAAGCATGTGGTTGTTCCAAATACCCCAGATCTTCAAGGTCTGCCATTTCATTTCTTACTGTTGCAGATCCAATTCCCAAATCATAATTTTTAGCAATTGTTCTCGATCCTACAGGATCACCAGTACGAATATAGTCATTGATAATAGCTTGAAGTATTTTTATTTTTCTATCATCAATCCCCATAGTCTCACCTCTTTTTATTAGCACTCATTAGCAGCGAGTGCTAATGACTATGTTTTAAATATATTATTTATGATGTTTTTTGTCAATTCTATTTATTTTTAATATATGTATTTATTATTTATATTTTATCGTTTGCCTTTAATTATCTTTAAAATTCTTCAACTTTCTCTAGTTTACTACCCTACTTGCTCTCACAAAGAATATATCTACTCTCAGACGATTATCTAAAATAAAAATAATCATGATTTATATTCTAATTCAGTATAAAATCACTCATTACATAATTAGATAGTTCAATTCCTTTCTCACTCAAATATAGTTTTTCCGAATCAACAACTAATAAACCTTTTTTAATATTATTTTTTATTACTTCATCGTAAATATCAAATACATCTTTTCCAAATCTTTTCTTAAATGTTTTTAGATTTATTCCTTCTATCATTCTAAGTCCCATAAACATAAATTCTTCCATATCATCATTTATATTATTTACGTGAATTTCTTCTGTTACATCTTCATTATTATTTATCTTTTCTATATATATTTTAATATCATCTATGTTTTTGAACCTTTTTTCATCCACAAAAGAACTTGCAGAAACTCCAAGTCCCAAATATTCATTACATTTCCAATATACTTTGTTATGAAAACATTCCTTGTTAACTTTTGCATAATTTGAAATTTCGTATTGATTATATCCGTAATCTTCAAGAAATCCTTTTGTAAATAAATACATACTTCTTTCTTCTTCTTCATTTGGAATATTTAACTTATCATTGTTGTATAAATTATAAAAACAAGTTCCTTCTTCAATTATGAGACTATATGCTGAAATATGATCAGGTTCAAGACTCATAACATCTTCTAAACTTGCCTTCCAATCTTTCATATGCTGATTTGGTAATCCAAACATCAAATCTACATTAATATTTTCAAATCCAGCCTTTCTAGCTTGATTATAATTTTTTTTAAACTCTTCAAAACTATGAATTCTTCCTATTTCTTTAAGAAGATTATCATTTGTTGTTTGCAATCCCATACTTATTCTATTTACATTATAATTTTTCATTAAAACTAATTTTTCTTCATTAAGTGTTCCTGGATTACACTCTATTGTAAACTCCAAGTCATCTTTAAAACCTAATAAATTTATAGTCTTTAGCAGACTTTCTAAATTTATTTCATTTAAATATGATGGTGTACCACCACCCACAAAAATACTTGCTATTTTATATTTTGAACATTTTCTTAAAATTTCTTCATTCAATGCTCTAATATACTCATTTATTAAACTTTCTTTTCCTGCATATGATGGAAAATCACAATATAAGCATTTTTGTTTGCAAAATGGAATATGTATATATAAAGACATTTCTTTCATTAAAATTTCCTCCTAAAATTCAAAAAGACTGACCAATAAGGTCAGCCTTTTTAATTTAACTATTATTCATTAATCTACTTTAAGTACAGCCATAAACGCTTCTTGTGGTACTTCAACAGATCCAACCTGTCTCATTCTCTTCTTTCCTTCTTTTTGCTTTTCAAGAAGTTTCTTCTTTCTCGATATGTCACCACCATAACATTTTGCTAATACGTCTTTTCTCATAGCTTTAACAGTTTCTCTTGCTATAATCTTAGATCCAATTGCTGCCTGAATTGGAACTTCAAACATCTGTCTTGGAATTATTTCTTTTAACTTTTCTGCAATACCTCTACCTTTGTGATAAGCTCTTTCATCAGGAACTATCATTGATAAGGCATCTACCACATCTCCATTTAATAGAATATCAAGTTTAACAAGCTTTGTTCTTATATATCCTTTAAATTCATAGTCTAAAGATGCATAACCTCTTGTTCTTGATTTTAAAGTATCAAAAAAGTCATATATAATTTCATTTAATGGTATATCGTAATTAACAACTGCTCTTGTTTCTTCAATATATTGCATATCAATATATGTTCCTCTACGATCCTGGCAAAGTTCCATAACAGCGCCTACATAATCCTTTGGAGTTATTATAGATGCTTTAACAACAGGTTCTTCCATATAATCAACTTCTGTAGCTTCTGGAAGATTTGTAGGATTAGTTATTTCTAAAATTTCTCCATCTGTTTTTATTACTTTGTATATAACAGATGGTGCTGTTGTAATTATATCTAAATTAAATTCTCTCTCTACTCTTTCTTGAATTATTTCCATATGTAATAATCCCAAGAATCCACATCTAAATCCAAAACCTAATGCTATAGATGTTTCTGGTTCAAAACTCAATGCTGCATCATTTATTTGAAGCTTTTCCAATGCTTCTTTTAATTCATCATATTTAGCTCCATCAACTGGATAAATACCCGAATAAACCATTGGAATAGCTGGTTTATATCCTGGTAAAGCCTTTTCTGTAGGCCTTAATGCTTCTGTTATTGTATCACCAACTCTAGCATCTCTTACATTTTTTATAGATGCAGTTATATATCCAACATCACCTGCACTTAAACTTCCTATTGGAAGTACATTAGGCGTAAATACTCCTACCTCAGTAACATCATATACCTTATTAGTCGCCATAAGTTTAATTTTGTCGCCAATTTTTACTTTTCCATCTTTTACTCTAACAATACATACAACACCTTTGTAACTATCGTAATACGAATCAAATATTAGAGCTTTTAACGGTGCTTCTTCATCCCCATTAGGAGCTGGTATATTCTTTACTACTGACTCTAATACATCCTTAATATTAAGCCCTGTTTTTGCTGATATCATAGGTGCTTCTTCAGCATCAATTCCTATAATATCTTCAATTTCTTGTTTTATTTCATCAGGTCTCGCTGATGGTAAGTCTATTTTATTTATTACTGGCGCTATTTCAAGATCATTATCTAAAGCTAAATAGCAATTAGCTAAAGTCTGTGCTTGAATACCCTGAGTAGCATCTACTACAAGTACAGCTCCCTCACAAGCTGCAAGACTTCTTGAAACTTCATAGTTAAAGTCTACGTGACCTGGAGTATCAATTAGATTAAGAATATATTCTTCGCCGTCATCTCTTCTATATATAAGTCTTGCTGCTTGAGACTTTATTGTTATTCCTCTTTCTTTTTCTATCTCCATATTATCTAGAACTTGTTCTTCCATTTCCCTCTTTGTTAAGGTTCCTGTAGTTTCAAGTAATCTGTCCGCAAGGGTTGACTTACCGTGATCAATATGTGCTACTATCGAAAAATTTCTGATATGTTGTTGTCTTTCACTTTTCATAATACACTAACCTATATTCAATTAACAGTTTACAGTTTACAGTTTGCAGTTTACAGTTTGCAGTTAATGATGAAATCTGATACTGATTTCTTTATTTTTTACAATATATTAAAAAATTATAATGTATAAATGTTTTATACAAAAGTTTCTATTTAACTGCTACCTATTACTTGTTAACTTTTAACTGGGTAAGGTTTAGCTTTTCACCCCCGTTATAATTAAATCAGCTAAATTATATCATACATCTATTTAAAAAGGCTATTAAAATTTAACTATAGACAAAAATAACTATTTAATGCTGTTTATTTTATTTTCAATATACTTAATTATTTCTGATTCTGATGAAATTTTAAACTCTGCATCTCCTAAACGAACAAGTACTTTTTTATTATCAGAATCCTCATAAATTTTTAAAAATGAATTATCTTTTATAAAATTTGCAAAATCAGCTCCAAATTTTTCACTTACTAATTCATAATTTTGTTTAGTATTTCCTAAAGGGGATAATGTTTTAGTATTTATTATATTAATATGTATCAAACATGCAATGACTAGTACTGTCATTGCAATTATAGGTACTACAGTTTTTAACACGTATTTTTTATACTTTTTCTTCAATGTCAACACCCTAACTTATATTATAAATTCTTTTTAGGCATATGAAAGAAAATAACAAGTCTAAATCATTGACTTGTTATTTTTTGATAATGCTTTATATTAGAGTATTTCCATTAAATTGTCTTTTATTCAATAAAACTTATTTAGTATATATTTTAACATTAATTATTCATTATCATATGCCAATAAAAATATATCTATTGTTTTCCGTTTAATATTTCAGCAATAACTCTTGCCATACATTGTGCTGTTACTTTTGATTCATCTGGAGTATTTGTATGCGATCCTATTTCAAATAATACACATCCATCACTTTTACTTTGATTAAAAGCATTTTTACCTCTATTATATGTGTAAATTTCTCTTGGAAGTCCTGGAAACAATTCTTTTGTTTTATTAAATATCTTTTCTGTAAGTTCTTTATTTTTTTCATATCTTGTACTATTTTTAGCATTTACAAACATAATTCTTGATGCACTCATACCATATACTTCAGTTGTTGTAGCTGCCTTGTTATTAACAGAATCTCTATGAAGATCTATTATTATTTTAAAATCTCCATATTCTTTTAAATAATAATCTACAGTTTCTGCTGATCTATTATAACTATCATCATATGATTGACAGTGATTAGTCTTATCATGAATTACAGATATTCCATAGTTATTCTTCAACTCATTTTCAAGAACATCTCCTACACCAACTACATTTGTTTCTTCATTTAAACTATCAGGAGCATTTGCATCATAATTTTCACTTGTATGGGTATGATAAATTAAAACTTCCGGTTTAGATTCATCAAGAGGTTTCTTTAATGCAGGATTGTAAATCTGTGTATTTGTACTATCGCTAGTATAAGTTTCCTTTGATATGCTATCTTCACTAACAGTAAATGGATTATAGGAAACAATCATATTTGAACTGTTATTAGATGAATTATTACTCACATAATTATTATTATCTAATTTATCTATACTTCCTAAAATGCTTAATTCCTTTGATAGTATCTTTTCATAAGTAAAATTTTGAAGTCCTAAAGCTTCTAAACACACATTGCTTATTGAAAGTTTATTTTCAGCATAAGTTCCTTCATCATAAACTGTATTTTCCACTATAGGCAAACCTATATTTAAAAGTTGCACATAAACAAAAGCACCACGTTCTTTATTATCTTTAAGAATACCAATCACTCTTATAAAAAAAACACTTGCTAAAATCATTAATATTACTAATCCTACACTTACTTTTGGTCTGCCTCTTATTTTTTTCTGTGGACTAATTCTTTTTTCTCTCCTACCGGCATATATCACCTAAATCCCCCCAGTTTATAGTTAGCAGTTAACAGTTAGCAGTTAACAGTTGTAGGAATACACTGCATATTTGTTTCTACTGTTAGTTGTTAACAGTTTTTTTCTACGGCAATAGCCTAATATGTCCTTTTCAGCTGGAATATAAAACTCCAACTGAAAAGCTTCACTTTAATCTAGTTCATTTTTATTACTATATATTTATATTAGCTATTTTACATAATTATTCTATTAACTCATAAACTTATTTATATCTTCCATATCCATATTGGGCTGAACTGCCATATTTATGCCATTTGAAATTATTTTAGCAAGAGAATTTATTATTAGATCAATATCTTTTGGAGTAACTATCATTTCACCAAGGGACTTTGATGATAACACTTCTCTTATTAATGAACTTTTTTCATTTTTATCTAGTGACCCAAGCATTTTATAAAAATCATTTCCACTTGATGCATTATTCATTAATGAATCTACAACCATGTCTATAGTATCATTAGCTATTGTCACAGCATCAACAACAGTTGGCACCCCTATTGCAATAACTTTTACTCCAAGATTATCTTCATTTATCTGTTTTCTATTATTTCCAACACCAGCTCCAGGCGATATGCCGGTATCACCAATTTGTATTGTAGTATTAACTCTTTCAACTCGTCTTGCCGCAAGCGCATCTATACATATAACAACATCGGGTTTAACCCTTTCAACTGTTCCTTTAATTATTTCCACAGTTTCAACTCCTGTTATCCCAAGAACACCTGGAGCTATAGAACATACCGGCCTTACAGAATCATCCATAATTTCTGGCATAACAGTTTTTAAGTGTCTTGTTACCATTATTCCTTCTGTTACTTTTGGTCCTAAAGCATCTGGAGTCACCTTCCAGTTCCCAAGACCTACAACAAGAGCTGTTTTTTCTACATCTATATTTATCATTCTTCCAAGTATTTCTGAAACAACCTGTGATACTCTATCCATAGTCTCCCCATCATAAGCTGTAAATTCTGGTATATCTATTGTTACATAGTTTCCTTTTGGCTTTCCAATTTTTCTAGCCCCATTTTCATCTTTAACTTTTACAGTTGTAACCTTTATATCATTATCAATTTCATTAATAACTTCTATTCCGTCAATATCCTTTTCTTTTCTATGCTTTTCTTGATATATTTCCTTTGCTTCAAGAGCTAAATCTGTTCTTACATTTGTCACAATAAACACTCCTCACTTTAAATTAATAGCAATCTCACTTTCTACTTTATTTTTTGATTAAATTTATTTTTTCCGTTATCACCTAATTTAATACTTGAATTACATAACTTCTGATGTTATAATAAGGTTTGTTGAATATGAACTCGTACGCAGATTTCCCCAAAAAACTGCAAGAGACCCTATAAAAATCTAAGGGGGTGAATTAAGAATGGCAAATATAAAATCAGCAAAGAAAAGAATTAAAGTTACTGAAGTTAAGACTTTAAAGAACAGAATGATAAAGTCTGCTTTAAAGACTGCTATAAAGAAGTTTGAAGCTGCTGTTGAAGCTAAGAACACTGAAGAAGCTAAAGCTTTATATACATCAGTAGTTAAGTCATTAGATATGGCTACTTCTAAAGGAGTTGTTCACAAGAACATGGCTGCTAGAAAGAAATCAAGATTAGCTGCTAAGTTAAACGCTATGGCATAATCTGATAAACCCACCTTTTAGGTGGGTTATTTTTTTATCTATTAAAATATTTATTAATACTAACTATTATATAATAAGTGATTTTTCAACTTTACTTTTTTACTGTAAGGGTATTTATAAGCATAAATTCCATTTCCATATTTTTATCCGCTCCTGAAGATTTCATTTTTGTTTCAGAAGTCACACATAATTTAACAAGCTCACAAAGCTGTTTCTCTGTAAATCTACTACTTTGTGTCATTAATTTTTCACATACGAACTGTGGAAGCCTGTATTCTGACATAAAATTTTGTACTCTTTTTCCTTGAGACATACCTATTTTTATTTCATAAAGACGTGCAAAATGTTTTTCAACAGCACTTATTATAAGCATATGTTGATCTGATTTGTATAAGATTTCCTTCATTATATCTATTGCTTTATCTATTTTTCTAGAAGCTATAAGTTCAACAAGATCAAATATATCTTCATCACTTGAACTTGATATAAGAATATCTATATCTGATTTTTTTATATCCCTTCCTTCAGAGTAAGATATAAGTTTGTCTATTTCTCTTTTTATAATATCAAAATTGTTTTGAACCTTGTCACAAAAATAAGCAAGTTCAGTTCTTCCTATTGATTTTTCCTTTTCCTTAAATATATCCGCTACCTTTTTTATAAATTTATCTTTTTTTAATTTGTCACAAAATACCACTGGAAAGTACTTTTCAATTGGAGTAAGTTTTTTATTTTTATTTGGTTTATCTCTCTTATCCTTACAAAGATAGTACATTACCAATATAGTATAAGGCGGCATATCTGAAATATATTTTTTTAGTTCATTATATATTTTTGTTCCTGTAGAATCACATTTTTCTTGTAAGAAAGTAGCTCTATATACCAACACAACTTTTCTTTCTCCCATAAAAGGCATTGTTTCACATGCATTTACTATATCATCAAAAGTTGTATTCATACCATCTATTTTTATTAAATTAAGTTCCTTAAAATCATCTGTAACTTCTTTATTTATTATTATACCTATGCCATCTTTTATGAGTTCTTCATCAAGTCCACAGAATACATATCCATTTTTTATATTTCCTTTTTCTATATCTTTTTCATACACTTCGTAATTAATCAATTTTAAATTCCTCTCATGTTTATTAATATTTATTTGATATCTAGTATCTGCAATATTCCTCACACTAATGTAAGTAATTATCTCAAATATAAAATTAAGTGAATATATTATTTTATCGAGCTAAGAGAAAATGCATGCACGCTCCTAAACAAATTCACCCCAAAGATAAAGCTCTACTTGAAGAGTTTTATTTTATGAACATACCTCTATCAATTTATCATCAACAATAAAGACCTTGTTAACAGGTCCATCTTTAAAACTTATTATATCATAATCATTATAATAAATTTCTTTACCAGACATGTTTAATATAAATTCTTTATCTTTTAATTTTAAAATATAATCACTTTTCACAACTTTTAAAGAAAGTTTATCTTTAAAATGCATATTTTTTTCTATCCTATAACTCTCCGATGCGTTTGAAGCTTTAGAAAGACGTTCCATATCAATTTCTTTTTTAGAAGATACAAGAACTCTATCACCCTTATGACATATTAGCAATGCGCCTTCTCTATAATATCTTATATTCATTATAGGGCTATACATAGATATAGCAATAACAATTATAGAGATAGCCGGAAGATATATAAATTTTTTATAACCCTTTTTTATAAAATATAAACTTATTAAAAGCCATAAGTAAAAAAATGCTACATATTCATTCCCATAAAACATTGGCATTGAATATAAATCTATTTTATTTATTAAAGCATCAAAAAATCTTATTATATTTAAGCAAAGATAGCTAAAAAAATCAAATAGCCATGAAAATTTATATGAAGGTATAAGCATATTTCCTAATATTACAAGAATATTAACAAATGGTATAAACATAAGATTCCCCAATATAAAATTCAACGAAAAATCTTTAAAAACAATCATCATATATGGGAAAATAAATACTTGCGCACTTAATGTTACACTTAGACTTTCTCTTATCTTTTCTGGTAATTTATAAAGTTTATAATTTATCTTTTGATTTAATAATATTATTCCCAAAGTAGCAAGATATGATAAGTGAAATGAAATTTCCATTATTCCATAAGGTTTAAAAATAAGTAATATTAAAGCAGACAAAGAAAGTGCTGATAATGAATTATTATTCCTTTTAAATATCTTGCTTCCTTCAACAGTTGAAAGCATAACAAATGCCCTTATACTTGAATAATTCCCTCCTGTAAATACAACATATACACCGCATAATATGAGTCCAATCTTATTTCCCAAGAAATATCTTAAAAATCCATACACTACTGCAACATGAAGACCTGATACACATACACTATGGATTATTCCGTAATTTTTCATATCATCTTTGTCTTCATAATCAATATTTTTTGAATCACCAAATGCTATTGAAGTTATTAATCCTGCTCTTCTTATACCTAAATTTTCTTTAAGCCTTTCAAATATATTCTTCTTAAATTTATATAATCCACTTATAAAATCATCATCATTTTCATAGATTTCATAAACTTCTGCTCTTCCTACTATACCTGAATATCTATCACTTTCATCTATCATTTTAGCTTTTATATTATATCGTTTCCCTTCTATCAAATTGTTCTTACAATCTAAAATAATATTTTTCCCATTAACTTTCCCAATTGTTTCATAATTATTTATTTCAACAATTCTAACTATACTTTCAATATTATCTGAAATTTTATAGTACGAAGTATTAATATACAAACCTGTCATAAAAAATAACAATATGAATATACAAAATTCCATTCCAAAATAACTTAAAATATATACAAAAAAGAGAGCTCCAATAAAAATCGAAAGCCCCCTAAAATCCATATATATTCCATAACAAATACAGCTTATAGCTATTGCTCCAAAAATATATATTATAGGATTATTAACTTCTTCAAATTTTTTTAACAACATGGACTCACCTCATTAATGAGTCTTGCCACTTTCTACATAAAATTTCAAATACTAAGAAAAATATTGCTGAAAAAATCAACTCAATAACTATAATGTCTCTTATAGCAACATTATTAATATAAATTATAACGAAAACTGATACAAACACTATAAGTAATGATATAAGAAACATTACAAGTTCATTTGAAAATTTTCTAATTGAAATTCCACTATTAAACATAACAAATAGAATTGTTCCTATAGATAGAATAACAACAGATATAACAGATGCTTCCTTACCTTCTGATCCATATAATGCAATTAAAGTGACTATACTTAAAAGAATACTTCGTAAAATCATAGTATTCATAGTTATTTCTCTTCCTTTTCTAAGAATAATCATTAAAGTTAATGGTATAGATAATATTCCATTTATAGTTATAATATTCCACATATCTAAACTATCAACCTGTCCAACAGCTGTACTCATAAACAACACAATAAATTCTGAAAGTAGAACCATAAAATAAACTCTAAATGCTCTATCAATATTCTTATTGAAGGTCTTTTGAAAATTTCTCAATCTAAAGAATCCATCGAGATAATTTTTTTCAATATGTACATCACATATTTTCTTAACAACATTAGATGATTTTCCTTTTGCAATTCCAACATTAGATAAGTTTAATGCAGGTAAATCCCCTAGAACTTCTCCTGTTGTTGCAACTTTGTGTCCATCTTTTATAAATAATGATACTATCTTTGATTTAATATCAGGTGTTACCCTACAAAAAACTCTTACTCTACATAATAATTCCTTTAGTTCACTTTGATTTAAGGAATCCAGTTCTATTCCTGCCACTACTTGATTCTTACTCTTTATAAGATTTGCTTTTGCTGCATTAGTTATAGCACTTAATTTACTTTCCTCTGTAAATATTATTGGAACTAATGCTTTATCCTTAATTTTACTTATACTATTTTCCAAGTTATCCTCTAAAGGATTTTCTAATCCCATGATTCCAACAAAAACCATGTTGCTTTCTATATTTTCTGATTTAGATGGTTCATAACTAAAATTTCTATATGCAAAACCTTCAGTTATCATTCCTTCTATTGAAAGATTCATATCAATTCTCTTTATTTCAGATCTTATTTCTTCTGTAAGTTCTCTTTCAATTCCATTAACCATAAAATGAGTACATATATCTAAAATCGAATCAACATTTCCTCTAGAGTTTGCTCTACATCCCCTTTTAAGTTTTGTAACAACCGTACCAAAATTCTTATCAGAATCCATAGGAATATCTATAATTTTAGTATTTCTTGCATCTACAGAACTTTTATAAATTTTCTTTCGTGCAGCATACTTTAAAAATGCAAGTTCATCAAGTTCACCTATATTATTATCGTCTTGTCCATTAAAAATACTGTTATTACAAATAAGTGATATTTCAACTATTCTATCAAAGGTTATTTCTTTTACATATGGATCATCAGTTGATATTATATCGTTATTTATATATATCTTTTTAACTTCCATTTCCTTCTTACTAATGGAACCAATCTTGTCCAAAAATAAGATATTAACATCTTTAACTAAATTAAAAACAGAAAAGTTTACTATATGTATATTTTCATCTATGAACTTTTTAATTACACTTTTAGTTCCAATAATTTGTATAAAAAACATTGGAAAACATCCAAGTGCAAATAAAGCTGTAACACAGTGGTTTCTAGCTATTTCAGAATTGAACGCAACTGAATAAAGTGAAAAAACTATACAAACTGCTAAATAAATCAAAATATATTTTCCTAAACGCTCATAGATTTCACATCCAAAATTATGTTTTCTATTGCTTGAATATATCATCATTGAAAGTAATTTTCCAAGTTGTGATGATGTTCCAGTTGCAATAACTACCCCTGTAGCGTCACCGCTTTTTATCTGTGTTCCCTTGAATAAAATATTTTTCATTTGATTTATATCATTTACACTTCCTATGATTTTATCAGAAAATTTATTACTTAACTTTTCTTCTCCTGTTATGGATTTTTCATCTACCAGTAAATTATTTGTTTCTATTATTCTAATGTCTGCTGGAACTACACTTCCACTTCCAACTTTAACAATATCTCCAACAACAAGTTCTTCACTTTTTATAGTCCTTTGTACTCCGCCTCTAATAACTATAGCCTCATTTTTCTCTAAGTTAGATAATTCAGTTATTCCCTTATCTCTGTTTATATGATGAATAACCGTTATTATCAAATTAACAGCAAGTATTCCAGTAACAATATATGCACATATATTGCTTTTAAGATAAAATAGCATAATTATAATCATTATGTAAGCTAGAACATATTTCTGTTTTAAAGCACAAACAATCTTCATATAAAGTTTATTTGTGCTTGGTACATCTACCTTATTTAATCCATATTTCTTTTGTAATGCTAGACATCTCTGTTCATCTAATCCCTGTAGATTATCACTATTAAGCAACTGAACAATCCTTGCCCAGGTATTATTACAATATCTCTCCAAAGTATCCCCATCCTCCTATAATTCAATAATTATTTTATATAATTATCTCAACAAATACACCCTTTACTATATATATTACTTACCCATTATAAATGCTATTTGAATAAAAGGCAAAATTATTGCATATATATTCTATACAATTTTTTCATATATAAATTAAAGAAATCCTATAAAAATTTTTAACTCATTTTATATTTAGAACTTATATATATTGAAATTTATACTTAATATTAAAATCACTATGTTATTTAAGTTATAGTTGTAAAGTTCATACTATAACCTTACAACATATATATTATAGTTTTCGTATAATTTTCTTTCTTATTTATAGTTATTTTTTAGTTTTAGGATTAAATATAAGAGCCATTAAATATCCAAAGAAAATAGATGCTGTTATTCCTGCTGCTGCACCTTTTATCCCACCCGTAAACGCACCTAAAAGACCTATTTCATTTACTTCTTTTATTACTGATTTAGCTAGAGAATTCCCAAAGCTTGGTAGTGGAACTGTAGCTCCTGCTCCTCCAATTTCAACTAATTTATCATATAATCCAAAAGCTCCAAGGAATACTCCAATTGTAACAAATGCCACTAATATTCTTCCTGCTGTAAGCTTTGTTTTATCAATTAGTATTTGAGCAATTACACATATAAGTCCTCCAACTATAAATGCACGAATATAATCCATTGTACTTTCACTCCTTTAATAATTTAAATTAATTCATTTCAATCGCTACTGCATGAGCTATTCCAGGTATTGTTTCTCCTTGAAGTGATGATGTAGTACTCATAAGCGCACCAGTAGAAACTAATAATACTTTTTTTATTTCTTTTTTCATTAGTTTTTTATATAAATATCCTGTGAATACTACAGCAGAGCATCCACATCCACTTCCACCTGCATCTGTATTCTGATTTTCGTTATCAAAAATTATCTCTCCACAATCAATATGATTGGATGTAATGTCGTATCCATACTCTTTTATTAAAGTATCTGAAAGTTCTCTTCCCACTTTTCCAAGATCTCCAGTCGCTATAATATCATAATCTTCTGGTTTCCTTCCTGTATCCTTAAAGTGAGCTACGATTGTATCAACTGCTGCAGGAGCCATGGCTGCCCCCATATTATTAGCATCCTTTTGTCCAAAGTCCTTTACTTTTCCAGTGGTAATATAAGTGACCATAGGAAACTTACCTTCATGCCCCAAAACAGCTGCACCAGAACCAGTTACAGTCCATTGTGATGTCTGTGGTCTTTGAGAACCATAATCTAACGGAAATCTAAACTGTCTTTCTGCTGAACTGAAATGTGATGAAGTAGTTGCAATAACATGATCTGCGAATCCTCCATCCATTATTAATGATGCAAGACTTAATGACTCAGACATTGTAGAACATGCTCCATATAATCCAAAAAATGGTATGCTAAATTCCCTTGCCGCAAAACTTGACGATATAATTTGATTAAGCAAATCACCGGAAAATAAATAATCTATATCTTTTTCTTTTAGATTTGCTTTTTTCAAAGCTTCACTTATAGCTGTAAACATCATTTGACTTTCTGCCTGCTCATAAGTATCTTTTCCACATGTATCATCATTTAATATTACATCAAAATAAGAACTTAATGGCCCTTCACCTTCTTTTGGACCTACAATTGAATGTGTTGATATTATCTTAGGAGGATGTTCTAACTTTACTGTCTGACCTCCAATTTTTTTCTTTTTCATTTCCATATGTTTCACCCCGTTTTTTAGTTAACATTTATCATATAAATTCACATTTTTCTATGTTATTTTTCTGTACTAATATTAATAATTCTCATTAATATGTCGATTAAATATTACCTTAACATTTATATTAATAATGTCTATAATCGTAATTTCAAATACTCATAAACTATTACCTATGTCCATAATTGTATAAAGTAATAAACTATACCTACAATTACCGAACTTCCAACGCCATATACAAGCACTGGTCCTGCTATTGTAAACATCTTTGCGGCAACACCAAAAACAAACCCCTCCTTTTTAAATTCTATTGCCGGGGAAACTACTGCATTTGAAAATCCAGTTATAGGAACAACAGTCCCTGCACCTCCAAAACTTGCTATTTTGCTATATGTGCCTGTTCCAGTTAATAATGCACCTATAAATATCATTATTATAGGAACAATATTCATAACTTTTTCTTCTGAAAAACCAAAATATATATATATGTTATGAATCAGCTGTCCAACATCACAAATAATACCTCCAACAAGAAAAGCTTTTAGGCAATCTTGAAAAATTTTTGATTTAGGAGTAATCTCATTTGCCATAGTTTCATACTTTTTCTTTATTCTAGCTTCTTTCATTTCACTTTTGCTGCTCAATTTTTTCACCTTCCTTATTTTTATTATCAATTTTATTATTTGTATAAATTTATTTTTTAGTCCTAATAAAGATATTTATTTAATATGACTTAATGCATATTAAAATATTTATTAATAAATCATAAAAAAGTGGCTAATCCAGTCTTTTATTTAATGTTAACAATTAACAGTTTTGATTGAAAACTATAGTTTTTCTTTACTTTGTAATTGTCAAAATCTATTGAATTCACTATATTCAAACACTATACTTTTCCATACATCAAAAAAACTCCATACTACTTTACATCTAAGTAGCATGAAGTCTGTTGTCATTACTTATTTTCCAATTACACATAAAAATCATTCTTCTAATTTTTTCTTCATTTGAAGTAGTACTTTTTTTTCTATTCTTGATACTTGTACCTGACTTATTCCAAGCATTTTTGCAACTTGTATTTGCGTTTTATCCTTGAAATATCTAAGCATTATTATCTGCCTTGCTTTTTCATCAAGACTTCTCAAAGCCTCTTTAAGGGCTATTTTTTCAATTAAATTAACATCATCTTCACCTTTTTTTTCACTAAGTTTGTCTATTAACATAACTGGAGCTCCGTCATCTTGATGTATAGTATCATAAAGATACTGAAGACTGTTTGCAGATTCAATTGCAAAGACAATTTCCTCTTTTTCCACACCAGCATATTCTGCTAATTCTTCTATTGTTGGAGATCTTTTAAGCTTATTTGTTAACTGCTCTCTATAATAGTGAATTTTTCTTGCTAGACTTTTCACATTACGACTTACTTTAATCATTCCATCATCTCTTAGAAATCTTTTGATTTCTCCCATTATCATTGGAACTGCATAAGTGGAAAATTTCACATTATAATTTAAATCAAAATTATTTATAGCTTTAACTAATCCTATAGAACCAATTTGAAATATATCTTCATAATCATATCCTCTATTTAGAAATTTTTTGCTTATGGATGCTACAAGGGGAAGATTTATTTCTATAAGCTTATTCATAGCATCATTATCACCTTTTTTAGCTAGTGATAATAGTTCTGGATTTTGATCATAGTTATATTCCTCTCGTTTTAAATTCTCTTTATCCATTTTATTCACCTAACTTGCTGTACTGAATTTCTTCTTAATAATTACCCTTGTGCCAGCCCCTTTTTCACTCTCTACCCTTAAATAATCCATAAACGTATCCATTACAGTAAATCCCATACCTGATCTTTCTAAATCTGGTCTTGAAGTATACAAAGGCTCCATAGCTTGTTTAATATCTTCAATCCCCTTTCCTTTATCACTAACTATTATAGTAACTTCATTGTCATAAATTTCTGCTTCTATTCTTACAGTTCTATCTTCCTGTCCATCATATCCATGAATAATGGCATTTGTAACAGCCTCTGAAACAGCTGTTTTCACATCACTTATTTCATCCATTGTAGGATCAAGTTGTGCAATAAATGCAGCAACTGATACCCTTGCAAACCCTTCATTTTCTGACTTGCTAAAAAACTCCAAAGCCATTTTATTGTGTGACATTGATAACCCCTCCATCTAAATACAGCTAACTGCTTCATCTACAGTATTATACTTATCAATTAATTTATATAAACCTGCCAATTCAAAAATTCTATCAACATTTCTACTAGTCTGTGCAATACAAAGCTGTCCGCCTTTATTCTTAATTTTTTTGTACCTCCCTACAACAGCACCAATACCAGAACTGTCCATAAAAGTGACTTTAGAAAAATTTAAAATAACTTTACTTATGTCATCTCTATCAATTCTGTCATCAATTTTAATCCTGACTTCTTCAGCACTGTTATGATCTAATTCTCCAATTAGAGTAGCAATTAAAATCTCATTTTCTTTTTCAAATTCTAAATACATAAATTATTAATACCAAATAGACCTCTGGTATTATCTGACACCTCCCTCACAATATTCATTACCATATTTTAACATATTTTTTTCGATTTATCAAACATTTTTTTCCATAATTATAGAGTTTACATTAAATTCTCTAATAAATCCAATAAAATTAAAACTCAGTGATAAAATCATTCTATCACTGAGTTTTAATTATCACTTCTTCTTTTTGCTACCTTTATCGTACTTATACTTAACAATCTCATCATTTAAACTCTTAAAAAAGTCTGTAACTGTTTCTCCCTCTTTAAGAATTAACACCTCAATTGCGTCATCAAGACTATCCATAGTATATATATGAAATCTTCCATTTCTTATATCTTCTTCAACTTCTGCATTCAATATTAATTCATCAGTATTACTTGATGGAATCAATACACCCTTGTTTTCAACTGTATCTATAAGCTTACAAACCCTATGGAATCCTTCTATTTTTTCATTTACGCCTCCAATAGGCTGTATTTCTCCAAATTGATTTATTGAACCCGTAACTGCAATGTTTTGTTTTATTGGCTTTTTACTTAACGCTGACAACACACATATTATTTCTGCAACAGATGCACTATCGCCTTCTATCATTCCATAAGTTTGCTCAAAACTCAATTGAAGGTCTACTGGCAATTTTTCATAAGGACTTATAAGGCTGCTCAAAAGCCCCCTTAAAATACTTATAGATTTTTCATGAATTTGTCCACTCATTTTGCATTCCTTATGAATATCTATTATATTTCCATCACCTTGAAGTGCAAGACAAGTAACTCTCATAGGTTTTCCAAAATTATATGAACCTGTTCCAACAACAGATAGTGCATTAATTATTCCGACCTTTTCACCAGTTGTAGTAATGAGTATCTTTTTGTTAGTATAGCTCTCCATCACATCTCTTAGAATTTTTTCCTCTTCATATGCTATATTAATTATATCTTGCCTATCAATTTCATTTTTATTTTCTAATTTTGCATTGTTATCAGCAAGATAAAGTATCTTATTCACATAATACTCATCTATTGAGATTTTACTTCTGCTTCCTGCAATCCTTGCAAGATATTTCATGAGTTCATCCATAGCTTCATCTGTCATACTCAATAAGTTATCTTTTATTATCTTCTTCTTAATTATATTACATATATTTTTTCTAATATTTATATCATAATTAAGTTCACTTTCTGCTTCTATTCTTATAGGAAAAATCATTTTAAAATCCTCATCCTTATCAAATAGAACTTCATAGCTCTCATAATCACCTATAAGAATAACCTTTACATTAATTGGGATTGGTTGAGGTTTTAAACCAGCTATCGAAAGTACTTCAAGGTAACTTTTTGTATAATTATAGTCAACTTGTCCATGAATTAATGCCTTTTTTAAATAATAATAACTAGAACCACTGTTTATTAACGATGTAAGCCTCAATATTAAACAGCCACCATTTGCCTTTACAAGACTTCCAGCACTTATAAGTGACATATCTGTTGAATATCCACCTGTAGTATTTCTATATTCAATATTTCCAATAAGATTACTTACTGTAGGATCTTCTTCGTATATTACCCTTGGATGGTTTACTCCAGTATTATCCACAAGAACATTAACCGAAAACTTCCCTAATACCTCTTGAATATATTCTTCATCATCCTCAAGATTGATAGTATAACATTCCACTATTTCATCATCTAAATACTCAAACATTTCTATTAAATATCTATACACATTATCATAAGCAATAAATTCAAGTAAAAAATCATCTTTATAAGACTGCATTTTATTTTTTATATGGTCTCTATACAATGATTTAAGCTTTTCTATAGAATCAATTTCAATTTCTTTTAACTTTTCAAGTATTACTTCTGCTTCTTTCTTTAAGTTAGTTGCTTGTTTTTCTATACTTTCTTGATCTTCATCCTCAAGATCATCGTATTCGTCTTTTGTCATTTCATCTCCTTCTTCTTTTATTGGAATGAAGACGAATCCCCCTGTTGTTGCTTTAATCTCAAAATTTTTAGCTTTAGCCATGTCCATTAAATTTGTAATATAGTTACTTCTTTTTTCAGTTACATCATCAATAATATCTTCTTTTTCATCATCTGAAGAAGTGTTATAAAATTCATTTATACACTCAAGATACTTTTCTTTCATATCTTCAATCATTTCTTTAAGCAACTGTCCTTTACCATTTTCAAGAACAAGTACAATAGGATTACTACTATCGTTATTACTAACATAGCATATATCTTTTGGCTCTTTATCATCTATATACATGTTTTCAATAAATTCAACAAGTTCTTCTAATTTCTCCTTAGAAAATGAATCAACATAATATATATTGTATCCATCCTTTTGAATGCTCAGAGCTTTTTTTATTTTATTCAACGTAGTATTGCTTCTTGGTATTCTATTAATATTGGTTTGTTTTGCCACATCATTAACTGATGCTGAAAAAATAATTTCACTTGGAGTTAGTTCTCTCTTCATTACATACCTTATCCTACTTTGAATTTTCTCTTCAAATCAACCGCAGTTTTCCAAAGTAGTCTCCTCCTTAAATTAATAGTATATAATATTAATATTCTCAAAGTACCAAAATAGATATACTTTTTTAATAAATATCTTAAAATAGTGTCATTTGTTCGATTTCTTTTTCTTTAAAAGAAGAAATACTAACTCCTATAAGCCTTAAATTTGACTTTAATTCTTCACTTTCAAGTAATTCCTTAGAAACATTGAATATATCCTCATGGTAAGAAATATAATTATTCAAAGTTCTACTTCTAGTATGATTTTCAAAATCCTTTGTTTTAAATTTAAGAGTAACAGTTTTTCCAACAACATTTTTTGCACATAACATTTCTTCTATTTCAAAAGAAAATTCCTTTAGGTATTGTAAAAGTTCTTCTTTATTATCTGTATCAAATTTTAATGTTCTTTCTTTACCTACAGATTTTCGCTCTCTTATAGTTTCTATTTTTCTATTATCTATACCTCTTATTCGATCATAAATATCAAGACCATTCTTTCCTAAATACTCAATATAAAATTTTTTCTCCATATTATATAGATCTTTAATATAAAATATCCCCATATTATTAAGTTTTCCCACAGAAATTTTACCTAACCCATGGATTTTGGATAATGGTAGTGGTAATAATATGTCTGGTATCATTGACCGTGAAATTTCCTTTATTCCATTTGGCTTATTCCAATCAGATGCAAGCTTTGCTAAAAATTTATTATATGATATCCCAACTGATATTGTTAATCCTATTTCTTTGAATACTTTATTTTTAATATACCTCGCTGCATCTATTCCATTTTCAAATCTACTTTGTGATAAATCAAGATACCCCTCATCAATTGATACTTGTTCAATTATAGGTGTAACATCGCTTAGAATTTTAAATATCTCCTGAGATATCTTTGTATATCTTCCGTAACGACCTGCAACAAAAATACCATTAGGGCATTTTTCTTTAGCCATAAAAATTGGCATAGCTGAATGTACCCCATATTTTCTAGCTTCATAAGAACAAGTTGAAACAACCCCTCTTTCGCTAACTCCCCCAACAATAACAGGTTTTCCCTTAAGTTCTGGATTATCCATCTGTTCTACAGATGCAAAAAATGCATCCATATCCACATGTAATATATTATTATTCATAACTTAAAGCTCCTTTCATTAAAACATCATTATAACTATAGCCTTATTTTTCATCAAAATAAGATCAGACATAAATATGCCCGATCTTTTAATTATATTTACTATTTAATTATTTTTTAAATAGTTTAAGCTAATACTTCGTTAATTATTCCTTGATTTTTACTTACAAGGAATGAATAAGTTCCAAAGGCTAATAGTTCATCAACATATTTTTTTTCTGTGTTACCACTCTCTGTAAAAGCAATTACAAAGGCTATCATATTCCTAAAATCTTTATCTATATAAAAATTATATTCACTTTCTTCATCGCATAAATATTCTATTATTTTCTTGATATCACATATACTTTTTTCTATATCTTGATTTTCAACCATTACTCCAAAAAGCTGTAAAAACTGATATCCGATTTTTAATTCATTTTCTTCTAAAGCAACTAGAAGTTTAGATATTTTATCTGGTGTGTTCTCATTACTATTAAGTAATATAGAATTTGTTAAACATTGAATACCGTTATTAGAGAATAACTTTAAATCATGCATATAATTAAATATAAAATCCATATATTCTGTCATACATTCAAACTCTAATCCATTAACAGCTAAAAGAGTACATAATAAATAATCATCATCTTTAGTAAGATTACCATACTTTTGCTTTATTATATTAAAAATATGCTTAGTTCTTTTTATTGTTATAAGTCTATCGCTTTTATCTATATATCTTGCTATAGAAAATGCAGACAATACTAAATACTCAGATTCTTTAAATCTTTCATCTATAAGCATATCAAATGTTTCAAGTATACTATCACACATTTCTATATTATCTTTTTCACTGACACATACTAAAAAGGATAATATATAAAGCATATCCCCTCTAAATACTGACATCTTTGACGTATTATTCTTTATGTATAATCTTACTTTTTTAACATCATCATGTGGTATATTTTTATTATAATATCCATTAAGAAGCGCAGAAAAGTGATTTATATAATCACCATCATATCTTAAATTTTGAACTGCATATCTATAATTTTTTACTGTAGTATCACAAATCTCTTTAATATTTTTATTCATCCCTATCTCCCCACCGCTAACTCTCTTGTAAATGTTTTCTTTAAGATGTATTCTACATTTACATTATATCATATAATATATAAATTCGTTCTAAAATCTATAAATCTTTTCTAAATTTTATTTTATTACCAGCTAAATCTTATTTATAATATACTTTTACTTAATTTTTTTATTTAACTCTATATTTTAATATTAATGTATTCATGTGACAGATTTGTGTCTAATTTATTTTTTTTATATTAATTCTAACTTAAAAAGGTGTAAAAACTTTTTTTCAATATATAAATATAATTTATTGTTAAATTTCCAATATGACATAACCTATGATATAATAACATTATCATTGATATTATTATTGCAAAGGAGTAATTAGTATGGGTCTTAAAGAGAAATTAAGTGGTAAGTTTGGTAACTACTTTCAAGATGCTTACATGCAGAAATATGGCGACAGAATAACAAGTGTATCTGGAACTATTTTATCTGCAAAAATAGTTGAGAAAGATTATTTTATAATTAAAAGAATAATGGTTGAATTAATAATAAAGCCTGAAGTAGGTCGTAAAGTTGTTAAATGTTGGTACAAGAAAAATAGATGGTTTAAAAAACCTGACTTTATAACTATTAAACAAGGTCACAAGGTTATTATAATGGGTGTTAATGGTGAAAAGGATAGCAAAAAAGAAAATTCTCAAGAAGTTCAAATCATGAATATCCTCAACCTAACAACTAAGAAAGATTTAATTCCAGTTGATCATAGTCAAATTAAAAAATCTCGTCAACAATCAACAAATATGATGAGAAGATAATTGCAATTGATAGTTGAGATTTAGTAATTATCACAGAAATTTTTTCAGAATTTCACTTTAGTTTTATATAAATTTATACTTAAACTTGTATACGTTAAAACAGCTGGTTTTCACAATGAATACCAGCTGTTTTCGTTTATATTACATCATTAATATTGAATTTTTTAAATGTATATTTTTCATCTAAATAAAAACCCCATAATTATTTTATAAAAAATTAAACTTTCACTAAACTCAATTGTTGATAAAATTTCATATGGATTTTATTTAGATTTAACTAAAAGATACACACTATTTATAAATGCAATTATTCCTGAGAAAAATGCAACTATAAGCCATTGGCTTAATGATAATGCAACAGTGTGAAATACATTCTGTAAAAATGGTATATAAAGTACCATACATATTAAAATTATGGAAATAGATACAGCACCTACAAGATAGGGATTTGTAAATAGTTTTATCTCAAATATTGAATGTCTTTCAGATCTACATTCAAATACATGTATAAGCTGAGACATAACAAGTGTACACAAGGCTAATGTTCTACATGTATCGAGGTCCATACCATAATATCTACCTACCATAAATGATAATAGTGTACATAATCCAATAAGGGAACCTCTTACTAATATTTTTTCAACTAATCCCCTTGCAAATATACTTTCATTTTTTTCTCTTGGCTGCTGTCTCATAATATCATTTTCAGCAGGATCAACACCAAGAGCAATTGCTGGAAGTCCATCAGTTGCAAGATTAACAAGAAGTATTTGTATAGGACTCAATGGATTAGGTAAATAAAACAAAGTTGCAAGAAACATTGTTAATACTTCACCCAAATTACATGATAGCAAATACCTTATAAATTTCCTTATATTGTCATATATTATTCGTCCTTCTTCAACAGCTGCCACTATAGTAGAAAAATTATCATCCATCAAAATCATTGAAGATGCTTCCTTAGTTACATCTGTTCCAGATATCCCCATAGCAATACCTATATCAGCTTCTTTTATAGCTGGAGCATCATTTACTCCATCCCCAGTCATTGCAACTATATTACCATTTCTCTTAAATGCTCTTACAATTCTCAATTTATGACTTGGTGAAACCCTAGCAAACACTCTTACTTTCTTTACTTTCTTTTCTAATTCTGAATCATCTATTTCTTCTATTTCAGATCCAGTCATAACCTGATCTTCATTATTACATATGTTTAAAGATTTAGCTATTGCAAGTGCTGTATTCTGATGATCTCCAGTAATCATTACAGGCTTTATACCTGCAAGCTTACACTTTAATACTGCATCTCTTGCCTCATCCCTAGGTGGATCTATACTACCTGCAACACCAATGAATATAAGATGTTCTTCTAACTTACCACTCTTTGTAAGATTTTCTTCCTTATATGCTGCTGCAATACATCTTAAGGCTCTTGATGACATAGCTGTAATAAATTCTTCAACTTGTTTTTTCTTTTGATATGTGAAAGGCTTTAATTTATTATTTTCTAAAACGTAGTCACACTTATCAAGAACTCTCTCTGGAGCCCCCTTAACATAACATGTATCTTTTCCATCCTCTTTAACTATAACAGACATCATCTTTCTTGTTGAGTCAAATGGAATATCAAAAATTCTCTTTGAACTTTCTATAAACTCCTTAAGTTTAGCAGGATCTTTAAAAAACATATTTATAAGTGCAGTTTCTGTTGGATCTCCATGAAGTGCTTCACTCATTTTCTTTTTATTAAAATCATAATTACAGTCATTACAATATATCAATGCCTTTTTTAATTTCTGATAATCATGTAATTCTTCTTTATCAAGTTCATGTATTCTTCCATTAATATAGACTTCTTTAACTGTCATCTTATTTTGAGTTAATGTTCCTGTTTTATCAGAACAAATAACAGATGTACATCCTAAAGTTTCAACTGCTGGAAGTTTTCTTACTAAAGCATTCCTCTTAAGCATTCTTGATACTCCAAGGGCAAGTGCTACAGTAACAATAGCTGCAAGTCCTTCTGGAATGGCAGCCACTGCAAGACTTACTCCTAGAAGAAACATTTCAGTAATGTCATTTCCTCTGATTATTCCCATTATAGTCACTGCTGCACATATTACTAAACAAAGTACTACTAATACTTTACCAAGTGACTCTAATTTTTGATTTAAAGGAGATTTTTCTTCATCAATATTCTGAATCAAATCTGCAATCTTACCCATTTCAGTCTTCATACCAATAGAACTTACTTTGAAAATCCCTTTACCTTTAACAACTGTGGTTCCCATAAATCCACCATTGTTACTCTTATTAAGAGCATCTTTATTAACACCTACAGATTCACCTGTAAGCAAGGATTCATCAACTACTATACCTGAGCTTTCTACAAAAAAACCATCTGCTGGTATTCTATCTCCAGCTTCAAGTATTACTATATCTCCAATTGTAAGATAAATAGAATTAATAATTTTTATACTTGAATCTCTAAGCACCTTGCATGTTGGTGCAGCTAATTCTTTGAGCGCTTCAAGTGATTTTTCTGTTCTGAATTCTTGAACAAAACCGAGTATGGCATTTATGATGACTATAATAAGAATTGTTACCGCATCTGCCGTATCTCCAATTACTCCTGAAATAATAGTAGCCGCAATTAACACCCACACCATAAAATCATTGAATTGAGATAAAAATATCTTTATTGCAGATGCCTTACTCTTATGTTCTAATTCATTCAGACCAAAGTTTTCGATTCGTTTTTCAGCTTCCTTTGTTGTAAGACCTTTGGTCAGTTCCTTTTCTTGTATCACATCTTTTCCTCCCTATATAGAACTCTATATACTATATATATTTTCCATAATAAAAGTTATTCCGATTTTAATAAACAAACATTATATTGGGATATTTAGATATGTTCAACTTATATAAAATAATAATTAAGTAGTAAACTTAACACCTTAAAATTCATACTTATAACTTCATTAAAATCTCTTTAACAAATCCATTTTATATCTATAATAATGTTATTAGGACAATTCCCTATACCTTATAGATATATTATTTTAATGGTATATCCTTTTTATATATAAATGTTGTTATTATAACATTTATAATATTTCACTTTATATTTTATAAATATTAATGCAATTGACTATGTCACTTCAATTAATCAATATATAATATTTTCTTTAATAATTCTCTAAATGTGAACTTTTTAGTTTATAAGATGAAGTAAAAAAGCTATTTTTTAACAAATCCCTAAAAATTTTAATAGAATCAAAATGCCTCGATGAATGAATTAGTGAGTAAAAATTAAAATAATGATTAAGATATTTTGTTGCAATTCCTTTAAATCTATATAACCAACTATTTAATTTTCCTATAAACTTTCCTATATTACTGCTTACTTGAAATTTATCCTCTATGTGAGGTATACCATTCCAATTTTTACGTATCTTGAATCCATATTTTTTTATCACTCCACAAGGTAGATTTTTATTATGTTCCATTGTAAACTCCTCAATTTTTCTCCATCTAACTTTATTTAAATGTATATAACAATTTTTATCAATATAATTTGATATACTTTTTTCAAAATCATATATCAACTTTTCTTTTTCATATTTTACATTAATAAGTGGAATTTCATCACCTTCCACGCATATTAAGATCCCTACATCATTAGGCACATATGCAAATAATCTAGATATCTTATTGTTTAAACTTTGTTCTTTTGTGAAGTGTTTACTTCGACTTCCCTTATAACATTTGTGTGTATAAAAATCACTTACAACTATATGCTCTTTGAAGCTTTTTGGTTTATAATAATTTTCAATTCCATGAAAAACCTTATGTCTCCAGTAAAAAGCTGTTGATATTGTAATGTTCAATATATCTGCACATCTTTGAAGCGAAATATTTTCACACATTAATTCAATAAATTTAAGCCATTTTTCAGGTTTATGTTTTAAATACTTCCAAACAGAACATGTTGTGCTTGAAAAAGTTTTTCTGCACTGATCATTTTTACATCTATATCTCTGAATTCCTTCATATTTTCCATGTTTTATAAAGTGTGTACATCCACAGTGAGGACAACTTTCATATTTTTTCACATTATATTCACTATAAATTTGTTCTTTAAGAATTTTTTCTTTATATTCTTCAATTTTCTTAAAAGTATAATCTGTTTCTATCATGAATAATCCCCTTTCATTTTATAAATAAAAAAATCTCTAAATATATGTAGTTTATTATTTATGATTATTGACATTTTTTTATTTCATAATCATAACAACATTTATTTATAAAAATGTTTTCTGGGTTATTTCATATATACATCCCCACATAAGATAAATCCAAACATCTAATATATATCTAAACGCTCAATATATTTAAAATGATTATTTAAAAATTGTAAATTAAAGTAAAATTATTTTTATAATTAAAAAAGCTTCATTTTATGTTTTGAAACATAAAATGAAGCTTTTTAAGAAACTCTTTTAAATCTATTATATAGCACTAAATTTTTAATGCTCTTTTTTATTATATTCCCATTATCTACTTATAGAAATTATTTCATTGAATTAACAACAACAGTTAATGGTGGTATTACTTGTTTCTTTCTTGATAATACTCCTGGTAAAAATGCCATTGAATCTGTTAATTTAACATTAAAAGTTTTTTCCACATAATCATGTCTATTACCTGCAACTAAAACTTGTGAACCTTCTGTTAAAATATCTGTTAATAATAACATAACTACATCATACCCTTTTGATTCAGCTTCAGAAGCCATGTAGCTTAACATATCATCCTTTAATGGCATAAATCCATCTATATCCATAGTATTAACCTGTGCAACTCCGACTTTAGTTTCACCCATGCTGAATGGTTTAAAGTCTTGATTAAATATTTCTGATACAGTCTTACCTTGTAATGATGTACCTGCTTTAAACATTTCTTTAGCAAAATCTTCAACGCTTTCTATTCCAGCAATTTCAGCTAATTTTAAGCATATTTCCTTGTCCTGTTCTGTACAAGTTGGACTCTTAAATAATAATGTATCTGAAATTATAGCTCCACATAAAAGACCTGCTGCTTCTTTTGAAGGTTCTATTCCTCTTTCAAAATAACATTTAGCAACTATACTTGAACTACTTCCTATTGGCTCATTTCTAAAGTATATTGGGTTGCTTGTTTGAATATCTGCTACTCTGTGGTGATCAATTATTTCAAGAACTTCTGCTTCTTCTAATCCATCAACTGACTGACCTCTTTCATTGTGGTCAACTTGAATAACTTTCTTTTTATGATTTGAAATTAAGTGGTATCTTGAAACTGTTCCTAAAACTATTCCTTCATTATCAATTACAGGATAACTATTATATCTAGTTTCTGCCATAACACCTTTAATATCATCAGCTAATTCATCCTTAGAGAATGAAATTAAGTTTTCTGTAGCCATTACATATTCTACTGGTACACTTTGAAGTAATAATCTTGAAGCTGTAAATGAATCATAAGGTGTGCTTATAACTGTAACTCCCTTACTCTTTGCTTCATTCAATAAATCATCACCTAAAACGTGTGAGCCAGTTATAATGATTAATGATGTATTTATATCAATCAATGCTTCTTGAACGTCTGGTCTATCTCCAACTATTGCTATATCGCCTTTTTCTACGATTTCTCTTAAGCTATGTGGTAACATTGCAGTTACGGCAATCTTTCCATCAAATGTTTTACATTCTTTATTTATGTATAATGATTTTGCATCAAGAGTATCTACTATATTCTCTATTGATGTTTTACTCTTACCTAATATATCATTATCTCCAATTTCCATATATGAAGATGTTAAGTTTGAAATTGAAAGAATTCCTTTCAATCTTCCATTATCATCTACTACTGGTAGTGACTTAGCATGATTGTCTCTCATAATATTCCAAGCTCTTTTTAAAGATAAGCTACCTTTTATAGGTTCTATAGTATCTATATCTAAATCTTCTACTTTTAGCTTAACTGTTTCTAATAATTTTGGTGCTTCAACATTAAAATAATCTAAAATAAACTGTGTCTCTCTATTTACACTTCCTAATCTTACTGGTACCGCTGGAAGATCACTAGTCTTATTTTTTAAAGCTGCATATCCATATGCTGCACATATAGAATCCGAATCAGGATTTCTATGTCCAGTTACATAAACTACATTTTCCACAATACTTCCTCCTTAAAATTTCATTTTACATAATTAGTTCAATATTTATTTTACTTGTATTAATCTTTATTGTAAAGATTAATTTCACTAGGCATAAAACCATATTAAGTATAGGTTTTTAAACTTTTTACTGTATTTTTAATAAAAATCTAAGACTGATTTAATATATTTTTGTTCAATATATATTAAATCAGTCTTAATTACATTAACATAATTTTATTGTTTATTTATCTCATACTATTTATCATACTCCAAATATCATCTGCAGTAGTTATTGCCTTCGAACTCAATTGGAATGCTCTTTGAGTCAATATAACATCAGAAAATACCTCTGCTGCATCTACATTTGAAGCTTCTAAAAATCCTTGTCTTATATCATAATCATCACTAAGGGTGATTTGTGCATCATCACTTGGTACAAACATATTGTTTCCTTTAGGAACAAATCCTTTATCTCCAATCGCAGTAAACACAGGTATGCTTCCTACTAGAGCAGCATTTCCATCTATATTCATAGATATTCCACCTTGTCCATCTATAGCTATGTTGTCACTATCAAATGCTGGATCTCCTTCAGAAAATCCTGGTTCATACTGAACATAAACTTTTACCCCTGATGCAGTTACAAGTGAACCATTTGAATCTATTTTAAAATTACCATCTCTTGTATAAGATATTGTTCCATCTGGATCTTGAAGTGCAAAATAGCCTTTACCATCAATAGCAAGATCAGTTTTCAATCCTGTATTTAATAAATTTCCCTGCTTATTATTAGCATAATTTGTTCCAATTCTAACGCCTGTCCCATTTACTGCATTTTTATTGACAATAGGATTTCCTTTTCTATCTAATGACTCAGTCATTAAATCTTTAAATCCAATATCAGTACCCTTATATCCTGTTGTTGTACTATTAACTAAATCATTTGAAAGATAATCCATTTTTTCTTGATATGCTGTCATACCACTTTTCCCAGTTGCAAATACATTAAACATAAATTATCACTACTCCTAATTTTCATTTATAATTGAAGTTTATTTAAAAATTATAAATAATTAATTTCCATAAATTAAATTCTTAAACCCTTCCAAGTTCAGTTGCTGCTTTTTGTACTGTTTCATCTTGCATCTTTACAAACTTTTGATTTGTTTCAAATTGTCTTTTTACTTGCATAAGTTTAATCATTTCATCTGTAGAATCAACATTTGAAGATTCAAGTGCATTTTGTACAACATTAACTCTTGCATTGTATATAGGGTTTGCTGTAGTTACATAATTATCTCCTAATGGCTCTAAATTTTTATAGTCTTCATTATCAAAATCTACTGTCACTAATTTATGAGTTGCTCCTACACCAGCTAAATCTATATTATTATTAGAATCAAGTGAAAAATTCATATTTCCAACATAAATAGGTTCTGTTGCACCTGTAGTGTTGTTATTCCCCATCACTTCACAGCCATCATTTGTTATAAGATATCCTTGTTGATTAACTTTAAAGTTACCATCTCTAGTGTAAACTTGTTGACCATTTGCATTTCTTGCAACAAAAAATCCTCTACCATCAATAGCAAAGTCAGTCTGTTTATCTGTTGACTTAAATGATCCTTGAGTAAATATTGTTTCAACATCTGAAGTCTTTACACCTAAATTCATAGTACCTATATTATTTCTAACATATTTATCACCAGAAAGTTTTTGTCTATTAGATATCATAACTTCATCAAAGCTTTGCTTTGTCAACAAACGTTTCTTATATCCATTATTATTAACATTAGTTATATTATTTGTGATTGTTTCTTCTTCATTCTGTAAAGTTATAAGTCCTGATACTGAATTGTAGAATCCTCTTATCATATCCTTTGCTACTCCCCTTCTCCATTAAAAATTGTCTTCTGCTCACTTTTATAAATCATACCCATTTCTCTTGCTCTATTTTCAATTTGACTATCAGATAAACCTATAGTACTTTTATATCCCCACATGAATATAGCACCGAAAATCAATCCTATACCTACACCTAATAAAATTTTTTTATCTATAAAAAAGGCAATTTTATTTTCTATTTTTTGTATAAATCTTTTACTAATAATACTTCCCCCTTACTTATAGATAATCTATGGCAGATTTCATCTTCACTCAAGCCTTCATTTAGAAGTTCTTTAATTTTTTCAGTTTTTTTACTATCTGCTATCTTTTCAGTATCTGAGCTTTTTCTTTTCATAGAATTATTATTAAAATTAATTTCTGATATTACATTGTTGTCAAATTTATTATAAAAACTATCTTCTTCAATAATTAAATTTTCTTTTTCTATTTTATCTTCGTATAAATTGTCATTATTCTTTATAATATTTAAATATTTTTTTATTTCTAATATTTCTTCTTGAAGTTCTGTTAAACTTTCCGCTACATTTTTCCTAAAAACCCCAAGTTCAATTTTATATTCATTGAGTTCATCCTTGCTCTTTTCAAGCACATTTTCAAAGGAGTTATTTTTTTTAAACTTTTCTTCATTGTCATGAATTTCAAACGGTATAGATTCTTTTTTTAAAGCAATATAATTATATATCACTAAAACAAGTCCTATTAATATTAGTATTATAGGCATTATACACCTCCAATTTAATTAATCTACATAGTGAAGTTTTTTCATACATTCTCTTAAATTGCGGATAGATCTACTATGTAGTTGGCATACTCTTGATTCTGATACTTCAAGAATTTTACCTATTTCTTTAAGTGTTAAGCCTTCATAATAATATAAATTTAATATCATTCTATCTTTTTCTTTTAAAAGTTCAATTGCTTGAGTCAATATCTCAAGCTTTTCCTTATCTTCTAAATATGAATGGGGACTTGGGCTATTTTTATCTTCGATAACTCCCATTAGATTTACATCCTCATCATCAGAAAATATAACACTTTCTAGAGAAACCATAGATATGTAATTTATGTAATTTTCAATTTCAGCAACCTCGCTTGAAGATATCCCCAGGTAATTTGATATTTCTTGAGTCGTAGGTTCTCTTAGCAATGTTCCTTGCAATTCCTCAATAGCTTTATTATACCTATTTAATTTATCCATAGCACCTTTAGATATTGGTCTATTTTTTCTAAGTTCATCAATCATAGCACCTTTTATTCGTATAGATGCATATGAAGAAAATTTCATACCTTTGCTATTATCGAATTTATTAATTGCATCAATAAGGCCAATCATGCCATAACTTACCAAATCTTCATATTCCATATACTTGTTTTTTGCAAACATAACCCTAGAGGCAATATATTTTACTAATGGAATATATTCTTCTATTATTTGTTCTTTTCCATCAACTTCTTTTAGTGCATTCATCATAATTACCTCCCAATTCAATTCTCATTTATATTTTGATTATTATGTTAAAGCCCTTTGTTTTCTCATTATTTCAAATAATTCTTCTATTATTCTATCAGTTTGCGATTGTGAAATATCTAAAAATTTTATACCACACATTTTATTTCTATCTTCTGAAACTTCTATTCGCACAACTTCCCCATTAACAACAATTTCTGAACCCTTTATTCTCATTTTAATTGATAATATATCATGCATCTGAACATCTTCATTAATTTTCAGTTTTAACCCGCCTCCACTTAAATCCAACATCATTGCTTCTGTGTATTGTTCATCATCAACATCATTTTTATCTAAATTAGTTATATTTTTATAGTAAGCATTGTTTAAAATTCCTACTCTAAAATAATTTCTTCTTTGTATTCTTTTAATATTAATAGGTTCTGATAATTTGTAATATGGTATGTTTCCTTCTTTTCCTTTTGATAACACTTTAGCATTAAAACTATAGCATTTTCCGTTATCAAGATACATATTTATTATTACCATTTCACCACTATATAATACTAAATATTCACCTTCGAAAACTGGAACATTAATCTTTATCCAATCATCATCAACATCAGTTATCAGGCTTTTATATGCTTTATCTTTTGCTATAACTTCAAGTCTGTCATTTACATCCACTTGAAAATTATCCATGTGTAAAATCCCCCTTATGAAAATAAATTAAGTAGTTTTTTAAATAGTTTTTTTGCACCGCCTGTATTTACAGAGTCTTGTCCTAAAATTTTCATTGCAATATCTTCTATATTTTTAGAAGCATCACAATTAGGATATAAAGTTACAAATGGTTTTTGAGCTCTTACGCTTTGTACAAGTTTTCTATCGTCCAAAATATAACCTAAATATTCGATTTTTATATTTAAAAATTTAGTCACAGCTCTGTTAAATTTATTAAATGTTTCAATTCCTTCTTCTTTAGAAAACGCTTTATTCACTATAACTTTTGCGTTATCTTTTAGTTTAAAATGATCTGCTGCTTTTGCAAGACTGTATGCATCTGTAAGCGATGTTGGTTCAGGAGTTGTTATTATTATAAGTTCTTCTGATGCAGATATAAATGCTAATATATCTCTACTTACTCCAGCTCCAGTATCCATTAATATATAATCAAATTCATCAAGTTCAGATAATTTACTTAAAAATAACTGCCTTTCATTTTCAGTAAGTTCATGAACTTTATTTAAACCTGAACCTGCTGGAATTAAAGCAACTCCTTCATTCCCCTCTATAATTATATCCTTTAATGTCAAATCAGTAAATATAATGTCAAATATATTATGCTTAGGATATAGTCCCATAAGAACATCATCATTTCCCATGCCAAGATCCGCGTCAAAAATAAGAACTTTTTTACCATTTTTTTGTAAAGTAATAGCAAGATTCACAACAAAATTACTTTTTCCAACTCCACCTTTTCCAGATGTTACTGTTATAATTTTGCTAATATTATTCTTTTGATTCTCTTTTCCATCATTATCTGCTAATTTTCTGAGCGCTTCTGCTTGATCTAACATAGAGTTTCCTCCCCTAATATGAAGCGTGTAAGTTCCTCCTTAGTTGATAATTTTATATCATCTGGAACATTTTGACCAATAGTTATAAAACTAATCGGCTTATTAGAATTTCTTGATATATTATATATAGATCCATAAGCCGTTGTTTCATCAAGCTTTGTTACAATTACACTTTCATATCCAAGTTCAGAATAACCTTTTAATATACCTTTTATATCTTTGTTCTTAGTTGTAGCACTTATAACCATATTAACATGATCTGGATTAGCCTTTTGTACAAATGCTCTAAGTTCTGAAATCTGCATTGTATTTTTACTGCTTCTTCCAGTAGTATCTATAAGTACAACATCACAATCTTCCATTGATTCAATTGCATTTTCCATCTCTTTTATAGTAATAACAACTTTAAATGGTATATTCATTATTTCTGCATATGTTTTAAGCTGTTCAATAGCCCCTATTCTATATGTATCGATAGTTATTAATCCTACTTTTTTCTTTTCAACAAGTGCAAGTCTGCCAGCAAGCTTTGCAATTGTAGTTGTCTTTCCGACACCTGTAGGTCCTACTAATACAACTTTTCCATTAAGCCCCTTATTAGTTACCAGAATATCTCTCTCAAAAATATCTCTTAATATCTCAGTTTCACTAATATCTTCATCTTTATAATCTAAAGCCATATTTATAATATCATCATAGAAATCTTCATCAATATCCAAATTATTCAATTGTTCTTTTAAATAATCTAAATTTAATGAATTAGATTCTTCAATTGACTCATCCACAGGTCCTGAAATAGTACTTTTATTCTCTATTACTTTATTTATCAAAGTTTTTAATTCTTCAACTTCTTTATGTACAGATTCAACACTAAATTCATGATTATTATTATTTGAAGAATTCTTCCTGTAAATATCATTTTGTATTATTTTACTGTCATTATCTTCGACTCCCACAAGAGAATCAATAATTGAACCTTGTCTTTCTTTTTCAACATTATCATTATGTTCTCTTATCATATTATTCAATTCTGAAGGCTTTTCCTTAGTTTGTGTTACTGAAATTTCATTTTCCATTAGTTTTTTAATGCTTTCGATTGACTTTTTAAATTCATCTTCTTCAGTAATAATATTTTGTTTATGATTCTCATCTTTCTTTTCTTCATTAACAGAACTTTCAACTGCTGCTGTAACTTCTATTAATTTCCCGGAAAATAATCCAGCAAAACCTGATTTTCTAACTTTTCTTTGACTTATTATAATAGCATCTTTTCCGAGTTCATATCGTATTTTACTCATAGCTTCATTAATATTCTTAACGAGATATTTTTTTATGATCATCTATATTCTTACAACTCCTTCGCTATTAATTTGAACATCATTTGGTACTTCATTTAATGAAATAATCATTATTTGTGGGAATACCATTTCTATAAGCTTTCTAAATACTGGTCTTATATTAGGTGAAACAAGTATTATAGGCTGATTATTATAAAAATAAACGCTTTCCACGGTATCCTTTATTGCTCCAAGTATCTTCGTAGTCGTATCTGGATCTACAGTTGGGAATGATCCCTGAACTGATTTTTGAATATTATTTGCTACTATATCCTCTATTACTGGGTCTAAAGTTACAACATTTATAGTTCTGTTCTCATCTACAACTGTATTACATATAGTTCGCGATAAAGAAAATCTTACATATTCAGTTAATACTTCAAGGTCTCTTGTATTTCTAGCATTATCAGCTAATGATTCCATTATTGTAACTATATCCTTTATTGGAACTTTTTCTCTCAATAAATTCTGTAATACTTTTTGAAGTTCACCAATAGTTAACAAGTCAGGTATAAGTTCTTCAACAACTGCACTATACTTTTCTTTAGCATTATCAACAATAAGCTTAACTTCTTGTCTTCCAAGTAATTCATAAGAATGGTTTTTAATTGTTTCTGTTAAATGGGTTACCATAACTGTCGTAGGATCAACTACTGTTAACCCCTTAATTTCAGCATCTTCTCTTTGATCTTTATTTATCCATACTGCTGGAAGACCAAATGTAGGTTCAATTGTTTTTATACCTGGTAAATCTGAATTTTCCCCTGTTGGGTCCATGCATAAAAGCATGCTTGGCATCAATTCAGAAGATACAACTTTTGTTCCTCTTATTTTAATTATATATTCATTAGTTTTAAGCTGAAGATTATCTCTTATTCTTATAGGTTGAACTACAATTCCCATTTCAATTGCACACTGTCTTCTAACTGATGCAATTCTTTGAAGTAAATCTCCTCCTGAGCTTTCATCTGCAAGAGGTATGAGCCCATATCCAATTTCCACTTCCATTGCTTCAACAGAAATTAAATTCATAACATTTTCAGGCTCTTTTCTTTCCTGTTGCATTATTTCTTCTTCTTCAGTTATAACCTCTTCCACTTGCTTTGCTGCATCTTCTTTATATAGAAGATATGTTAATCCCCCCATTGCTACAGCTGCAACAAAGAATGGAATTTTAGGCATATTAGGAACAAGTCCTAAAAACAACATTACAGCACTTGCAATACCTGTAGCAATTGGGAATGCTGTTAATTGGTTTGATACAGTATCTCCAAAAGTTTCATCATTACCTGAACGTGTAACTAATATACCGGATGCTGTAGATATCAATAATGCTGGAACCTGACTTACAAGCCCATCCCCTACTGTTAACTTTGTATAAGTCTGAGCTGCTGTTCCTGCATCCATACCATTAAACATTACACCAATAATTATTCCACCAATAATATTTATTATTGTAACTATAATACCTGCTATAGCATCACCTTTTACGAACTTAGATGCACCATCCATTGCTCCATAAAAATCTGCTTCAGCTTGAAGATCATGTCTTCTCTTTTTTGCCATAGCATCATCAATCATACCTGAGTTTAAATCAGCATCAATACTCATCTGTTTACCAGGCATAGCATCAAGTGTAAATCTTGCTGATACTTCTGAAACTCTTCCTGCACCATTTGTAATAACCATAAACTGTATTACTACAATGATAAGGAATATAATTATACCTACCACATAATTACCACGTATAACAAAGTCACCAAACGCTGAAACTATGGTTCCTGCATCAGCTTCTGTTAAGATAAGCCTTGTTGAAGATATATTAAGACCTAATCTAAACAATGTAGTTACAAGCAATAGTGTAGGAAACACCGAAAGCTGTAATACATTAGTTGTAAACATGGTAATAAGAATTATAACTATTGATATAGTTATATTTAAAGCTAGTAGCAAATCTAGCATAATTTTTGGTAATGGAATAATTATCATAAGTACAATTCCAATAACTCCAAATGCTATTACCACATCTAAATTACTTTTTATGTCAAGCCTCTTCTCTCCTAACAAAATTCACACATCCCTCTTTTTTAATTGACAGTGGACAATTGACAATTGACAATTTGAGAATATATTCAAAATGAATATATTAAATTATTTATTAAATAAAGTTTCCTGTTTTATAAAATGTCACTTGTTTATTATAATTGTTCATTGCTTTTGATTTTCTATATATTTTCTATTTTTTAATTTTCATAACAATTGCAAGTATTTCTGCTACCCCTTGATATAATTCTGGTGGTATATCACTATCAATTTCTACTTTATCATACATCATTCTTGCAAGTGGTTTATTTTCAATTATCGGAATTTCATTTTCCTTTGCAATTGATTTTATTTTTAAAGCTAAATAATCAGCACCTTTTGCAAGAACCTTTGGTGCTTCCATATCTGTACCTTCTTCATATTTTAACGCAATAGCAAGGTGAGTAGGATTTGTAATTACTACTGTAGCATCAGATACTGACTGCATCATTCTCTGTCTGCTCATTTCCCTCTGCTTTTGCTTTATTTTCCCTTTAAGCTGTGGATCTCCTTCTTGTTGTTTATATTCATCTTTAACTTCCTGCTTTGACATTTTTAGATCTTGATTATGCATCTTAAACTGAACAAAATAATCAATAGCTGCTATTACAATAAGAACTATACATATCTGTTTAAAAATGTCTAAAACAAGATTCTTAATTTCTACATTAAGACTTGGTAAATATATATTTGACATAGAAATTATTTGTTGATAATTAGAAGAAATATATTTATATGCAATAATACTTACAATTGATATTACTATAAGATTTTTGCATAAATCAACAAGACTTCTCTTGGAAATCATATTTTTCATTCCCGATAATGGATTTAATTTCCCAAAAGAAGGTTTTAAAGGCTCTCCTGTTATCAAAAATCCAGTCTGCATTAAACTAGCAATAATCCCTCCAACCATGATTGGTAAGGCTATTGGTAACAATCCATAGGCAACTCTCATTATTACTGTTATTAATATTCCTGTTAATGAAAGATTATCAAAATTATCTAACATAGGTAATTGTAAAAAATAAATCATTACTTCCTTAAATCCATTTATCATCATATTCCAGCAAGCTGAAATAGCAATTGTACATACTACCATAGTTAGAGCCACACCAACATCTTTACTTCTTGCAATCTGACCTTTTTTTCTAGAATCCGATTTTTTCTTAGGTGTAGCTTCTTCTGTTTTATCATCACTGGCAAAGACAAACGCCAGTGGTATTACTGGTATGAGTTTAAATACTTTATTGAATATATCTGGAAGTTCATATATAGCAGTTCCAATAATCTTAAGCATTGTTGGCATTATTATTAAAAATGTTATAAATCCAAGTATATTTTTTATAGGCATACCAAAAATCATTATTGGTATTGTAGGTACTGTCCTTGTTATAAGACCTAAACAAATATCAGTCATAACTATTATTAAAACTATTGGTAGGGCTATTTTAACACCTAGTACAAAAAAATCTACTATTGTTTCAGCAGCTCCCATAACAGTTTCCTGATAAACTATTGTATGTCCTAATGGCACAATACTAATACTTTCATATATTGATTTTACAATTAATTCTTGACCATTAATCATAAAAAAGAATACAAGGGAAACAAAATAAAATAAATTCCCCATAAGAGTAGTTGATGTTTGTGTTGCAGGATCTAATATTGTAACCATTGAAAATCCTGCATGAATATCTATCCAGCTTCCAGCAAGCTTTGCTGCCTGAAAAACTAAATTTGTTATGTATCCTAATATTAAACCAGTTAATACTTCACTGATAATATAAAATGCAATCATATAATTGCTATCAATTGCCAGTACTGTATTGTGGTCAACTCCAGAAATTATTCCATATGATAAGATCATAGAAAAACCTGTTTTAAACATTATTGGAGTCCCACTTGGAAAAAATATTTTTGTTGCTACAAAATAAGAACTTATCCTTAGAAATATTAAAAATATTCCTAGAAAGTAAGCTAAATCAATCAAAATGCTTACCTCCTTATGATGATATCCTTGAAATCATATCAAATATTCTATTTGTAAATGACACTACTGTGTGAAGCATCCAATTTCCAAGCATTAATCCTACAATTGCAGTTGCTATTAATTTAGGTACAAATGTTAAGGTCTGTTCCTGAATCTGTGTAGTTGCTTGAATAATACTTATTATAAGACCAAGTACAAGAACCACAATAAGAATTGGTGCTCCAACTTTTATTGCTGTTACTATTGTATCTTTCACAACTCCATTTAGCATTATTTCACTCATATTATATTACACCTCACATAAAACTTTTTATCAGTTGTTCTACTAATAGATGCCATCCATTTACCATTACGAATAATATTAGTTTAAATGGAAGCGCTACTGTTGTAGGTGGTAGCATAAACATACCCATTGACATTAAAACACTTGCCACTACCATATCTATAACTAAAAATGGTAAGAATATTAAAAATCCAATTTCAAATGCTGTTCTAAGTTCACTAATTGCAAATGCTGGTACTAAGGATGTAAAAGGTATATCTTTAGCTTCAGCAATACTTTGTTTGTCAACATTGTTAATATCAATAAAAAGTTCTAGGTCATCCTGTCTGGTTTCTTTTGCCATAAACTCTTTTAAAGGCTTTGATATTTCATCAATCGCCTGTTCTTGTGTTATCTTGTTTTCAAGATAAGGCTGAATACCATTAGTATTCATTTGACTATAAACGGGCTGCATTATAAAAAAAGTAAGAAAGATAGCAAGCCCTGTAAGAATTTGGTTCGGAACCGATTGAGTTACACCTATAGCTGTTTTTAAGAACGAAAATACAACTACTATTCTTGTAAAGCTCGTCACCATTATTACAATTGATGGAAGCAATGCAAGTACTGTAAAAAATATAAGTATTCTAATATTAGTTACATAATCTTTTGGAGAATCTGAACCATCTCCAAAAGAAATATTAACTTGTGGTATATCTGTAGTCGTTGGAGCTGCATGAACCTTTATAGCAAATATCATAAAAAAGCAAAATGCTGCTGCAAACATAAATAACATTTTTCTCTTATTTCTCATGTTTCTCTTCCTTTGATCTTATATTCTTTAATACCTTAGAAACATTATTTTTAGATGCTGAAACAACTTTGTTGTATCCATCCATAATTTCCTTATTATATCTTTTCTTATTTTCTTCTATTTCATTAATTTCTTCCTGTGATAGTTCTGAAAGCCTTTCCATACTACTCCCAGAACATGTCATTACATACCCTTTTTTCCCAACTTTAACAACTAAAATTGCATTATCTTTTGTTACTTGAGTTCTTTCTATGACTTTTACATATTTATTATTATTTATACTTTCAACTTTTGTTCCCAGTATCTTATAACTTAAAAATATAATTCCTAGTGTTATCCCTAAAGCTATAAAAAGTTGGATACACATCTTAAAAAATTCAAAATCCATAACTTTACCTTATTGAACTATCATATTCTTAAATCTAATATCAGTTATTTTACCTTTTTGTAATTGTTTGTTTATAGCTACAATCAAATCGTCTTTAATTTTTTGCTCATTATTGATATTATTTATAAAATCTGCCTTTTGTCCTTTAAAGTAAAATATAATTGTATCTCTTATTACTACTGTATTGGCTGTTATTTCTTCTGCCATTTTTTTGTTTGATTTATCATAACCTACAGATAATTCTCCCTTAAAGTATCTTTTACCACCTTCATCAGCTAAATTAACAGTGAATTCTTCTAAATCAACATATGCATTTTCAACAACAACTTCTTGAGCTGATACGGTTTTATTAGTCTTCATAAATAGATAAGCCCCACCAAAAGTTGCTCCTCCTAAAACTATTAATCCTAAAATGAATAGAACAATCATAAGGCCTTTTCCACCTTTTTCTTTTCCCTCAACCTTCTCTTTTCCTTTATCATTCTCTTTTTTAGCCATTACTATCACTCCTCATTATTTGAAACAATTAAAATATTAACTCTTCTATTTTGAGCTCTATTCTCGTCAGTACTGTTGTCAACCTTAGGTTTATACTCTCCATATCCTGCTGCTGAAAATCTTGTAGGATCCTGACCTTTTAACTGTGTAAAATATCTTAGTACATTTGATGCTCTTGCAGTAGATAAGTCCCAGTTATCTTTATATATACTTGTACTTATAGGCACATTATCAGTATGCCCTTCAATAACAATAGAATTCGGTAAAGTTGATATTAATGTATTTATTTTATCAAGTATCTCACTACTACCATCAATTAAATCTGCTTTTCCTGATTCAAAGAGTATATTATCTCTAAGCTGTAATACTACTCCATTTTCATCCTGTGCAATATCTATAGTTGTATTAAGCTGATTTTTATCTACAAATTCTTTTACATCTTCATACATGGTTTTTTTATCAACATTTTCACTTTGTTGTATAGTATTTTCTACCTTTGACTCTCCACCAAGTACAGGCTGACTACCTTGGTACATATCATATTGTAATATACTGTCGGCAGATTTTCCACTCATTATTGAAAATGCCTGAGAAATCGCCTGAACTTTTTGGGCATCAACTGTAGACATAGAGTATAATAATACAAAAAATGTCATAAGCAATGTAACACAGTCAGAATATGTTCCTAACCATTCATCACCAGTTAATTCATTATTAGATGATTTCTTTTTTCTTGCCATACACTAAGCCACTCCTTCACTTACCTGAGCACTATCTCCATGTGTTTTGCTGTATTCTTCTCTTTCAGATGGTGATAAATAAGATATAAGCTTATCTTCAACAATTCTAGGATTAACACCTGACTGAATTGCAATAATTCCTTCAACCATCATTTCTCTCATATTTACTTCATAAGCACTCTTTGCAGACAAATTTTGTGCAATTGGTGTTGCGATTAGGTTCGCTAATAATGAACCATAATAAGTTGTAATAAGAGCCTTTCCCATACCAGATGCTATTGTTGATGCATCCGAAAGGTTTCCAAGCATCTGTATCAACCCAATAAGAGTACCAAGCATACCAAATCCTGGTGCAAAAGCTCCCCATGTTTTAAATATGCTAGCTCCATTGCCATGTCTTGTCTCCATACCTGCTATCTCAAGTTCAAGTATCTCCTTAATTGACTCTGGCTCAATACCATCAACAACCATTTGAAGACCTTTTTTTAAAAATTTATCTTCTAAATTATTAATTGCATCTTCTAATGATAAAAGCCCTTCTTTTCTAGCTTTCCTTGATAACTCACTAAATTTTGCAACTGTTTCTATACTTGATGAAGATGGCTCTTTAAAAGCCTGAACAAATAATGTTCCAAATTTTTTAAATTCGGACATAGGAGTTACTATCATTACGGCTGCTAACGATCCCCCTATAGTTATTGCTAAAGATGGTGCATCCCAGAATAGATGCATCTCACTTAATCCTCCACTTGCCATACCATAAAACATCATACCTATTCCTAAAAGAAGTCCTATGGCCGTCAACATATCATTCTTTTTCATTTTAATGCCTCCTATATTTTGTATGTAAAGATTTTATTTTTATATTTAATAACTTTACTCTTTACTTCTTCAACAGTTTCTAATACGATATACTTTTTACCATTAGTCAATGTAATTAATGTTTCTGGAACACATTCTATTTTTTCAATATGATCTGCATTAAGTACAAATTCTGTATTATTCATAGCAGTTAAATCTATCATAATTCTACCCCCTTTATAACATCAATTTAGACAATGGACAATGTACACATCCACTTTTAATTAAAAATAAACTATTAGTGTTATTATACATTTTACATTATCAATTGTATTTATTTTTTAATACTCTATAGACAGAATAACCTTCTGTCTATAGAGTATATTTTATTTTAAATTACTATCTCATTAATCCTGTTACTGTTTGAAGAATCTCATCTGCTGTATTTATCATTTTTGATGATGCCTGGAATGCTCTTGTTGCTGTAATCATATCTGTAAATTGTTCTGTCAAATCTACATTTGAAGCTTCAAGACACCCTTGAATAAGATCTCCAAATCCTTTACTATTATCTAAGTTTGTATCTGCTGCAGATCCATCCTCATTTTTATCAATATTTATAGGAGTTTTAACAAGTACTGCACCTGAATTAGATGAAGCTTCATATAAATTTCCACCTACTGCTGTTAATCCAGCTGGATTTTTAAATGATGCCATAGCTACTTGTCCAAGAGCTGTTCTGCTTCCATTTGCAAGAACTGCTGTTATAACGCCATCCTTTCCTATTGTAAATGACTGAACTTTTTGATCGCTTGCTGGTATAACATTCCCATCAGAATCAGTATATTCTGGCACATGCACCGAGTCAGGTATTCTTAATGGTTGAAGAGTTTTATTATCTACGGCCTTTATTACACCATCTGCATCAACATACTGCCCTACACCATTTTCATCAATACTTGATGGTTGTGACACGGGTGCTCCATCTGTAATTTCATTACCATCTTTATCATAAGTTTTAGCAGTTACTAGATATCCCATTACTCTATATCCATCTGATGTAACTAAATTACCTTCATAATCTAATTGAAAGTTTCCATCTCTTGTATAGTTTACAGACATATTTCCACCTGTAATACTCATATTATCATTTAAGGTACTTCCAGCACCAGCATAGTCAATAATACCACTTCCAACGATAAAATAACCTTCGCCATCAACACATGCATCTAAACTTCTTCCTGTTGATAATGCATTACCTTGTGACATTACTCTATCAATACTTGCAAGTTTTGCACCAAGCCCAACCTGCTTTGCATTAGTACCACCTTTAGTTGATGTTGGTGATGTTGCTGTTGAACTATTTTGATAAAGCATGTCTGAGAATCTAGCACTTGATGCTTTAAATGCCGTAGTACTTACGTTTGCAATATTGTTACCTATAACATCAAGCTTAGCTTGATTTACTTTCATTCCACTTATTCCTGAGTACATTGATCTTAACATATTTTTTCCTCCGTTTATTCTCAATTTTATCCTAATTTAAAAGCAGTAAAGTGTTTTAATGTATATATAAAATCAATTGAAAATAATCGGTAATAATCTATGTATTTTTAAGCTTTTTCTTATGTGAATTTAAATATTATCTCATCAATCCTGTAATTGTCTGAAGTATTTCATCACCTGTTGTAATCATCTTAGATGCAGCTTGGAAACTTCTTGTTGCTGTTATCATATCTGTAAACTGTTCTGTTAAATCTACATTTGAGGCTTCAAGACACCCTTGAATATAATCTCCAAACCCTTTGCTATTATCAAGGTTTGTATCTGCTGCCGTACCATCTTCTTTTTTATCAATATTAACAGAAGTTTTAACAAGCACTGGACCAGAATTTGCAGAAACCTCATATAAATTTCCACCTACTGCTGTTAGCCCTGCTGGATTTTTAAATGATGCCATAGCAACTTGTCCAAGAGCTGTTCTGCTTCCATTTGCAAGAACTGCTGTTATAACTCCATCCTTACCTATAGTGAATGAACTAACCTTTTGCCAGCTTGCATCTATTTTATTTCCATCAGCATCTGTATATTCTGGAACATAAACTGAATCAGGAATTTTTAATGGCTGTAATTTTTTATCATCTGCAGCTTTTATAACTCCATCTGCATTAACAAATACACAATCGCCTTCTTTAACTGGATCAGCATCTGCTGTAGCTATTGAGCTTGATCCTGATGCTGGAGCTCCATCTTTAACTTCATTTCCATCTTTATCATAAACTTTTGATGTTACTAAATATCCCATTACTCTATAACCATCTGATGTAACCAAATTACCTTCGTAATCTAATTGAAAATTACCATCTCTTGTATAGTTTATTGACATATTTCCCCCGCTAATCCCCATATTAGTATCTAGTGTGGTTCCTCCAGTTCCATAATTAACTGTTCCAGAACCAACAACAAAATATCCTTCACCATCAATACATCCATCTAATGTTCTTCCAGTTGATAACGCATTACCTTGTGACATTACTTTATCAATACTTGCAAGTTTTGCTCCAAGGCCTACTTGTTTTGCATTAGTACCACCTTTATTAGCTGTAGGTGATGTTGCTACTCCTGCATTTTGATACAACATATCCGAAAACTCAGCTCTTGATGATTTAAAAGCTGTTGTTCCTACATTTGCTATATTATTACCTATTACATCAAGTTTTTGTTGATTAACCTTCATTCCACTTATTCCGGAATACATACATCTTAACATAATTTACTCCTCCAAATCATAATTTGTATAATCTGCTTCTGTCATTCCACAGATTTAGGCACCCTTTATTCAGTTATCAGTTATCAATTTACAGTTATCAGTTGTGTATCTAACTGTTACTTGTTAACTGTATTGGTCCTGCCTATAAAATTACTACACTATCCACATTTGTGAATATATTATCTTTAGCTCTTTCTTTCTCAACTGCTGTTATCAAAGTCTTATTTTCAACACTTGCAATAAGTGCAATATCTTTATAAATCATAACAGTATTTTTTGAGTTTTTTTCTTTTGCGATTTGGAATCCTTTTTCTATTTTATTCATGTCATCTTCTGTAAAGTTAATCTCATTAAGCCTTTGTGCTGCATGTTTAGATACTGTAAAACCTTCTTTTTGGTTTTTCACATCTTTTAATACATCTCTAAAGCTCTTATCCTCTTTTGTGCTTTTTACATTTAAATTATTTTGATTATTACTAATGTGTTCAAAATTTCCTACAGAATATGCTTGTCCATTAATTATCCTATAGCTCATTTAAATGCCTGCTATTTTGGATAATATTTCGTTTTCTTGTGTAATACTTTTTTGATTATTTGCAGCATATGAAGCTATTGCTGCTTTAATTCCCTCTGTAGTACTCTTTGTATTTGAACTTACCTCTTCAGTTGAATCATCCTTATCACTTTCTGTAACCGTTGTATGATTCTTAACTGCTTCATCCATAACTTCATCTGTTAAATTACCAGCAATAACTATGCTAGTATAGTTATACACCTTTGTTTCATCTGTTTCATTTCCTTCATCATCAAGGAATGCTACTGTAACATTAACCTGACTTCCTGCCTTGTCAAGATATGCACTTTTAATCACACATTTTTTAGCAGTTGTAACTGTTGTACTTGTTGTAGTTGTCTTTCCATCACTATCTGTTGATGTTACATTTTTAGTTTCAGTTTCTACAACTACTGCCTTTGCACCACTGTCTGCCAATGCTTTTGCTGACAAGAAATTAGAATTCAATGCAGTTTCAAAGTTTGCACTAGTATATCCTGAATCAGAAGTACCAATAACTCTACTTATTTCATAATTAGAATAAGTCCCTGTAGCTGCATCTAACACAGTTGCATATGTATAAGTTCCACTCTTAAATACTTGAGTAATAAGACCAAACTTATTGTTTCCATCTGCATCTCTGTCATTAAGAATCGCAACTTGTCCAACCATTTGCTGATAAGAAAAGTTTCTCATTGTCGTATTCAGATTATTAAGTTGCTCTATACTGGCAAATTCAGCCATTTGAGTAACATATGCTGTTGAATCTTGATCTTGAGTTGGATCCATATTACTAAGTTCAGCAACTAATATATTCATGAACGCATTTTGTCCAAGTTCTGTATTAGAGCTAACAATTGCTGTTCCTCTATCTGTATAACCTAAAGCATTTGTAACTTTTGTTGCCATTTACCTCACCTCCTATGCAAGAAAATCTAATGTTGTATCAATCTCAGCATTATTTTCAAATATATCTTCATCATTTTGAATCTCTAAAGATCTTCTTGAAGCATCTGTTGATGAACTTTTATTCTCATCTCTTCCTTGTTCTTGAGATAATGTTCCACCAAACCCTCCATCTTTAAAGAAAGTCGTATCTTCATTATATAATTCAATATTAACTTCAGATATTTTTATGCTTTGATCTCCAAGTTCTTTTTTAATTTCCGCAAGGTTTTGTGATAGTAATGCAGTAGTTTCTTTTGAGTTTGCTTTTAAGTTTGCTTTCATCAATCCATCTTCTTGAATCAACTTTATTGTTATTTCTCCAAGATTACCTGGATTTACTTTTACAGTTAATTCCTTAAGATTATTTGTAGACATATATTTTACATCTTGTATTAAATCTTGAGTAAAAGTAGCCTTATTTACTGTAAGACCTCTTACAACAGTATTTTGTCCTTGAACATTTTGAGTTCTTGACGCAAATAAATTAATTTTATTATCAACTGAATTATCCTTATTATCATCTAATAATGAATTTAAAAATTTATCCTCTTTAGAAGTTTCTTTCTTACCACTAAACATTCCATTATTTTCACTCTCATTACTACTTTGATCTTGAGAATAACCTTTGTTAAGCATCTCTTCAAGGGTCAATACTTTCTTACCATTATTATTGGTATCATCAATCATGTCTGTAAGTTTTGAAATTATGTCACTTAGTCCGTCTTTCATTTTATCAGAAGCTTTTGATTCATCTGATAATTGTCCTTGTAGATACGACAATAAATCTTTCATACTAGTTAAAGATTCTGAATCAAAACTACTTTTAGCCTGTTCACTGCTCAATAATTCTAATAATTGATTTAATACTTTTAAAGAATCATTTCCCGAAGTTTCAATAGAAACATTTGACATGTCTGTAGCTATTTCTGGTTTAACTTCTGAATTATTGTTTAATTCAAGCAAATTATTAAGAGCTGTTAATAATGATTTAATTATGTCATTAACATCTTTTATATCCTCAGGATTTTCCTCAATTTTCTCTTTTAATTCTTCAACTTTGTCTTTTAGTTCTTTTAATTTAGTATTTATTTCAGAACTATTATCATCTTTATTAGTAATTTTATCGTTCTTTTCATCAGAACTTTTCTTAGAGTTTAATACCTCTTTAAAATCATCTTTTTTGTTGGATGTCTTATAATCGGATTTGTTATTATCAAAAGCACTACTTACTTCTTTGGAAGTTTTGTTTTTCACTGTACTTGATAATGAGTTGGAACTCTTTGATGATAGATTTAAGCTACTTTCACTAAAATCTAATGAGATTTGTGACGTCATAACCATAATTTTCACCTCCCTCTTTATAAATTTCAAATTAAGACTGTGCATTTTTATATTTCAATGCACAATTCACACTTCAACTACCCTCTAAATTAAAATGTCAATTACACATTGAAATATTAAATGTTTTTATTTCTCATAAATGCATATAATGCTAATTCATCAAGATTTATTTGTTCAATGCGTTCCTGTTCCTTGACAAATGCTGAGCGTTTCTTTTCCTTTAATGTCTCTACAGTCTTTCTTTCAATTTGCTTTTCTATTAATTCTCTTCTTCTTTTATCAACTTCAAGATTCTTTGATAACAAATCATCTTTTGCTGTTTTTATACCCCTTTGTAACCCTTGTACATAATACCTTTTTAATTTTTGATAAACTACATCTTCATGTTCATTTATCCCTTTGTATTTATCATAATTATTTTGTAGATCTTCAATTTTTTCTTCAATCTTTCTTTTTTCTCTCTGACTTTCAGTAAAAAGTCTTTTACTTTCTTCCTCTTTTTCTCTTCTTATATCAAGAAGTTTATCGAGACTAAACTTAAACTTTTCTGCCATATAATTCATCACCTCGTTTAACATATAAGGCATTACAAAAATAACAAGTCACATATGCCTTAATTTAAAACTGACAGCAGGTAATTAATATTTTTAACCACCTACTATGCAATTTAATTTATCTAAACATTGATACTAATTCTTGCTGCGTTTCATCAAAAGAAGTCTTTTCATCAATTCCTTGACATAAAAAATTATTTAACTTATCATTGTAAGCCACTGCCATATCAATCTTTTTATTACTTCCTTTAACGTAAGCACCTATATTTATCAAATCTTCCGAATCCTTATAAGTTGCAAGTAAATCTCTAGCTAATGATGCAGAATCTTTATGATCCTTTGGTGCAATCTGACTCATAAGTCTACTTACACTATTTAAAACATCAATAGCAGGATAATGGTTTTTATGAGCTAAATCTCTAGATAAAACAATATGACCATCAAGTATCCCTCTTACTGCATCTGCAATTGGTTCATTAAAATCATCACCATCAACAAGAACTGTATAAAAAGCTGTTATTGAACCATCCATAGATGTTCCCGCTCTTTCCATAAGCTTTGGAAGCTTTGCAAATACAGAAGGTGTATATCCTTTAGTTGCTGGTGGTTCTCCAATTGCAAGTCCAACTTCTCTCTGAGCCATTGCATATCTGGTTACTGAATCCATCATTAATATTACTTTTTTACCTTGATCTCTAAAATATTCTGCAATTGCAGTGGCTGTAAGTGCACCTTTCATTCTTATTAATGCTGGCTTATCTGATGTAGCACATACTACAACAGACTTTTTCATACCTTCTGGTCCTAGATCCTTTTCCATGAATTCCAGAACCTCTCTTCCTCTTTCCCCTATAAGAGAAATAACATTAACATCTGCTTTTGCTTCTCTTGCAATCATTCCAAGAGTTGTACTTTTACCAACACCACTACCTGCGAATATACCTATTCTCTGTCCATCTCCAACAGTTAGAAAACCATCAATTGCACGAACTCCTGTAGGCATTATTTCTTTTATTCTTTTTCTTTTCATAGGATCAGGTGCTTCATTTTCTAACGGATAGTCATCACCATCATATTCAAGACTTTCACAATCCAATGGCTTCCCTAATCCATCAATTATATGTCCTAGAAGTTTATCTGAACATTTTACACTTAAAGGTTTATGTTGTGGTACAACTCTACATCCTGGAGATATACCTATAAGTTCATCAAGAGGCATAAGTATTACAAATTCATCTCTGAATCCTACAACTTCACAATTAATTGGTAAATTTCTTTCGTTATAAATAATACATAGCTCACCTACAAAAGCTTTAATTCCTTGTACTTCTATAGTAAGTCCAATTACTTTTTTTACAATTCCCTCACTATACATAGGAGATGTACTATTAATTTTCTTTAATATTCTCTCAAAATTCACCTCTAAATCAATCATAGCTATCCCTTTCCAATGAACAGTTGACAATTGACAATTGACAATTATAGATAAAAATATTCTATAATTTTTTCACTTGTACATTGTAACAGTTTTTCATTCTATTCTATCTTATCTACATTCATATTTTATATTTTATTATCCTAAAATAGCTTTCTTCACCTGTTCCATTCCTACATCTACACCAACTTTTACAATACCACTTGGCTTTTCCAATATAGCATTACCAGGTTCCATTGAATCATCACTTATTACAAAAATCTCACTTTTTATTGCATATGATAACTTCCATCTTTCACAATTCTTTTTTAATTCATCAACATGAAGTGAATTAGATCTTAAAATAATGCTTTCTTCACCTTTAGAAATTTTGAAAGCTTCTTCAATTAAATCGTTCATTGAATCATTTTTATCTAAAGACCTTCTTGTTATACTTTCTGCAATATTTAAAGCAAGTTTTATAACTTCATTTTTCTTACTATCTAAATATTGTGCATAATCACTTTGAGCAGATTTAAGTAATTTTTCAGCATTTTCTATTATATCTGCCGCCTGTTTTTGAGCATTTTCTATAGTTTCATCATAAGCTTTCTTATAGCCATCATCATATCCATTTTTCATTCCCTGCTCATAGCCTTTTTCATATGCATTTTTTTCTGCATTACTTGCTTCCATCTGAATTCTTAAAAGAAGAGCTTTTTTTTCATTTTCAGCATCCTGGATTATTCTCTGACCTATTTCTTCATATCTTTTTAGTAGTTCTTCAGGATCAATTTGTGGACTATTTGCTTTTTCACTTTCATTTAAAAGTTCTTCTTCAAGCTGCTTTTTTCGAGCTTCTTCCATTGCTGCAATCTGAGCTTTGCTCACATATTCAGTTGTTATAACCTTTTTTTCTCCAGACTTAGCAAATCCGTTTTTTATGAGACTATACGATGATTGCATCTTCTCCACCTCTCGAAATTATAATTTCATTAGCATCATCTAACCTTCTAATAATAGAAACAATCTTTTGTTGTGCCTTTTCAACATCAGTAATTCTAACTGGCCCAAGGAATTCCATATCTTCCTTTAATGAAGCAGCAGCTCTCTTTGATTGATTTCTATAAATACAGTTTGCAACTTCATCTGAGCAACCTTTAAGAGCAAGAGCAAGATCACTTGCTTCAACTTCTCTAAGAATTCTTTGAATCGATACATCATCAAGAGAAATAACATCTTCAAAGACAAACATAGAGCTTTTAACTTTATCAGCAAGTTCTGCATCTTCTCTTTCAAGTCCTTCTGTAATATTCTTTTCAGTTGTTCTATCAACTGAATTTAATATTCCAACTAATGTCTCAACACCACCAAGACTTGTCATTTCTGTTCTTACAACAGAAGATAATTTACTTTCAAGTACTGATTCAATTTCTTTAATTACCATAGGTGATGTAGTATTCATAGTTGCTATTCTATAAGCAACTTCACTTTGAGTTTCCTCTGGAAGTTCTGCCATAACCTGAGCAGCTTTATCAGGCTGTAAGTAACATAATATAAGTGCTATAGTCTGTGGTTGCTCTGCTGTTATTACATTAAGAAGTTGCTTAGAATCAGCCTTTCTCGCAATTGAGAAAGGTCTGTACTGAGCTGTAGCTTCTGATACTTTATCAAGTATTTCATTAGCTCTTTGTGTTCCTAATGCTTTTGATAAAAGTTGCTTAGCATAATCCATTCCGCCTTCAATAATATAATCTCTAGCCTTATTTATTTGTAAAAATTCATTTAATATTTCTTCTCTTTGTTCTGCTGTTACAGAAGTAATATTTGCAATTTCATAAGTTATTTTCTGAATATCACTTTCTGGTAACTTTTTAAGTATACCTGATGATGCTTCAGGCCCAAGAGTAATAAATAATATTGCCGCTTTTTGTACACCAGTAAGTTTACGTTCTTCCTTTGCCATAGCTATCACCTCTCATTTTCAGTTAACCAAGATTTAATTATTTCTACTACTTGTTCTGGTTTTTCTGTAGCATATTTCTTTATTTCATTTTCTAAGTGAGATTTTTGTGTTTTAGTCTCAAATTCAATTGGATCAAATGTATCTGGTTCTTTAGGAATTATTGTATCGTCAATTAATGTATCCAATAATTGTTCTTCTTCTTCTTCCTTTTTCTTTCTTCTCTTTAGGATGAAGAATATAATTGCACCTAACAATATTGCACCAGCTATTCCACCTGCAATCATCATCATTGTCTTTTTATTCGCTGCTTCTTCAGCATTCATTTCTTCTAATGCCGCTTGCGCCTTGTCTACACTACTTGTATCAAATGTCATTCCACTTACAGTAATTTGGTCTCCTCTTGTTGCATCTATGCCTATAGCATTTGCAACACCATCTTCAAATTCCTGTTTTTGTTCCTGTGTAAGCGTCTTATTAAGATAAACTGTTGCTGTCAACCTATCAACTTTTCCTTGAGCTTGTATTGTCTTACTTTCACTTTTTCCAGAATCATAATTAGTCTTCTGTTCTTCCTTACTTGAATTTGAAGATGAATTATTATCAACAATTTCATTGCTCATATTATTATCGACAGGACTTTCAGATGCTGTTCCATCACCATTTTTGTTAGTTTCCTTCAAAGTTTCTTGACTTACAATAACCTTATTCGGATCAATTGTTGTTTCTGTCTGTTGTTTAGAATCAAAATCAAGATTTGCCTTTACAACTGCTGTAACATTACCTTTACCTACAATAGGTTCTAAGAGACTAACAATTGACTTTTGAAGTCTATCTTCATACTCCTGTTCAGCCTTATGTTGTTTTGATATAGTTTCAGAACTTGCTTGACCATTTGCTTCTTCATTTATATCTTTAGTAAGTAAATTTGAATTTTGATCAATAACAGTTACATTTTCTTTTGGAACATTTTCTATACTTGTAGAAACTACAGCAACAATTGCTTTAACTTGATCATCAGTTAAAGTAGCTCCTTCTTTAAGTTTTATTGTAACAGCTGCTGAACCTTGTGTTTTATCCTTCACAAAAACTGAACTATCAGCTTCTGTAATATTAACCTTAGCATTATCTATTGGTTGTAAACTTTTTATTACTTTTTCTATTTCTCCTTCAAGCATTCTTTTCTTTTTAAGCTTGAATTCTTCATCTGTCATACCAAATGAACTTTGCTCATCCATAAGTTCATAGCCTGTACTTCCTGACTTAAGTTCTGGTGCAAGCTCCAATTTAAGCTTGTCAACTTGATTTTTAGGAACCCATATAGTATTTGTACTACTATCTATTTTGTTTTCAACTTTATCTGTTGTCAAACGATCTACTACAGTTTTTGCATCAGCCGTGTCTAAATTAGAAAATAAAACTGCATATTTATTTGATGTTGAATAAAATACAGCGCTTACAATAGCTATTAAAACTGCTACTATTGAGGCAATCACTGCAATTTTAATCTTCTTATTCTGAGATTTAAACTTCTCAAAAAGTTCCTTAACTTTTTCTAAAAGTTTTTTCATTATTTAGCTCTCCTCACATATTACTACAATTGCAGTTTTGATAATGTTTCATACCCTTCAAGTAATTTATCTCTTGTTTGTGTTAAAAACTGAAGACATAAACTAGCTTCTTGGTTCTTTATCATAACTTCATCAATATTTATGTCGTCTCCTCTAATAAATGCATTGGTTGCAGCATCAGATTCTACAAGTTTTTCATTTGTTCCATCAATTGCTTTTTTTAAAGCATTACTAAAAGTATCATCCTTTGTAACTTGAGCACTATCGTCAGCACTATTGAATCTAGCATTAAATAAAGCTTGTTGTCTTGCAAAATTCTCTTCAATTCTCATAATTTACATTCTCCCTACTTTCCAATTTCTAATGCCTTTGAAAACATACTTTTCAGAGCGTTAAATGTATCAACATTTGCTTCATAAGATCTTGTTGCTACCATCATATCAGCCATTTCATTTAAGACATTTACATTAGGCATAGTCACATATCCATTTTCATCCGCATCAGGATGACTTGGATTATACTCTTTTCTTAAAGGTGAATTATCCTTTTCAACTTTAACCGCTTTAACTCCTGCGATTTCTTTATTTGCATCCAGTGCTTCCTGAAATACTGCTATTCTTCTTACATATGGTCCACTCCCATCAGCACTTCTTGTAGTGCTTGCATTTGCCATATTAGAAGTTATTGTATCCATCCTAAGTCTTTCAGCTGAAAGACCAGTAGCACTTATTTGCATTGATTTAAATGCATTCATTTAACATCCTCCTCTACTTAATAACAGATTTCATCCCATTGAATTTGTTATTGATACTAGTTATTAAGGCATTATATTTTAATGTATTTGCAGCTTGATTAACTTTTTCAATTTCCAAATCAACATTATTTCCATCTGATCTCATGCTTGTACTATTATCTTGTTGTATTGTTATGTTATTTCCATATGTATTACTTTCATCACCATATAAATGACCTTCTTTAGTTCTCTTCAAATTTGATGAACTATCTGTATAGTGGTTCTCATTAGTTGTCCTTAGTTTAAAACTTGAATCAGAATTTTTTTTTAAGTTTTCTTCAAAAACAACACCAAATCTCTTATAATTTTTAGTATTTATATTGGCCATATTATTTGATATAGTTTTTGCTCTAACATTTGATGCCTTCAATCCTGATTTAAGCAAATCATAAGTATTTTCGCTAGTACCTGACTGTATTTTCATAAATCCTCCCAAATTCCCTTTCAAATCTCTAATATATTCATTATTCTATAATCAATCTACTTACAATTATAGAATAATATGAGTTTTTTCGCTATATTTTTTTCCTTTTTTATATTCAAAATTATTTTCAGTGAAATTTTTTACATATTTTATGTACTTATGTTAATTTTGAAAAATTTCCATTGATTCTAACTTTGATAATAAATACAAAATAACATAAAGTTATTTATTTACTCTCAAAAAAAGCCACTCGAAAAGCAGCAAGTTTAATACTAGTTTACATAAAATAAACTAGTAATACAAAGGTACATACATTTCCCCCGGCAACTGGCTGACATAAATTCACAAAAAACCCTTAGTCCCTATAGCTTTGCGTCATTAACTTTCATTAATTTTGCCTATTCAATTATATAACATATATATTATATACTATATTCTCTTATTTTTCTACAGTTTGAACATTTTCATAACATATTTTACTCTAATTTACTATTATTCAAGTTTATATCCCATTTTATTTTTTGTAACCATTTGACTTTTTACTTATTATTTTGCATAACAAAAGACAGATAAGATTTTTTTGTACTCTCTTCTCTGCCTTATTTTATAATCATTTTTTTCTTTTATTATATCCCATTATAAGAAAACTATCTAGGAATATTTCCTATAATCTGTAATGCATCTTGAGGTATTTGATTTGCTTGTGCTATCAAACTTATTGATGATTGAATCAATATTTGAGATGTAGAATATTCTATATATTCTTTAGCTACATCAGCATCACCAATTTTACTTTGAGCACTTTGTAAATTTATATTTTTGGCACTTAAATTTTCTGCTGTCTCTTCTAAGCTATTCTGTATAGCTCCATAATTTCCTCTTATAGTTGAAACCATATTTATTGCTTTATCTATAGCCCCTAAATTTTCAGTCCCGTTTAGCATATCTAATTTATCTATACCTAAATTTTCTATACTCATATTAAAATATGGTATCTCAACAGTTTCGTCTCCCATAGCACCTATAAGAGACTTCTTATAAACTGACTCTAATCCAGATACACTTTTATCTGACATGTTAATTCCATTAAATTTAGTATTATTAACTATATCTTCGATTCCATTCTTTAACTGATCTACTTCATCCTGAATAGAACTTATATCCTCACTAGAAAGTGCTTCATTTGATGCCTGAATAGTCAACTCTCTTATTCTGTTAAGAGTATCATTCATTTCTTGCATAGAACCATCAAATGTTTGAAGCATGGAATTTGTATCCTGTATATTATGTTCTGCTCTCTGACTACTTAAAATTGAAATCTTAAGATTTTGGTTCTGTCCAATCTTACTAGGATTATCTTTTGCAGAATTAATCTTTACTCCACTACTAATATTATTGAGAGCCTTAGAACCACTAGAAATATTGTTTTTGTATGTTCTATATATATTTAATGAGAATATATTTTTGTTTAATCTCATTAGTAAAATCACCCCTTTTTATAATCTAAACTTTAGCATCAATTACATTTCCTATATTAGGATCAACAATTTCACTTATAGTGTCGGTCATTTTTGTAGCGGCTTGCACACTATCATCCATAGCCATTTTATAAATCGATGTTGTAACTTCTGTTGCTAATGATGCCTGACTTAAATTCATTGCTAAACTTACTATATCCATATATTCAAATCCTTTCTACGAATACTCTATTAATTAATTATCGTACAAGATTAACTTTCATTTATATATTTATAAAGCAAATATATAAAAACACTACTTTCATTTTTCTTACACCAAATTCAACACATTATCCCAGTTAAATTTCACCAAAATATTCTAAAAATATTTAATGCTCTCAATTAAAATATAATTAACAACAGAAACATAATAACGTAATTATAAACATGTTAGTGTCCACTTATTATATACACAAAAAATATATGATTCATTTTTTCACATTTACTTTTGTTTTAATTAATTATATTTAAAATAAAAGTATTACACCTCAAATAAAACTAGAATGAATGTTTCTGATTCTGAATTTATATAAAATATCATCTTACTAAAGAACTTACTTTAAGTGGATTATTCAAAAACAAAAATACCTTGATTTAAAGTTTCATGCATTAGTTACTGTTGATGGTTTTATTTCTGTCTTTTTTAACTACTTTAGGAATTAATCATAGAATAGATGTTTTTTATTTTACATAATTACTAATAAAGAAAAAAATTAAATATCTATAAAACATATCGTTAAATATTGGAAAATAATTAGAAATCAACTTTTCAAAATTAACTCAACAATTTTATATAAATATATTCTGAGCAAAGCCTAAATTGGGATTAATGCTTAGAATTCCTAAAAAATATTAGCTCATAATATTTTATTTTAAATAAATGGTATTTGAAGAAATAATAAAACAACTTGTATTTGGTTAAAATTCCACTAAATTCAACCTTTGGATATTTTTCAATTCATCAAACTATAACATTTACAATAACTATTAATTAACCATTATAAGTTAATTAACATATAATAACAAAAACTTTTACTACTATTTATTTAAATCTTCCACCGACAATTTTTATATACTCATATGATTTAATGATCTTATTATTTACCATTATCTCTTTTATAGCAATGGTTGTATCTTTTGTTTTCACTATGACACCATAATTTTCAATTCTGTATACAATGTGTCCTGGAATCTCTTTATAATTTTCCGAATTAAATTCTTCTGCTGAAATAATTATTATATTGTCTCCATTATAATTAGTATACGCTCCTGGATATGGTGGTACTAAAGCTCTAATAAAATTCAAAATATTTTCTGTAGAATCGTTCCAATTAATTAAACAATCTTCTATATTTCTTTTACCATAAAATGTTGCTTTACTTATATCTTGTTTTATTCCTATTATTTCATTATTTATGTATCTTTTTATAAAGTCACAAATGTTATCTTCTAATGACACATCTAATCTCTTCATAATTTCATTTCTATCTTCACCTTGGTAAATTTTAATCTTCTTCTGTAATAATATATCACCATTATCAACCATATCATCTATTTCATGAATAGTATACCCAACTTCATTTTCTCCATTAATCATTGCCCAAGCTACGGTATGCATTCCTCTATATTTAGGTAATAGTCCATAATGAACATTTATAAATTTATATTTTTCGACATATTTATCTGGTATTAAATTACCATAAGATATCAATAAACAAAGTTCTGGCTCAAATTCTTCTAAATCATTTATACAATAACTATACTTTATATTATTGATTCTACATAAATTTTCAATATCACTATCTTCATATGGAACGATAACGCCCACTACATTAAATTTTTTCATAATCCTTCGAAAAGATCCTAAGGCTACATGTCCATTTCCAAAAAGAACTATTCTTTTCATATAGTTATCCTCCATTTTTAATTTTTATAAACATATTTTTTTCTTAAAACACTATCTGGATTAAACTTTTCCTTAAAATCAGTAACCCCTTTATTTATAATTCCATTTAGTGTAGTTGTTCCAAAATCAAAAAACTCATAACCATTTTTCAGTGCTAATTCTATAGACTTATATAACATATAATCACTAGCTCTAACCCCCTGATATTTTTTATCTTGAGCCCAGTTAAATCCTAAAATTGTTTTATTATTTATCGAATACATTATTATCGCCGATATTAATATATTATCCATATAAACTCCATACATTAATACTTTATCTGGATATCTTTCTTTTAATAACTTAAAATCACAATAAGTTATAGAAAAAGGAATTCCTTGTATTCTTTTCTGTTCTTCAATAAATTGAAAACATTCTTTTGGTTTATCAATTTTTTTGTATATCAAACCGTTAATAATCGCCTTTTTTATATTTCTTTTTAAATTACTTTTTATATTTTCTAACAGATCTTTAGTTTTCTTATATAAACATACTTCATAACTTTCTAATTTAAATCCATTACTTAGTAAGGCGTAGTCTATTTTTTCATCTACATGTTTAAGATATATCAATGGTGGCTGTGTAATTTCAATTATTTCTATTCTATTTTCCAAACAATATTCTTTTAATTTCTCCACTACATATTTCAATGTATGTAAAGATAGATTATGAATATAGTTAAACCCTGCAAATGAAGAGGAAAAAGGAGATTTGCATAATTTTTTTCTAAATATCCCTAATGATATGGTTGCAATAATTTTATTATTTTCTTTAAATGCTAAATTTTTAATCTGATCACATTTATATGAATTTATATTTATAAACTCATTTAATTGATACATATTAGAATTCACACTATTAATAACAAAATTATTCCAAGTATCACAATTATCTTTTAAATTATATTCTTCAATAATCAAAACACTCATCCCCTATCACAAATCAATATACTGATATATTACATTTTTACTATGTTTTTTATTCACTTTATTATTATACATAAGCTCACCAACTTTCAACCCCGCACAATGGAGATCTATTATAGGCTTTGGACCTAAATATGCTAAAGTTCTTCCCATTCTATAACTTCCAACAGTATATTCTGGATAAAGTCCTATTTCATTTTTTTGCAAATCTTCAACATCAACTAGCCCTGCAAATTGAATAACAGTGATAAATTGAGATAATTCCTTAAGTTTTTCTCCAGTCAATCTGCTATTTTTACCTATAAAGCATTCTTTTGAAGTATAATCTGCTACTATTAATGCATCTGCATCTTTTAAAAATTTTATATTTTGATTATTTATTTCATTCACGAGAAAAACATCTGTTGACATGCTACTTAAGGTATTATATATTACTTTTCCAAATTTATCTCCACTTAAAATAACTATTTTACTTTTAAATATCTCTAAACCACATTCAAAAAGCATTTTCACTACTAACGGTCCACTAAAATCAAATACATCTAGTCCATGATAATTTTCATTTGTTCCCATTACTTTTATAGATTTTTCCTTACAATATGCAATATCAACATCTCCTTCACGAACTTCCCACGCTTCACACATATATGGAATTACAGCATTTTTTTTCATATTATCAATAGTATTTTTATCTATTGGTCTAACAAACCCTAAATTCGTAACAATATCTGCTTCATTTATTTTTTCTTTATTAACTACAACTTCGATGATACCTTCTACACCACATAATTTAGCGAATAAATATGTATCTTTTTCAATTTCCTCTATTGTTGCATACTGTGAATCTGCAGCTATAGCATATACTTTATGAGCTCCAGCCATAGCTGCAATAATCGGAGTATATATAAATTCACCCGATGCAGCTTCAGTAAAAATAGTTAATTTATTCAAATTCAAATCATTAAATTTTATAGCTCTTTTTATAAGTTCTACACTTCTCAAAGGGTTTATATTTCCCTTATTTTTAAAATAATTAATTATAGAATTCATTTATTACCTCTTCTAACATTTCCTTTATATACTCCAATTCTTCATCTTTCAAATTCGAGTGTAAAGGAAGAGCTAAGCCATTTGTATAACACTTTGTTGAATTTATATAATAATCACTATTCAGTTTATATTTATTTTTATAATAAGGTTGACTATGAACAGAATATGCGCCAAAATTACTCTCAATTCCCTTTTCTTTAAGCTTTTTAATCACTATGTTTCTATCTATACAATCATCTAATAATATATGATACGTCTGCCAAACATGTTTGACATTCTTACTTTCCATCGGAAGTGTAATTCCATTAATATTCTTTAATAATTGATTATATTTAACAGCTATACTCCTTCGAATTGCATTTAACTTCTCTAACTTTTTAAACTGTGCAACCCCTATAGCTCCCTGAATATTAGTCATCCTATAATTAAATCCTGCCTCTACAAATGTTGTTTTTCCATTTATAACTTCAATACCATGATTTCTTAAAATTTTTATTTTTTTAGCAATAGTTGCATTATTAGTAACTACAATTCCGCCTTCTCCTGTAGTTATAGTTTTTCTAGGATGTAAACTAAAACATCCTATATCTCCAATTGTTCCAACTTTTTTCCCATCATATTCAGCGCCTAATGCGCACGCTGCATCTTCAACCACCTTAAGATTATATCTTTTAGCTATATTAATTATTTTTTCCATATCACAAGAATTTCCAAACTCTTGCACAGGTATTATAACTTTTGTTTTTTCTGTAATATTTCTTTCTATATCAGACTCATCAATACAAAAATCATTTTTCTTTATATCAATAAGTTTCACATTAGCTCCTACACACTCAACTACGTTAGCTGTTGCTGGGAACGTAAAATCAGGTACTATAATCTCATCTCCTGAAATAATATCTAATGCAAGTAATGCTAAATGAAGAGCAGCTGTTCCACTGCTTACTGCAATAGCATAATTTATATTTAGATAATCGCAAATTAAATTTTCCAATTGTTCTACCTTATCACCTTGCACTAAAAATTTTGATTCTAATACTTTCCTTACTTCCTCAAACTCTTCTACGTCAATGTCAGGTGATGCCAATTTAATCATTTAATTCACCTCTATACCAATTGATAGTTCTTTCAATTCCCACTTCTAAATCATACTTAGGAATGTATCCTAATATCTCTTTTGCTTTATCTATACTTGGAATTCTTAACTCCACATCCACATATGTTTTTAGAATATAAACTATTTCAGATTTAGATTTTGCAATATCTTTAACAAGCTTTGCAAGCATGGATATTGTAATCGTACCCTTTGGATTTCCTATATTAAACGAATTCCCTACGGCCTCATCTTTTTCAATACATAGTAATATTCCCTGAACAAAATCATCTATGTAACACCAAGATCTTATTTGATCTCCATCTCCATGTATTTGTATTTCTTCATTTACTATTGCTCTTTTTACAAAATGATGTACCGCACCTTCACCCACCTGACCTGGACCATATATATTAAATGGTCTTACTGTAACAATTGGAAGCCCATATTGTTTATAATAACTATGAGCCAAATGTTCGCCTGCAAGTTTTGATACCGAATAAGTCCACCTTGCTTCACCTACAGGTGCTAAATTAGTAGTATGTTTTTCATCAACTTTATACGCATAAGAACCAAATACTTCTGAAGTCGAAAAATCTATAAATCGTTCTATATTTAAATTTTTTATAGATTCTAATATATTATATGTACCTATCATATTTACTTGCATAGTATTAACAGGGTTTCTTATAACAGTGTCTATTCCGGCTACTGCTGCTAGATGAATTATGATCTGAGGTTTAAATTCATTTACTACTTCTTTTATATGTTGAAAATCTAATATATCTCCTTCAATTAATCTTATATTATCCCTATCTAATAATTTTGTATTTTTTATTGAATTTCTGTTTAAATTATCATAAATAAGAATCTTATTTTTTTCACTAAGCACTTCACATAGCTTTGTACCGATAAAACCTGCTCCACCTGTTAATAGTATTCTTTTATTTTTTATCATATTATATACCTCTTTTATCTAATTATTTTTATAAAAAATAGAATTAATCAAATAACTCATTCAATGCCTTTACATAATCATCTCCCCACTTTAACACATTCCAGTGTGTGCATGTTTTACAATGAGGATGCCCATCAAATGTTCCATTTAAATGACTACTTCTTATATTATTCATCCAAGAAGAAGTCCATACTTCTTCAAGTGTAGATTCTTTTATATCTGCTATATTAGTATTTTCTAAAACATCACACGGACAGAATCTAATATCTCCACCAATACCTACAACAATTCTTGTAAATGGAAACGGACATGGCCATCTATTTTCATTATTTATTTGTACCTTTAGCTTCTTTTCAGTCAATCCATTAGTATCACTATATCTTCTTGATATTACCTTATCAACAAGCGGTGTCCAAAACTTAACAAACTGATCATATTCTTCATCACCAACTTCTGGCTGCATTATACACGATACTAAAATTTTAACATTTTTCCTTCCTTTCCTGTCTCGCTCTTCTAACAATGCAAATATATTTTTCAATAAGGTATAGTAATTTCCACCTCTTATTTTGCTATATGTATCAGAATATAAAGCGTCTATACTAAATTCAATAGCTATATTTGTGTTTGTTTCTACCAATAAAGCATCTCTACTTTTTTTGTCAATTAATAATCCATTAGTATTAAATGCAAATATTCTACATCCAGATGATAATGCAATTTCTATTTCCTTATCCCAATCTTTATTGCTTGATGGCTCACCTTCTGATGTTAGCCTTAAAATCCCGTTATTCTTTCCAACTTCATTCGCTACTTTTCTAAATATATCCAAATCAATTGTTCTAGGTGCCATATACTTTATATAGTTAGGGTCTGATTGAAAACAATGTATACATTTTAAATTGCATATATTTGTTGTTTCTAAATGAACAATTGGTGGAAACTTTTTGTCCTCTTCTTTATAAAAATTATATTTTTTCATAATATCTTCCTCCTAATGTAATCTACTTATATATCAAATATATCTTCCTTTAACATATTATCAATATCTCTTTTATAAAAATCCCCAATGTTAACGCTTAATTCAAAATATTTTTTTGCTCTTTCTAATAATGGTCTTATATATTTCTTTTTTTCTTCATTTTTTAAATTCAGATTTCTTCCAAAAGGACACCAATAATCTCTATAATAAATAGCTGTTTTTAAATAATGTCCTCCAGCCAAAAATAATTTACTGCACTTTCTAATTTCATCATTCATATCATTCCAATTTATCTGTGGTGCGTAAATTTCCTCTGAAAAATTATTTATAATATAATCTATAACTGATCTTATTGATTTTACTCTCTCTTTATAATTTAAAGTCCCATTTGAATCATGTTGTCTATAAGATAATACAAATTTATTCATATGTTGAATCTTTATATTATTTTTAATAGCTATTAATGAATTTAATGTATCTGGGGCTACTTTATTTTCTTTTGGAGTTATCCATTTAATATCATTTTTTTCATAAAAACTTTTTTTGAACATTCCTGTCATTGTTAAAATCCCAGATCCCATTTTTTCAAATGTATCTTTTACAATTTCATCATTCATAAATTGTGTATATATATATTCGCCTATTTTTTCTTTATTTTCATTGACAGTAACTAAATTTCCATATACATAATCTATAAATTTATTTTTTTTGAATTCATCCAAATAATTGTTTATAACTTCATTATTACAAAAATAATCATCCGAAGCTATAAAGATAAAATAATCACCTTTAGATTCTCTAATTATGTCTTCACACGCATATGATCCATTTCCCATATTTTCCTTATGATAAATTCCTCTAATACTTTCATTTTCTTTTTCATATTTTTTTATTTTCTCCAATGAACCATCTTTAGAGCAATCATCTACTATAATTACTTCAATATTATTATATTCTTGTTTTAAAATAGAATCTAAACAATCATCTATATATCTATTATTATTATAATTTATTACTCCAATCGTTATTAGAGGATTTTTTTTTCTATCTTCTCCTATATTTTTTTTAACTTTATCATGATTATTTTCTTTTTCATCATTATTTTTAAGTACTTTATAAATACTATTATATTCTTTTTCAAGACAATAATTATTTTCAATGAATTTTCTATATTCATCCGAATTATACTCTTCTTCAATTATCATATTTACTGCTTCATCAATAGTATTAAAAATATATTTTTCATCATAATGATCTTTAATTCCTTCACAATTATGTAAAACCGGTTTTATACCACTACACATAGATTCAGCTGCTGCAAAACATAAACCTTCATCTATACTAGAAATTACCATATAATCTATTTTTTCAAACCATTTTAACTTTTGATCAAAATTTTGCCATCCATAAAATACAATAGACTTTTCTAAATTATTTTCTTTTACAAAATATTTAAAATATTCAAATGTTCTTGCATCTTGAAATTCACCAGCTAAATGTAATCTATATCTATTATCTATATCATAAAGCTTTTTAAATATATCTAATGTAAGAGGTATATTTTTCTTAAAATTCAAATAACCAAGATAACCAATATTAAATCCCTTGCTTCTTTTAATTAATGGATATCTTTCAATATTCACTCCACAAAAAACTGTATCTATTCTTAGTGTTTCTAAATTAGCATTTGAAATTTTCTCCTCAAACAATCTTCTTATATGTGGTGTCACAATTATAATATTATTTACATTTCCCCATTCTACTTTGTTAATATTATCTGTGTATACCTCATATCCATGTATTCTACAGACTATTTTCTTTTCTTTTTCTAATCTAACGCGACTTCCGTATTCAATAAGTTCATCACACCACTCAAACCAACATATATCTGCCCACTTCATGTTTTCATCAATTTGAGAATAATTTGTAACAACAATTTTTCTTGTTTCATATATCTTCGAAAATTCATCTATAATATCATCTATAAAGCTATCCATTCCTGGTTTTACAAAAAATGAAATTTTTTCTTTATCATATAATAGATTCTCTACATTTCCCTCAATTCTATTGATATATTCTTCTATTATTTTCTTTGTTTCTAAATCATTACTTTTTTTATAAGCTCTTTTATAATATATACAAGCTTTTTTTTCTTCTTCCATAAGCTCATATACATATCCAAGATTATAGTTCAAGTCAAAATTATCTTCTTCTATCTTTAATCCTTCTTCTAATATATTCTTTGCTTTTTCTAATTTATTCTCTAATATATATATAACAGAAAACATAGAATATATTTCTATATCATTTGTGTCTAATTTAAAATACTCCTCTAATAAATGCGTAGCTTCTTCTAATCTTTTATTATCTATCATATTTTCAATATTATTTTTTATATTATTTTTTAGTAATTGAACTTCCTCTATCATATATATTCCTCTTCATTCACAAAATAATCACATTAAATATTTTTAAGTATTAATGATTTATATAACAAAATATAAAAATCACTTCCTACTATTTTTTCATATTCTTCTACTATTGAAAAAGCTTCTTCCAGTCTTCCTGTAGACAATAACAGTTCTATATTCTTTAAAAGCATATTTTTTAATTTGCTTATCTCACTATCATCCTTATTAATTACATCTGAAAGACTATTTAATAAGAATTCAATTCCTTTGCTCATATACGGATAAGATTTTAAAGAATATCTTAAATATCTTACATATTCCTTCTTACTTATGTACTTATTTTCTTCCGCTTTCATCATATATAAAAAGAACTTATGTTCATCATTTTTCAATTCAAATACCATTTCATTATCTAGTATATATTTTGAGTATATACTAGATATCAACTCTATACCATTATGTATATATTGATTAAAGATAATTCTATAATCTTCATCTTTAATCTTATCTAACACTAATAAAGCTCTACATAGTACTACTTGTAATCTATTATTATTAAAACCATCTTTGCATAAAATATTTTTTTTTGTAATTTCAAGTAAACATTCAGAAAAATCGTCATATTTTCTATCACAATAGTCTAAAAATTCAACTATTTTATCATAATCCAATTTTTCTATTAGTTCTGCTATGTTATAATTATTTATTATTCCTATATATAATAAATCCCCATAGCAACTTACCCCATTATTAAAATCTGTATTTTCTATGATTTTATTATATATTTTTTCTTTATCACTATTATTCAAAGCCAATCTTAATTGGTTAAGATACGTATATGATGTTAAATTATTACTATTACTAAATAATATCTCGATTTTCTTTAATATTTGATCATCTTTCAATTCAATCATTATATTTTCTAATTCTAACTCAAATCTTTTTATACTGTTCTCTGATAAATCTAATATCTTATTTTCATAGATATTTTTTAATCCTTCAAAATCATCAAGCTTTATGAAGGAATTTATTAAAATATTTAACAACGCCGTAAAACGCTCTTCATTTTCTATCTTTAAAATATTCTTTATTACTGATTTATAATTTTTATTTGAATATTCACTTATTGCCATATCATTATATGCCAAGTATCTATCCGAAGATGTTATTACTTTTATAGATAAATCTAATGGTAATATTCCTTCTTCTAGTTTATCTAATAATTTTAAATATTTTTTATAATTTATTAATGAATTATCATAATCACCTTGATAACATTGACATTTGGCTAAAAAATATAATAAATCTATCTTATACATTTCTTCATTATTAGTTAACTTTAGTTCTTTTGTGCAGAGTTCTTCACATTCTTTAATCCTTTTATTGCTAATAAGAATATTGGCATATTCATTGAATATATACTTATAATTTTTTTTATTTTGTTCATTTAATTTATTATATGCCCTAGATATCTCTTCCAAAGATTCAGAAAAATCACTATGCATATAATAACTTACTGCAAGTTGATATCTGTAATAGATATTTTCCGGATCCTTTTCTAATTCTTTTTTCAATATATTTGACGTTCTTATAAATTTCTTTTCCATAAGCTCAATATCATCTGATAAATATCCATAATGTTCTATAGTACACAATACCTTCTTTGTTGGTTCGTTATATGTAGGTTGATTATGTACACTTCCTGTATATTTGAATGAACCATCATTTTTAAATAATCTTATAGTATGGCACACACCATATTTATCAAGCTCTTTACTATTAACAAAATTTTTAAGTATCATAGATCCCGAATTATATTTTTTATATTCGCCAGACTTAAAAAATTCTATTATTTCATCAGTATTCTGTAAAACTTCATCTCCATCAACAACAAAAAACCAATCACCTTTTGCATAATTTATCGTTATATTTCTCATTTCAGAAAAATTATTATTCCATTTATGAAAATATAGTCTCTCTGTATATTCCTTAGCAATATTAATTGTATTATCTGTTGAACCCGTATCAACTATAACTAATTCTGCGTCTAATTTTTGTAATAATGGTTTTAACGACTCCAAACAATCTTTTAAATGTTTCTCTTCATTTTTTACCATCATTCCAATAGTAAGTAACATTTTTTTCACTCCTTTTTTAGTTGCCACTTAATTTTCGTATTTTTATTTTATTTCTTTAATCTTTTTTTATTGTTAAAAAAGTGGATTCTTATTGAATCCACTTTTAATAAATTATTTGTTTTATATGTTATTTTTGTAATATATAACTTAAATTATTGTAATAATTGTAATACAGATTGTGGTGCTGATTTAGCTTGTGCAAGCATAGCTTGAGAAGCTTGTTGTAATATGTTATTCTTTGAGTATTCACTCATTTCAGATGCCATATCTGTATCTCTAATTCTTGATTCAGCTGCTGTTAAGTTTTCAGATGAAGTGTTTAAGTTATTAATTGTATGTTCTAATCTATTTTGCATTGCTCCAAGTTTTGATCTTTGAGCAGAAACTGTATTAATTGCAGCATTTATTGTTGATACCGCAGCACCTGCTGATGCCGAACCTGTTACCGCTACAGAATTAACTCCTAAAGAAGTAGCTCCCATATTACCAATACTAAATGTTACAGTTTGTCCTTTATTAGCTCCAACTTGTAATGATACACCCTTACTTGATCCATCTAATAATTTCTTTGTATTAAATTCTGTTGTTGTTGAAATTCTGTTGATTTCAGCATTTAATTGATCAATTTCATCTTTAATTGCAGTTCTATCTGTAGTAACATTTGTATCATTACCAGCTTGTACTGCTAATTCTCTCATTCTTTGAAGAATGCTGTGAGTTTCAGTTAATGCACCTTCTGCAGTTTGTACTAAAGAAATACCATCTTGAGCATTTGTAGATGCTTGATCTAACCCTCTGATTTGAGCTCTCATCTTTTCTGAAATTGAAAGACCTGCAGCATCATCTCCAGCTCTGTTTATTCTTAAACCTGAGCTTAATTTTTCCATTGATTTAGCAGCATTACCGCTATTTACATTCATATTTCTTTGTGCATTCATTGCGCCTAAATTGTGATTAATTATCATTTTATTTTCCTCCTTGATTTTAAAAATGAACTTCCATGTTCTTTTTTATCTTTTAATTATTTTAGGATTTACATAATCCCTATGTTTTATATACTCGAATTATTTTAAAATAACTTTAGTATATTTTTTTGTTTATAAACATTTTTTATTATAAGCTTATATTTATATATTCGTGATTTAATTACACTACTTTATACATTTTAATTATTTTTTTAAATTTTTTAATCTTATTTTTGCTGGATTAAAGCTTAGTCTTGCAGATTCTTCATAGCACTTATATGCAGATTGCATATTACCAGTTACTTCATAAAAAGTTCCCAAGTTATAAGTTGCCCTATAACTTCCTACTCCTTCTACTATTGAATTGTCATCCCCTATCTCTAAGCACTTTAAATAACACTTTTCTATTTGTTCCATCAATCCAACATACTTATTTATATCATATAAAATTAAATTCATATAAAATATTCCACATACAAAATTAAAATCTGCACTTTCCAAATATACTTTTCTTTCTCTTCTAATAATTTCTAATCCTTTCTCATAGTTTGAATTACTTCTTATTATGCTGTATAAGTAATAAATAACCAATTCTTTATTTCTTGTTTGCTCTATAGTTTCATATTTATAACATTTTTCAAAATATATCTGTGCATCTAAATATGCTTTATCAACATATAAAGTTCTCCCTATTTGATATAAAGTATAGGTATCTTCAGGATTATTTTCAAGTTGCTTTAAAAGTAATGGTAAATTTCTTTGTGATTTATTAACTTTATAATATCCAGAATGTTCTACTCTAAAATCCATCTTTACCCTATTAATATTAGAATCTAATTGCTCATGAATTATTCCTTTGAATTTTATATCTCTCGGATAAAATCTGGAAATATATTCATTGGAAAATGCCACTCCATTTTCATCTTCATATTTATTATGCTGTTCTATTCTACCAATAGCATTTCCATTTCTCTTTATAAACTCTTCTAAAGTTTTTCTATTACCAATACTAATATATTCATCTGCATCTAATACAAGTATCCAATCACCACTGCATTTCTCTGCCGCATAATTTCTTGCCACAGAAAAATCATCACACCATTCAAAATCAAATACTTTTGCTCCACACTTTTCAGCTATATGTACAGTGTTGTCATTTGATCCTGTATCCACTACAATCATTTCATCTACAATATCTCTAACTGTATCTAAACACCGCTTAATATGCTTTCCTTCATTTTTAGCTATCATTGCTAATGATATCTTCATAATACACCTCATTAATCATTACTTTTATGCATAAATTAATACAGCTAAAATTATTTTAGCTGTATTAAAAACTTTAATATTTTTTATCAAAGCGTGAATAAATTACTCCCGAACCATATCTTGAAGATAAATAGGCTTTATTTCCTTGATGACTTCTCTTTAACATTTTAATTTCTTGCTTAATACTTTCCATTTCCTTTGACACTCTCTTTTTTAGTTCTGTATCAAGCTCATAAATTTCTAAACATTCACAATTATCTTTCAATTCTTGCATATCATAATTAGCATTTTTAATTTTAACAAGAAGATCATCTCTTTTTTTTAATAAAAATAATCTATTCCCTTGATTTTCAACTTTATCCATGAGTTCTATTGTAATACTACGTAACTCATTTAAATCTTTTTCTAAACTCATATCTACTTCTCCAACTTAAAGAAACTTATTATCCTATATTAAGCATAGCATATAATGAATTTGATTGTGAATTTAACTTTTCAAGCATGGTTTCAAGTGCAGAATATTTTTTGTATAAAGCAGTTTCTTTATCCGAATATTTGTCTTGTAATTCTGAAATCAATGTCTTCTGCTTACTAATGTTAAGCTTTAATGTATTACTATTTTCTGTTGATGTCCCTACAAATCCTATTCTTTTTGATAATGCTGAACTACTAGATTTTGTTTCACTCTTTAAAACTGATTGAAGTTGTGTTAATACTCCACCTTTATCACCAGATGATGCAGATTTCATAAATAAATCTTTTACACCTTCTGCATTATTTTCAATAGCTTTTGTTAATTTATCTTCATCAATAGTAAATGTTCCATTTTTAGATCCATAATTATCAACAGGCTTAATTCCAATAGCTTCAAGATTCAATCCCGAACCACTCATAAATGTTCTCATTGATTCTTTTAGAGCACTTTGAATTCTTACTAAATCATTATCATTTTTTAATAATCCAGTTTGAGCCTTTTCTTCCCATTTCTTTATTTCACTCTCAGTCATATCAGCCTTCTGAGCTTCTGTTAGTGGCATATAGTTTTTATCTCTTGATTCAAGAACTTTCTCATTAATTGTTGTAATTAATTTATTATAATCATTTACAAAATTAACAATAGTATCTTTTAGTTTTGTTCCATCATTTTTACCTGTTAAAGTAGTTTCCCCTACCTTGTTGGCTGTAAATTCAATGTTATCAACGACAAGAGTATTAGTTGGACTCTTCATTGTAACTGGACTTGTTACACCTTCTTTGGTAATTTCAAACACAGCATCTTTGCCATCAATAACTGTTTGATCTACATTATTAATTTTTAATTCAAATGTTTGTTTATCACCAGTAGATGATGATTCAAGTACTATCCCGCCTGAAAGTTCACTATATTTAGCTGTAACATTCAAACCTGCTTCTGATAATTTTGAATTTAATTGCTTTGCTGTTTCTGCTAAATCAACTTCATTGCTTCCATCTTCTTTTGTAACAACTTCAAATTCCACAGCATCTTTATCTGAAATCTTAACAGAAATTTTATCTCCCTCTTTTAGGGTGCTTGTTATTACTCCCTTAGCCTTCGATGCAAGTTGAGTTACATTTACTTTATATTCACCAATATCAGCCCCTGCATATCCCTTTGCTGTAACATTGTTGTTATCACCTGTGAATGAAACTGATTCATAAGCAGATGATTTCATTAAACTATCACTACTTAATATATCAAGATATTTATCATAAAAATCAGTACATTGGTCAACAATTTTTCTTAATTGTTCTTGCTGATATTCATAAACTTTCTGCTGCTGATAAGCCTTATCTATTTTATTTTGTTCTGTTGTCAAAGATGCTTTTACAACTGCATCAACATCAATTCCAGAATTTGTACCTGTTATTCTATTTGTCATTATAATTCCTCCAAATCAATTTATTTTTAAAATTATCTTTTAGCTATTCTATATGCTTCATTCCAAGTATCTCTTATGCCTTCAATCAACGGAAGAATTTCATCTAAAATAGTTACATCCTTCTTTATATTTGCTTCAAATAATTTTTCTTTTATATATTCATAAACCATAAATAATTTTTCTGCCCAATCGCCCGCACTTCTATCTAATGTAGACATTAATTCTACAAATATATCTTGAACTCTAACCAATGCATTATGTGCTTTTTGTACATCATTATCCAATATTGCTTGTTTACCAATTTTAGCAAATTTAACTGCTCCATCAACAAGCATTAATAATAATTGTTCTTTTGATGAATAATTAACACTATTATTCTTATATACACTATATCCATTTGAATACATTTTAAAAATCCTCCTACTTTTTTATATCTAGAATTCTACCCAATGAATTTGATATAACTATCTTTTCATTCTTCTCAACATCTACTTTTATTTCTTTTCTATTATGTCGAATTCCGTCTATAGTAATATATTTTTTCTGCTTATTCTCTTCATTTTGTTCTTCTTTAATATTATGTTTAACTTCTTCATCCTGAAGATCCTTGTCAACATTAATCCTTTTCCCAGAATGAACTTTACTTGACTTTCGTTCTTCATCTATCTTCCTTCGAATATCTGTGTCAATCTTATTCAACTTAAACTCCACAATTATTCCTCCTAAAATCAAACTTAATATTCAAGATATTAAACTTTCTTATCTAATAACCCAACTTGCCTACACATACTTGCAACCATGTCTAATATAGTTTTAGGCGGAATTTCAAGTATAACTTTATTACTTTCATCATCAACTATTTTAATCATTAAAGTCCCAAAATCTTTATGAATCGAATATTCAGCATGAGTTTTTTCATCCTTAAGAAAGTTATTAACTTTCTTAAGTGCATCATCTAGATCTTTTTTTGTGTATTCATCATGTTTTTTTGAATCACTACTATTATCTGATGTGAATTGCTGTTTTACTGATTCCGAAGTTACAATTCTTCGCTCAGTTAATCCTTCTGATTGTTCTGATAAATTATTCTCTACTATATCATAATTTTTTATCATATTAATATTATTTATAATATTGTTTTTAACATCCATGTTATATTCACCTTCCTGATCATTAAAACATTATTACATTTACTGTGCTATTTTTTCTTTAAATTTTTTAGTACATTTAAATCAATTTTAACAGCTTCTTTATTTTCATTTTCAACTTCTTCATATAATTCACGCCTTAAAATATTAATATTCTTAGGTGCCTCTATTCCTATCTTTACACTACCATCCTCTATTTTCGATATAGTTATTTCTATATCATCACCAATCATTATTGATTCGCCTTTTTTTCTAGTTATAATGAGCATTTTATGCCTCCTTCACCAAAGGGGTTTTAACCTTATATTTAGAATCATCTAATATTATTTGTTCCCCTAATTTGTTAGAAGTATTTATAACTATTGGTCCCTGTAAATTAATTGTAATCTTTTTAACGTCCGAATTTAATGTTATTGTAGATAGAATTTTAACTTCACTTGCTTCTTTTATTTTTAAATTGTTTATTGTCTCTTCTTTTAAATCTATCTCGTAATTGTCATAAAATTCATAGGGGGAAGTTACTATAAGTGCAATTTCAAAATTTTCTAATGAATGAAGTAACTTAAATGGTTCATATCCTTCCAAATCAACAATAACAAACTTCTTCAAATCACTAAAACCAGGTATTCCTTTATTAAACGTTATAACATTTTTTTCATCATAATTTATTTTTCCATGAATTTTTGATATTAATTCCATATTACCTTCTCCCTTATAATTGCGAATTTTCTTCATTTTATAAATAATCCATTATTGTCTTAGGTAATATATTTGCACTTATTTGAAGAGATGCTTTATATACTGTCATAAGTGTAGAAAAATCTATCATCTTTTCAGTAAAGTCTATATCCTCAACACTAGATAATATTGTTGTCAAATTTTCATTTTCTGTTTCATTTTGATTTGCAGCACTTTCCATTCTATTCTGCATTGCACCAACTTCTGAACTTTTTGTAAGTAGATTTGAAATTGCTTTATCTAAGTCAGCTAAATTTTCCCCTGTCAAAGCCTCCTTACCATCTTCACTATTTAAATTACCTATAATATTATTAAATAAATCAGCAACATTAATAGCCCTTGTTGGATCTTCTGGATCTGTAAACTCTAAAATTTCAGAAGCTGTTTTATTATAATCAATAATTACCCCTTGAGATATTTCAATTTTCATATCAGCATCAATTTGATTATAAGAAATTAGTCCATTTTTAATCTGATTTAATTCTTTTAATCTATCTGTATTTGCTAAATCATCTGCAACACCATCATTATCCGTATCAATTTTAGAAATTTCATTATTAATTTCATTTTTATCAATACTTCCTATGCTCACTTGAGTATTTTCCTGATTTTCAGACGTTGTATACTTTCCATCTTTAGTTTTGTATATTTTTTTACTTCCATCAAGCATTGATTCTATTTCGTTTTTTCTATCAGTATCACTTGTTCCTAATCCAGCTAATTCTTCATTTAATTCATCTTCAACACTTTTTCCTGAGGTGCTCCCTGCATCCCCCAATGTTTTCAGAGTATTATCTGTATATTTGGATGTTGTAAAATTTCCATCTGAATTTTTATAAACTGAAATTGCCTTTCCATCTGCATCAGCATATTGTATTTTTCCATCTACTACAGTAACCGGCTTAGAGTCAACTTTAGTTCCACCAAATACATATTTTCCATCAAAATTTGTATTGAGAAGTTGCGCTAACTGATCGACTTTTACCTTCATTTCATCCTGAATCGACTTCATCTGTTCTGAACCATAAGCTGCATTACCAGCAGATACTAATAACTCTCTTACTCTTGAATATAAATTACTTATCTGTGTTATTGAGGTATCTGTTACATCAAGAAAATTAGTAACATCAGTTATATTATCATTATATTGTTCATTACTTGATATATCTGCATACATCTTAACTATTCTAGATGCTTTATAAGGGTCATCTGAAGGCCTACTTATTTCTTTACCTGTAGATAACTGATTTTGTAACGTTTGAATATAATTCATATTTTTACTTACATTTTTCAAATAATTTGAAGATAGCATAGAACTTGTTATTCTCATCTTTTCACCTCTTTATTTATCTCTTTAACCCGTTTATTACAACATCTAATAATTCATCGATAGTTGATATCATTTTTGCATTGGCTTGATAAGCATGCTGAAATGTAATTATATCTGTCATTTCTTCATCTAAAGATACTCCTGATTCTGACATTCTCTGATTTTCTAACCCTTGAAGTACCGTTTCTTGATTAGTTACTGTGTTACTAGCTGCTTTTGATGCACTACCTAATTTACTTATTATTCCTGCATAATGACTTACCATTGTTGATCCAGACGAATCTCCTGATAAATTAATATTTTCTTCTGGATTTCCAGATGTATTTGAAAAACTTACACCAGCTGAATTTAAGAAACTTTCTCTTGTCCATGTTGAAGAGTCACCAGAAACATTTGAAAAATTAAATTTCAATGTGTTTAGAGTCGCCATAGCTATTGCCCTATCATTAGCTCCTTCTCCTGATTCATTGGCTGGTTTACAATTTAATAATGAAGGATTATCTAAAATATCCTTGTTAATAGTTATATTTTTTGCAGTTATCTTATCATCTGATGTTGTACCACTAGCAACAAATATTAGAGTATCCGAAACAGTAGTCTTTCCATCCATACTTCCTGTCTGAATAGCATTCATAGCATAAGCTACTCCAGCAGCAAGCTTGTCTAAGTCATTCATATATCCTTTAATAGTTGCTTGAACAGATTGATTTCCTGCAATTTCACCTTTTATTTTATCATTACTTATAGGTACATTATTAACACCAGCTTCGTGCTCATAAGTCTTAAATATATTCTTCTTAAAATCATTTAAATTAGCATTAGTTATATCAAAAGTCTTTCCTGGTTCTACTTTAGTTCCACCAACTTTTAAATTACCATCTTTATCAGTTATTAAAACTCTACATGTAGTAAGTTCATCTTTTAAACTATTAAGAGTATCTTTATCTCCAGATAATGTTATGCTAACCGGCTGTGAATTAGTATCTCCAAGTTTGTAATATTGAATATTTAAGGAATATGTGCCATCTTTATTTTCAACTACATCTGCAGACTTCACTGTAGAAAATCTATTATAGTCTAAGTCATTTGGATTTGCATTAACTAATTTCAAATCATCATATTCATCAGAATTAACATCAATTGCATTCAAAGCCTTTTTATCAATATTAAACCCAAATTTTGAACTTAATTCATCTAAAAGAGCATCTCTTGCATCCATTAAATCATTAGGTGATTGCCCCATAGCTGAAACTCTTGATATCTGTTTATTTAATTCATTTATCTGATCTAGATATCCATTTATTTCTGCAACATTATCCCCTAAAAGATCCTGTGCATTTCCCATCTGCTTTTCCAACTGATTATATGTATAATTTATTGCATCTGTTAATGCTAAGGCATTTTGAAGAACTACACTTTTTACATCTGTTTTATCTGATGAACTAGTTAAAGATTGAAGTGATTTAAAGAATTCACTCATAAGTCCTTGGATTCCTGTATCCGACGTTTCCCCCAAAATATCTTCTATTTTACTAAGAAACTCAGCTTTAACACTTGAATTACCAAGTATACTATTAGCATCTCTATACTGATAATCTATAAATTCATTTCTTATTCTTTGAATAGTTGTTATCTGAGCACCTGTCCCAACTTGTCCTGCTGAACAACTATCCCATTTTCCATTTCCTCCAAAAGGCCTTGTTGTTTCAACTACAGCCCTTTGTCTTGAATAACCAACCGTACTTGCATTGGCTATATTATGTGCAGTTGTATTAATATTTCCTTGTTGTACACTTAGCCCTCTTTTAGAGATTGTAAAAGTATCAAACAATCCTGCCATTTATCTCCCTACTTTCATTATACTTCCTTGTTTTATATTCAACTTCCATATTATTCTATTTTTCAATACACAGTTCACAATGTACTCTTTATTAGAGTACATTGGCTGAACAAAATGTAATTTGTTGACTTATCTACTTCTAAATATAGAATTTACATTGTCAATTGTACATTGAAATTTATCTATCTTGATAGATTTCCATAAGAATTATATGTTTTCATATCTCTATTAGGATTCATCATCTCCAATATCTTTGAATTCAAACTAACCTGTTGTTTAATTAATAATTCATTAGTTTCTTTTTGAAAAATAACTTTTTCAAGAGTACTTGACAATTCACTATAAATTTCTGTAAGTTCTTTGCTTTTTGCATTACTTACAAACTCTTTAATACTGCTATTATTAAGCATCTTTCTTCTAGCTACTTCTTCTTGAGCAATTTTTTTACTACAATCACTTAATTTATTAACTAAGCCTTCTAAACCAAATGCATCTTTTTTCATTATCATTTCTTTCTGTACTTGAAGGAGAACTAAAAGCTGATCTAAATGTGCTTTCTGTTCCTTCATTAATTTAATCAAGTCATTTATCATATATAAAAACTATTCTCCTTTCATTGCCTTAAGTATACTTCTAGCCGTAATTTTCGCATCAACACTATAAGTTCCGCTATCAACCTTACTTTTAATTTCTGCTACCTTTTTTGCATTATCAATATTATTATCTGAAGAATAATCTTTTAAACTTTTACCCAAAGATGAAATCTCTATTGTATCAAAAGTTTTTGCCTTAGTAACATTTTTAACACATTTATTTGAATTTGAATTATATGCATTTATGAAAGATTGCCTATTAATTCTATCTATACTCATAACCATTACTCCATTCTTATATCTATTAATATATTTATCGTACACAAATTAATTTAGTTTATAGTTATTAGTCGCATATTTATTTCTAATAACCATTTGTTAACTTTATTATCTACATTATTTTATTATTATATTAATTCTATTTAATCCAGAGGAAATAGTTCATATTTGATTACTTAAATTCTTCTAAAATTATTTTTTCCAAAAAACTATATAGTCATTTGACATAAATTCTAAATAAAAAGTGATTGCATAAAAGTTATACAATCACTATCATTTTCTATAATTTATTCTATTTTAAAGATTTAAGTCTTTCAACATTACTTACAATACTTGTTATTCTCACACCAAAGTTTTCATCAACAACAACAACTTCTCCAAGTGCTATTTGCTTTCCATTAACAAGTATTTCTACTGGTTCTTCAGCAAGTTTATCAAGCTCTATTAAAGATCCTGCACCAAGATTTAATATATCTTGAATACTTTTTTTAGTTCTTCCAAGAACTACAGATATATCTAAAGGAACATCCATTATTAAATCTATATTCTTTATTGGTGGAACACTATTTTGTGGTGTTAATGGCTCAAATGCTGCTTGATGCACTTCTACAGGCTGAGCATATTGTTGAACTTGACCTCCACCATACATCTGCGGTTGCTGCATGTATGACTGCATCTGTGGCTGACCATACCCTTGCATCTGTTGTTGCGGAGCATATTGTTGCTGTTGCATCTGCATTTGTGGTTGTTCATACTGTATTTGAGGTTCTGGTGCATTCTGTTGCATCTGTGGCTCTGGTTGAGTATGTATTTCTTTATTGACAATCGGTTCTTCTTTTGGCTTTTCAGGCTGTTGTTCATCATTCTTATCTCCTGAATCCTCACCAGTCATTATTGCAACAATATTTTTAGCAGTTTCTATCGGAAAAATCTGCATTATATTACTATCAACAATATCTCCAATTGTCATTTTAAAAGAAACCTTAACTATAGGTTGATCTTCTGGTATTGAATCAGATATCGGCACTAAATCATCTGTTACTACTTTTGATGTAGGAGGCGATATATCAACTTTTCTTCCAAACATAGTAGCCATAGATGTAGCCGCTGAACCTATCATCTGATTCATAGCTTCTGAAACTGCACTTATTTCAAGTTCAGATAATTCATGAACATCTGTTACCTTTCCATCTCCACCCATCATAAGATTAGAAATCACAAGACCATCATATGTTTTAATAATTAATATATTTCTACCAACTATACCTGCTATATATTCAATATCAAGCACTATATTTGGTGTTTCAAATCCTTCTTTTATTTCTTTCAATGTTGTTACAGATACTACTGGCGTCGTTATGTTAACCTGCTGATTTATAAGCTGGTACAATGCAGTAGATGCAGATCCCATTGAAATGTTCCCTATTTCTCCTAATAAATCTTTATCTGTTTCAGTAATTGCATCTTCCATATTTTCACTAGCACTTGAAGATACGTTGCTATCTTCTGAATCCGTAGATTCACCTGATAATAATGCATTAATTTCCTCTTGAGATAAAAAATTATTGCTCATACCCATTCACTTCCTTATCTGTTATATCTAATATCATTACACCCATATTTTTTCCTGATATTCCTGGCTTAGCACAATAACATTCTTCATTTCCTACATACACTTTTACTGGGGATGAGCTCCTTGTATCAAGCTTAATTACATCACCTATATTTAATTTCAAGAAATCTTCTACAGTCAAACTTGTTTTTCCAAGTTCAGCTATAACATCAACATCTACTTTATGTATGCCTTCTTCTATTTTTTCTCTTGATTCCGCTTTTAAACTTTCATCATCATTTTTAAAAGAATACTGAACAACTAACTTATCCAATATTTTTTCGATACTCAAATATGGAATGCACATGTTAATAAACGTACTACGCTTATTCATTTCTACTGAAAATGTAATCAAAGCTACAGGGTCATTAGGAGCTAATGTCTGATTAATTGCAGGATTTGTTTCAATTCCTTCAACCTCAGGTTCAACCTCTAAAATTGATTCCCATGCTAATTTCAAATTGCTTATCATTCCACTAGTTATCTGTCTCATGATATTTTTATCAATATCTGAGAATTCTTTTGCTTCAACCTTCCTATCTCCATTTCCACCTAATAATATATCTATTACTTGAAGTGAAAACTGAGGATTAGTTTCAAATATTATATTGCCTGCAAGTGGAGGCATTTTGAAAACTGTTATAATAGTAGGGTTTTGTACAGAATGTATAAATTCCTCATAAGTTATCTGCTCTACAGTTTCTATTTTCACTTTAACATTTTGTCTAGTTTGACCAGTTAAATAATTAGAAATAATTCTCGCATAATTATCATGAACTAATTCTAAAGTTCTGATATGTTCTTTCGAGAACTTTTGAGGACTTCTAAAATCATAAAGTTTTACTTTATGTTTCTCCTCATCATTACCAACTTCTTCTGGCTCAAGCTCACCTGTAGACAGGGCAGATAACAAGGCATCTATTTCATTTTGTGATAAAACGTCTGCCATATTCCTCCCTCATTTCAATTAGTTTAGTAGTTTATCTATATCTATTATAGTTAAAAGTTTATCCTCATAGTTTAATATACCTTTAATATAAGGTTGAGCTTTATCATTATCCTTATCTAATTTTTGTATATTCTTTTCATCTATATCCAATACTTCTTCAACTTCATCAACAGATATTCCAATTTCTTCATCTTCAACAGTTAATATTATTATACTATTTTGTTCATTTCCATGATTTACATCTAATAATAAATTTAAATCTACCAATGATTTTATGCTTCCTCTTAAATTTATTAATCCTTTAATATAGCTTGGAGCCTTTGGCACCTTAGTTATGCTCATAATATCATTTATACTTTGAACTCTATCTGTTTCAACTGCGAAATGTTCATCTCCTAATTTAAATACTACTATTTGCATCATTGTAACCCTCCTTTACCCATTATATTTATACTAAAAATCTAATCACAACAAGTCAGCAGTTAACTCTTCTATACTTATGTAATGATTATTACTTGTTAACTGCCAACTATTGATTAAATAAATATTAACCTATAACTTTCTTAATAGCTTCTAAAACTCTTTCAGCTTGGAATGGTTTTACTATAAAATCTTTAGCTCCTGCTCTTATAGCATCCATAACCATTGATTGTTGTCCCATTGCTGAACACATTATAATTTTTGCATTTGGATCAAACGCCTTGATTTGTTTAACAGCTTCAATACCATCCATATCTGGCATTGTTATATCCATTGTTACTACATCTGGTTTTTCTTTCTTATACATATCAACGGCAACAATACCATTGTTTGCTTCTCCTACAATTTCAAAATCATTCTTTTCCAAGATATCCTTTATCATCATTCTCATAAATGCTGCATCATCCACAATTAAAACTTTAGCCATTTTTTTCCCTCCAAATTAACTTATTCCTATTGATTTTAATATTTTTTCTAATGATCCCGGCATAGGGATATAGTAAAAGTGTCCGCCTATATTTTCTTCTGTTTCATCTAAAAATATAGTCTCAATATCTAATATATATTCATCATATTGATTTGACTCTATAAAAGTCGTTGTAAGTATAGCACCTAACATATCATATGCTACCGCCGGAACTGATGGTGCAATTGCAAGGTTAGTCAACTGTGCAATAGAATTCATATATGAAGCAGAAATTATGTTGGCAATTTCACACAAAACAGACTGACCCATTTCACTATTTATGCCTTCATTAGTTCCCACTAACTTCCCGATTATCTTATTTACAGTATCCTCTTTAAAGACCAAAAGGATATTTCCTGCAATATCTCCTAAAACCCTTACGACTGTTCCAGAAACTTCAGACTCTCCAGTTTCTTCAACAACATCTTCTAATCTTACCACATTCACTGATGGTACAGACATATCTATCTTTTTACTCAATAACATTGAAAGTGCTGTTGCGGCATTTCCCGCACCTATATTTGATACTTCTTTTAACGCATCTAATTGTATCATACTTAAGCTTGAGTAGTCCATAAAATACCCCTCCTCTTAAAAGTATTTTTATCCAATAGATGGCATCCGCATTACTCTCCCCCACTATATGACAGTAATTATTCCAAATATAAAATTTGGAATATATGCTTGTCTTTAAATGACAGATAACGGCTGCAACTCACTTTTGGATAAGTTCAACTAAATTCAGCAGCATAAAACTAATTCTGAAAAGTTTCACTTTATAATAGTGCTCCAATATCTAATATTAGTGTTACTAGTCCATTACCTAGTATTGTCGCTCCAATATACTGATCTAATCCTTTTAATGTCTTTCCTAGTGGCTTAATTACAATTTCTTGTTGTCCACATAATGCATCTACCAGTAATCCTATAGTCTTGTCACCTACATTAACTATTATAACAAACTTCTTATCAGTTTTACTAGACTCTATATCTAAACTTTCATTTAATCTTACTAATGGAATTACATCTTCTCTATAAACAATTACTTCTTTACCATTACTCTTCTTGATATTTTCTTCTTTATAATCTATAACTCTATCAATAAAGCCTAATGATATAGCAAGTGTTTCTTCCCCTACTTTAACAAGTAATGCTTGTATTATTTGAAGTGTAAGAGGAAGTTTTATTATAAATGTTGATCCTTTACCTTCTTCACTTATTACATCAACAGTACCTCCAAGTGCTGAAATCTTTGTTTTAACAACATCCATTCCAACGCCTCTACCTGAAAGATCCGTTACAACTTCATTAGTACTAAATCCTTGAGCAAATATTAAATTCTTAATATCAGATTCAGATAAACCTTCTGTATTAATTCCCTTTTGTTCTGCTTTTGCTCTTACCTTTTCAACATTTATTCCTGAACCATCATCAATTACCTTAATTAATGCCTTTGTACCTTCTTGATATGCAACAAGTTTTATTGTACCAACTGGTGATTTACCAGCTGCTATTCTTTCTTCCTTAGATTCAATACCATGATCTGCTGCATTTCTTAATAAATGTATTAATGGTTCTCCAATTTCATCAATTACTGTTCTATCAAGTTCAGTATCTGCACCTTCAATTATGAAATTAATTTCTTTATTTAATTCTACTGATACATCTCTTATCATTCTTGGGAATCTATTAAATACTGTATCTAATGGAAGCATTCTTATCTTCATTACAAGGTCTTGTAAATCTGAAGTTGTTCTTCCAACCTGTTCTAATGTTTCATTTAATTCCTGTGATTTATGTGTAGTTACTATCTGTTCAAGTCTTGTTCTATAAATAACAAGCTCAGAAACCATATTCATAAGATTATCTATTCTTTCAAGATCAACTCTAACAGATTGATGTGCTTTTTTAACTTCTTTTTTAGGTTGTGGCTTCTTTGTAGCTGCTTTCTTTGGTGCTTCTACTACTTTTTCTATTTTTTTTGATTCTTCAGCCTTTTCTTCTACTTCTTTAGGCTTAACTTCTTCTACCTTTTCTTCTTCCACTGTTTCTGTTTCTTCTATTTCAATTGCTGATGCTTCAACCTTAACAACTTCTGAAATTCCATTTACTATAGAAAGAATTTCATCAACAGTATTTTTTGTTATCAATACAAATTTTAATTCTAAATCAAATTCTTCATTTTCAATATCTTGAGTTGAAGGAACTGATTTTAAAATTTCACCATGATCTTCAAGATCCTTAACAATTAAAAATGCCCTTGCAGATTTAAGAAGTGTATTTTCACTCAATGTCACTTTAATTTCTACAGCATTAAACCCTTTTTCATGAGCTTGCTTTATAACTGATATATCATATTCATTTAAGTCTAATCCTATTGAATCATTGTGTGATATCTTTAATTCAGCACTGTTAGACTCTTCACTAACATTTCCTTGTTGATTTTTATTTCCATTTTCTTTTATATATGCTAATTTAGCCATAATACTTTCAATATCAACTTTTTCATCTGAGCCTTCTTGAACAAGGTCTACCATTTTTTCTAATGTATCAAGGCAATCAAATAATACAGTTACAACATCTTGAGTAACTCTTAATTCGCCTTCTCTAAATTCTGATAAAACATCTTCCATTTTGTGTGTTAGTTCAGCAAGATCATTAAATCCCATTGTAGCTGCCATACCTTTAATTGTATGCGCAACTCTGAATATTTCATTAACCTTGTCTACATCTTCTGGATTTTGTTCTAACTCTAAAAGAGATTCATTTAAGGTCTGTAAATTGTCTAAAGATTCCTCTAAAAACATTGACATATATTGAGATGTATCCATCACTTATTCCTCCTTTATACCTTTTTAATAAAATTTATATCTTTTTATAAATAAAGGTTGATGCTTTTTCAAATCCATAGTCTCTATAGTTATAAATACTCTCTGTAGCTCCTACAAACAAAAGACCACCTTTTTTTAATGATTCACTAAATTTTTTATAAATTTCCTGTTTAACATCATTATTAAAATAAATAACAACATTTCTACATACAATAAGATCAAAATCTTTATCATACCTATCTAATATTAGGTCATGCTTTTTAAATGTCACTTTATCTTTAATTTTTGAGTTTACATAATATTTATCGTCCCTTACCTCAAAATATTTACTCAAATCTGAATTTGATACAGCTTTCATTTCATTTTTTGTATATTCCCCAATTTTAGCTTTTGTTAATATAGTATTATCTATATCAGTTGCTATAATATTATGTCTTCCAGTAGGAGATATTCTATCCAATATTATTGCTAGTGTATATGGTTCACAACCAATTGAACATGCAGCACTCCATACTTTAAGATTTTGACCTTTAGTTAGCAATTCAGACTTCACTTTATTTTCTAGTTCTGAATATAATTCAGGATTTCTAAAAAATTCTGTTACATTTATAGTTATAAAATCAAGAAACTTTTGCCTTTGCTCAGAATCTGTTTTTATAACTTTTGTATATTCGTCTAATGATTTGATTCCCACTCTTGTCATTAAACTATTTATTCTTCTATTAAGCTGTTCAGGCTTATAAGCACATAAATTAATTCCCAGCTCTCTGTGTACCCATCTATGAAATTCATTAAAATCCATATTTTTCTCCTATATCCCTTTTACTATTTCGGTTATTTTATTACATATCTGATCAAGAGGAAGAACTAAATCAATTTTACCTGTTTCATATGCTGCCTTTGGCATTCCATAAATTGTGCATGTAGATTTATCTTCTGAGATTGTTATCCCTCCACAATCTTTTATTCTCTTACTTCCTTCGGCTCCATCCTTGCCCATACCAGTTAATACTACTGATAATAAATTACCACCATATACTTTAGATGCAGATTCAAAAAGTTTATCTACAGCTGGTCTTACTCCCCATATTGATGGTTCTTTGTTTAATGATACTCTAATTGACGAATCAATTATCATATGGCTTCCACCTTTTGCTATATAAATTGTATTTCTATTTATACTCATACCATCTTCAGCTTCTGTAACATTTAGATTACAAACTTTGTTAAGCCTTTCTGCAAACACTTTTGTAAAACCTTCTGGCATATGTTGAACAACAAATACCGGAACATTTAAGTTTGCCGGAAGCTTTGTAAGTACTTGTTGAAGTGCTTTAGGTCCTCCCGTTGATGCACCAATAACTACTGCATCAATTTTTTTATTTTTAGGAATAACCTTATTATTAATCATTGGTGATGGTTTTTCACTATTGTTAATCTCTTTCCTTTGAGAAAGCTGAGCATTAACACGTCTATCTTTTATCTTATTTTCAATTTCTGATTCTTTATTAGAGGTAATTTGCCTCATATGTATATTGGACTTATTAACCCTTATATTGCTTGTTATACCTTTTATTTCATCTATTAATCGTTCTTTAACCTTATCGATATCTAATGAAATACTTCCAGACGGCTTCGTAATAAATGTAATCGCTCCATTATCTAAACATTCTAATGTAAGCTCTGAACCTTCTGTTGTAGCACTACTAAGCATAATTATAGGATAATTCTTACCCATTTTTTTCAATTCTTTTAAAGTTGCAAGTCCATCTAAATCCCTCATATGTACATCTAAAGTGATTAGGTCTGGATTAAACTTATCAACTTTTTCAACCAGTTCTCGTCCATCTCTAAATTTTGCAATTACTTCAAAATCTGCACAAGACTCTATCATATCTGATATAGCCTTTCTCATAAAAGCGGAATCATCAACTACTATAACTCTAACTTTTTCCATCCTATCACCTCACTAAAGTTCAATCATACCTTTACCAACAATTTTAAGCGTTACTTTTCCAGTACTTGCTTCCAATATCATAGTCCTTCCTTTGTCTCCTCCTGTATCTTCAGCTATTATAGGTATCGATAAATCTTTAAGAACTTTCTTAACAGCTTCACTATTTCTCTTACCTATATCACTTATTATACTTTTATCACTAAAATTAAACATGGATGCACCACCTGCAATCTTTGCGATAATATTTTGTTTTTTACATCCTTGTTTATACATTTTATCAATAAGTATAGGAATCGCTGAATCCGCAAATTTCATAGGATTGCTTGCATTTTTAAACTGTGTGCTATCTGGCAACATTATATGAGATAAACCTGCTACTTTTAAAGATCTATCATATAAAGCAATTCCTATACATGATCCAAGGCCTATAGTCATTATTGTTCCTGGATCAAGCACTAAGTTTAAATCAGCTATGCCAACTTTAATCTCATTATTCCCCATCTTTACCCCCTAAAAGATACTATCTTCATCCTCTATAGATAATATCTTTTCTAAATCGAGAAGTATTACTATATTATTTTTAAGCTTAATAAGTCCACTTATATATCTTCGTTCTGATGTATTAGTTATTTCAGGAGCATTTTCTACGCATCCTCCATCAATATCTCTCACTTCATAAACATTATCTACAATTATACCAAATTTCTTTTCTTTTCTTTTGACTACTATTATTTTTTTAGATTCATAATTAGTTCCTTCACCAATATTAAACTTTTTAGATAAGCTTATAATCGGAAGAATTTTCTCTTCATGATTTATAACCCCTTTAACAAAATGAGGAGCTTCTGGAAGCACTGTAGGTTCTTCATATCCAAGTATCCTCTCAACTTCCTTTATATCTGCTGCATAGCGCTCTCCATTTAGTTCAAAAATGATTATCTTACTATTATCTAATGCCATCTACTATATCCTCCTATAAAAGTAACTTATCAATTTCTATGTCTCCCATTTTATCCATATATGCCTTAACATTTTTAGATGAAACATCCAACATAATTTGCTTCTCACCAATACAAAATACTGTATTACTATATACTATATCAGCTGTAATAACACCATCTTTAGGTACTTTAAGTATTGTATTTACTCCTGCTTCACTTCCAACTGTCTTTAATTTTATTTCTTTTCCAGCTGAAATTATGCCCCCTCTACATACTGATTTTTCCTGTAGAAACTCAATATTCTTTAAAGCTGTAATTTCTGAGTTATATTGTCCCTTCCCATGAATAAATACGCTTCCTAGTGCTTCTAATTTTGATGCTTGTACATATTCTGTATCTATATCAGCATCATTTGCTTCAAATGATTCTAATTCGTCACATTCTTCACTTAATATATCAATAAAATCAAGTAACTCATCTTCACACATTATATTTAATGGGCCAAATCCTTTTATCTTATTATTTATAAAAGATGTTAGTGGTGAATCATACACCCCTTGAATCGAACAATATCCTATTATATCTTCGCACAATGAAATTAAGTCTTTATACTTATTTTCAATTAATAATTTTATAAGTTCACCAACTTTTCGACCTCCAAGTATACTATTACTATTTATCTGTATTATAGCAGAGTGTAATTCACGTATCATATTCCTTGCATTATTTAAATTCAATAGGTACTTCTTCTTCTTAAAGCTGTAATCTCCAGCAACTACTGTTGAATTAATTATATTGCCTTGTATTTTAATATTGCTTGCTGCTGTAATTTTAGCAGATTCTACATTCTTTCCAACAAAAATTGTATTTCCCGAAACTACCTCCATACCTTCATATACAGTTTTAGAAATTCGTACATCTGATACAAAATTTATATTTCCTGTACTCAAATCAACATCTTCTACTTCATAAACCTGATGAACCTTAAATATATTATCTCTAAATGAAGGTTTCCCTTCTATTGTTGCTAGTATTTTATTATCTTCACACTTACAACCTTCACCAATTTTAAATTTTATACGTGAAGCTTCTTTATGCTTAACATCGTTTCCATATACATCTTTGCCATCTTTTCCTGGTTTAGAAGGTATTATTCTTGCTATTTCCTCACCAGTTTTAACACTAGCAAGCATAAATCTATTTCTATAATCAACTTTAACCTCGGTATCAATATTTTCTTTAAGTTGATCATAATCTTTAAATAATATATCCATACTTTCTGGCGTAGGGTCAATAGCTTGTACACCTTTAGCTACCACTTCACAAATAACTTCTTCACTATCACAGATTCTTTTTAAAACATCATCAAGCACACCAAATACTACATTTTTTTCTTTCAAAGCATTCCTTATATCTTCCGATGTATATTGTGGTGCATATTTCTTTTCAACTAAAACTCTTTTTAGAACTAAATTTTTTCTTGGTTCACAATCTTCCAATTTATATATTTTTTGTGGTACCGATTTAATTGAAAGGTATGCTTCCATTTTATTTTTGGAAACAGAAATTTCCATAGTTCTCTCTGCTTGTTGGCTTTCTTCAATTACATATTCAATATTATCAGTAATTTTAGCATCCTCAATAATATTTGTTTCTTCACCATTTAAAATTAAGTGCACTCCTTCACAGCCTTTAATTGTAATAATTTCATCATTATCAAATGGAGTTACTATTATCTTGCCATCTTTAACTTGTGCACCAAATCTATTTGTAGTATCTTGCCTTAAACTATTTTCTTTATTATTATCTTCTAAATCCTTGTTTTGAATTTCTATCGTTATTTTTTTTCTAAAGAATTTTCTTTCTTCTTTAATAATCTTATATTTTAAATCATTTTTATTTATCTTTAGTGTATCTGATGCTTTTTCCAAGCATTCATCAATACTGCCTGCGGAAAATATCAAATTCATAACTAATCCCCCATAAAAATACTTATTACTTTTAGTATACCACAGGGTGATACAATTTTATATGAGTTTTTACATTTTTATGGTACCTTATAATAGTATTTTATAGATATTTTTTAATTTCTTTATGGTATTCTTCTGATAATATTTTAATAATATTATTTTCTGGATTTAATTTTATTTCATCAACAGTATTTATCGGAAGAATCTCTGGTGAAGTTCCTGATATAAACATCCCATCTAATTTATCAATATTTTTATAGCTAAATTCTTCTTCTATAACTTTTATACCAACACTATGTGCAATTTCTATTATTTTTCCTCTAGTAACTCCAGGTAGAACAGCTTTAATAGGCGAAGTAATCAATTCATCTCCTTTTATCATAAATATATTAGACTTACTTCCCTCTGTAATAAATCCATTTCTATCTACAAGTATAGCTTCATAGGCATTATTTTTATTTATTTCTGCAGTAACCTTACTTCTAAAATCATCATTTATAATTTTAGCATTAGGATTATTTCTTTCTCCAAAATACAAAATAGTTTTTACTCCTTTTCTATACATTTCATCAGTAGGGTATGAATGGGGAATAAAAAACACTTTTAACTCTCCTGAATTCAAACAGTAAGTTATCTTTATATTACCTATCATTTTATTTTCACTTTTAACAGTACTATCTATAATCCTATAAATATCTTCATATTTTAACGGAAATTCTTTACCTACAATCATAAAAGAATTTTCCATTCTTTTAACATGCTCTTCTAAAAATATTGGCTTACCATCAATAATTCTCAAAACCTCATAAATAACTCTTTCTTCCATAATATTATTACATCCCTTTCTAAGACATTATAAAAAAATAACACTTCTATTCTCCTAACTCCTATTATCTAACATAACATATCAGTAGCTATGCCTAATAGCAAGATATGAGAATAATCTACTTTCTTTTCTTGTTTGCCAAAAAATATTCTCAGCATATTTAAACTTGTTATTTTCTTTTATATGCCTAATTCCATTTTAATATTTCTATATTTTTATGACCATTTTTATAATTTATTAAATATGGTTTTCCTACCATATCTAACAAAGGTTTATCTGACAATGAATCAGAAAACATATATGATTCTTTAAAATCTACTTCTATATTATTTTCATCAAGATATGATTTTAATCTTTTTACCTTTTCCTCTCCCTTACAGTTTTCTCCATCCATTTGTCTTAAAAAAGCTCCATTTTCAAACTTAAATTTTGTGCCAAAAATTTTATCCACTTCTTTAATGGCATAAAATTCATTAACATAAAATTCAGGCGATGCCGATATAAGATAAATATCGTATCCTTTACTTTTCAAGTCTTTCATCATATTAAGTGCATCTTTATAAAGTATATTCTGCAGTCTATCATTATAAAAATTCTTAACAAGTAACGCTAAATCTTTTTCTTCTATCTTATCTATAAATTTGAGAAATGTTTCTTTTACTTTTTTTTCATCATAAAACTTCATAAGATACATCAAGCCACAATAAGCTGCCCTAGGTAAGAATTTTAAGTTTTTTTTATCACTCTTAATAGTATACTTAAATAACTCCATCAGGGTTTCTTTTCTAGTAATTGTATAATCTATATCAAATATAGCTAATTTCTTCAACACATTATTCCACCTTTATCTATAATTTAGATTCAAATGTAAAACTATAAACCTTATATTTTACTAGTTTAACTTTATCAATTAAAATTTTATAATTAACTTTAAATTATAAAATATCAATTGTTACATATAATAGGACTTACATATAATAAATATGCAAGCCCCCTATTTTTATTATTTTATTTTATTGATAAACATTGCTATTCTATCTATACCTGTTTCTATTATATCCATAGATGTGGCATATGATAATCTTATATATTCATCAAGACCGAATCCTGCCCCTGGTATAACAGCTACCTTTTCTTCATCCAGAAGTACTCTAGAAAAATCTAACGAATTTTTTATTTCTTCCCCTTTAAATGTAGTATTAAAATATGATGAAATATTAACCATAATATAAAACGCACCACTTGGTTTTATAATTGAAACACCATCTATTTTACCCAATCTATCTACCATAAAGTTTCTTCTTCTTTCAAATTCTTTAACCATAGTATTTAAATCTTCTATTGGTCCATTTAAAGCTTCTATGGCAGCATATTGAGCTATGGTATTCACATTTGATGTCATATGACTTTGAATACTTGTCATTAACTTTGTAATCTCCTTAGATGCAGCCATATATCCAAGTCTCCATCCTGTCATTGCATATGTCTTAGACACTCCATTAATTACAACTGTTCTTTCAAATGCATCTTCACTTAAGGATGCAATACTTATATGCTTTTCTCCATCATAGATTAATTTTTCATATATTTCATCTGATATAATTAATAAATCATGTTTCTTAGCAAACTCTGCAATTTCAATTAATTCTTCTCTATTATAAATAGTTCCAGTTGGATTATTAGGACTGTTTATTAATACAGCCTTAGTTTTATCTGAAACAGCCTTTTCAAGATCCTCTATTGTATATTTATAATTATTTTCTTTTAACGTTTCAACAAAAACCGGAACCCCATCTGCAAGTTTAACTAATTCAGGATAACTCACCCAATATGGAATAGGTATTAAAATTTCATCTCCAGGATTTAAAATTGCCATAAAAACATTAGCAAGACATTGCTTTGCACCTGTAGAAATTGTTATCTGATCAGTTGTATAATCTAGCCCATTATCTTCCTTGAACTTTTTACAAATTGTCTTCTTTAATTCTAAAATACCACCTGCAGGAGTATACTTAGTTTTTCCATCTTGCATAGCCTTAATTGCTGCATTGATTATATTTTGTGGTGTATTAAAATCTGGTTCTCCAGCCCCAAAACTAACAACATCTACACCTTGTGCTTTTAATTCATTAGCCTTTGCTGTAATTGATAGTGTTATTGATGGACTTATATTTCCCGCCTTCTTTGATAAATTCATTGCTTATTCCCTCCAATTTATATATGCAAATTATTATGTACTTAGGTATTATCAAAAAATAATAGCTTAATCCGTCTCATTATTTTCTTTCCATACCTTATCTTCAATTGAGCATGTACTCTGTACAATATATCAATCTCACAACATTTTTATTTCCTGTTTTGCAATTTCTATACATTAAAAATATATCATTATTGCTAACCAATGTAAATATAGTTCATAGCTGTTAATTCAAAGTTAAAATCATAAAAATATTTTTTATCTATGCAAATATTGCAAAACTTGTTTTTAGGTTATTTTACAGGCTACATTTATTATTTAAATCTGTTAATTTACTAATATATGTTTTTAACATTGCAAAGTTATCAACAGATTTCACTGTATTATAATTTGCTGAATAATTAAAAAGGCTTTGAAAGTATAATACCTTCAAAGCCTAAATTATCTTATTCGCCTACTAATTCGTCTTGGTAGTAAGCTGAAACTCTTTCAAATTCATCTTCTTCAGGTACTATTAATTCTTCCCCTACTAATTTGAATAAGTAAACAGAATCCTCACTTGGATTTTGAGCTAAATAATATTGATTATCTTCGCATTCGAATTCATCTATTATTGGACATGTAATAACATTTCCATTTTCATCTTCTAAATCAATAACGAAGCTTTCATGTTCTCCGCATCCACATCCGCAGTCATCGTGATCGTGATCATGATCATGTCCACCGCATCCGCATTCATGGTTGTTTTCTCCGCATCCACAGTCTGAACCGCATCCGCACTTTTCTAAATCTTTATCCATTATTCAACCTCCTTTTGGTTCTTGTATTCATTTTACCCTTAAATCACAAAAATTAAAACCCCTAAGAAAAAATTTTTTAACAGCCGACAATAACTGACAGGTGACAGTCACCACAAAAAAATCACCCTTGCAATGCAAGGGTGATCAATCTAATTAAACTACGCGCAAATTAAGTTAATTAAATTTTAAAAATTATTGTTGATTAGCAAGTTTCTTGTATCCTTCTAATCTAGCCATAGCATCTGCATGAGTCTTTTCAAACAATGCTTCTGCAGCTTCTGGGAATGCTTTAGCAAGTGAAGCATATCTAACTTCTCCCATTAAGAATTCCTTAAAGTCAGCTGTTGGTTCTTTAGAATCAAGAACAAATGGGTTTTTATCAGTTCCAACCATTGTTGGGTTGTATCTGTACATTTGCCAGTATCCACAAGCAGTTGCTCTCTTAGCTTCTTCTGGACTGTTACCCATACCAATTCTGATACCGTGGTTGATACATGGAGCGTATCCAATTATTAATGATGGTCCTTTATAAGCTTCTGCTTCTGCAATTGCTTTAAGAACTTGGTTCTTATCAGCACCCATATTAACTTGTGCTACATATACATAACCATAAGTCATAGCCATCATACCAAGATCTTTCTTCTTAGTCTTCTTACCAGATGCAGCAAACTTAGCGATTGCAGCTGTTGGTGTAGATTTAGAAGATTGTCCACCTGTATTTGAGTAAACTTCTGTATCAAATACAAATATATTTACATCTTCGCCTGAAGCAAGAACGTGGTCAACACCGCCGTATCCGATATCGTAAGCCCAACCGTCTCCTCCGAAGATCCATTGAGATCTCTTAACGAAGTATTCTTTCTTTTCTAAGATAGCTTTAGCAGCATCTGTTCCTGATTTTTCAAGAGCAGCAACTAAGTTAGATGCGATTTCTCTAGTGTTAGCACCTTCGTCAATGTTATCTAACCAAACTTGTAATTCAGCCTTAGCTGGATCATTTGCTTCAATAGCAGCTTTTGCCATTTCAGCAATTTCTTCTCTTTGAGCTTTAACTCCTAAGAACATACCTAATCCATATTCAGCATTATCTTCGAATAATGAGTTAGCCCAAGCTGGACCATGTCCATTCTTATTCTTAGTGTATGGAGTTGAAGGAGCTGATCCACCCCAAATTGATGAACATCCTGTTGCATTAGCAACCATCATTCTATCACCAAATAATTGAGTTATAAGCTTAGCATATGGAGTTTCTCCACAACCTGCACAAGCTCCAGAGAACTCAAGTAATGGTTGTTCAAATTGGCTACCTTTAACTGTATTCTTGTTCATTGGGTTCTTCTTAGCAGTTACATCGTTAACTAAGTAATCCCATGCTTCATTTTGGTCTTCTTGAGAAGCTTGTGGTTTCATAACTAAAGCTTTTCCTGGTGCTGGACAAATTTGAGCACAGTTTCCACAACCTGAACAGTCAAGTGGTGTTACAGCCATAGAATAATATAACTTTTCTTCGCTCTTTAATGCCTTAGCATCAACTATCTTAACTGAAGCTGGAGCCTTAGCTTTTTCATCTTCATTAACTAAGATTGGTCTTATAGCTGCGTGTGGACATACTAAAGCACATTGGTTACATTGAATACATTTAGCTGAATCCCATTCAGGAACATTAACTGCAATTCCTCTCTTTTCGAAAGCAGCAGTACCAGCTTCGAATGTACCATCTTCCATTCCTACAAATGCAGATACAGGAAGATTATCTCCTTCTAATCTGTTCATTGGAATAACTATATCTTTAACAAACTTAGTAGCACCCTTGATTGGAGCTGCTTCTTCATCTTGTACAGTTTTCCAAGCTTCTGGAATTTGTACTTCTACAACTGATTCAACACCCTTATCGATTGCTGCGTTGTTCATGTTGACTACTTTTTCACCCTTCTTACCGTAAGAAGTTACAACAGCATCCTTTAAGTATTTAATAGCATCTTCTAGTGGAATTATATTAGCTAACTTGAAGAATGCAGATTGCATGATCATGTTAATTCTTCCACCAAGACCAATTTCTTGAGCAATAGCTACAGCATTTAAAGTATAGAACTTAATGTTGTTGTTAGCTATGAATCTCTTATATGAAGCAGGTAATTCTCTTTCTAAATCTTCTGCATTCCAGATAGTATTTAATAAGAAAGTTGAACCTGGTTTTAATCCATCTAATACATTGTATTTATGAACATATGATTGATTTGAGCAAGATACAAAATCTGCTTTATTGATTAAGTAAGGAGATTTAATTTCTTTCTTACCAAATCTTAAATGAGATACAGTGATACCACCTGATTTTTTAGAATCATAGAAGAAGTATCCTTGAGCAAACATGTCTGTATGATCTCCGATAATCTTAATAGCACTCTTGTTAGCACCAACAGTACCGTCTGATCCTAATCCCCAGAACTTACAAGCTGTAGTTCCTTCTGGAGTAGCATCGATATCTTCATGTACTTCTAAAGAAGTGTTTGTAACGTCATCAACTATACCTATAGTGAATCCGTTCTTTGGTTCATCTTTTGCTAAGTTTTCATAAACTGCAGCAATATGACTTGGATTTGGATCCTTAGAACCTAAACCGAATCTACCACCAACAACTACTGGAGCGTCAGCTTGTCCGTAGAATGCATTTCTTACGTCTAAGAATAATGGTTCACCAGCACATCCTGGTTCTTTAGTTTTATCTAATACAGCAATTTTCTTAGCTGTCTTTGGAATAGCTGCTAATAATCTTTCATTTGAGAATGGTCTGTATAATCTTACTTTTACAACACCAACTTTTTGTCCATTAGCATTTAAATAATCTATAGTTTCTTCACAAACGTCTGTTACAGAACCCATAGCTACGATTACTCTATCTGCATCTTCTGCACCATAGTAATCAAAACAGTGGTATTCTCTACCAGTTAATTTGTTAATTTCATTCATGTATCCTTCAACAACTTCTGGAAGTTGATCGTAGAATTTATTAACTGATTCTCTTTCTTGGAAGTATATATCTGCATTTTGAGCAGTTCCTCTTGTTACAGGATGATCTGGGTTTAATGCATTTGCTTTGAAAGACTTAATTGCATCCCAGTCTACTAATTTAGCTAATTCATCATATTCAAGTACTTCAATTTTTTGAATTTCGTGAGAAGTTCTGAAACCATCAAAGAAGTTTAAGAATGGAATTTTAGCTTTAATTGCTGAAAGATGCGCAACTGCTGATAAGTCCATAACTTCTTGTACAGAACCTTCAGCAAGCATAGCAAAACCAGTTTGTCTTGCTGCCATAACGTCTTGGTGATCTCCAAAGATATTTAAAGATGATGTAGCTAATGCTCTAGCTGATACGTGGAATACACCTGGTAACATTTCACCAGAAATTTTGTACATATTTGGTATCATTAATAATAAACCTTGTGAAGCAGTATAAGTAGTTGTTAATGCTCCAGCTTGTAAAGATCCGTGAACAGCACCAGCAGCACCTGCTTCTGATTGCATTTCCATAACCTTTACTGGTTGTCCAAATATGTTCTTTCTACCTTGTGCTACCCATTCATCAACATGTTCTGCCATTGGTGATGATGGTGTGATAGGATAGATTGCAGTAACTTCAGTAAATGCATAAGATACGTGAGCTGCTGCAGTATTACCATCCATAGTTTTCATTTTTCTCATCGCGTTGACCCCTCTTTCTATTTTTAAAACTTAATTTATAATTTAAGTTTAATTTTTATATAAGTAAGTCTTATAAAGACCACCTAATAACATATTAATTATAAAGATTTATACTCAGTTAAATCCATCAAAAACATAGATATATTGAACTTCAAAATATCTCTCTAGTAATTTAAACATTTAATTTAGACTCCACTTCTCAATTTAAACATTTATTATTGCGCAAGCATCTTTCCAAGTTCCTTTGCATGTTCAATCTGTGCTTTTGTTGGTGACTCCTTAACTGCTAAATCCCCTATTATATTAAACCCATATGATTTCATTTCTTTCTTCCATATATCCATGAAAGTATTTTCAATCCATCCATAGGTTGCAAATAAAATACATTCTTTATTTTCAAATTTCAATTCTGATAAATTTTCAATAAACGGATGCATTTCTCTCTGTTCAATTTTAGTTGAATCTTTTGCAGGACTACCAAAAGCAACCGCATCTGCATTTCTTACATCTTCAACATTAGCATCTGCAACATGCTTTAAAATAACCTCTGCTCCATGTTCTTTTGCACTATCTGCAATCACGTTTGCAAGGACTTCTATATTGCCTCCTAAGCTCCAGTAAATGATTGACACTTTTTTCATTTAATAGCACCTCATCTTCTTGTTAAATAATTAACTTTTTTTCATCTCCTAAAACGAACTTACTCTTTTATTATATATCACATATTTTTTTTTGCAAGATTTGATTGCATAATTTGGGTTATTTTAAGAAATAAATCTATAATTTATATTTTTTATTTTTTTATACTGTTAAGTAATATTTTTACTATAGAATCCACTCCATTAGTAGATTGCCCCTTGTTCATATTATTCACCAATTCATCTTTTTTATGTTTAAGTTCTAATATTTTATTATATAAAGCATCTCCCTTTAATTCTTCTTCTTCAATAACAAGTGAGTAGCCTTCCTTCTCAAAAGATCTTGAATTTAAAATTTGATCACCTCTACTTGCTTTTTTGGAAAGCGGAATTAGTAATGTAGGTTTTTTAAGAGCTAAAAATTCAAATATAGAATTTGCTCCTGCTCTTGAAATTATATAATCTGCACACTTCATAAGATGCGGAAGTTCCTCACTTACATATTCAAACTGCTTATATCCTTTTTCTTTTACCAAACTTTCATCAATATTTCCTTTACCACATATATGAATAATATCAAAGTCCTCAAGAAGTTTTTTCAAATTCTTTCTTATTTCATTATTTATGAGTTGAGAACCTAAACTCCCTCCCATTATGAATAAAACTTCTTTTTTACCTTCAAAATTACAAATTTTCAAACCTTCATTTTTATTTCCTTTAAGTATCTCTTCTCTTATTGGACTTCCTGTTAATATTCCTTTATCCTCTTTTATATATTTAAGACTTTCCCTAAACGTAACACATAACTTATCGCAAAAAGGTGCACTAAGTTTATTTGCCAGACCTGGAGTCATATCAGATTCATGAGCAACAACAGGTATTCTCTTAATTGAAGCTGCAATCACAACCGGTACTGCAACAAATCCTCCTTTGGAAAAAATAACATCTGGTTTTTCTTTTGAAAGTATATGCAGAGATTGACCAACACCTTTTAAAACCTTAAATGGATCTGTAAAATTTTGCATAGAAAAATATCTTCTAAGTTTTCCTGATGATATTCCATAAAACGGTATATTATTTTTAGTTATAATCTCCTTTTCTATTCCATCATTGCTTCCTATATATTTTATTTCAAAATCATTTTCTTTCAATTTAGGTACTAATGCAAGATTGGGAGTTACATGTCCTGCTGTTCCTCCACCAGTCATTATTATTTTGTACTTATACAAAAGTAATCATCCTTTCTTTAATTATCCACTTCTAATTAATTATATATCACAATTTCTAATCTACAACATCACTTTTCTTAACTAATTACACTAAACATATGTATTGTAGTTATTTAATTTACATATATATCTAAAATTCTAGTATCATTTTATTGTTTATCTATTGTTATAAATTCCAATATACAATCTAATTAAATATTTTTCTATATTTGAAAAAATATTATTAAGGATTTTCACCTTAATTGTCAATTGTAAATTGCAATATATATATAATGTAATAATATCAAAATCTACATATTAATATATTGAATAATAATTTTTCTCTAGTAATACAACTAGCTATAATAATTTTCATCAATTATTTAATTTTTCTAATAATTCAATAAATACTAAATCGTTGTTGGTTTAAGTATTTTTATCTATAATTTTGTACAACAACTTGAAGTGATACATTTCCATTATATTCATTTATATCGGGATAAAAGACCATATCTAGTTTTACATCATTATAACTTCCATCATAAAGCTTTATAAGTTGATCATTACCATATTTATCCCTTATAACTTCTTCAAAAGTTTCTATATCCCCAAAATAAACTCCATCTATTGATTTTCCCGCTTTAGTTTTTAATTTCATTTTAAGTACATTTCTATTCTTGCCTAATATCATAGCTTTAATTACATTTATATCTTTCTCCGCAAATAATGGTTTTGAATTTGCTTTTCCAAATGGTTCTAAGCGTTCCAATTCATTAACAAGATCATATGTTATTTTATCTAGTGGCAATACTGTATCTATTGTAACTTTTCTTAATAAATCATCTTCATTTAATGTAGTTTTCTCATTAAGTCTTTTTCTAAACTCATCTATATTTTCTTCTTTAAGAGAAAAGCCAGCTGCCATTGGATGTCCTCCAAATTTATCTAACAAATCTTTACATTTAACGAGTTCTTCAAACATATTATACTCTTCTATTGATCTTCCTGATCCCTTTGCTCCATTTTCACTTTTAGTAAGAATCAAAGTTGGAACATTATATTTTTCTCTTATTCTACCTGCAATTATTCCAGCAAGACTTTCATGTATATGAGGAAGATATATGACAAATACTTTATTATTTTTCATATTTGAGTTTTCAACTATTTCTATGGCATCTTCAACACCATTCATAGTCATTGATTTTCTTTCTTCATTAAGCTTAACTAAATCTTTTGCTAAAGTAACAGCCTCTTTTTCATCTTCACATAAAAGAAGTCTCACACCTTTTTTGGCATTATCAAGTCTTCCAGATGCATTAATACAGGGTCCTATTATAAACCCAAGATGATACACCCCTATTTTCTTATCTTGAATTTCACATTCAATTAAAAGTTCCTGAAGCCCTAAATTCGTTGTTTTATTTATTTTTTCGAGACCTTTCTTTACAAATACTCTATTTTCATCCACAAGATCAACAACATCACATACTGTTGCTATTGCAAGAAACTCTATGAAATCAAAAGCTTCTTCTTCACTAATTTTAAATTCTTCATATAAAACTTGAATTAATTTAAACGCAACACCTGCTCCACATAAAGACTTAAACTTATATTTACATTCTTCCTGTTTAGGATTTAATATTGCATCGGCTTCTGATCGTATAAATGTTCTTTCTCCTAACTCATCTTCTACAAAAGGTATATCGTGATGATCCGTAACTATAACAGTCATACCTAACTCTTTAGCTGTTTTAATAGGATCAATTGCTGATATACCATTATCGCAAGTAATTATTGTATCAATTTCTTCATCTTTAGCCTTTTCTATTATTCCTACATTAACTCCATATCCATCTTTTATTCTATCTGGAATTTCATAATCCACATCTGCGCCACATCTCTTAAGTGCACAATATAAAATATATACACTTATCACACCATCTACGTCATAATCACCAATGATTCTTATTTTATTTTTATTTTTTATCTTATTAATAATAATTTCTACAGCTTTATTCATATCCTTCATTTCTCTAGGTTCATGAAGCATATTAAATTCCGGTTTTATATAGCTTTTTATCAAAAAATCATCTGTTATATCTCTATTTATTATAAGTTTGCTCATAAGTTCTGTAATTCCATACTTATGCGCCATATATTTATAATCCATTTTTTTATTTTTAATAAACCATCTTTCTGCCATTAACTTTCCCTTTCATAACAATACCTCCAAAGCATATTACTCTGGAGGTCACATTTTTCACTTTATTTTTCTATAAACATTTTATATAACATTCCTGAAGCAATTCCATCAACTTCATGAGAATATCCTAAAACTTCTAATAATTTATATGAAAATACCATTGCAGTTGCAGGACCTCTGCTTGTTATGATATTTCCATCTACAACAACTGCATCCTCTAAATAATCACAGTTTGGAAGTTCATCTTCATATCCTGGATAAGAAGTTATCTTTCTTCCTTCAGTCAAACCAGCTTTTCCAAGGACTATTGGTGCTGCACAAATTGCGCCTATTAACTTTCCTTCTCTATTTTGTTTCTTAAGAATATTTATAACTCTTTCATCATCCCTTAAGTTAGTTGCTCCTGGTATTCCTCCTGGAAGAACAATTAAATCATATTCCATACTTTCATCAAATATTTTATCAGCTTCTATAGAAACACCATGACTTGAAGTAACCTTTTTATCTTTAATAGAAACAAGATCACACTCTACCTTAGCTCTTCTCATAATATCAGAAACTGTCAATGCCTCAACCTCTTCAAATCCTTCTGCTAATAGTACACAAACCTTTTTCATAACCAAACCTCCTTAATCTGAACAATGAGGATGTTCTTAAATTAGAACATCCTCATCCTATCTTTCTACTATTATATTAATTATACATCAATTAATATTTAACTTCTATACAAATTGTTTTATCTTTAAACAATAAATAATTTCCAAACATTACAATAAATATCAATGAATGAATTTTTAAATAATCACAAAAAATTTAATATAACGTTATTTCTTTTATTTCATCATCTAAAACAAGCATCATCACACTAGTTCCTCTACCTGCTCTATTCTGAAGCTTTATATCTCTTATTCGAACTTCTGTTTTTGTTTTACTTTTTGATGTTAAAATAAGTTCAGTATTATCTTCATTTAGAGAAATGCTATTTTGGCCATTGCTTATATAATTGCTATAATACTTACCATAAATAACTTCATCATCATCCTTAAGACTTATTCCTGTAACTCCCGATGCAATTTTTCCCATAGAATTAACATTTTCAACAGGGAATCTTATCGCCATTCCTTTTTTAGTTACCATTATTAAATATCCTAATGAAATTTTATCTATATCTACAGATACAAGTTCATCAAACTCATATTTGAATTTATGACAAGGTTGTTTAAAGAAGTCACCTTCATACTCTTTGAGAAGGGTTTTCTTAACCATTCCTGTTTTGGTAAATGTATAAATACATCTCTCTTCATCATAAGAAGCAACTGAAGCTATTCTTATAATTTTTTCATTTCTACCAATCTTACCTATAAATTGATCTATAGACATGTCTTTTGTAAAAATATTTTTCATCATAAATACAGGTACTTTATAAATAAATCCTGTATTAGTGAATATAAGTAATTGTTCTGTTGACTTAGTTTTAACTTTTAAATAATCTGGCTTTATTTTACTATATGCTTTTAATTTACCCTTTTCACTAATCCCTAGATTAAGCTCAAAATATTCTAGCTCTTCACTATCATTAACATCTACAACAATATCATCTTCAGGAAGATTAAATAATTGAGTCGGAAGTATATTTCTTGTTGCATCTTCTACTTCTGGTATTTCTAATGTAAATTCAAGTTCATTTCTCGTTGTAAACTTTAAGAACTTACTTTCATCTTCAAGATCTATTAATGAAACATTTATAAGTTCATCCGTATCTCTAAGTTTTAAAGCTTGAAGTTTAGTGTATGAAGTTTGGAATTTATCTAGACCACTGATTTTAATTCCTCCGCCACTTGTTATAAACCTAAATCCTTTTCCAGGAGTAAAATTATCTAACGAAATAATTCCTACTATCTTTTCATCATCAAGATTTAATGATTTAATTACACTATCAAGTCTTTCTCCTTTTTCTTTCCATCTTAATTCAGGTATATTTATTCCCTTAGTCTGATACATATATCCTGCATTTGTGAAAATAAGAAGATTATCTTTAGTATTCGAGCTTATTAAGTATTTTAAATAATCTCCTTCTCTATATTCAATGTCATCTGGATCAGAATTTGATCTATTATAATTCTTCAATGGAATTCTCTTTATGAAACCATCATTTGAAACTGTAATCATAACTTCTTCAACTACAATTAATTCTTCAACATCTATTTTACTCTTAGTATCATCAGAAATTATTGTAGTTCTTCTGTCATCAGAATACTTATCACATACTTCTTTCAATTCAGTCTTTATTACTTTTAAAAGTTCTTTTTCACTTGCTAGTATTTTTTCAAGTTTTCTTATAAGTTTCTCAAGTTCTGCATATTCTTTTTGGAATACCTTTATTTCAAGTCCTGTAAGTCTATATAACATAAGTTCTAATATAGCCTGTGCTTGTAATTCAGTAAATCCAAATTTATCTATTAAATTTTCACTAGCATTCTTTTTAGAATTAGAAGATCTTATTGTTGCAATAACTTCATCTAAAACGTCTATAGCTTTTATAAATCCTTCAACTATATGGAATCTCTTTGTTGCAGTATCTAATTCTTTTTTAGTTCTTCTTGTAACTATTTCTTTTTGATGTTCAACATAATGTTTAATTATTGTCTTTAAGCCCATAGTTTCTGGCTTTCCATTAGATAATGCTACCATATTGAAACTTATGTTACATTGTAAATCTGTTTTTTTGAACAGGTATTTTAATATTTTTTCAGCATTATCTTCATCAACTGATTTCTTAAATTCTATTACTGCTCTTATTCCATTTCTATCAGATTCATCTCTTATGTCAGTAATTCCCTCAAGAACCTTTGCATGTCTTTTATCTCCAGTCATTTCAGATATTGTCTGAAGTATCTTGGATTTGTTTCTTCTGTATGGGAACTCAGTAATTACTATTCCCACTCTTCCATTTTCTAATTTTTCTATATTTGTTTTTGCTCTATATGGAACTTTTCCTTCTCCTGTTTCATAAGCAGATAATAATGATTTTTCACCAATTAATATACCACCCGTTGGTAGATCTGGACCTTTTACATATTCCATAAGTTCTTTTGTTGTTATTTCATTATTATCAATATAAGCTAAAACACCATCTGTTACTTCTCCTAAATTATGAGGTGGAATATTAGTAGCAAGTCCTACAGCTATTCCAAATGCACCATTTACAAGAAGATTGGGATATCTACTTGGTAAAACCTTTGGTTCCATTTCACTGTCTGAATAGTTTGGAACCATATCAACAGTATCTTTATCTATATCTCTTAACATTTCCATTGCAATAGGTGCAAGTCTCGCTTCTGTATACCTCATAGCCGCTGCACTATCACCATCTATAGATCCCCAGTTTCCATGACCTTCAATTAAAGGCAATCTTGTTGAGAAATCCTGTGCTAAAATTACCATAGCTTCATATACAGATGAATCTCCATGTGGGTGATACTTACCTAAAATATCCCCAACTATTCTTGCAGACTTATAATAAGGTCTGTCTGGAAAAGCCTTAAGCATATGTGCTCCATATAAAATTCTTCTATGTACAGGCTTAAGTCCATCTCTTACATCCGGAAGCGCTCTTTCCTTAGCAACTTCAATTGCATATGGTAAGTAATTTTCAGGCATTGCCTCTTCAAGAGGAATACCAATAATATTATTATCTTTCGGAATAGTATTTTCTTTTTTCTTCGCCATAATATTTCCCTTTCTTCAATTTACAATTCTCAATTGTCAATTAACTAAAATTCTCCGTATTTATACATATAGTTTTTTCTTGGTTCTACTACATCTCCCATAAGAAGAGAAACCATTTTTTCAGCTTTTGCAGCATCTTCAATATTTACTCTTAAAAGAGTTCTGCTTTCAGGATTTAAAGTTGTTTCCCAAAGCTGATCCGGATTCATTTCTCCAAGTCCTTTGTATCTTTGAATTAACGCACCTTTTCCTACTTCTTTCTTAACCTTGTCTAAATCATCATCACTATACGCATATTTAACTATACTCTTTCCTTTTGTTTCTCTATATACCTTATATAAAGGTGGCTGAGCTAAATATAAATGACCATTAGCTATAAGAGGTCTCATATATCTATATATATAAGTCATCCAAAGTGTTCTTATATGATATCCATCAACATCAGCATCACTCATTATTATTATCTTGTCATACTTTAAATCTTCTTCTTTATAATTATCTAAAGTTCCTGTTCCTACAGCTGTATTAAATATCTTTAATTCTTCTGATGCCAATACATTTTCAAGCTTTTGCTTTTCAGTATTCATTATCTTACCCTTTGAAGGCATTATTGTTTGAAATCTTCTATCTCTTGCCTGCTTTGCAGAACCTCCAGCAGAATCTCCTTCCACCACAATAAATTCATTTACAGTTTTGTCCTTCATAGTACATACAGCAACTTTACCTGCAAGTGGTGCTGTTCCTTTTCCTATTTTCTTTCTTTCTGCATCATTTATCTTTTTAATCTTATCTCTTCTTTTCGCTGCTTCAAGAGCATTATTAATTACAAATGTAGCTAACTCTTTATTATCCTCAATCCATTCTGAAAATTTAGTATAAACCAAATCATTCATCATTGTATAAGCTTCACTATTTCCTAATTTAGTCTTTGTCTGCCCTTCAAATACTGGATTGGTTATTTTAATTCTGACAATTGCTGTCATACCTTCTCTTAAATCATCACCTTCGAACTCTTTGTCTTTTTCTTTAACAAGACCAAGTTTCTTCGCCCACTCTTTAAAAGCTCTAGTCATACCAGTCTTAAATCCTGTTTCATGAGTTCCGGCTTCTGTAGTCGGAATATTATTTACATAACTTGCAATATATTCTGTAGTTGAATCAGTAAATTGAATACATATTTCACCATACATTTGAATATTGCTTACTGTTCTTTCACCATCAAATATTATTGGAATTTCATGTAATGGAGTTTTACTTTCATTTAAATATTTAATAAAATCTAAAAGACCATTTTCTGAATAATATTCCTTTGATGCTTCCTGACCTTTTCTTGTATCTACTAATTCAAGTCGTATTCCTTTATTTTGGAATGCCAACTCTTGAAGTCTGCTGTCTATTATATCGAATTTAAAATCTATTGTTGAAAATATCTCCTCATCTGGCCTAAAAGTTATCTTTGTTCCAGTTTTATCAGTTTTACCTATAACCTCAAGACCAGTAACTGGCGTACCAGGCATGTTTCTTTTTAATTCTTTATCAAAAGCATATTCAAATCTCTGTCTATATATCTTTCCATTTTGATAAACTTCAACTTCAACCCATTTTGAAAGTGCATTTACAACAGCTGCACCAACACCATGAAGTCCTCCTGATGTTTTATAATTTTTATTATCAAACTTACCACCTGTATGAAGTTCAGTATAAACCATTTCTACCCCAGACTTTTTCTTAATAGGGTGAATTCCAGTAGGTATTCCTCTACCGTTATCAATTATTGTAACGCTCTTATCTTCATTTAATGTTATTGTAACTTTATTTCCATATCCATTTGCTATTTCATCTATGGAGTTATCGATTATTTCCCATATACAGTGATGTAAACCCTTGCTTCCTGTAGATCCAATATACATACCTGGTCTTACACGTACAGGCTCTAATTTTTCAAGAGATGTCAAATCTGTTACATCATAAGTATTGTTATTTCTTAATTCCATGTTTTTCCTCCATTCTGAACACCAGTTCTATTTGTATCGCAATAATATATTCCTAAACTCTTTATAATATATATCACAATCACAAATTTTCATATAAATTCAAATCCTAGACAAGGATTCTATTTATTGTTTATTTACAGTTAACTGGATCTTATATACTTTTTTTATTCTACATCATACATTATTAATTGTACACTATTTCACAAAATTATACCCTTTAAAAAGAGTATAACTCATATAAGCTACTTTTATCCAATAGCTAATAGTCTGTAACAAAGCCTTAAATATTCAAAACTAATCATATCACTAAAAAATTTGGAATATATGCTTTTTAATTATAAGATAACATCTAAACAATGTATCTTTTGTGTATTTTAAGTTTATAAATTAAACTAAGTTCAGTTAGATTAAAAGCTCCACCTAAAAAGTTTCATTTTATTACTCTTAAAAATATACTGTGTTTCTTAAATATTGTCAAAATAATTTTCTAATTGCTACCACAAAAAAACATCGTAAAATGCTAATCATTCTACGATGTTATATTTGAAGTACTAGTTGAAAATATTCAAGTTATTTTTAAACATCACATATTTCAATTTTTCTAACGTGTTTAGTATGGCTCCATTCTTTCTTATTTTTATTCAATATACCTTGAACTGTAATTGGTATCCAAGTTAATGTATAGATTCCATATAACAAGAATCTAAAGAATAAAATAAGGTTTTTCTTACCTAAGAACACACCTGTCATTAATAAGAATAATAGATTATATCCTAATGTTATAGCTATAATAATTGGCCAACTATCAACATTAGTAGTCAAATACGGAACTACAAATACGTTACTCGCATATAGACACATCATCGCCATAAATCCTTTCGAAACCTTTTTGTCTATCGAAAGTATTAATGGTGTTATTAAAAATTGAACAACTGCAAATATCTTAAATCCAATATCACTAAATAAATAATTAACTATAAATATATTTAATCCTTTTGTATTAGACTGCAATAATGTCAATACTGCTGAAATACCAAGCAACAATGTTACAAAAGGCTGTAGTACATATAGCGCACAGTCAAAAACATAGAATTTTCTTTCTACTATTGATTTTTTCAATAATTTAAAGAAATATCTTGAAGCTACATCGGAAAATCCTTGCATCCATCTTTTTCTTTGAGTCCATGACTGACCAAGTTTTAACGGTTTTTCATCATAAATTATTGCATCATGTGCCCAACCTACTTTTTCTCCATTTAGGACAAGTTTACATGTAAATTCAAGATCTTCTGTAAGACATGTAGCTCCCCATCCTAATTCTTTTAATGTTTCTGTTTCAACTACGAAACCTGTTCCACCTATTTGATTTGAAAATCCTACATTTTCTCTTGCCAATTGGAACATTCTATTCTGTGTCCAGAATGCTATAGAATAGCAAGCTGCAATCCATGAATCATTTGGATTCTTACTATCAATATACCCTTGTACCACTTTATATCCTTCCTGCATCTTTGAGTTCATTTCTCTCAAGAAGTCTTTATGCACAAGATTATCTGCATCAAATATAGCTACTGCATCATATTTATTCTCCATCTTGAATAATTTGTCAAACATCCACTCTAAAGCATAACCCTTACCCCTTTTGTCTTCAGAGAATCTTTCACAAACATTCACACCATATTCACGTGCTATTTTGGCTGTATTATCAGTACAGTTATCCGCAATAACAAATACATCATACAATTCTTTAGGATAGTCAATCTGCAACATACTTTCTATAAGGCTACCAATAACAACTTCTTCATCATGTGCCGCAATTAATAATGCAAACTTATTTTTAGGTTCATAAACTTTTTTATTCTTTTTTCTAACTAATCCAAAAGCACCCAAAATTAAGTAATAGCATGTTATCGCAAATACAAAAATCTGAAAAACTGCTGTTATGGTAAAAATATAATTTCCCATTACATTCACTCCTAATATTTAATGAGCACTGCTCATTAATTTATTTTTAAATATTTGTTTTCATATTATACCTATTTAATGATATTTCAATAGAAATAAAAAATCAAGCCTATATTATTACGATAAAATTAATATTTTTCCATTATTTTAAATTAACGTATAAATCCTTGTTGTGAATATGTTTTCACCTTTAATATTTAAATTTTACTAATTAATAAATAAATATTTAAAAAATGCAACTAAAGTTACTAATGTATTAAAATATAATATTTATTTACATTTTTATTATATTTAAACAAAATTAAACTTACCTATAATAAAAAAAGCTTAATGCATAAATATATCATGCATTAAACTTTTTAAATGTATTATACGTACATTAATCTATATTTTTACTTTATTAAACTATTCCTTGTGCCATCATAGCTTCTGCTACTTTCATAAATCCAGCTATATTAGCACCTGCTAATATATTTCCTTCTACGCCATATTCCTTTGCAGCATTTTTTGAGTTGTGGTAAATGTTTCTCATTATTCCATGAAGTTTTTCATCAACTTCTTCAAATGTCCATGATAATCTCATGCTATTTTGAGACATTTCAAGTGCTGAACATGCAACTCCTCCTGCATTTGCTGCTTTTGCTGGTCCGAAGAATACTTTGTTATCTTGGAATATTTTTATTGCTTCAAGAGTTGATGGCATATTTGCGCCTTCAGCTACAACTTTTACTCCATTATCAACTAAAATCTTAGCACTTTCTTCATCAATTTCACCTTGAGTTGCACATGGAAGAGCAATATCACACTTAATAGTCCAAATACCTTTGCAACCATCATGATATTCTGCTGTTGGTACAGAATCAACATATTCCTTTATTCTTCCTCTTTTAACTTCTTTTATTTCTTTAACTATATCTAATTTTATTCCGTCCTTATCATATATATATCCATTAGAATCACATAAAGCTACTACTTTAGCTCCTAATTCTTGAGCTTTTTGTGTAGCATATATAGCAACATTACCAGAACCTGAAATTACTACAGTCTTGTTTTTGAAGCTATCGTTATTATCATTAAGCATTTCTTCTGTGAAGTATACTAAACCATATCCTGTTGCTTCTGTTCTAGTCAAACTACCTCCAAAAGTTAAGCCCTTACCAGTTAAAACTGCTTGGTCACTTAATGATCTTAATTTTTTATAATATCCATAAAGGTATCCAATTTCTCTTCCACCTACGCCGATATCACCAGCTGGAACATCCATATTTCCGCCTATATATTTATATAATTCTGACATAAAGCTTTGGCAGAATCTCATTATTTCATTATCTGATTTTCCTTTTGGATCAAAGTCAGAACCACCTTTACCGCCTCCAATTGGAAGTCCTGTTAAAGAGTTCTTAAAGATTTGTTCAAAACCTAAAAATTTAACTATACTTAAGTCAACTGATGGATGGAATCTTAAACCACCTTTGTATGGTCCTATAGCACTGTTAAATTGAATTCTAAATCCTCTATTAACATGAACTTTTCCACTGTCATCTACCCAAGGTACTCTAAACATTAATTGTCTTTCTGGTTCAACAATTCTTTCTAATAATCCAGCATCTATAAATTCAGGATGCTTATCAAAAACTGGTGTTAAAGAATTTAATACTTCTGTTACTGCATCTAAAAATTCTTTTTGACCCGGATTAACTTTTTCTACTTTTTCTAAAACACTTGAAATATATTCATTGCCCTTCATTTTTACATCTCCTTATTTCTTATATACTTATTACCATATATTATAATACCGTAAAATAATAATAATTTCCATATTATTTTTTCATTTTATCAGTCTTTTTGTAAAATCTTTTTCATTTATCTTTTATTTGCACATTTTATAATTAGTTTCATAATAAAATGTACTTTTTCATTGAATATTAAATAACCTCTTTTGTTACTTTTTCTAAAAATCTATTCTTTTTTCCTTTTGCAAAACCATAAATAGGAAATAATGAAATAATTCCTCCTACTGTTCCACAGATTATATCTGTCATTGTATCGACTAGACTATTATTCTGAGATTGAAATCCCCAAAGTCTGTCTCCAGTAAACTCCCATATTTCCCAGCATCCAGCTAAAGCTACAGAGAATATAAATACAAAAATAATCATAAATTTAGGATTTAACTTCTTCATATACTCTTTTGTAAAATGAGCATATATTATTAAACCAATTATTCCTATTATTATTCCTGATAATAGATGAAGTATTTTATCATAATGATTTATTAACGTATAAAAATTGCAAACATTGCCTAGATACATAGCAAAAAAAATAAAAGTTAATGTAGCAGTATAAGATGCCTTAGATTTTTTTAGAAATGATATTGTAAATACAACTTTCATAATTATTACAGCCACCGCAGTAAGAATTATTCTAAATAACTTATTACCATCTTGAAAAAAAATATTAAATGCTAATGTTATTCCAAGTAAAACCAAAAAAGCACCTGTAATATAATTATCATAAGTTAGTTTTCTCATAGTGCTCTTTTTTTCCAAACTTTCTCTCATTCTAGATCCTTCTTTCAATGATTATTTAAAGTATCGTTTTTATAAATCAAATTGATTTTATGATATATTTAAGCATTTAGTGAATTTATACAATAAACCTCCTAATATTATTCCTCCTAAAAAACCACCAATATGTGCTGCATTATCAATATTAATGATTATAAGACCTATAACAAGATTTATCCCTATTGTCTTTATTAAGCCAACAGTATACTCCCTATCTATATTTTTTCTTTCTATCAATGCAAAGGCAAGGAGTGCTCCCATAAGCCCAAATATACCTCCAGATGCTCCTACAGATATACTATCTGGATTAATTATAAGGCTTAATGTACTTGATGTAATACATGATATTAAATATATAAAAATATATTTTACTTTTCCATAAATTCGTTCTATTTGTGGTCCTATTATATAAAGCATATACATGTTACATGCTATATGTAGAAAACTCCCATGTAAAAATGCACAGGATATAAGACGCCATATTTCCCCATCATAAATTAAAGGACTATATTTGGCTCCAAGAAAAATCAAAACAAGATTACTCACCCTATTTTTCACCGAATCTGGTATTGAATTAACACTTATTCCCCAGGAAATAGCGTTATCATTCAGATTTGAATAAATCATATAACTTGTTATGAGAAACATTATTACATTGAGTGCAATAATAATCAAAGTTGATGTTTTATACTTTAAATATCTTTCCCTAATCTCTCTAGGCGACATTTTTATTCTTTTTCCTATATTTTGTATAATCCCTGCTAAAGGCCTACATGCAGCATCAAAATGCATTATATTATAATTTCCCTTATGTACTATAATTTTATTCACATTATAAACATTACTATTTATATAACTTTCATCAGTTAATACAACTGTATTTAATGAAAAAGGTTTGTTTAATGTTTTTAAATATTCTGATGCCTCTACTATGTTTATATTTTCACTTCTATCATCTGTTATTAAAACACAATACAATCCACCTTCAGTATCCCTAACAGCTACATATGTTTCCATCGAAAAAAATTTACTATAATATTGTTTCATATAAAATCTTTCATTGTTTATTAGATGTTTATATAAACTATCTGAAAAATTATTCACACTTTCACCCACTTTTATAATAACCTATCATTTACAGCACTATCTTTCACTTATAAAAAATAACTATTTATTATTCTTAATAAAAAAGTACAATATAATAATATAAATATATTTTCTATTTATACATTATATTGTACCATGCAGTATGCATTAAAATTATTAAATTTTACTTAATATCTATCATATCTAATAATTCATTAAATCTATTTATAGTAGCTTCAATAGGCTTCGAAGTGGTCATATCTACTCCAGCAGTTTTAAGTATGTTTATAGGATAATCACTTCCTCCTGCCTTTAAGAAACCTTTATATTTTTCAACTGCATTTTCTTTTCCTTCTAATATTGACTTCGCAAAAGCTGACGCTGCTGCATATCCAGTAGCATATTGATAAACATAAAAATCTGAATAAAAATGTGGTATTCTTGACCATTCCACATCAATTTCCTTATCAACCACCATATCTTTACCAAAATATTTTACATTTAAATCATGCCATGCTTTACTATAATCTTCTGATGTTAAAGGAATACCCTTTTCTAAAGTTTCATGTGTATATAATTCAAATTCAGCAAACATCAGCTGTCTGAATACAGTTGTTCTTATCTGCTCTAATTCTTGATTTATTAAGAATAATTTTTTCTTTTCATCAGTTTCCTTATTTATTAAATAATGAATTAATAAAGATTCATTTGTTGTTGATGCAACTTCTGCACAAAATAATGTATAACCTGCATAATAATAAGGCTGTTCTTTTCTAGAGTAATATGAATGAATTGAATGACCCATTTCATGAGCTAATGTTGATACATCTTCCATTTCATTGTTGTAATTCAACAATACATATGGCATTGTATCATATCCACCCCATGAATATGCACCACCTCTTTTACCTTTATTCTCATATATATCAATCCAGCCATCTTTAATTCCACTCTTAAATATATTTAAATATTCTTCTCCTAATGGCTTCAATGCATCTAAAACTATATTAACGCCATCATTAAATTCCACCTTTTCCTTAGGTGTTTCAATAACAGGAACATAAAGATCATACATATGAATTTCTTCTAATCCTAATAATTTTTTCTTTATAGAAACATATCTATGAAGTGACTCTATATTATCATTCATGACCTTTACAGCATTCTTATAAACCTCTAAAGGGATATTGTTAGGTTTTAAAGATGCATCCAGCGCACTTTCATATTTTCTTACTCTACTCATAAAGTTAAAGTTTTTTATTGAACAAGTTAAAGATGTAGCCAAGGTATTTTTGAATTTATCATACTCACCAAATAATTTTTCAAAAGCTGATTTTCTTACATTTCTATCTTTGCTTCTTATGAATGAAGAATAATTTCCTTCTGTAAGTTCTACTTCATTTCCTTCTTCATTTTTTATCTTTCCAAATGTCATATCTGCATTAGTTAAAATATTGTGTATTGCTGATGGTGCATCAAGGCAATCTGATGCTGCTGCAAGAAGTTCTTCCATGTCTTTAGTTAATACATGTGGTTTCTCTTTTAATATGTCATCAAACAGGAATTTAAATGGTTTTAAATCATCAATTCTTGCAATCTCTTTTTCAATGAATCCATCTTCAAGACTTAATATTTCAGGCACGAAATAAGCTGTATAACTAGAAAATTCAGCCATGTAAATATCAATCTTACTCATTAAACTTTGAAATGTTGAGTTTGATGTATCTTCATCACATTTTAAATGGGCATAAATATATAGTATTTCTGCTTTTCTAGATATTTTTTCATTTAATTTTAAATATTCTAAAATAGTTTCTCCATTATTTAATTTACCATTAAATTCTTTGAGCTTTACAGCTTCTTTTTTTAAGTCTTCGAAATCTTTTTCCCAATCAGCTATATTTTTATATACCTTGTCAATTTTCCATTTATACTTGTCATCGATTTCTTCTCTCTTTTTTAATTCACTCATTTATTACACACCCCTTCTTTTAAATTGACAATTGTTCATTGTCAATTATTCTGCGTATTCTGCTTCTTTTCCATTAATAGCTTCAAATACTGTTTCAATTTCAGATGTAATCAAAGAAAGACATTCATTTATCTTTTCTTTCATAACTTCATAGTCGTCTTCATATTTAAAGTTTATTATGTAAGTTGGATTATATTCATCTAAATCTTCTGTAATTTCGTATCCCTTTTCTTCAAATGGTTCTACATTAAATAAATCATATATTGCTGAGTATTCCCATTCTTCTACATTTTTATTTGTGTCAAAATATAAATTTACTGTATCATCTAAAACAAAAAGTTTTTTCACATATAAAGCGCCTTCATTCACTTCAAAACTTCCTAATTCTTTCTTTATGAATCCTGTTTCTTTATCCTTTTCCATTAACACTAAACTTGAAAAATCCATAATATTTACACCATCCTATTTATTTTTATTTTTTATATAACTCTTTTTGAACTAATTCTAACATAAATATACTATTTTTAGCTTATAATTCTGAGTATATCTTAGATTATATCAAAAAAATATCTTTCATATCCATTGTAGGTAAAATTTATCGTAAATCAATAAATTTGTTCGTACGATTTTAATTTTATTTTATTTGAAATTATGTTAATATGCCTTTAAGGCCCAATTTATTCATTTTATATTTTTACAAATACAAAATAAATTAATCATACGCTTCTATATATTTACTAAAATATTAGAAACAAAATAATTCTGGAGGTTTTTCATGAATACCAATTTAGCATTAAAACAAAAGCCTATGACATATGAGTATCAAAAGCCAAAAAAGATAAAAAAAACAAAGGGCAAACCTCGCAAGAATAGATCTATATATTCTATTATTACCATTGGTATCATAGTTATGAGTTCATACTTTATCACACATAATTTTTATGTATTATTAAATTCAAAAGACTTATATTTCGCTGTTGAATATAACTTTACTAATAATGATAACGATGCAGATTCTCTTTTAAGAGTTAAGCATATGAGTCTTATTAATTATGATGGTAACACGGCTACAGTTGAGGTTTCAGGCTTATCCAAAACAAAACCTCATCATACAATTTCACTTGAAGGTACTTTTACAAAAGATGATAATAAAAGTTGGCACGTAAATGAAATATCACAAAAATAATAGAAGACACTAGAACCAATAAATCTTTCTTGTTATAGTTACAGTTTTATTATTAGGACTATAACTATAAAAAGCTTGATCAAAAGTCTAGTGTCTTAAATTCTAATTATTTTAAATTACTATTGTTCTTATTATCTGTTTTCTAAAAATGCTGTCATTTTATTAACTGTAGACATATCTTCTCTCTCTAAATCTGTTGGTTGAAGCTTTATTCCTAAATTTTCTTCAATTTTTAATAATACTTCTATAATTGCAAGAGAATCTAATAATCCCGCATCAAATAAATTTAAATCTAAATCCTCTGCAATTTCATCATTTCCTGTAACTTCAATAAATATTTCTAATACTTTTTCCTTCATCATAATCTTCTCCTTTATTTATTTAATTGACAATCAAAAGCTTAAGTTAATTTTATCACTTACACATTCCTCTTAACTTAACAAATTCCTTCAACTATCACTTTTAAACTTTTAACTAAATAAGTATCCAGAAAATATTAGCATTCCAAAACATACAATGTGGAATGTTACTATAATCTGTAAACCTTGAAACCATTTGTCTTTTTTATGCTTTTTATAATATTTAGATTTCCTCTGATATATATCTGTAAGAACTAATGCACATCCTTGATATAATCCATACAAAATATAATATGGTGTTAAGCCATGCCATAGTCCCATTACAAGCATTGTCATTATCTGAGCTACATGAGATGCTATAAATCTGTTTTTAAATCTTTTCTTTCTCATTGAATTAAGTACAAATCTTGAAAAAATATAGTCTCCAAACCATCTTGATAATGATATATGCCATCTTGTCCAGAACTCTTTCATATCTTTACTTAGAAATGGCTTATTAAAGTTTTCTGGAGTCTTTATTCCAAAAATATAACTTGCACCTATTGCAAAAAGACTATATCCTGCAAAATCAAAAAATAAATACATAGTATAGGCATACATATAGTTTACACTATTAATTAAATTTATATCTTTTGGAATCTTTAAAATCCAATAGGTATGAATTATATAAGATATTACAAACTTATACAAAACCCCTATAATTATCTTTTTAATACCTTCAAACAAATAATCATTAAGATATTCTGAAGTCGGAATAGATTGTGATAAATTTTCTTCAAATCTCTTCCACCTATCTATTGGTCCTGAACTTAATGTAGGGAAAAATAATATAAAATACATATATGATAAAAAATTCATTTCTTTAATTCTTTCATCATAAATCTCTATAATAATCTGTATAGCTTTAAAATTAATATACGATAAGCCTACAAAACCTAGTATATTGGCATATCTTGTTAGCCCAGCAATTTTTACTATTATTAATGGAAGTATAGAAAAAAATAAAAATAGAAAGTATAGATATTTATTATCAGTTCTTTTTCTTATAAACAAATACGTATATATAACTGCTGTTTCACCAATAAGAAATAAAGCAAATAATTTTACACCTATAGTTCCACCTATTACAATATAGTCTAAAACTATAGATACCAACAAACCATAGTATTTAGTCTTTAATCCTAAAGACTTTAATATTATTACTGGAACAGAAATAACAAATAATATATAAAGATAAAAATAATCACCATATTGAGTTAAATTCATTTTATTTCCTCTAATAATTTCTTTCTATCAATTTTTCCATTTACATTAGTTGGAAACTGCTTTATTATCTTTATATTTCTAGGAATCATATATGATGGTATAAGCTTTCCAAGTTCTTTTTTTATAGAAATTCCATTTTTTAAATTACTTAATCCATTATCCTCTTTTAGTTCAACAAATGCAGTTAAATATGCTATTTTATCATCTTTGTTTACAGGTACAACAGCTGCATTTTTAACATTGCTAACTTTTATAAGATTATTTTCAATATCTTCTATTTCTATTCTATATCCATTAAGTTTAATTTGGAAATCTTTTCTACCACAATAATATAATCTTTTATCTTTGTAGTAACCTAAATCTCCTGTTCTATATGCTCTGCATTTTTCTCCATTATAATCATCATAAAAAAATGATTTTTGTGTCATACTATCATTGTTAAAATATCCTTTACTTACACTTGGGCTTACTATTATAATTTCACCTTTATTGCCTTCTTCAACTTCATTTTCATTTTCATCTACAATCTTTACTACTGATGTTTTCATGGCAAATCCAATTGGTAAACTTCCATCTTTATCAAGCATTTCTTCAGTCATATCATTTATTGAAACTGCAACTGTAGCTTCTGTTGGCCCATATCCATTTATTATCCTTGTCTGTGGAAATCTTTTTATAAGCTCTGAACATAATGTTTTAGGTAATACCTCTCCTATAAATACCATTGCCTTTAAATTAGGAAGCATATCACAATTAAAACTATCCTCAACTACGCACATTCCTGCAAACGAAGGTGTTGATACCCAAAGGTTCATATCTGAATCACTCATATCATTAAACATTTCCCTTAAATTCGAAAGTGTTTTTTTAGAAAATCCATGAAGTGTTTTTCCATAGCATAACCCAGGATATATTGATGTAACTGATAAATCAAAGGAATATGCTGCTTGATTCATGAATATCTCTTCACTATCATCTAAATTTAAATATTCTCCAATCCATTCAACAAAATTATCTAAATTATTGCTACTTATTTGTACACCTTTAGGTTTTCCTGTACTTCCAGATGTAAATAATATATAAGCATTTTCATCACCTTTAACCCATTTGCCGTTATCTACAGTTGTTTCTTTGTATTTTTCATATATTACTTTTATATCTGAATTACATATTACTCTAATATCATTAAATGTATTTCCTTCACTAAAATCAAATAATACATCTGGTTTAACTTCTTCAATTATTTGATCTACTCTTTCTTTAGGATAACTTATATCTATTGGAATGTATGCTCTTCCTGATTTTAGAGCTCCAATCATAACAGCCATCATTATATTCTCTTTATTTCCATATAAAACTATAGGTTTGTTATCTTGTTCTATTTCTTCACATAAAAAGCATCCTATTGCTTCCGATAACATATCTAATTCCCTATAAGTCATAATTTCTCCATCGCACTTTAATGCAATTCTGTTGCTTTCTGCATACTTTTTTATAGCGCTTAAAATTCTCATTTAAAACTACTCCTTTAAAACTGATTATAAATAAACGGTATTTCACTGAATGGTTCAAAAACCGCTATCAGTATCGCTAATATTATAATTATCGAACTCATTATAGAAAATACTAAAAACTTATTAATTTTTAAAATGCTCATAAAGTTTTTCATCTACATCAAGCCACCCTTTCCATCCAAAATGAGATGCATCACACATAAAATAAGGCTTATATTCATCATCATAAAAATTTAATACTTTAAAGCCTCTACTTTCTGCCATCTTTTGTATGGTTTTGTAAAATTCATGTCTTTCACTTTTCTTCATTCCAAGATCATCGTACCACTTTCCATTTGTAGGCATTAGTATTACATAAGGTTTTATTTTTAAATCTGAACATATATCTAAATACAAATTAAAATCATCATATTCTTTTGAATCCAATATATTTCTGTCCTTTAAGTAATCTTTATTTGATTTAAGGGTTGATTTATATTTATTATAATAATCATCATAAACCATATAATCATTATTAGTTACTTGCTTTTTACCTTCTTCTTCAGCTTTCTTAAATTCTTCATTCCAATTTACAGTTCTTATTTCTTCATTATTTTTGTCTCCAAGTATTTTTAACTTTTTATACAAGAGTCCTTTATCTTTTAACTTAACAATATATTCCCTTGTAAAAAAATATGGCTCAAATACAAGCTTAATTCCCTTTGAAATAATATCGTCTTTTACATATAAACGAGAATAAAGCTTTTCCGGTAAATACTGTAATGTACCTGTCAACAAAGCATTAATTCTAGAAGCATATTCTTTCTTATGTTCATCACTAATTTCATCATTTTCTAAAAATGAATAAAATTGAACTGGTGCAAAACTTGATTGAAAGTCTTGAGGTGGTATTCCATCCTTATTATAGAACCATTGAAGTGATACTATAATAGCAACTTTTCTATCTTTATTTTTAGTACTTTGACTTCCTAGTATAGATAAATGAGTAAGGCTCTGCCATCCCTGTACCCCTACAGTTTCAACATCATTCATTCCTTTTATAGGGAAAAAATTTATAGGTGCCTGCGGAACAGGTGCATTTAACTCTGATGTCGCCTGTAATAAAACATAATCATTATCAGCAAAATAATTATTAAATATTACACCTTTATCCTTATATACACTGTTATACTCTTTTCCTGCCCATGATAATGCCTTTTTTTCTAGCATGCTGTTTATATTCTTATCTAAAAAATTATTTAATATAATTGCGGTTATTGCAGCTACAAAAAAAGGAATTAAGAGATAAATAAATTTCTTTATCATTTCTTCCTCCTTTTTTCAATTTTTCCCTAATTATTGTATACCTATGATTGCTATTATTCAATGTAAATAATCTTATAAATATCTTAAATATATCTGATTTTTATTTATATATATATATTGCAAATCATTTGCAGATAGATGTATAATAAACAATGGTATTTTATTGAATTATATTAATTTTTAAATTAATATAATCAATCATACTCTTTACAATTTAAAATTTATTCAGGGAGTTGATTTTTTTGATTACAATAAAAAATATGTCATTTTCATATGTTAAAGGAAATGATTTATTAAAAGATATAAATTTAAATATTCCAAATGGAGTTTATTTATCTGTACTTGGTGAAAATGGTAGCTGTAAAAGTACACTTATAAAGCTCATACTAGGATTATTAAAACCAGATTGTGGTTCAATTGAAATAAATACAAAAAAAATTTCTTACGTGCCTCAAAGGCTTGATAACTTTAACGCTGAATTTCCTATAACAGTAAAAGAAGTTTTATCTTCTCATGCAAAGGCAATAAAACTAAAAGATTCAAAGGCAGTTTCTAATGTTTTAGAAAAAGTAAATATGGATAATTTCAAAAATAATTTAATAGGAAATTTATCAGGAGGACAACAACAGAGAATTTTTATTGCAAGAGCACTTCTTGGTAATCCTGATCTTATAATACTTGATGAACCGTCAACAGGAGTAGATGAAAAAAGTCAGATGGAAATTTATCCATTATTACAAGATTTGAACAAAAATCATGGTAAGACAATTATATCTGTAGAACATAATACACGAACAGCATTAAAATATTCTACTCATATATTAAAACTACAGAATGGTAGTATGAAATTATATACAAAGGATGAATTTATTAAGTATTTAGAACATGAAAATTCTATATCCAATATAATATAAATTTAGGAAGGTAATAAAAAAATGTTTGAATTAGGTTTTATGCAAAATGCATTTGCTGCTGGCTTTATAGTTTCAATATTGTGTCCATTTATCGGACTTTTCATTGTACTTAGACGTTACTCTATGATTGGTGATACATTATCTCACTCCTCTTTTGCGGGAGTCGCAATTGGTCTTGTTTTTGGAACAAATCCACTTTTAACTGCATTTGTTTTTACAACAATATGTGCAATTGTTATAGAATATTTAAGAACATACTATAAAAAATATGCAGAACTTGTAATGTCTATTGTTCTTACACTAAGTTTAGGTATTGCAATTATATTAACAAGCAGCGGAAAAGCCACTGCTAAAGTAGATTCATTTTTATTCGGAAGTATTTTAACTGTTACAGTTTCAGATATAGTTTTAATTGGTATTGTTGGTGTCATATGTCTTATAACACTAATATTTATATACGATAAACTTATATACGTTACTTTTGATGAAAGCGGTGCAAACACAGCTGGTATTAATGTAAAACTAATTAATTACATATTTACAATACTAGTTGGAGCAACAATTTCATTATCTATAAGAGTTATGGGAATTTTAGTTGTATCCTCAATAATAGTTGTTCCTGTCGCAACTGCCATGCAGTTAAAAAAGGGCTTTACAAAAACACTTATATTTTCAATACTTTTTGGATTTATAGATGTTATGTCAGGACTTGTTCTATCATATTACATGAACAGTGCACCTGGTGGAACAATCGCTCTTACCTCTGTTATTATTTTAATATTAACATTGATTTTAAAAAGATTAATAAGTCCAGAAGAATAATAAAAGACACACAATAAATTCATATAAAATTTATTGTGTGTCTTTTAAATTATTCTTTATTTTTATTATTTTTGCATTCTTTACATACACCCTTCATCACCAAATCATGTTCTGTAAGAGTAAATCCAGTTTCACTTTGAACCATTTCTTCAATCTGACTCATTGGACATGGAATATCTATTTCTTTATGACAAACATCACACCTTAAATGATGTCTGTGAGTTTTTTTCTTTAATTTATATGCGAATACTCCATCTGTAAGAGTAATTTTTTCTGTTATCTGCTTTTCTTCAAATAATTCTAATGTTCTGTAAACTGTACTCAAATTAATATTTATACTCTTCTCTCTTGATAATAGATATATTTTTTCAGCTGAAAGACTACTTTCTGCATTTTTTAATATATCTAATATTTCAATTCTTCCTCTTGTTACCTTTATATTCTTTGATTTAAGAAATTCCTGTGATTCCACTTTCATATCTCCTAACAATTAAATATTATCTATATTATAACATAAATATAGACAAATATTTTAAAAGAAAATCACTTTTATACCAAAAATGATAAGGGCAATTCCACCTAAGAAATTTGCATATTTACTTATAAAACTAATTTTTTTTATGTATCTGCAGAAGAAAAATGCAAGTGTACATAAAAATAATGTTATTAACCCAATCAATATAGAGTTTACTAATAGTATTATTATGCTACTCAACTTACAAAATGTAGTGAATCCAATAACAAGGGCATCTATACTTACTGATATTCCTAAGATAATGCATGTACTATCCTTAATAAGAAGATCACTTTCTTTTTCCTTTAATCCATCAATTATCATAACAATACCTACTACACTCATTACTATCCCTCCAGCAATACTTGGAATGCTAGTAATGTAAACATCAAATAGATGTCCTGCAATTCCACCTAAAAAAGTGAACAAAAATTGAAAAAATGCAAATGATACTATAAATTTTATCTTATTTCTTTTTTTTAATATTGGATTTAATCCAACTCCTAAAGATACTCCAAATGCATCCATTGCTAGTGCTATACCTATAATAAAAACATAATATATACTCATCTTTTACTCCTTTATTCATTACTCTTTATAAATAATACGTAATTTTGTAGCCATATTTTCTGCTTATTAATTAATATTAAATATGTCTTCTATTAATGACTATTTAACTGCACATTCTTTATAAAATTAATATTGGAATATAAAGTAACTTATTTGAATTATTATATTATTATGAGTATTTTTTATTATTAGCATCATTTAAAAGCTTTTCATTTTAATATATCATATTATTTTCTGTACTATACTATATTTATATTCATTTTTTGTCAAAAAGCCTTTATTTAATTACTATTTTGTTGTATATTAATAAACAGAGTATTATTTTTATTAAACAGTATACTATATTTATAATTATAGTGTATCAAATAAGGAGGACGTTTAATGTCAAATTGTATAATAGCCCAATCTGGAGGTCCAACTTCTGTAATTAATTCTAGCGTTGTAGGTCTTCTTCATGCAAATAAAGAACTTATGGCATTTGATAAAGTTTATGGAGGACTAAATGGAATCGAAGGTATATTAAATAAAAATATTATTGATCTTTCTTCAAAATCTGATGAAGAAATTAATACTTTTAGATTTACACCATCTTCTGGATTAGGTTCTTGTAGATATAAATTAAAGGATGCACATACATGTAAAGATGAATACAATAAATTAATGAGCATTCTTGAAGAATATGATATAAAAGCTTTCTTTTATGTTGGTGGAAATGACTCTATGGATACTACTGCAAAGCTTGCAAAATACGCAAAAGCTAATAATATAGATATTAAATTTATAGGTATACCAAAAACTATTGATAATGATTTAAAATATATTGATCATACACCTGGTTTTGGAAGTGCTGCTAAGTTTATAGGTACTACTGTCCTTGAAACATATCTTGATGCATCAGTATATATTAATAATGGAATTTTCATTTTAGAAACTATGGGAAGAGATACTGGATGGCTTGCAGCTTCAGCATGTACTGCAAAATTAAACAATAAACCAGTTGCTGATTTTATTTATCTTCCTGAAGTTGCATTTGATAAAGATAAATTTTTAAAAGATGTTAAAAAACGTTTTGAAGAGAATAATAAAGTATACATAATAGCTTCTGAAGGTTTAAGAGATAAAAATGGTAAGTTTGTTTCTGAATTCGAATGTATATCTCAAGATAATTTTGGCCATGCCCAACTTGGAGGAGTTTCTGGATATTTAAGAAACCTTATACTCGATGCTAACATAACAACAAGAGTTAAGGCACTAGAACTTGGAATTCTTCAAAGATGTGCAATGCACTGTGCTTCTGATACGGATTTAATTGAAGCTTATACTGTTGGCGAAATGGCACTTAGATATGCTTATGAAGGTGAAACTGGAAAAATGGTTACAATAAAAAGAGAATGTGATTCTCCTTACAAGGTATCATATTCTTTAGTTGATGCGGATCAAATCGCAAACAATGTAAGATACTTCCCTACTGAATGGATAAATGAAGATGGTAATTTTATTACAAATGAAGCCTTTTCATATTTTGAACCACTTATAAACGGAGTACCTGAATTAAGTTATGAAGGAAACCTTCCTAAATATAAAGTATTTAACTAATTTAAGATTGATGACTAAGCCAATATTATAAAACTAAAAGGGATGTATTAAACTTATACACCCCTTTTTACATTATTTTTTAATATTATTTTTGCATATACCTTCTATAACATTTAAAAATGTATCTACTTCATTAACTGAATTGTATATTGCAAAGCTTATTCTTATCATACCAAGCATTTTTTCATTTGGATTTTCTAAAAACAACTTAGCTTCTTCCTCAGTTACATTCATCAATCTTCTACAGTATGGATGAGCACAAAACCACCCATGTCTTACTGATATTCCATTCTTCTTTGCCAAAATTTCAGCAACATCACGATGATACATTTTATCTATATTAAAGGTGGCAATTCCTAATCTATCGCTAATATCTTCTACATCTCCATAATTAATTATTCCTGGAATGCTCTTAAGTCCACTTAAAATATGATCTAATAGAATTTTTTCATGTTCTTCTATATAATCATATCCTATTGTATTTATTAGACTTAATGAATTAATTAATGACATTACTCCAAAAAAATTAGGCGTTCCGGCTTCATCCTTATCAGGTGGCTTTAAATAAGTCACTTCTCTGTCTAAAACCAAATCCACAGTTCCGCCTCCAGCATAATCTGGATCTGCTTTTTCAAACTCTTCCTTAAGTCCGATTATTACACCAACGCCGAAAGGAGAATATATCTTATGAGATGAAAATACTAAAAAATCAATGTCTTCTGCTTCTGTTTCTCCACTTATTTCTACTTTTTTATGGGGTACTAGCTGAGCTGCATCTATTATTAATTTAGCACCATATTGGTGAACTATTTTAGCTATATAATGAATATCATTTACATAACCCGTTACATTTGAAGCCCCAGTAAGAGATACATATTTTACTTTTCCAAAATTATTTTTTAGTTTTTTTTCTAATTCATCAATTTTAAGACGACCATCTTCGTCAACTTCAATATAATCAACCTTTCCCCTGTTCCTCCAAGGTAAATCATTTGAGTGATGCTCCATTCTAGAAGATATTACTACCTCATCTTCATCTTCCTTTAAAAGAGTTTTTGATAATTTATTGATTCCTTCAGTTGTATTATTAACATATATTACAACATATTTGTCCTTATCTTTTACACTAAAGAAATCCATCAAAAACTCTTTTGACGCATGATATAAATCTGTAGTTATTTCTGCTTTCTGACCTGTTCCTCTTCCTATTGAAGCATAAGTATTGCCCAATCTATAAATACAGTCAATACTAGATTTAATAGGTGGAGTGGTAGCCGCATTATCAAAATTTATTCCATCTATGCAACGCCCTTCAGAATCACACACTTTTTCATCTAATCCAATGAACAAATCTCTGATGTTCTTTTTACTATTTATCCTCATAATGCATCTCCTCCAGTTATATAATATTCCATCATAAGATTTATTGTGCATGTACTATATATCTTCATAAATTCATATTAATAGAAGTAGCAGCAACTGTTTTTGTTGATATTTAATTTTAATATATAAGGAGGAAATTTAATGAAACCTGATGAAAAATATATGTCTGAAGCCAAGTTAAGAAACACAATCAAGTTTATACCACCATCTTTTAACAGAAGCCTATCTATGGATGATGATATTAATACTGATTATGATGAAGAAACTGAATCTTTAGACTTATATCCAGACGAAACAGATGAAGACCAATTATACTGTTACTATAACAGCTTAGGAGGATGTAATAATAATCAAAATAAAAAAGAAGATTTAAAAAGGAATCCAGAAACATTTGAAGTTTTACGAGGATTAGATCTTGATATTGATGAAGCTTCAGATTTAAATAGTAATTATAGCGAAAATGATGTTAACAAAATATATGCAGAAATTATTAATAAAAATCCAGGAATAAACCATTCATTTTCTCTATATGGTATGCCTTCTCCAATAATAAAGGTCGTTACAAAAAGACTCATAAAGCTTTCTTTACTATACAATAATAAAAAGTAGGTGATAATATGTTTTTATTCAGAGATTCACTCCCTAAAATAAAGGGATATGTTAGATTTATTCATAATGTTCCTGACGCACCTAATATCGATATATATTTTAATGATAAAATTATATTTACTGGTTTATCTTTTGGGAATGTAACACACTATATACCTGTACCACCAGAAACATATTCTGTTAAATTAGTCAAATCAGGAAGTCAGGATAAACCATATATAACTGAACCTCTTCAGGTTCTTCCAGACAGTATATCTACAATTAATATAACTTTTGAAGACAATAAAATAGCATTTTTCTCAGTGGATGATTCCCATACGATGTATAATCCGTTTTTATCTTATGTTAGATTTATTAATTTAGCTCCTACAGCACCGTTACTTTCTCTTAGACTTCCAGATGACAGAGTTTTATTTAATGAAACCTCATATCTTGAAACAAATAATTACTATCCAACATCACCTGGAGTCTATAACTTTATAGTATCTACTTCTGATGGTAATTTCAGCAAATATATAAGTGATATACATCTAACCCCTAATTTATATATAACAATATATATGATTGGATTATATGACAAAACACCACCTTTAGGATATATTCTTGTAAAAGATGGTCTTAAAACTCCAAGACATAAAAAGTAATTCTAACTTCTAGATATGTAAAGCTGATAATTAGTTTATTTACTAATTATCAGCTTTATAGTTCATATACTAAATATAAATTATGATTCTATCATTGCTCTTACTTTTTTAAATAAAATAGGCTTGATAGTGTTTATATCTGTAGGCTCTTTAAATATAATTGTCGTATAACATATACTTCCCACTAATTCTATTACCATAAATAAAGTTAACTCTGCTTCTTTTTTATCCATTCCTTCATTCATAAGATTATTTATGAAAACATCTAATACATGTTTTACTTCATCATACTCCTTTTGATCCATCATTGCTGTTCTATATAAACCCCATGATATATTTTTATTTATAAGTTTCAGAAGTGACTGATTGCTTTCAAAAAGTTTAATTATAAGATCTATGAATATCAATGTTCTTTCTTTAAAATCTATAATTCCAAGCTTATCTGTTTTTTCAAGGCAATCTTTTATAACCTCATTACTCTTTTTTAATATTATCTTATTTAAAATTTCATACTTATCTTTAAAATATAAATAGAAAGTCCCCTTTCCCACATTTGCCATTTTAACTATATCATCAATGGATGTTTTCTCTATTCCTCTACTAATAAAGAGTTTATACGCTGCTGAAAGTAATTCTCTTTCTTTTAATTCTTTTTTCATGGTAATATTCATTTTTTTATTTTCCAATACAAACACCTCCAATATTACCCACTATAAATTATATCCTCTTAAAATAATAAATTCAAAATTAACATGATATTTTATATATAATTTTAAATATTTCCTTTAAAAATGTAAACTACACTACATTACTTGTCATGTCTTATTAATATTCCTATAATAAAATGGTATAATTATTATAATTGGCACTTGGCAATTATAATTGTAATTTTCTATAGAATATATACTTTTCTACTATATATTCTTATTTATTTTGTTAATGTCAATTCTACTAAATCTAATTGTGATTTAAGCTTTATAAGCTAAAACTTTAAAGTTTAAAAATATTATGTAATATGTCTTATTAGTATTTACATATGCGATTATTATAGAATAAAAAACTGGAGGATAAAAAATGATTGTTCTAAGCTGTAAAGATATATGCAAAAGTTATGGTATAACTGAAGTATTAAAAAATATAACATTTTCCATCAATGAAGGTGATAAGGTTGGAATTATCGGCTCAAATGGTGAAGGAAAATCTACACTATTTAAGATTCTAACAAAAGAAATTTCCTATGATGATGGCGAAGTATTCATTGATAAGAATAAGACTATTGGATATCTATCTCAGCATTTATCACTTGATTCATGTAATAATATCTATGATGAAATGCTTCTTGTTTTTGATGATCTCCAAAGACTTGAAAAGAAGATCGCTGATTTAGAAGTAAAAATGAATGAACCTTATGATATTAACAATGCTGAATATCATGAGAAAATAATAAAAGATTACGGAACTGCTCAAGACCTTTATGAAAATCGTGGTGGTTTTACATATAAAGCTGAAATCTCACGTGTTATCAAAGGGCTAGGATTTACTGAAAGTGATTTTGATAAATCAATCTCTACATTAAGTGGTGGGCAAAAAACAAGAGTTGCACTTTGTAAACTACTCTTATTAAAACCTGATATACTTCTTCTTGACGAACCTACAAACCATCTTGATTTAGATGCAATTGAATGGCTTGAAGAATATTTAAAAGCTTATAAAGGAACTGTTATTGTAATTTCCCATGATAGATATTTTTTAGACTCTGTCACAACCTCTACATTTCAAGTTATAAATGGTCATGTTAACTGTTATAATGCTTCATACACAAATTCTATTGAACTTATGAAAAAAGATTATGAGGCAAAACTTAAGGCCTATAATCTTCAACAAGCAGAAATTAAAAGACAAGAAGCAATAATTGAAAAATTCAGATCCTTTAACCGTGAAAAAAGTATAAAAAGAGCTGAAAGCCGAGAAAAAGCTCTAGAAAAAATTGAGCGTTTAGATGCTCCTGATGTTGAAAAAAATGCATCAAAAATAAAGTTTGAGGCATCTGTAAAAAGTGGCTATGATGTTCTTCATGTTGAAAAATTAAGTAAAAGTTATGGTGAAAAGAAATTATTCTCTAATCTTTCTTTTGATTTAAAAAGAAGTGAAAAAATAGCTCTAATAGGTGAAAACGGACGAGGTAAAACAACTTTATTCAAAATAATTATGGATAAAATAAAGCCTGACTCTGGATCAAAGGTTCTTGGTGCAAATGTTAATGTAGGATATTATGATCAAGAACAGTCAAATCTTAACCTGGATAAAACAATATTAGATGAAGTTTGGGATGACTTCCCTGAAATGACTACAACAGAACTTAGAACAGCTCTTGGTTGCTTTTTATTCAGAAATGACGAAGTATTTAAAGAAATTAATAAACTAAGTGGTGGAGAAAGATGTAGAGTAAATCTTTTAAAATTGATGCTTTCAAAGTCAAATCTTCTTTTACTTGATGAACCTACAAACCATCTTGATATTCCTTCAAGAGAAGCTTTAGAAGATGCTATTTTAAGCTATGATGGAACTCTTATTGTAATTTCTCATGATAGATACTTTTTAAATAAAGTTATAAATAGAATATTGGAACTTCAAGAAGATGGGGCACACGAATATCTTGGTAACTATAACTATTATGTAGAAAAAAAGAAAAATCCACTAAGATTTGAAACATATGAGGGAACAGCAAACGGAAAAACAAAAACTGCTATTAAAGATGAAAAGAAGAAGAAAAAAGCCTTAGAAAAAGAAGCTAAAGCTAAATTGAGTGAAATAAAAAAACTTGAAGATGAAATAAGCAAAAAAGAAGAAATCCTTGTTTCTCTTCAAGAAGATTTATGCAAAGAAGAAATTTATTCAAATCCTGCTGAAAGTGAACGTGTAAATAAGGAAATTAAAATTGTTCAAGACTTAATCTCAGAAATGTATGAAAAATGGGAAGAACTTTCTATGGAAGAATAGTTTCTGTTAAAAAATTACAATTAAAAGTTGATAGTTTGGATTAATTCACTCCTAACTATCAACTTTTTTATCCACAGTTTTTCTTAATTCAATATGTATTTTTATTATTTCTGTGGATAAATATGTTATTTAGTTCCAGAAGACCCAAACCCATTAGCTTTTCTTTCTGAGTCAGTTAACTCTTCTGCTTCCACAATATTAACCCTATAAACAGGTTTTACAATCATTTGAGCTATTTTCATACCTTCTTCAACAACAAAAGTTTCTTGTCCATGATTTATAAGTATAACTCCAATTTCACCTCTATATCCTTCATCAATAGTTCCAGGACTATTCAATGTAGTTATTCCATTTTTTAATGCTAATCCACTTCTAGGTCTTATTTGAGCTTCTGTATTTTTAGGAAGTTCTATTTGTATTCCTGTGTGAACAAGACCTCTTTCACCTGGATTTAACACTAATTTTTCAACTGCATATAAATCAAGACCAGCATCTCCTTCATGAGCGTAATTAGGAATTACTGCCTTTTCATTTATCTTTTTTATCTTTAATGTATATTCCATCTTTTTTCTCCTCTACTTTATGATTTATTATATAATATTTTATTTCATTAATAGATATATGTTGTACTCTAAACTTTACAATTATAATCTAGAAATCATATAGTTCTTTCAACATTGCTTTGCAATTACAACATATAGATTATAACTTAATACAGCATAAAAAATCTACATTAAATATATTAAAATATCTAATGTAGATTTTATAAGCTAATTATGTTTACTTGTACTTTTATGTTTTTTTAGCTTATTCACTATTAATATTTTTTCTTTCTTGTTATTACAATCAATTGTTATTTCATTCCAGTTAATATACTTTGGTTTCTCAAAAAATTCTTTATTAATAAGTTCTATTATTCTATATGAACCTTCTTCAATATTTGAGAACACAACTTCCCCATCATCATCAGTAACTTTTGATTCAATTAGAATTGGTGATAAGCCATTTATTTTATATAAATTGATTTTTACACCTTTTAAAACTTCCTGTTTACCACAATCAATTATTGACTTTACCACTATTCTTCCATTATTAAAAGTCTCTTTTTTCTCTTCATGCTTTATTTCCTTCTCTTTTGGTTCAATATTGCAGCATTCACATTTATCTTCTTCATGACATACTTGATCATCTAAAATTTCAAACACATAGCTATCATTGCCACATTCATAATATTTTATTTTATTATCTCCTGCTGATAAATTAACTCTTAAATCACCTTTTTTACTTTTATCTACAGTGTATTTATCTCCACTCATAAAAGCATCCTTTCTAATTTGTATCTCTATATATACTATGGCTTCAAATACTTTTATGTGATTGTGATTTCTTAAAATGATATTCTTTACTTTGATTTAATTTATTCAAATATTGGAATTCCCATATCTGCAAAAAAATTAAGTTTATTTAAATCAATTACAGTAAATTCCTTTTTATTTACAGAAACAGAAAGATATATTAGCGCAATAACTTCTTCATTACAAACTACTGGAACTATACAAACTGACTTCCAATCCGGTATGCCGTATTTATCTTGCTTTCCTATATTATCCCAATCAACTTTGTACATTCCCTTTTTATTTTCAATAGTTTGATATACAAGTTTGAAATTAAACTTTTCACTTACATTCCAACCATCTTTTAACCTATCTTTACTCATTATATTAATTATAGTATTATTATCAATAATAAATAATGTTACACTATCGCATTCTATTATCTGCATAATTTTCAGTACAAATTCATACATTTTATTTTCTTTGCTATTTTTACTTTTAACAATGACAGCAACATCCTTTATTATAGAAATGAAATTATAATCCTTTGCTGAATTACCACTTAATATTCCTGAAAGCTCATTATTGGTGTTGGTATTTTTACTTATAATTTTTTCTCCATCCCAAAGAACATATCGATTTTTCCCTTCATGCTTAGCCATATATAATGCTTGATCTGCACGATTTACAATTTCTTCACTATTTATTCTTTCATGGCCACTCATTGCAATTCCTATACTTATTGTAACCTTTCTCTTATCTCCTAAAATACGAGCATCTTCCACGTTATTTCTTATTTTTTCAGCCATATTAATGGCTTTTAACTTATCAACACTTGGAAGAAGAACTACAAATTCCTCTCCTCCATATCTTCCTATAATATCACTTCTACCTATACTCCTTTTAACTTCTTTTGTTAGCTTAATTAAAACCTCATCACCAACTTGATGACCATATTTATCGTTAACTCCTTTAAAATCATCAATATCAAACATTATTACTGCAAATTCACTATTATTGAAGCTTGATTTTTCTAGTAAATATACCAGTGATTCTTCAAAATATTTTCTATTATATACAGAAGTGAGTTTATCTAAAGTAGAACTTATTGTTAATTTATATTTTTCAAGTAAAAATGTTAAAAAAGGCTTAAACTTTTCAATTTTCTTTTTTGATTCTGAATTTATATAATTTACTGCATTAGTAGCAATTAATATAAGCTGTCCATTTACACTGCTCTCACTATTTATACTTTTATCCTTATTTCTTAATTTCATATATATACACGATTTTATCCCATGTTTAAGTACTTCATCATTAAGATGATCAAGTCTATTATGATTGTTGCTTACTACAATTACATCCTCTTCTGATTCTAGCTTCAAAGAAAAATACCTATCAGTCTCTTTCTTGTCACTGAGTCTATATGTGCATATTATATTATTTTCTCCGTTACTATTTTCAATAACAAGTATTGCTTTATCTGCCAACGTAATTCTAGCCATATGTTTCATTACATTTTCCATATTTTCAAGTATATCGCTTGTAAATGAATTAAATAAATCATATGAACTACTAAAGTCATTATAGTAACATTTTTCATAAGTTTTCTGCATCAACTTATACATATTTCTATCACTTAATGTGTTCTTAATACTTATTTCATCAATTATTAAATTTAATTCTTCAATATAATTTATTTTTTCAATATTTGAATACACTATCTTATAATTCATCTTTTCTCTTAAACAAAATATAAGTTTTTTTCTTACATCTAAAAATCTACTATTATTTGCATATATTATCTTATCTTCTTCATTTAATATATTTATTATATCTATGTGAAGCCCTATAGATTCATAATAATTATTTAATGCGAAAACATTGCAACTTAATTCTTCATATTTTTCTGCAATTACTCCATATAAATCTGCACAAATTCTTTTGTCATTAATAACTGTACATAATCTTAATGCTTTATTTATTAAAAAATTATATGAGTTCCTATTTTTAAACTTAAATTCAAGATAAACATATATCCCCTCTGTATTATAATCTTTAGGATATTCATTCATCTCATAAAAAAACTCTTTTGCCGTTTCATAGTATCCTAAATCTAAGATAGTTTTTATTGATGAAACTCTAATTTTCAATTTCCTATTATTATTATTCAAACCATTAATTTTTTCTAATAATTCTTTATAAGTTTTTCTTATTTCACCGTCATTATTGCATATATATAGCTTTAACATATAATACACACATCTAGTAATTTTATTAAAGTTAAATTCTTCATTTAAATATTCATAAGCTTTTATATTATTATGTATAAACATATTATAGAATGTATTTGTACTATTTATACTAATAATATCCTCCTCTAAAAGTGGTACTACTTTTTGCATCTGCTTTACTAATGAATAATATTTAACTGCTAACTTAAGCTTTCCAATATTTAAATAAACAATGCATAAATTAGTACATATATTAAGCGAATAAAAATCTATTCCTTCTTCTCTTTCTATAGCTAATGCTTTTAATAAACATTCTTCTGCTTCTTGATATTTATCTTGGCTAATATAAAATTTAGATATATATATTAATGTCAATATTGTTCTCTTATATAATTTTAATTTATTACTCAATCTCTCTATATCATGATATTCTTCAAGTATAGATTTGTATGGCTTTCCTTCTTCTGAATCGATATATGTGCTCATAATTCTGCTTATTATAATTCCATTATTATTTTTATTTTTCGCGAATACTTCCAGTGCCTTTAAAAACAGTTCCTTTGCTTCATTATACATTGAATATTTAATATATATAGTCGCAAGGGTTACCATACTCCAAGCATATATATCCCCATTTATCTCATTATTTTTACATATATTAAGTGCTTTCTTAGCTGACTCTATCGCCATTTTATAATTAAATTGTGCTCTGTATTTTAATGATAAAGCATAATTATAATATGCTTCTTCTTTAGGTGAATTTATATTGTCTAAACTAATTCTTATATCAATTAAAGTTTTTTCAATATCTGAGTTTATATTTATAGATGAATTAATCTGTATTATTACCATTTCAAGCATTACATAAGATTTTATATTAATATTCTTTTCTTCAATTGCAATTTTTTTTGCTTTTTCATAATATTCAAAGCTTTTCTTATGATTTGAAAGTTTTTCATGAATTTTAGCAATTCTTATTGCTGCTTCAATACGATCACTCTTTGAATATTTTAAAACTTTTTTATAATATGATAATGCTTTTTCATAATTTGCACATGATTTAAGTTTTTCTGCATACTTCAAAGCATATATGCATAATGTTTCAAAATCAAAACATTCTTCAAGATGAAACAAAAATTCCTCCATATAATAATCTGTTGAATGTAAGGTCTCTTTTAACAGATTTGCAGCATCTTTATGCATACATCTTTTCTTTTCCTTATCTAATTTTAAATACAATATATTTCTTAAAAGATTGTTTGAAAAACCAACAAGTAATCCTTGATCACTTATTTTATCTATGAAATATCCCTTATTTTTCAATGTATTATAAATTCTTATTTGCTTTATATTATTTATTATTTTAAAAATTATTTTTTCTGATAATGGTGTTTCATATATTGATAATAGTTTTAATATCCCTATTTCATGTTCATTCAATGAAGAGAGACTTGTCTCAAGTTTTTTTTCAAGTGTTTTGGGAATTAAAATTTCTCGAATATTTACATGTGTTCTCCATTTTGAACTTTCTTCATCAAAATACAAAATATCATTACTATATAATTCTTCTATTACTTCACGTATATACTGTGGATTTCCTAATGTCTCTGAATATATTTTATTTGAAAGTTTTCCTAAAGATTTATTAGTATTTAAAATATTCTTTATCATTTTTGTAGTATCATATTGATTGAAAAAATTTATTTTATACTCTTCATATTGTTCAACCATTTTTAATTCATTAAGGTATTCTAAAAATTCATCATCACAACTATTTTCATTTAAAGAAAATACTATCATAATATTTTCTAGACTATTTCCCATAAATGATAAATATCTCACCAATTCTTTTAAGCCTTTATTCTTTTTATCTAAATCATCTATTAATAATACAAGTGGATTTGAATTAGTATATTCTCTTATAAACTTTCCTACTCTATTTATAAGTTGAAACTGCTGGTTATTATCATAATTTAAAACGTTATCATAGTCACCCTCTAAGCATGTTGAAATAAATTTCTTTATGTAAATATCATATTTATCATAAAGAGCTCTATCACATTTATTCTTTATATACCCTAATATATTTTTATATGTCTCATTCTTTGACTTACTTATAAAATTATCAATATAAGTTATATTTTTAAAATACTTATTTTCAAGGATATATTTTATTTCATTCAGTAATCTTGTTTTTCCACTACCAGTATCACCATTAAATCCTATAACTTTATATTTGATTTTACTTTCAAGTATGTTTTTATAATTCTTTTCTATAATTTTTATTTCTTCTTCTCTTCCAATTATATCTATATTATCTTCTATTATATTTAAAGTATTTTTTAAAAAATAATCATACTTTTTGCCTAAGGCGTTATTAACACATTTTATAAAATAATTCAAATTATATGATTTATTTATTGTATGAACTTGATTAAACCTTTTTTTTATATCACTTAGTTCTTTCAATTCTCCATATAGTTCTTCATCCGTAAACATTTTATCTAAAAACTGTATTATTTCACTAATATTATCTTTTAATATTGTTGATTCATCTACATTTTCAATATTATAAGGGTAAGGCTTTTCATTTCTTGAAACATTAATAAGACTAACCTTGCTTATTTCATTTTGCAAAATATTATCAATTTTTAAATGTACATTTTTTGTTTTGTCATAAAATAAAACTATATCTTTCCATGTTATATCCTTAAATATATACCCTTTAATGTTTAAAGTATTAATTACTGCACATAACTCCATAAATATATCAATCTTTTCTTTTGTTGTGCACACTCCAATGTATTCCTGTACACTAACTGGTACATCAATGTATTCCATAAGATATCCATACTGATATTTATCAAGCTTTATTCCATCTATGTTATAAATAATCTGAAATTCTAATAAATTAATTACATTTGAGCAGTTAAGATTTTTTATGGTTTTGAATTTGTTCAATAAATATTCTTGAGTTTTTTCATATGTAAAATCATTTTTTAATATGATTAATATAAATCTATCATAACTTTCACAATCTCTAACAGTGTATTTGCAATAATTTTCTTCATTACTTATTTCTTCATCAATTAGGTACCTATTATTAACAGTTCTCATACCACTCATCTCTTTTCTCCGAAGTCATTTATTGTAAACATTATAGTTAAATTATACCATATACTCATCTTTTTCAATAGTAGAATCTAACTCTAATTAATTGAATAATTCTAACAAATATTAGCATATGTTTGTAATTTTAAAAAAGAAAAAAAATAAAATCAGTATTTTATACTGATTTTATTTTCTATATTATTTATTTCTTTTAACACCATTAAGAATCAAGTTTAGCATAACACCAACAACAGCTGCAAAACTTAGTCCTGACATTGAAATTGTGTCTGTAATTTTTATTCCAATAAGTATTCCATATCTATCTTCTATAAGCTTCCCTACAAACCCTATAATTAATATAGATAACATTACAATCATGTTTTTCCAATTCATCTTTACTTTTTCAATCCTTATAGTTTTTACTCCAACAAGAGCTATCATTGAAAATAACATTAAACTTATTCCCCCCATTACTGATGATGGAATAGTTCTTATTGTCATACCAAATTTAGAAATAAAACTTAGTATTATTGCAAAAACTGCTGCTAATCTTAAAAGAGAAGGATCATAATTTTTAGTTATTGCTAATACACCTGTATTTTCACCATAAGTTGTATTTGCAGGTCCTCCAAGCAATGATGCACTTATAGTTGCAAGACCATCACCTAATAATGTTCTATTCAATCCTGGATCCTTTATAAAATCCTGACCAACAACCTGTCCGTTTGTTGTTATATCACCTATATGTTCCATAAATGTTGCAAGTACAACTGGTGCTATCATCATTATGGCACCTATATCAAACTTAGGAAGAGTAAAGTTTGGTACTGCCATTAGTTGAGCACTTGCTATTGCTCCTGTATCAACTAATCCTGAAAATAATGATATTGTATATCCAACTGCAACACCACAAAGTATTGCTATCTGTGAAAAAAATCCTCTACCAAAATATTTTATGGCTAATGTTGTTCCAAGTGTTATTGCTGCAATTATAATATTCGTTTTCGCCATGTTAAATGCTGTTGGAATTAAATTTAATCCAATTACCATTATCATTGGCCCTACCACATGTGCTGGTAAAACTGCTTTTAATTTATCAGTTCCAATTTTTTTAATTAAAAATGACATTATTACATATATGAGACCTGCAACAAATATTCCGCCTTGAGCATATGTTAAATCTCCGTAGGTTTCTCCTACTGCTATAATAACTGGGATAAATGCAAATGATGATCCTAAGAATACTGGAACCTTTCTATTTGTACATAAGTGAAATATAAGTGTTCCAAGTCCAGCACAAAATAGTGCTACTGAAATATCAAGTCCTGTTAATATTGGCACTAACACTGTTGATCCAAACATTGCAATAAGATGTTGGAGAGCCATAATAATTCTCATACCTGTTTTCCTTACTGTTGACTCTTTAATACCTTCAGATGTGATTCCTGTTAATTCTGACATACAATACCTCCTCAAATTTAAAAGAAGAACGTTATATTCTCCCTTTTTAGCCTCTCTGGACTAGAATTAAAATATGTCTTTTAGAAAATATTTTAATATTTATTTATAAATCTAAAATTTAATATAAATTTCTTTCAAATTATATCACCATATAAACTATAGTTCAACATAAATAAACAAATTTTTTCATATCATCTATAAACCTAAGATATTTTAAAATAAAATTTAAATATTTGTACATACTATGTGTATATAAAATTTTTTATGAAGGTGATTACATGTATTTAAAAAAATTAAAAAAACTAACGCTTTTTTCTTTAATAATCACAATGTTTTTTTCAATTCCTATATACAATACATATGCTGATGAAAAAAATAATGTTGAAAGTAATTCTAAAGTTGTATATCTTACGTTTGATGATGGTCCTGCTGGAAAGGTAACAAATGATGTTTTAGACATATTAAAAAACAACTCAGTTCATGCAACATTCTTTCTAATTGGATGTCAAATTAAAGATCAGGAAGATCTGGTTAAAAGAATTTATGATGAGGGCAATTCTATAGGACTTCACAGTATGACACATAAAAAGAATTCTCTATATTGTTCAAACGAACAATTTCTAAAAGAAATGATAAGTACTCAGGAACTTATAAGTACAGTGGTTCCTATAAAACCAACTATATTGCGCTTTCCTTTTGGATGCAATAACAACACATACAAAATTTCCAAGTCCATGGTTGATTTACTTCATGATAACAACTTAAAAATTTATGATTGGAATACTGATAGTGGTGATGGCGCTAATCCAAACTCTGCACCTTCAACAATATTAAAAAATGCAAAGAGCACTAAAGATAGAGTTATTCTTTTAATGCATTGCTCTTACTTAAGTAAAAATACTGTTAAGGCACTTCCAAGTATTATCCAATACTATAAAGACAATGGATATGAATTTAAAACAATAGATGAAAATACACCTGAAGAATTTCATTTTATGAAAAAATAGAACTATTTTTTCATAAAACTAAAAACCAGGTTTAAAGTAAAATAAATCTTACTTTAAACCTGGTTTTTCATTTATCTATTTACTAATAAAGTAAGCACCAGTAGCCACTGCTGTTCTTTCAACTATCTTAAATAATCCGAAACCTAAAATTGTATTTATTACTGCTGCTGTAAGTACTACGCTTACAAATAATTGAATGAATGCACTTACTTCTATTCCACCGATTATAATTGCTACTGAAATAAATAAAGTTCCACTTATTGTTGTCCCAATTGGTAAAATAAACATCATCAATTTGTTAGCATCAAGCTTGTTTCTCAACATAGATACAATAGCAAACATTATATTAGTAGTTATAAATTTATCAACAATGTTTGGAATTTGGCCCATTGGCATCTTTGTTGTCATTGCTGCAAATACTCCTACAGCTATTCCACAAATAAGACTAGTTTTATAATCTTTATTATATAAAATTATTATAAACAGCATAGCCAGTGATAAATCTGGTTGCATGCTTATTCCAAAAAGCGGTATTGCCGGTGTTATTTGATGTAAAATTGCTCCTATTGCTATTAATATTGCATTTGTTGTCATTCTTTTTGTATTTAACCCTGTATTCATAATAAAAATCCCCTCTTCTATCAAATTAATTTATTACTATCATTTTTTATTGCTATCTCTTTTATTTCTTTCTTTCATAACATAAATATCAACCCCCACTGATTTTTTATCAGTTAGCAGTTTGAGTCAGTAGTAATTTAAACTTTAATTTCTAGAAGATTTGTACGGAATTTTATAACAAAAAAAACGTCCTATTTATAATAAATAGGACGGATTATATCCGCGTTGCCACCTAAATTGTATCTTCTTTAACAAAAATACCACTCAACTTCAAGTACTAACATACTCTATTCGCTATAACGTGCGACACACGGCGCAACTACTCTCCAAATTTAAATAGATTTCATCTTGCTTCTCAGAGGCCCATTCACCATTAGCTACTGTGCTGAAATCTCACCATCTCCAGCTCTCTTTGACATTGCATCCTGACTACTCTTCCTCTTCCTGGAATTTAATTCATACTCTTATATTATTCTATAAAAAATATTTTGTCAATAGTTTTATAATTTTTTTCCAATTATATTTATAATGTCATCAAAGCATTTTGGGTTACTAAAATAATAGCCCTGAACAAAATCACAAGATATTGCTTTTAAATACTCAGCTTGCTCTTCTTCTTCAACGCCTTCAGCTACAACTTCTATACCTAATTGATGTGATAATCTCACAATATTTTCTACCATACACTTTTCCTTTGGATTTAAACATAAATCTATAATAAAGCTTCTATCAATTTTCAACACATCAATTGGTAATTTAGTTAAATAACTTAATGAAGAATAGCCTGTCCCAAAATCATCTAATGCTATAGTTATTCCCATTTTTTTAATTTCTTCTAAAACTTTTAGATTGCTTTCAAAAGATTTCATAAACATACTTTCAGTTATTTCAACTTCCAAATGCCTTGTAGATATATGATACTTTTTAATTAATCTCTTAAGATCACTAACAACAATTTCTTCTTGAAATTGAACTTCTGATAAATTTACTGCAATTTTAAAATTTGAGTAACCATTAGATGATAAATATCTAATTTTTTTACAAACTTCTTCAAGAACAAAAGTCCCTATTGGAACAATCATCTTTGATTCTTCTGCAAGTGGAATAAATTTAACAGGGCTTACTTCTCCAAACTTTTCGTTATTCCACCGTGCAAGTGCTTCGAATCCACATACTGTATAATCTTCCAAAAGTACCTTTGGCTGAAACATAACGTAAATTTCATTTTTCTCCAATGATGTTCTAAGCTCTTTTTGAAGGGTATATTCTTTAATGACTTTCTTACCCATTTCATCACTAAAAAATTTAAATTTATTTTTCCCATTCATCTTAGCTTCATACATAGCTATATCAGCATTTTTGAGCAGAAAATCGTACTGAATTCCATTTTTAGGTACCAAGGCTATCCCCATACTTATAGTTAAATATATATCTTCATGTGCTTTCTTAAATATATCAAATACTTTTTCAACAGTTGTTATTATTCCATCTTCATAATCAATATTATTTAAATATAATATGAATGTATCTCCACTATATCTACACATTAATATATCATCATCTAAAACACTTCTTATCTCACCACTTAAGCACTTAAGCATAACATCCCCAAATTCATGCCCAAAGGAGTCGTTTACATGTTTAAAATTATCTATATCAAATAATATTAATGCAGCTTTTGTTTCGTTAATTATAGAGTTTTTAATATTATTTTTTACAACTTTTTTAAATTCATCGACGCTTGGTAATAACGTAATTCTGTCATATTCTATAAAAACTGTTTCTTCTCGGTTATGATACTTATCAAGCTCGCCAATTTCCCCCTTAACCATATTCAACAATCCTCTATCACTTATTTGTTATTTACTCTTCTTATTGTCATTTGCAAGTGATGCAATTAATGCTGCAGTTGCAACCAAAACAGTAATAATCTTTCCGCTCTTTTTTAATTTCATGTTTATGTTCCTCCTAATAAAATTCAAATAAATTTTATCTAAACTGATTTATATCTTTATTATATTCATATCCAACATCATGTAGTTTATTTGTCAATAATTTTTCATCTAAATTTAAATCACAGCATAATAAATTTAACGTACTGTATTCATCTCTTAACTTAGTATTTATAAAACTAAGTAAGATAATTGAATCCATTTTTATCATATCTTCATTTGTCATAAGTTTTCTCCTTGAAATGTAAACATAAGGTACTTAATCTAGTATATAATAATTCATAACCAAATTTAAGCACCTCTGTTATTAATATACTGACTATTTTGATTTTTCTTTAATATTAATATAACATATATTTACAGATTAATAAACACTAATTAAAGCATTATCAAAAAATTAACAAGTCAATCCGTATACCTAGCCTATTCCTCATCATATACATCAAGAAATGAATATTTTTCATCGCCCTTCTGCCAACCTAATATTCCATCCATGCTTACATTCTCGGCAGCCTTAAATATTGATTTTTCTACACCATCAAAGTTTTCTTTTAATTGTTTTATGAGATCCTTTATTTCATACCTCTTGTTCCCTATCTTTTCAGCTGCAACCATACATGCACAGTTTAAAGGCCATATTCCTGCATTATTTATAAATTTCTTTATGTAATCTTCTTCAATGTAATACATAGGTCTTATAAGTTCAAGATTTGCAAAATTCTTTGCTTTTAACTTAGGCATCATTGTTTTAAAATTTCCTGCATAAAGAATATTTAACATAGTAGTTTCTATAACATCATTATAATGATGTCCTAATGCAAGCTTATTACATCCAAATTCTTGAGCCTTAGCATATAATGAGCCTCTCCTCATTCTTGCACATAAATAACAAGGATAATCTTTAGCCATCCTATCAACTACTTCAAAGATTCCTGAATCATATATATGTATAGGAATATCCAAATGTTCACAATTTTCAATTAATAATTTCTTTATTTCAGGATGGTATCCTGGGTCCATGGCAAGAAATACTAAATCAAACTTTACCTGACCATGTCTTTGTAATTCTTGAAGAAGCTTAGCCATAAGCATACTATCTTTTCCTCCAGATATGCCTACTGCTATTTTATCTCCTTCTTCTATAAGATTATATTCCTTAACAGCCTTTACGAATTTTGACCAAATGTGTTTTCTATATGTTTTTACAATGCTTCTTTCTATATCCTTTAAAGGTTTCTTCTCACCCTCTGGAATAATTCTTGGACATCCTTTTCCTGCAATTGTACTCATTATTCTTCACCTCATTATCTTACTGAAATATTATACACTACTATTAATTGTAATACATATTTCCTTAAAAGTTTATAATGAAGTAATAACATTTACAAGTATTTTTAAAATTCTTTCTTTAATATACATAAAAATATCCTTATATAAATATTATCATTTTCTTATTTTTCTATAAATATGTATTATAGCTGCTATTATTTTTATAATTCTGTTTTATAATAATAATAATGGAATTATAAAATCCTGACTATTATAAACTGGATGGTGATTATTAATGAATGAAAAGAAAAAACTTTATAAGGATGTTTCAAGAAAAAAAGTCTGTGGCGTTCTTGCAGGTTTTTCTGATTATATTAATGGTGATACTACTTTAATCCGAGTGTTATTCATACTTATATCTATCGAATTTTTTCCTGCAGCAATTTTAGCATACTTTATTTGTGCTCTAATAATGCCTGATAAAAAAGAAATTTTTAATGATATCAATTGAGATTTATAATGAATGTGATAAAATGTTACTTGCAAATATTTTTAATTCTCTAATTTAACTATAGAATAAAAATGGAGGTAACTTTAAGTGGAAAATAAACTTAAGAATAGAAGATTATCTATCAGACAAATGACAATGATTGGAATGCTTTCTGCTATTTCTATTTTTTTAGGAATAACAGGTTTAGGATTTATACCACTTCCTACAATGAGAGCAACCATAATGCATGTACCAGTAATAATAGGTGCTATTATCGAAGGACCAGTTGTAGGTGCCTTAGTAGGTTTAGTATTCGGACTATTTTCAATGTATCAAAATTTTACTGCACCTGGTCCTACTTCATTTATCTTTTGGAATCCTATAATAGCTATAATTCCAAGAGTACTCGTAGGTATAGTTGCATATTATGTGTATCGTGCTTTGTACAGTAAGATAAAAAAGGAAAGCATAAGTATTGCTATTGCTTCACTTCTGGCTTCATTTACAAATACAGCTGGTGTACTTAGCCTTGCTTATTTATTTTATCTTGAAAAATACTCAGCTGCATTAGGAATTAATCCTGATACTGCTGCTGTTGCTATTGCTGGAATAGGAATCACAAATGGAATACCAGAAGCTATTGTAAGCTCTGTTATATGTGTTCCAGTTATTATAGCTATATCTAAAATAAAAAAATCAAGAAATTAAAAATTTAGAAATATGATAGAAAATAACAAGTGCAAATATACACACAAATTGACTTGTTATTTTTTTATGATTTTTTAAACAAAGCATTAAGTAATGTAATTTATTTATGCCATCTTATTGCTTGTTTTTTTATTTATTCCTCTCAATTCATATTTTTTACATTTGTATATATTTATTACTTTTATTCCTCTAATTACATAGGTTATATTTTTTTAAAATACACACAATAATACTGCAAAGCAAAGAAGATTTGCTTAGCAAATAATCCTACATTCAAAGGAGGAATATATTATGTCAAAGAGTTCAGCATTAGTACCAGAAGCTAAACAAGGGTTATCAAAATTTAAAACTGAAGTAGCTAGTGAAATGGGTGTTCCATTTACAGAGTACAACGGTAATTTATCTTCAAAGCAATGCGGTAGCGTTGGTGGAGAAATGGTTAAGAGAATGGTACAACAATACGAATCTGGCATAAAATAAAAATCCGTAGTAATGTACCAAACGAAAAAGAGTTATTCCTTGTGAATAACTCTTTTTTATTTAATTATCATTTGTTTTATTATCTATCTTAATCATTCTATATCCAATACCTACATGTGTCTGAATATATTTGGGTCTAGAAGGTGTCTCTTCTATTTTTTTCCTAAGAGTTGCCATAAATACTCTTAAAGATGGAGTATCATTTGGAAGGACATTTCCCCAAATTTCTTTTAAAATAAAATTATGTGTAAGTACTTTCCCAAGGTTTTTTGCTAAAAGACAAATTAATTTATATTCTATAGGTGTTAAATGAATCTCTTTTTCACCAATAAACACACCTCTAGATATATAATCAATTTTTAAATCTCCATTTAAAAATGTACTTCCATTGCTATCTTTTATTTCATTATTATAATTTACTCTCCTTAGAGCAACTCTTAATCTAGCTAATAATTCATCAACACTAAAGGGCTTGGTCAAATAATCATCAGCACCATTATCAAGAGCTTCAATTTTATCGCTATCATCGCTTCTAGCACTTACAACTATTATAGGTACATTAGACCATGTTCTTATTTTACTTATTATTTCAACTCCATCAATATCAGGAAGTCCTAAATCTAGTATTATTACATCTGGCTTATATGATACTGCTTCTAATATTGCCTTTGCTCCATCTTCTGCAATATGAAATTTATAATCTTTAGTTTCTAGTGTTGTGGTTATAAGATTTCTTATAGCTTTATCATCTTCAACCACAAGTATCTGAGCTTTATTCATTGATTTTAACCTCCTCAATATGTAATGTAAATCCAAATATTGCGCCATTAGGCTTATTGTCTCTTACATATATACATCCTTCATGTGCATCTATAATAGATTTACATAACGCTAATCCAAGACCAAGCCCTCTTCTTCCATCTCCAAACTTATTGTTATCTGTAAAGAACATATCAAATAGTTTCTCTTTACTTTCTTCATTGATTCCTTTTCCATTGTCACTTATTTCGATAACCGCCATATTATTTTTTCTCTTAGATGTTATTGTAATTATAGAATCTTTCGGTGTATATTTTATAGCATTGTTAATTATATTTATTATAACTTGTATAATTAGACCAGAATCCATTTTTGCCATTAGAAGATCATCTTCAATAACTGTATTTATTTTATGTTCTGAAACCTTTCTATTTATATGACATATGGCTTCTTCAATAACTTCCTCTACTAATTCTGGTTCTGTATTTATCTTCATTGTCCCATTTTCTATCCTCGTAATTGAAAGCAGATTTTCAACTAAATTTATTAACCACATTGAATCATCATATATATCCAAGTAAAGTGATTTCTTTTTTTCTTCACTTAAAATTTCTGAATTGTTTATCAAAATACCTGCATTTCCAGATATACTTGTTAAAGGTGTTCTCAAATCATGTGATATTGATCTTAATAAATTTGATCTCAACTTTTCCTGTTCTGCTTTTATATATATTTTGTTTTTGCTTTGATTTATTTCTTCCTTTTCCAAAGCTAATGCACTTTCTCCTAGAACTGCAATTAATAAATTTTTTTCAAATGCTTCTAAAAATTCATCTTTCTCTAGAGGTATTCCTATTACTCCAAATGCCTTTTCATGATTTCTTATTGATAAATAAAGACATTTTGCTCCTGGAAGAGTATTAGTTGTAGCTCCTGCATGTTTTTTATTTTTTAATGTCCACTGTGCTACTGCCTTTTCTTCTTCAGATATATATTCTAAAACATCCTTATCATTTTCATGCTTAAATACTAATGGCTCTGCAAGAACTCCCTTCTCCGACTTATAAAGTATTATTGTCTTATCTAATAATTTTTTTGTCTGATATGCGGTTTTATTAAATATATCTTCTTTACTTTTTGCTATTTGCAGTTTCTGACTGGTTTCTAACAATACTTCTGTTCTATATGCTTTCCTTGTTGACTGCTGAGCTTCAAGCTTTACTTTTGTAGCTAACTTACTCGTAACTATAGATGATATAAACATAACTGCAAAAGTTACAGGATAGCTTTTATCATATGCTTGGAATGTAAATCTAGGATTAGTAAATAAAAAATTAAATGTTAATACTGCTAATATAGACATTAAAATCCCACATCTCTTACCACTTGTGGTTATTGATGTAAGTAATACACCAAATATATATATTGTTATAATATTAGCTTCACTATATCCAAATTCAAAAAATATAAGTGCTAAGATTGTACTTAAAAATAAAATTCCAAATGTTTTTGCTATATCCACCATGTTAAATTTATAAAGATTAGCCTTTAATTTTATTTTAGTCTGTTTCTGTTTTGAGTTATCTGGAATAATATATATATCTATATTAGGAGCAATTTCTGTAAGTTTATCTACTAAAGTTTTTTTCGTTTTAAATAAACCTTTCTTAGTAGTAGAACGTCCCAATACAATTTTAGATACTCCACTTAATTTAGCATATTCTGAAATCTGCCATGCAATATCATCGCCATATACAGTTGCAATTCTTGCTCCAAGTTGTTCGGCAAGTTTTAGATTTCTTTCAAGCCTTACTCTATTTTCATCTTGAAATTCCTTAGTATCTGTCGTTTCTACAAACAATGCTGTAAATAACCCATGAAAAGCATCCGCCATTCTTGCTGCTGTTCTAATAACCTTAGCATTACTCGGAGAACTTGAAAGACATATTAATAAATGTTCTTCTGTGTAATAACTATTCTTTGTCCTTTCCCTTTCAATATCTATTTTTTTATTTACGGCATCAGCTGTACGTCTAAGTGCAATTTCTCTTAGTGCAACTAATTTTTCTTTTGTAAAAAAATTTAATAAGGCACGCTTTGCTTGATCAGTTCTATATATTTTCCCCTCATTCAACCTCTGAATTAAATCCTCAGGTTCAATATCTACAAGTTCTATCTGATCTGCATTATCGAATACACTGTCAGGAATTCTTTCCTTTACTATGATTCCTGTTATAGATGCAACAATGTCATTTAAACTTTCTATATGCTGTACATTAACAGTTGTATAAACATCTATTCCATTATCAAGCAATTCCTTTATGTCTTGATATCTTTTAACATGACGACATCCCACAGCATTAGAATGAGCTAATTCATCAACTAATATTAAATCTGGCTTTCTTTCAAGAGCTCCATCTATATTAAATTCATTAAGGCTTATGCCTTTATAGTCTACTTTTAAATTCGGTAACATCTCAAGTCCATTCAAGAGGTTAAGTGTCTCTACTCTTGTGTGTGGCTCTATATATCCTGCAACAACATCAATGCCTGATTCTTTTGATTTATGCGCGGCTTCAAGCATTGCAAATGTTTTTCCTACTCCTGCTGCATATCCAAAAAATATTTTTAACTTCCCATTTTTTTTATGTTCTTTTGAAATTGCTTTTAGAACATCGTCTGGATTAGGTCGTTCATACACCATATCTGTTCACCTCAAAAATTACTTTAAATAAATTATACTATAGTTAAAATAAGTATTTTATAAATATTTTAACTATAGTATAAAGATTTTGTTAATATTTTATTTTATAAACTTTCATTAGCTGGAAATAAAAATTTCAGTAAAATTTTTTCTGCTGATGATTTTGATTCAAAAGTATAATGTATTTGTTCTCCATTACTATCAATTATTTTAAAATCTTCATTTGAATTTTCTATACGAATACTAAGTTTTGATAATGCAATTCTTAACGCTAATTCCCATGCAAATATTCTTCTCATATTTCCATTTTTAAAATTTTCATATAATACATCAAACTCCATAGAAGTATATTTGTTTTTTAAGAAATCAATCCATAATTCTGTCATTTTAAAAATACTTAAAGAATTAACAAAGTCACTCTGTTCATCATAAATATTCTCAAATTGAATATAATTATACTTTGTTCCCATATAACTATTATTACTTAAATACTTATCCCATTTTCGTCTAATAGAAATACAAGTCTTATTATATTGAATATTAGATAGTACTTCATAAAGAAATTGTAATTCTTCATTATTTCTCACTTCTATTTTTATGCACAAGTCAGAAATTATATCAAAATCTTTTCCTGTAGTATTACTTTTTTGAATTTTCATTTTTCCATCTTCAATTATAATTTTAATTGTTCCAATTTCAAAATTATCTATAACACCATTTATTGTGATTGAAAATTCATTTGATACTAAACCAACAAGTTCTCCATAGTCCTCTATAAGATTATCACATTCAAAACATGAGTTATCAAAAAGAATCCATAAAATTTTATCTTTATATATGCATTCAACTTCTGGGTTTTTCCTTGATTCTTTACTTAATTCATACACGATTATAGATAGCAATTCTAAGACAGATATATCAACTTTTAATTTTCCTATATCTGTAACTATATCTTCACTAACAATAAATTTCCTCTGCATAATATATTTCCTCATTGATTTTTATTTCAAAATACCATCAAGTGCAAGATTCACTTCTAATACATTAACAGTTTTTTCTCCTAAAATTCCAAAAAGCTTACCTTTAGTATATTTATTAATTATTTTATCTACATCTTCAACTGACATATTATTGTTTTTAGCTATACGCTCTTCTTGATATTTTGCTGCCTTTACTGAAATATGAGGATCAAGTCCACTTCCAGAACAAGTAACAAGATCAACTGGTATAGGAACGCCAGACTTATCTGGATTAGATTCTTTTATCTTATCTACACGTTCTTCAACTAATTTCTTATAATCTTCACTTGCTGGACTAATATTAGATGGTCCTGCATATGCAACTTTATTTCCATTTTTATCTGTAAAAGTATCTGTATCAACATTCATAATTCTTCCCCACAAATATTTATCATCTGTGTATTGTTGTGCTAATAGTGTACTTCCATATTTTTTCCCATCTATTTCTATAATACTTCCATTAGCCTGTTTATTAAACAAAACTTGAGATATTCCTGTAATTACAAAAGTATATAAACCTCCACATATAATTGTGAATATTATAAATATCATAAAAGCTTTTGGAAACACTGATTTAAAGTCTTTCATTTAAACTCATCCTTTCTTTAAACAAGACCTATTGAAGTAATGATTAAATCTATTATTTTTATTGCTATAAATGGTACTATTACTCCTCCTAAGCCATAAACCAATAGATTTCTAGATAATAATTTTCCAGCAGGTACTTCTCGATATTTTACACCTTTAAGTGCTAACGGTATTAATGCAACAATAATTAATGCATTATATATTATTGCTGAAAAAATGGCACTCTGCGCATTATGCAAATTCATAATATTTAGTGCAGAAAGTCCTGGATATAATCCAATAAATAATGCTGGTATTATTGCAAAATACTTTGCAAGGTCATTAGCAATACTAAATGTTGTTAAACTTCCTCTAGTCATTAATAGCTGTTTACCAATTCTTACAATATCAATAAGCTTAGTTGGTGAAGAATCTAAATCAACCATATTTCCAGCCTCTTTAGCCGCTTGAGTACCTGTATTCATAGCAACTGCTACATCTGCCTGTGCAAGTGCTGGAGCATCATTTGTTCCATCTCCAGTCATAGCTACCAAATGTCCTTGTGTTTGAAAGTCTCGAATCATTTTTAATTTTCCTTCTGGAGTTGCTTCTGCTAAAAAATCATCTACTCCAGCTTCTGCTGCAATAGCAGCAGCTGTTAATGGATTATCCCCTGTTATCATAATTGTTTTTATTCCCATTTTTCTTAAATCTGCAAATTTTTCTTGCACACCTTGTTTAATAATATCTTTTAAATAAATAACACCTAAAACCATATTATTTTTAGATACTACAAGAGGTGTACCACCTTGATTTGCAATTCTGCTTACTATATCATCACATTCCTTAGTGTATGATCCACCTTTTTCTATCACATATTCTTTAATAGAATCAGCTGCCCCTTTTCTTATTTCATTTCCTTTATAATTAACTCCGCTCATACGAGTTTTTGCTGTAAATGGTACAAATTCCATATTTAATTCCGAAATATTTCTACCACGTATATCGAATTTCTCTTTTGCGAGTATTACTATACTACGTCCTTCTGGAGTTTCATCTGCTAAAGATGATAATTGAGCTGAATCTGCAAGTTCTCTCTCATCAACTCCAGATACAGGAATAAATTCAACAGCCTTTCTATTACCCAAAGTTATTGTACCAGTCTTATCAAGCATCAATATATCAACATCACCTGCAGCTTCTATAGCACGTCCACTCATTGCAAGTACATTTGCTTGATTTAATCTACTCATACCTGCAATACCAATTGCTGATAATAATGCTCCAATTGTTGTTGGTGCAAGACAAACTAAAAGTGCAACTAATGATGTAACTGATGTTGGATTTATTTCCCCAAGCTCATTTGCACAGAACATTGAATAAGCATATAAAGAAACAGTTACTAATAAAAATATCATTGTTAGTGCAATTAATAAAATCTGTAATGCAATTTCATTAGGAGTTTTTTTACGATCAGCACCTTCCACCATTGCTATCATCTTATCAAGAAAGCTTTCTCCTGCTTCATTTGAAACTTTTATAACAATCCAGTCTGATGTAACTGTTGTTCCTCCTGTGACTGCACTTCTATCGCCACCGCTTTCTCTTATTACTGGTGCCGATTCTCCTGTTATCGCACTTTCATCTACTGATGCTGCTCCCTCTATTACTTCACCATCTGCTGGAATCTGTTCACCAGCTTTAATAATAACCATATCTCCTTTTTTAAGAGATACTGATGAAACTTTTATGATTTCATCTTTTTTATCTAAGCTTATAATTTTATTTGCTTCTACATCTTTTTTACTTGCTCTAAGCGCATCAGCTTGTGCTTTACCACGACCTTCAGCTATTGCTTCTGCAAAATTAGCAAATAAAACTGTAATCCATAATATAATCGCTATTCCAAAAATAAAACTTGGTTTAGAATCTCTAATCCCAAATAGTGAAACAACATATAAAATAGTTGTTAATACGGATGAAATATATACAAGGAACATAACTGGATTTTCCATCTGAGTCTTAGGATTAAGTTTTAAAAAGGAATCCTTAACTGCCCTCATCATCATTTTTTTATCTGCAAAACTGCTTTTATTTTCATTCATAATTTATTCCCCCATTTTAACCTAACATTTGAAAGAATTCAGCAATAGGACCAAGTGCTAATGCTGGGAAGAAACTCAACGCACCAATTAAAAGTACGATAAAGATAAGCAATCCTATAAACATCATGTTATGTGTTGGTAATGTTCCACTGCTTTCTGCTACTTTCTTCTTTTGAACTAAACTTCCTGCTATTGCAAGAGTACACAACATAGGTACAAAGCGTGCAAATAACATTATTATACCGATACTTATATTTAAAAATGGTGTATTAGCTCCAAAGCCTGCAAATGCAGATCCATTATTTCCACCTGCTGATGAATATGCATATAAAACTTCTGAAAATCCATGTGCTCCACTATTATTTAAGCTATGAACTGTTTGTGGTAATAAGGTTGCAATACCACTTCCAATTAATATTGCTATTGGTGTTGCTAAGCAAACTAAAACTGCCATTTTCATCTCAAATGGTTCAATTTTCTTTCCTAAATATTCTGGTGTCCTTCCAACCATAAGACCAGCCATAAATACAGTCAGTATAGCAAATGCAAGCATACCATATAGACCGCATCCAGCACCTCCAAATATAACTTCACCTAATTGTATTTGTAACATTGTCATCATTCCGCCAATTGGAGTATAACTATCATGCATTGAATTTACAGAGCCATTAGATGCTGCTGTTGTAAATGCTGCCCATGTTGTAGAAGATGCAATTCCAAATCTAGATTCTTTTCCTTCCATATTTCCACCAGGTTGATTAATTGTAGAAATATCAACTTGTCCATTCATCGCTAACTGCGGAGTAGCATTTTGCTCATTTACTCCTATTATTCCCATTGAAACTACAAGCATTATTCCCATTGCTACAAATATTGCAATTCCCTGTCTCTTATCCTTTATATTTCTTCCAAAAGTGAAACATAGTGCTGCTGGAATCAATAATATAGATATCATTTCAAATAAATTAGTTAATACATTTGGATTTTCAAGTGGATGTGCTGAATTCACACCAAAGAACCCACCACCATTTGTTCCTAATTGTTTTATGGCAATTTGACTTGCTGCCGGTCCTTGCGGAACTATTTCTTCAGTTACTACGGTTCCATCATCAAGAGTTATTGGTTCAACTAAAGAAACTGTGTCATATGATTTAAAATTTTGAACTACTCCTTGAGATACCAATACTAAAGAAAGTACTACTGAAAGCGGAATTAACACATATAATATTGATCTTGTAATATCTGTCCAAAAATTTCCTATACCTTTTGCATTTACTCTAAAGAATCCTCTTATCAATGCAAATAACACACACATACCAACTGCTGGTGAAACAAAATTTTGAACTGTAAGTCCTATCATTTGTGTAAAATAACTAAGTGAACTTTCACCTGAATATGCCTGCCAGTTTGTGTTAGTAACAAAACTGATTGCATTGTTAAATGCTAAATCTAAGCTTGTCCCTTTTATGTTTTCAGGATTTAATGGTAAAAATCCTTGGCATAAATGAATAAAAAATAATATCACTAAACTAATCAATGAAAAAGCTATAATAGAGAAAGAATACTTTTTCCATCCCATATCCTCATTTTTATCCACATGTAAAACTTTATATATAAAAGATTCACACGGTACTAATATCTTTGATAAAAACACCCTTTCTCCATTCATTACTTTACCAATGTAATTTCCAAGTGGTATTGCTAATACTACTAATATCAAAAGATAAACTCCATATTGTAATATCAAACTCATCATTATTTGTCACCCCTTAATAAGATATTTGCTAAGTAAATAAAATATATAACTGATATTATTCCTATTAATCCAATCATTATATTCATTTAACTTCCCCCTTCTCTTTTGATGAACTAAGTTTATCACTAAAAATATTAGGGTAGTGTTAGGGTTTTTATAGTAGAATTAAGATTTTGTTAAGATTGGAATTCATGAATTTTACTAGTACTAAGCTATATGTTAGTCAATAAAACACTTAAAACATTTACATAACCACACTATACTTCTGAACAAAAATAAAGAGTCCTGATTAACTCAGAACTCTCCAAAATATATAGCATATTCTTGTTACTGTATTTTATTTATTCTAATATCTTTTAGTGCTGATATAATTTCATCAATACTTTTATTCATACTTGCATTTACAGCACCTACAACTGCACCTTCCACAATAGGTGCATCAATAATATGAATATTCTTCTTAATATCATCATCTAAAAATTCAATTGCCATTTCTGTATTCATAAGTGCACTTCCAAGATCAAAGAAAACTGCTACCCCATCCTCACTATATGCATTATTTATAGCAGTACTTATTTTGTTCATATCTGTTCCAATTCTTCCATCACATGTTCCTCCAGCTGTTTCTATTTTAATATCTGGAGTCATTTGAATAGCTATCTCCTTAACCCCCTCAGCTAATTTACTACTATGAGAAACCAACACTATCCCTACCATAATATATCCATCCTTTTTTATTAAATACTCTTCTCAACTATTGTATTTAAAATAAGATACATTGATGTTGCCCCTGCATCTTTATGTCCAAGACTTCTCTCTTTTAAGTAACTTGCTCTACCCTTAGTTGCTATTATATTTTTTGTATTTTCCATGCCCTCTTTTGCTTTATTAATCAAAGCAGAAAGAACATCTTCATAGCTTTTTCCTTCTTCTAATGCCTTTTTAGAAGCTTCAAGGGCTGGTGATAATGTATCAATCATAGTTTTTTCACCTTCAACTGATTTACCTCTCATCTTTATTCCCTCAAGTGCTTCATTAAGCATATTAACAAAATCATTAATATCTATGCTTTCTTTTTTATTAACTACTGTTGATGCTTTCATAAATGCTGTTCCATACAATGGTCCTGATGCTCCACCAACAGTACTCACCAAAGTCATACCACAAGTTTTTAGTATTAATCCCACATCATTTTCTGGCATATCTTTAATCTTTTCAGTTATAGCTTTAAATCCTTTGTGAAGATTTAGCCCATGGTCACCATCACCAATTGCTGCATCAAGTTCACTAAGATAAAGCTTATTTTCATCTATAACATCTGATATACAAGTTAATATTTCCTTTAACTCTTTGCCCTTAACCATAATATTATCCTCCATAAATTATTTTATGTTTTTAAACTTATATAACTTTAAATCCTGGTGTATCAGCTTTTGCATCAAGTAATTCCTTTAATTCATCATCTAACTTTAATAAAGATACTGAACATCCTGCCATTTCTAAAGACGTCATAAATTCACCTATAAATGTTTTATGAATTTTAATTCCTTTCTCAGTTAAAATTTCATTTACTTTTTTATTTATAATGTATAATTCCATATTAGGTGTTGAACCTAAACCATTGATAATAATAGCAACTTCATCGTTCTTATTTATCTCTATATCATCTAATATCTTGTCCAATAATTCTTGTGCTATATCATCAGCAGTTGAAATTTTCTTTCTATAAACTCCTGGCTCACCATGTATCCCCATACCTATTTCTATTTCATCATCTCCAAGAGTAAAATTAGCTTTTCCAGCAGCTGGAACTATACATGATGATAGTGACATTCCCATAGAACGTACATTTTTAACTACTCTTTCAGCAATATCTTTTACTTCTTGTAAACTTGCACCACCTTCAGCTTTTGCTCCAGCTATTTTATGAACAAAAACTGTACCAGCAATTCCTCTTCTTCCTGCTGTATATAAACTATTTTCAACAGCAACATCATCATTTACAATAATCTGCTCTACTTTTATGCCATCCATCTCAGCCATCTCTTTAGCCATTTCAAAATTCATTACATCTCCAGTATAGTTTTTAATTACAAGTAAGACGCCATTTCCATTATCAGTTGCTTTAATTGCTTCATAAACCTGATCTGGTGTTGGTGATGTAAATACCTCTCCACAAACTGCACCATCAAGCATACCCTTACCAACATATCCGGCATGCGCTGGCTCATGACCACTTCCACCACCACTTACTAGACCTACTTTTCCATCTGACTTTGAAGTTCTTACAACAACATTAAAATCATCTAGTTTTCTTAGGTATTGTGGATAGGCTGCTACAAGACCTTCAATCATATCATTCAAAACGTTTTCAGGATTGTTAATTAATTTTTTCATATAACCATCTCTCCCTTTATAAATTTTCCAGTATTGTAATTTTATATTACTCCTCTTAAGTGTTTTTTTCAATAATATTATATATAACTATTTCATAATTATGTTATTGTTAAATTTATCTACACATAAATATTTTCTATTTTTATTACTAATACAATAGAAAAAATGGCTCTCTATTTGAGAAGCCATTTTTCATATTATTTAATTTAAATGTGCAACAGTTGGAATTGGAGTTATTGTTATTTCATCATCTTTTCCATCAATTTTCACCTTAGAACCATAAGTAAGCTCACCTTTTATTATCATCCTAGCAAGTCTGTTTTCTAAAGTATTCTGGATATATCTCTTAAGTGGTCTTGCACCATAATGAGGATCATAACCTTCCCTTGCCATTAATGTTTCAGCTTCATCTGTGACCTCAATAATGATATTTTTATCCTTTAATCTTCTTGCAACATCTTTTAAGAAAATATCTATAATTTTCTTTATTCCAGATTCAGTCAATGGTTTAAACATTATAATATCATCAACTCTATTTAAAAATTCTGGTTTAAATCTGCTTTTCAATATTGTCATTACTTTAGATTTAATCTCATCTTCAACATGATCTTCATTCTTATTTTCTAACAAATACTCACTTCCAATATTTGAAGTCATAATAATTATTGTATTTTTAAAATCAACAGTTTTACCCTTATTGTCTGTTAATCTACCATCATCTAATATTTGTAAGAATATATTAAATACATCCTCATGAGCTTTTTCTATTTCATCAAATAAAATTACACTATAAGGGTTCCTTCTTACTGCTTCAGTTAATTGACCACCTTCGTCATATCCTACATATCCAGGAGGCGCTCCAACTAATCTAGATACAGAATGTTTCTCCATATATTCAGACATATCAATACGTATAATATTTTCTTCACTATCAAATAGATTTCTAGCTAAAGTTTTAGCAAGTTCTGTTTTACCAACACCAGTAGGTCCAAGGAATATAAATGATCCTATAGGCCTATTAACATCTTTAAGTCCTGCTCTTGCTCTTAGTATTGCATTAGTAACAGTTTCAACAGCTTCTCCCTGACCTATTACACGTTTGCTCATATCTTCTTCAAGTCTTAATAATTTTTCCCTTTCACCTTCAAGTAATCTTGATACAGGAATTCCAGTCCACTTTGCAAGTACTTGTGAAACTTCTTCTTCAGTAACTTCTTCCTTTAATAACGCTCCTTCATAATTTTCCTTAGTAGCGGCTTCTTTTGCTTTTATTTCCTCTTCTATTTTAGGAATTACACTATATTGAATTTCAGCAACTTTGTTATAATCAAAGTTTCTTTGAGCTTCTTCTATTTTTCCTCTTGCTTCATCTAGCTGGCTCTTTAATGTCTTAATTGATGTTATATTTTCTTTTTCTTTAGTATATTTAGCAGTCATTTCATCATTTTTTTCTTTTAATTCTGCTAGTTCTTTTTCCACATCAGATAGTCTTTTCTTTGATCCTTCATCCTTCTCCTTAGATAAAGCTTCTTTTTCTATTTCTAATTTAAAGATTTTTCTTCTTACAATATCTAATTCAGTTGGAAGTGAATCTATTTCTGACCTTATCATAGCTCCAGCCTCATCAATAAGATCAATTGCTTTATCAGGCATATATCTATCTTGTATATATCTATCAGAAAGCTTTGCAGCTGCAACTATAGCTGAATCATGTATTCTAATACCATGATGTATTTCAAATCTTTCTTTTAACCCTCTTAATATTGCAATTGTATCATCAACACTAGGCTCATCAACAATTACTGGTTGAAATCTTCTTTCAAGAGCTTTATCTTTTTCAATATATTGTCTATATTCATCAAAAGTTGTAGCTCCTAAACAGTGTAGCTCTCCCCTTGCAAGAAGAGGCTTAATTAAATTACCAGCATCCATTGCTCCATCAGTTTTACCTGCTCCAACAATAGTATGAATTTCATCAATGAATAATAATATCCTTCCATCACTACTAGAAACTTCTTTTAAAACTGCTTTTAATCTTTCTTCAAATTCACCTCTATATTTAGCTCCTGCAATTAATGCGCCCATATCAAGTGAAAAAATTATTTTATCTTTTAATCCTTCTGGTACATCTCCTCTTACTATTCTTTCAGCTAAACCTTCAACAATAGCAGTCTTACCTACACCAGGTTCACCAATAAGAACTGGATTATTTTTTGTTCTTCTTGAAAGAATTCTTATTGTTCTTCTAATTTCTTCATCTCTTCCTATAACAGGGTCTAATTTATGCTTTTTAGCAAGATCTGTTAAATTAGTACCATATTTCGCAAGTGCATCATAAGTTCCTTCAGGATCTTGAGTTTCTACTCTTTGACTTCCCCTTACTTCTGAAAGCACTTTTAAAAAACTATCTTTTGTTACGCCATATTGCTTCAATATTTTTTCAACATCTGTATTTTTTCCTACATCCATAATTGCAAGCATTAAATGCTCAACACTTACATAAGAATCTTCAAATTTTTTTGAAATTTCTTCTGCCTTGACTAAAACTTCATCTACTTTTCTTGTTATATATACATTTCCTAATCCTTCACCTGTAACCTTTGGAAGTCTATCTAATTCAGCATTTATTGAACTGATCAAATTTTTAACAGGCACTCCCATCTTAGTAAAGATATTTGGAACTAATCCATCTTCCTGTTCAACTAATGCAGAAAAAAGATGAATCAAATCTATTTGTGAATTAGTGTACTTTACTGCAGTTGCATTTGCATCATTTAGTGCTTGTTGTACTCTTAAAGTCATTTTATCAACATTCATATTTTTTCCTCCTCAAATACACATATTACTTATTTTTATAATGTGTTATTATTTTTTCCAAACATATATTTTTTAGTATATAAATTCAATTAAGGTTAAGAATTAAAAAGTAATTCTATCATTAAATATAAATACCTTTTATATTCGCCTTATTTCTAGGAATAAATATTAATCAAAACATTAATATTTTCTTCCCTACATCTATAATAATACAAAGGTCAAAGAAAGTCAAAGTTTATTTGAGATTTTTTGTAATTTATTTTTAGTTTTAAAAATAAACATTAATTAACAACTGTGTTTGAGGTGAAGTTTAAATGTTTCTTGTTGATATATTATTACAAAATCTAATATTAGTATTTATTCTAATATTAATTATCGTTGTAATTTTATTCTGGCGAAAAGTTCCTGCAGATAAAGCTATGGTTATTACTGGTTTAAAGAAAAGAGTTCTTACTGGAAAGGGTGGCTTTATAATACCTTTTTTTGAAACGTCATGTATAGTATCCTTAGAAAATATTTCAATGACTACTGACGTTAAAGAAGCTCCTTCTCAACAAGGTATATTTGTAGATGTTACTGGTACCGCAGTAGTAAAAGTAGAAAATAAAATTGATAGTATCTATAAAGCCGTTGAACAATTTTGTAATGGGAATGCCAAAAATACTACTGATGTAATACGTGCTATGGTAGAGCCTGTTTTAGAAGGACGTTTAAGAGGAATTGTGTCTACAATGACTGTAGAACAGATAAACAACGATCGTTATGCTTTTGAAAAAAAAGTAGAAGAAGATATAAAGCGTGAACTTAGTGAAATGGGATTACAGCTTATTTCATACTCTATTCTTCAGATTTCAACGCAAGGCGGATATCTAGAAAATAGAGCTAGGCCACAAGTTGCACAATCAAAGGCTGATGCCGAAGTAGCTGAAGCTGAACGAAAAAGAGATACTGATATAAAGACAGCTGAAGCTGTACGAGAAGGTCAAAAAGTAAAATTAGCCGCTGATGCTGAAGTAGCTTCTGCCGAAAGAGATAAAAGAATCAAAGTTGAACAATATAGAGCTGAACAAGATAAAGCTAAAGCTGAAGCTGATATAGCCTATAGCTTAAAAGAAATAGAAAAACAATCTGAAGTAGAAAAGCAAAAAGCTATTCTTGCCGAACAAGAAGCTATAAGAGTTGAAAAAGAACTTGTTGCAAAAGTTGAAAAACCAGCAAATGCAGAAAAACGTAAAATTGAAATTTATGCTGAAGCTCAAAAAGTACAATCTATAAAAGAAGCTGAGGCCGAAGCTGAAAAAATAAGAATTGAGGCATTTGCAAAAGCTGAAGCAAAAAAAATTGAAGCACTTGCTGATGCTGAAGCAATTAAAGCACGTGGAGAAGCCGAAGCGCTCTCTATAAAAGCTAAAGGAATAGCTGAAGCTGAAGCAAAAGATAGACTTGCTGATGCGATGGCTAAGTATGGGGAAGCTGCTATTGTTGAAATGCTTATTTCTAAACTACCTGAAATTATGAGTGAAATTTCTAAACCTATGTCTAATATTGATAAAATCACAGTAATCGATACTGGTAGTAATGGAAACAGTACATCTAAAATATCAAAAACTGTCACCGATGTTGCAGGTTCAGGTTTTGAAGTAATTAATGATCTAACTGGAATTGATATTTCAGAAGTAATAAAATCATTCATTAAGAAAAATTCCACTACTCCTAATAATACTCCTAATAATGATAAAAAAGTGGATGTTAAAGATTTTATTGATATCTTTAAAACTGTAGTAAGCAGTAAAAATACAACTGATACATCAAATCATGATAAATAAATTATTAAATATAAGTGTTTCATTAAAAAAACAAAGAGTCAGATGTTATTCTGACTCTTTGTTTTTTTATATTTTTTTATCTACAGTTAGTGCAAGATTAAAGTATTTTAATGAATCTAATGTTGCACCAAGTTTATAATACAAATTTGCCATATCAATATATCTATTTTTTCTTTCTTCTCTTGACCCAAATTTAAATAGTGAATCTAAAGATAAATTCATATATTTCTCAGCTTCTTCATACTTGTCCAGTTTTTGAAGTATTGTTCCTTTTAAATAGTAAGATCTTTCTATTAATCTTATATTGTCTGTAATTATTGCCATATTTAATGCATCTTCTGTTATTTCATATGCCACAATATATTCATTATTTGCAATTAATATCTCTATACATGAATTTAAAAACTCAACATACTTCTCTTTATTATCCTTTGGAAATGTATTTATTCCTGATTCAATTTCTGCTATTGCTTTTTCTTTTTCGCCTACTGCAAAATAATATTTTCCATAATCCCCATATGATCTAGCTAACGAAATAAGATTATGCTTTTCATATTGATAAGCCCTCTTCTTATATTCTTCAACGCCATCTTTTCTTAATTTTATACATACATTTGTATATATATGATATATTTTTCCTTTTACTTCATATGATTTTAACTCTTCAACATATTCTATGATACTGCTTAAAATATCATAAGCTTCTTTAAATTTACCAATATTTTGGTAACATATAGCCTCATTATATGCTATAACACAATATTCTGCTTTATCATAGTCTTCTTTTTGAAGCATCATTTCTCGAAGCTTTCCATAATAAGATATTGCTTCAATATACTCTTCATTATATAAAAGATATCTTGCCATATCTTTAAAATATATTATAGTGTTTTCCTCTGTGTTATCTCTTTGATACAAATCATAGTATTCAGAAACTATTAATTGAATATTTTCAATTTTATTTTCTTCAATATAATATGTAAACAAAATGTGTATAAGTTCAAATGCTAAATTGTAATATCCATATTGAGCTGCATAAGCTAAATTATCTTTAAGTTTTTCTTCAACATCATCATCAGATGAAATATTTTTTTTAATTAAAGCCAAATTATTGATTATCTGTTCATAAACATCTTCAACAAGATAATCTAAATCTATTTCTATTTTTTTTGCTATATATTCAAGCAATTCTCTGTCAGCTTTGGCTTTTCCATTTTCAATACAGCTCATTTTTGCTATTGAAATTTTGTCTTCACATAGCTCTTTCAAAGTAATTCCTTTAAATATTCTAGCCCTCTTTATTTTTTCACCAGTAGATAGTATTTCCATAGTATATCACCCATTTTTATTTATTAGTTTTCACTTCTTCAGCTTGTCTAAATAACTCTATTCCTTCATTTAGATAATATGCAGCTTCCTGTTCATTCTTCTTATCCATGAAATATTTACCAACCCTCATAGCTAATTCCCCCGCTTTAGCTAATCTTCCATTTTCTTTTGCAAAAGTATAAGTATTCTTTAACACATTTTCTGCATCCTCTACACTTTCATCTATATTAAACATAGTATATCTTATTAACTGACATTGTATTTTTCTGTCTACATCTTTTTCTGTAAGACTATTTTCAATATCATTTAAAATCTTTTCACACTTTTTAGTATTCTTTAATTTCAAATAATTTTTGCATATATCTATTAACGTATCATTAGTACAACCAATGCGATTTTGTATGCTCACATTTTTAGACACCTCATAATGTTTAAATGACTCATCTAATTCATCTAATTCATAAAAAATTCTTCCTAGATTACGTTCAATATTCACTATGTTTCTATTATGCTCTATTTTTTTATAAACCTGTAGTGTCTTCTTTGAATATTTAAGAGCATTTAATATATCACCTTTTTTATTGTAATCTTCTGCAAGTGAAAATAAATTTCTTGCATAATAATCATCATTGTATATCTGTTCAAATTTTTCTTTCGCCTTATATGCATATTTTAATGCTGACTCTAAATCTTCTACGTCAAAATATGTTCTTGACATATTGTAATGAATCTCACCAATTAGAAAATCATCTACAACCTCATTATCATTATACACCATTTCTGCTTGTTTTAAATAACTACTTGCAGAATGATATGCTTTAAGTTCTAGCGCTATATCAGCTAAATTTAAAAATGTTTTTATTATTTCTTCATAATTATTGTTCTTAACAAAAATTACATTTGATGATAGAAAAAACTTTTGAGCCATGGGAAAATCTCTTCTGAGCATATATGATTCAGCAGTAATAAAAAATATTTTAGCTTTTCTATATTCTAGATTATATTTCTCTGAATAATATAAAGCATTGTCGATATATCTCTGTCCTTTTTCATAATCTCCATTTAATATACAAGATTCCCCTACTTGTTCATAATAAATGCTAATTTTTTCTGCCTGACTTTCTTCAGACTCCATAAGATACTCAACTGTTGTATTTAGAGTAGATGCTAAATACTCAAGTAAATCTACTGATGGATTGGAACGTCCTGATTCAACTAAACTTATCTGCCCTGGAGTTATTCTGTCCTTAGCTAAATCCTTTAAGGTCATATTAAGTTGTTTTCTTCTTCTTTTAATTTTTTCTCCCAATGATAGAATTTCCATTTTTTTAATCCTTCTCTATTCAACAAATTATTTAATTATGTTAATGTATTTTTCCTTAATTATAACATAAATTTATAAAAAACTGCATGAATTTCTGAACTTTTTTCTATATTTTATATAATTTAATTTTATTATCCAATTCATAATCTTTTTTTTACTATTTTTATTTACTTTATCAACTATTTAATTAAAGAAAAATAAAAAAAAATACTGAAATTTGAAATTCCAGTATTTTTTAACACATATGTACTTATTTTATCCAGTCACATACTCCATCATATGTACAACCTGCCATATGTCTCATTCTGTCTCCCATTCTTCTCATGCTTCTTTGAGCTCTTCTATCCATTTGTGGAAACATCATCATCTCAAATGCTGCTCCAACTACTGCTCCCATAACCATTCCTTTAATAAACTTACACACTACAAAACACCTCTTTTTATTTTATTTTAGATAAATGTTCTAAAAGTAGGTTATGTATTATTAAAAAAGTTATTCACTAAATATTAAAATTTATTTTAATTCTAAAAGATATAAAATAAATTTCTCTTTATCTTTGCTTAGCATTTTAGAAATCTTTTTCTTTGCCTGAATAGGATTAATTTTATATAATTCTGTAATTTCAAAGTACCTTGATTCATCATCAGATTCCGCATCTACTTCTTTAGATACATTTGTGCAAACCGAATGATTTGAAATTCCATTAAAGTCCATATTAGTGTCCATTACAACTATATTATCGCCAGAATTTGGTGCAAGAGTAAGTATCGCTTCTTTTATATTTGTATTGGTTACATAAATTTTATCACATATAAGATGCTTTTCTACTATCTTATCTGATTGTATTCCTAAAGGCTCCTTGCATTTTTCATCTACAAGTTCATTAAATAAATCTCCTGTATGACTATCTACCTTTACAAAAATTATTTCTAAACCATTTTTCATTAATTCCTGCATCTGCCTATGATATTCAACTGATGATTGTTCATTTCTTGACCATGCACCTGTGGCATGGTTAGCAATTCCTTCATAGTCATGAAAAATCACCACTTTTTTTTCACCTTTATCTAAAGCATAAAGTGCAGCTCTTAAAGCGCCCTTAAGTTCTCCTGCAATTTGTCTTATATTTTTTTCTGATGTATCTTTTTCAGCGCCATTTTCAACATATTCTACAATATTATTTTTAACACATACTACTCCATAAGCATATCTTCCATCAGAAATACTATAACTTCCATCTACATATGCATGAAGGCAATCTTTAGGATAATTATTATCTACTTTTTTTAACATCCTATTTCCTTCATTTAAATATCCCTCAGCATCTGACATATTTTCAAAGCTTTTATATTTTGCTCCTTTTACCCCTTTTACATATGATAAACATTCCGCCCATGTTCCTACTATTTTATTCTCAATTTTTTGATTGTTTTTTGAGTCAAAACCATATTGTATTGCATATACTTTTTTAGCCATATTATAAATCCTTTCATTAATATAAAGTTTTTCTATTTATTATAATGTAGACAATTCCTCTACAAATTCATATAATTTTTCTACATTTGTAGCAGCTGTAAAGTTAGTTAAATATTCTAGTCCATTTTTCATTACAATTATTATATCATTGCTTCCTTCCCAATTTTCAACTATTAAACTCAATGGCACATCACTTACCACCCTATTTAAAGCAAAAAATATTACACCAATATCATCTATAACCCCTATAAATGGAATATTATTAGGAATTAAATCTGATGGGAACATTACATATGCTACTGCTGCTGACATTACTAATTTTGTTTTTATAGGAACTCTCTTATCTTTTAGCAATCGATAAATAAGCGAAACCAAATCAGGTAATATAAATAAATAATCTTTGTATTCTTTAATATTATCTGGAAGCTTTTGTGCTAAAATATTTCTACCTGCAGAATAATTATCTTTAATTTTATTAATATTTTCTAATTCATATATCTCTTCTTCTTGTTTATTTTCATTAATTGTTTCAGAAATTTTTTCCTTAATAAGGCTTCCTGCAATAGATACCTCTATATTATCTGCTTCTACCCAAACTTCTGAACTCTTTGTATATATTTCATTAATATTTAAATCAACATATGGAATATCCTTAAGTATCTTTTTTATATCAATAATAGCAATATCTTTATTACTAGCAATACCAAATTCCTCGAATTCTTTAGATAGTTTTTTCAATACAAAGCTTCTTATCAATCTAAAAATCCCAAAATTAAAAAGCTTTACTTTTGAGAGTCTAGCTTTAATTTTGTTATTTTCACAACCAAGTATTTCTGCTTTTACTGAAAAATCCACACTGAATCCTTTTTTAAAAGTACCTTCAATTTCAATTCCATCATTTATAATAATATTTTTTAAATTCAATCCGTCTACTTTTACAAATTCATTTACTATACTTAAAACATCACTCCCTAAAAGCTTCACCTTCACTTCTGATATTTTCATTTTTAACCTTCCCCTTTTTCTTTAATACTAATCTTAAACAATAAAAAATTAGATAATATTAATCCTTATAAAGTTTTTATTATATAAAGTATACCACACATATTTCAATTGACAATTAACCAAAATAGGAGATATCTAGCAACTTTATAACTAGATATCTCCTATTTAATATTTGTAGAATTTCAATATATGTCTAAATTGTTAATATTAGAATACTGGAATAACTGCTCCATTATATTCTTTATTAATAAAATCTCTAACTTCATCAGAAGTTAATGCTTTTATTAAAGCTTGAATTTTTTCAAGATTTTCATTTCCTTCTTTTACAACAACAATGTTAGCATAAGGCTTAGCTGCTTCAGAATCTTTATCTTCTTTGACAATTGCATTTGCTGTTGGATCAAATCCTGCCTCAATAGCATAATTACCATTAATTACAGCTGCATCTACATCATCCACTGCTCTTGGAACTGCTGCCGCTTCTAACTCACTAAATTGTAAATTCTTTGGATTTTCTGTTATATCTGCTGGTGTAACTAATTCTCCATCTTTAATTTTTATTAATCCATTAGCTGCTAGTAATTTTAATGCTCTAGCTTCATTTGATGGATCATTTGGAACCGCTATTGTAGATCCATCCTTTAATTCATCTAAAGATGTAATCTTCTTAGAATATAATCCCATTGGTTCTAAGTGAATCGCTGCAACTGATTTTAAATGTAATCCTCTAGATTGTACTTGTTCATTTAAATATGGTGTGTGTTGAAAGAAATTTACATCTAAAGATCCTTCTTCAACTGCTGTATTTGGCTGAACATAATCATTAAATTCAGTGATTTCTACTTTATAGCCTTCCTTTTCTAATAAAGGAACTGCTGCATCTACAATTTCTTTATGTGGCTTTGGTGTTACACCAATTTTTATTACTTTATCATCTTTCGAATCTGCTCCTGAACCGTTACTTCCAGTTCCCCCACATCCTATTAATCCAATTGCAAGTACTCCTGCTAAAACTACTGATAATATTGATTTCTTTTTCATTATTTATCCCCACTTTCTTTTTGATTAGCAGTTAAATCTATTTATTAGTTCTCTGCTATCATATATATTTATACTATTTTTAATAATTTTAATATCAAGTTACTTTATAAACTTACTCTGATTTATTTTATTGATGGGAATGAACCTTTTTGTAAATACTAAAGGTCTATCCATCGTATCTTGTATATTATTTAGATAATTTATTATAAAAATAATTCCCCAAAATTTGTAGTGCCTGTACTATAACTATAAGTATTATACAAGTTGCCACCATCATATCTGTTTGAAATCTTTGATATCCATATCTTATAGCAACATCACCAAGTCCCCCTCCACCAATAGCTCCTGCCATTGCTGAGTATCCAACAATACTTATTATGGTTAATGTTATACCTGAAACTATTGAAGGTATTGCTTCTTTAAGCATAACTTTGAAAATAATCTGCATATTTGATGCTCCAAATGACTTAGCAGCTTCTATAACACCTTTATCCACTTCTCTTAAGGAAGATTCTATAATCCTAGCAACAAAAGGTGCTGCTGCAATTGTAAGTGGTACCATAGCAGCTTCAGTTCCTATTGACTTTCCTGCTATTAATTTTGTTAAAGGTACTACTATAACCATTAATATTACAAAAGGAAAACTTCTTAATGTATTAACTATAAAATCTAAAATGTTGTATATTATTCTATTTGGTTTAAGCCCATCCCTTGCTGTTACTGTTAGTATTATAGCTGGTATAAATCCTAAAATAACAGAGAATGTAGTTGATACAAAAACCATTTTTAATGTTTCTATTAACGCTTTAACTATAATTTCATTCATTATCTAAGCACCTCCAGTAAAATATCTTTATCTTCAAGGTACTTTAAGACCTTTTCTTTATCTTCTTCATTTATATTTATTACTAATCCCCCTAATACTTGGTCCCTAAACTTTTCTAATTTACCCCAAACTATTGAAAAGTCTATCTCAAGTTCTCGTGACATTCTTGTTATAAGTGCATTTTCTGAAGAATTACTTGGGAAATACAATTTTATATTTATTCCTGTATCTGGTAGATTTTCTTCATCTTCTTCACCTAAGAATTTCTTTAATGATTTGCCTGGTTTTAAGAATAAATCTTCTGCTTTTCCCTCAGCCTTTATTTCTCCTCCATCTAATAATGCAACTCTTTCACATACTTCTTTAATAACTTCCATCTGATGTGTAACAATTATTATTGTTATTCCAAGTTCTTTATTTATCTTTAAAAGAAGTTGTAGAATATCCTTCGTTGTTTTTGGATCCAATGCTGATGTTGCTTCATCGCAAAGCAGTATCTTTGGATCTAATGCTAATGCTCTTGCTATTGCTACCCTCTGTTTCTGACCACCACTTAATTGAGATGGCTTTCTAAGAATTTTGTCTTCTAATCCAACTAATTTAAGTAATTCTGATACCTTTTCTTTAATTGTGTTTTTATCATAACCCCAAACTTCAAGAGGAAGTGCTACATTATCGAAAACATTTTTTCTCTGCAATAAATTAAAATTTTGAAAAATCATGCCTAATTCTTTTCTGAATACTCTAAGCTCTCCATCATTTAATGCAGAAACTTCTTTCCCCATTACATTTACAGATCCTCCATTATAAGATTCAAGCCCATTTATACATCTAAGTAACGTAGATTTACCTGCACCACTGTGTCCTATTATTCCATAAATCTCCCCTTGATTTATAGTAAATGACACATCTTTTATAACCTGTACATTTCCAAAACTTTTTACTACATTTTTTATTTCAACGGCTGCTTCCGCATATGCTGACACAGCAGATTCTTTTAATAATACTTCATCTTCTGTTGTTTTCTTAATATTTAGCAAAATTCTCTTCCTCCTTTTAAAATTTGTTTTAGTAATCGCGATAACTAAACAAAAAAGCGCTAGAGAATAAAACTCTAGCGCACGAAAACACTACGTGATTTACCCTCTCATCTACCAGCTTCTAAAAAAAGCTGCAGGAATTAGCACCGTACTCCATTGGTAAATGAACCAATCCGTCGGTTGCTGGGCTTCACAGGGCCAGTCCCTCCGCCACTCTTGATAAGACATCAAATTATTTAATTTAGTTTATGCTATGAATTATAAGCCTAAATTTTTAAGTTGTCAACACTTTATGAAAAAAATTCACTTTTATACTTTATAGTATATAAGTGAATCTTAATTCTAATATCTGCTTCTTTCTTTCATAGCTCTATCAATATCTCTTTTTTGAGCTTTTTCAATCATGGCATCTCTTTTATCATAATTTTTCTTACCTTTGCAGACACCAAGAGCCACTTTTACTTTTCCTTCTTTTAGATATAATGATAATGGAATTAATGTATATCCGTCTCTTGAAACTAATCCATCCAATCTTCTTATTTCATCTTTATGGAGAAGAAGCTTTCTTTCTCTTAACGGATCAACATTGAATATATTTCCCTGTTCGTATGGTGAAATATGCATATTTTTTATATAAATCTCACCATTATATATATCTGCATAACAGTCTTTCAAGTTAACTCGTCCTTTTCTTATAGACTTAACTTCTGTTCCAACTAATACTAATCCTGCTTCCATTGCTTCTTCTACAAAATAATCATGTCTTGCTTTTCTATTTTCCGCTAAAGAATTTTGATTCTTTTTTCTTACCATTCTAATCACCTACTATGGTCATATTTTCTAATTTAAATTATATTATACTCATTAATTTAAATCAATGCTGCACTTTTCCTAAAAAAATTAATATTATAATACTTTTAAATATTTATCTGTATATAAATATCAAGTGAACCTACTTTGAGATTCACTTAATATTATTCATATCATTATTTATGACTATTTTTTGCTTCTTAAAGATTTTCTATCATAAACCATTCTCTTTCATTTAATTTCAATTTCGCTCTCATTATTTTTAGGTTCTTCTACTGAAACTTCTTCTTCATTTGGTTCTTCAATAATCTTAAAGAATATTTCTTTATTTGGCATATCAACATGAACACACTCTACAAGTACTTTATCTCCAAGTTTATAGATTTTCTTAGTTCTCTCACCGATTAATCTTAAATGATCTTCTTCATAAATATAGTAATCATCATCTAAATCTGTAATATGAACTAAACCTTCTATTGTACTTGGAAGTTCCACAAAGACTCCAAATGATGTTACAGAAGAAATAACACCTTCAAATTCTTCTCCAATTCTATCCTGCATATATTCAGCTTTCTTTAAATCATCAACTTCTCTTTCTGCATCTTGAGCTTTTCTTTCCATTTCTGATGACTGTTTTGCTGAGTGACCAACAATATTCTTTAATTTATTTTCTCTCTTTTCATCTATTTTTCCATGAAGATATTCTTTAATTATTCTGTGAATTTGTAAATCAGGATATCTTCTTATTGGCGAAGTAAAGTGACAATAATATTGTGCTGCTAATCCAAAGTGACCAGTACATTCTGGTGCATACCTTGCTTGCATCATTGAACGTAATAATAAAGTATTTACTACTGTTTCTTCACTCTTACCCTTTACCTTTTCTATTATATCTTGAAGTGTCTTCGGTCTTATTTCTTCAGTCCAATTAATATTGTATCCTAAATTATGAATAAATTCTTTGAACTTAGTTAATTTTTCATCATCAGGATTTTCATGAATTCTATATACAAAAGGTAAATGTGTCCAGAACATATGCTCTGCCACAGTTTCATTTGCTACAAGCATAAATTCTTCAATCATTCTATTAGATATAGCTCTATCATAAGGCTTTATTTCTATTGGTTTTCCAAGTTCATTTAATATTATTTTAGCTTCAGCTATTTCAAAATCAATAGCTCCCCTTTTGGTTCTCTTTGCTCTTAATATTTTACAAAGCTCTTTCATTGTTTTAAAGTCATCAACAAGATAATCGTATCTCTTAATTAACTCTTCATCATTATCTTCTAAAATCTTAGTTACATCTGTATATGTCATTCTTTCATTAGTTCTTATTACAGATTCAACTATTTCATGATTAACAACTTTTCCTTTATGATCTATTTCCATTATACATGATAAAGTTAGTCTATCAACTTTAGGATTTAATGAACATATTCCATTAGATAATTTTCTAGGAAGCATTGGAATAACCCTGTCTATTAAATATACTGAAGTTGCTCTTTTAAATGCTTCTTTATCAAGAGGATTATTTTCACGTACATAGTGAGAAACGTCCGCAATGTGAACTCCTAATTTATAATTTCCATTAGGTAGTTTTTCTATAGATACAGCATCATCTAAATCCTTAGCGTCTTCACCATCTATTGTTACCATTCTTACATCTCTTAAATCTCTTCTACCTTTATATTCACTTTCGTCAATTTCCTCGGAAATACCCTCTGCATATTTTAATACTTTACTATTAAATTCTTCAGGAAGTCCTAATTTTTTAATTACTATAAGGATGTCTATTCCTCTATCACCTTTTCTTCCTAATACTTCTGTTACAACACCCTCTGGTTTTCTATTTCCTTCTGGCCATTTTGTTATTTTTACCGTAACAACATCACCATCTTGTGCACCATTTCTATCTCTTTTAGGAATATAAATATCTCTTGATATTCTTGTATCTTCTGATATAACAAATCCAAAACTTTTAGAATCTTCATAAATTCCAACTACAGTTGTTGTGTTTCTTTCAAGTATTTCTACGACTTCGCCTTCTCTTTTTTTTGTATTTGTATCTTCTCTTGTAACCTTAACAGCGATTTTATCTCCATTAATAGCTCCATTCATACAATTACTTGGTAAAAATACATCCTTTTCATTTTCATCTTCAGGAATTAAAAATCCAAATCCTTTTGCATGAGCTTGTAATGTTCCTATAACTAAATTTTCTTTTGTTTCAATATGATTATTATTACCATCAGCAATTATAAATCTATCCTTTTTAGTTCTCATGATGAGACCTTCACGTTCCATAACTCTTAATGTTTTTTTAAATGCACTATACTCATTAGGTTTTATATCAAATACAGCAACTAAATCTTCAAGTGCCATAGGGCTATATGCAGGTTCTTTCATAAAACTTACTAATGTCTGTTTTATTCCCATAATAATTTCCTCCATTATACAATATACTATATTATATTACTTTATACCTATATACTACCACATTAATAATGCACAATATAGATTTTATATCATAATATTATTAGTATTGACACATATTTCTGCTTTTATTTAATTCATATATAAATATATTCATCAAAATAAGGTAAATATTTATAATTCCATATTTTCTTATACTTTAATAAAAATAATACAATATTTATTATCAACAGATTAGACTTAAAATATAAAAAGCCAAGCACCCTTTTTATGCTCAGCTTTTCATTATTACTTAAATACTATAAATATATAATTTACCCTTCAAATGCCTGTGATAAGTCGTAAATAATATCATCAATATGCTCTGTTCCAATTGATAATCTTATTGTATTTGGCTTAATTCCCTGGTCTAATAATTCTTCTTGTGTCAATTGTGAATGTGTTGTAGTTGCTGGATGTATTACAAGTGACTTAACATCTGCTACATTTGCAAGTAATGAGAATATTTCTAATCTATCTATAAATTCTTGAGCTTCCTTTGCTCCGCCTTTAATTTCAAATGTAAAGATTGAACCTGCACCTTTTGGAAAATACTTTTTATATAATTCATAATCTGGACTATCTTGTAATGCTGGGTGATTAACTCTTTCAACTTTAGGATGATTTTTTAAGAACTCTACTACTTTTAATGAATTCTCAATATGTCTTTCAAGTCTTAATGACAGTGTTTCTAATCCTTGCAATAATATAAATGCATTAAATGGACTTATTGCTGCACCTGTATCCCTAAGTAGTATTGCTCTTATTCTTGTCACATATGCTGCTTCACCAACTGCTTCAGCAAATTTTATTCCATGATAACTTGGATCTGCTTCTGTTAATTGTGGGAACTTACCACTTCCTATCCAATCAAATTTACCAGAGTCTACAATTATTCCTCCTAATGATGTTCCATGACCACCTATAAACTTAGTAGCTGAATGAACAACTATATCTGCCCCATGTTCAATTGGTCTAAAAAGATAAGGTGTTCCAAATGTATTATCAACTATTAAAGGAATCTTATGCTTATGTGCAATTTCTGCTAACGCTTCTACATCTATAATATTAGAATTAGGATTTCCTAGTGATTCTATATATACAGCTTTTGTATTTTCTTTTATAGCATTTTCAAAATTTGATAAATTTTCCGGATCAACAAATGTTGTTGTAACACCATAGTTAGCTAAAGTATGTGCTAAAAGATTATAGGAACCTCCATATATTGTTTTAGCCGCTACTATATGATCTCCTGCTCTTGTTATATTTTCAATTGCATATGTTATAGCTGCTGCTCCTGAAGCTACAGCAAGACCTGCAACTCCACCTTCTAATGCAGCTACTCTTTTTTCTAAAACATCCTGTGTTGAATTTGTTAATCTTCCATATATATTTCCTGGATCTGATAATCCAAATCTTGCTGCAGCATGTTCACAATTTCTAAATACATAAGATGTTGTCTGATATATTGGTACAGCTCTTGCATCTGTTGCTGGATCTGGACTTTCTTGTCCAACATGTAATTGTAATGTTTCAAATTTTAAATTTCTTTCTTCTCTACTCATAATTTTTGCCCCCAATTTTATTTATATTTTTTATATTTCAAAACCATAGATATATGATAAATTTACTATGATTTAAATTAAACAATTCCCCAATTTTTATATGAATATAACACAAGAATATATTTTTACAATTTTATATACAAAAAAACTGCTTTCAAGATAAGAAAGCAGTGATAAATAACACTATTGAACTAAAACTCTTCTTATCTCTCAGATATAAAATCTGCAGGAATTAGCACCTTAAACAATATATATATGATATATCCTCCAGGTTGCCAGACATCACAGGGCCAGTCCCTCCGTCTTTCTTGATAAAAACATATTCACTTTTAAATCAAGTATTCTTAGCGAATTACTATGATATTATCATACAATTCTTTTACATATCTGTCAACACTATTTTGAAAAATTTTCATTTTTTTATTTTTATTATATTATATTCCTAAATATTCTACTGACACTTTAATACTCTTAAAGAGATTATTCTAATAAAAATAATTAAAATAATCTCTTCTTTAATGATGAATAATTAATTTTACTTAAATAAACTTAATAATAAACCTCCATATTGTGCTATTACTGGTGCAAAAACAACTGATACTATTGTCATTAATTTAATTAAAATATTCATTGATGGACCAGATGTATCTTTAAACGGATCGCCTACTGTATCGCCAACAACACCAGCTTTATGAGCAAAACTTCCTTTACCTCCATTTACACCTGTTTCAATATATTTCTTTGCATTATCCCATGCACCACCTGCATTTGCCATCATTATGGCAAGTAATACCCCTGAAAGTACTCCACCACCTATTAATCCTGCTAATGCCTCTGTTCCAAGTAATAATCCTGTACCTAACGGTACTAATATTGCAAGAATTCCAGGTAAAATCATTTCTCTTAATGCTGCTTTAGTAGATATTTCTACACACTTAGAATAATCAGGTTTTTCAGTTCCTTCTAATATTCCCTTCTTCTCCTTAAACTGCCTTCTAACTTCTTCTACCATCTGTGTTGCTGCTTTACCTACAGATTGCATTGTTAATGCTCCAAATAAAAATGGTAACATGCCACCAAGTAATACTCCAACTAATGTTAGTGGATTTAGAAGGTTAATACTGTTTAAATTTACAGCCTGAGAATATGATGCAAACAAAGCTAATGCTGTAAGTGCCGCTGATCCTATTGCAAATCCCTTGCCTATTGCCGCTGTAGTGTTACCAACTGAATCAAGTTTGTCTGTAATTTCTCTTACGCTTTCATCTAATTCGCACATTTCTGCTATACCACCTGCATTATCAGATATTGGTCCATATGCATCAACAGCTATTGTTGTTGCTGTTGTTGCAAGCATTCCAACTGCTGCTAATGCTATTCCATATAACCCAAGTTCTGAATTTGAAGATCCACCAATAGCAAAATATGAAACTATTATTCCTATAACAATTAATAAAATAGGAGCAACTGTTGATTTCATTCCTACTGATAATCCAGCTATAATATTTGTAGCTGGCCCTGTTTTTGATTCATCTGCAATTAATTTAACACTTTTATAATCTGCTGATGTATATATTTCTGTAATTTTACCAATCAATAAACCAACTATCAAACCTGCTACTATTGGAATAAATATTCTCATATCACCAATCATATATTTACAAAGAATAAATCCTACTACTATAACTATTGCACCAGATATTGCACTGCCTCCATTTAATGCTTTCTGTGGATTATCTCCTTTATATAACTTAACGTATATTATGCCTATTAATGATGACAATACTCCCACAGCTGATAACAATAATGGAAATAACACTATATTCTTACCAAAACTACTAACTAAAGTTGTACCAAGAGTTATTGCTGATATTATTGAGCCAACATATGATTCAAATAAGTCTGCGCCCATACCTGCAACATCCCCAACATTATCTCCAACATTATCCGCAATAACCGCTGGATTTCTTGGATCATCTTCTGGTATCCCTGCCTCAACTTTACCTACAAGGTCTGCTCCTACATCTGCTGCCTTGGTATATATACCACCGCCAACTCTTGCAAATAATGCTATTGAAGATGCACCAAGTCCAAATCCTGTAATATATTCAGCATTTAAATCAAAAACTATTGAGAAAAAACCCAATCCTATTAACCCTAATCCGACTACACATAAACCCATAACAGATCCACCAGAAAAAGCAACTGATAGTGCTTCCTTTATCCCATGTTTAGCTGCTTGTGCAGTTCTAACATTAGATTTTACAGCAATTCTCATTCCAACAAATCCTGCTGTTATTGAGAATAGTGCTCCTACTATAAATGCTATTGCAGTATTTATGTTCAAGAATATAAATATAGATAAAGCTACTATAATAATAAATACTGCTAAATAACAATATTCCTTTTTAAGAAACGCCATAGCACCCTCTTCAATGTAACCTGATATTTCCCTCATTCTATCGCTTCCAGGATCCCTTTTAATAATACTGTTTGCAATAAAAACAACAACAACTAAAGAAATAATACCTGTTAAAATTGGAAGATATAATAAATTCATACCTATCACCCCTTATATTTTTTTAGGTTTTTAGTATAAAAGATTAGGCTTGCTTTACTTTATAGATATATTCATAATTATCCTTTAACATTCTTGTATTGGATTACAATTTTAAATAAAGCATATCTTATGATTATTCTAAAATTTTATTTATAACTATTCTAATAAATGTTCTACATATAAGTTCAATAAATTTCATACGGATTTTTAAGGCATTGTTAATATTAATTGGAACACATATATTGGATGAAATGATTTTTTAAGATTTGATTTTCTAGATATAATAAAAAAAGCTACCTATATTTAAGTAGCTCAGATTACTATTTTATTAAATTTACTAAAACTGTATTAACAGCAAATAATATTGAAAATAAAACTGTTAATCTTACAAGAACAACTTCCTTAGTTCTTGCCTTGTTCTTTGAAAAGAATGTGTCCTTAGTAGCTCCCTGAATTAACCCACTTAAAGCATCTGCTTTACTTGGTTGCATGTAAATTGTAATAATTACTCCTAGTCCTAACAAAACTTCTAAGACCATTAATATATTTTGCATAGGTAACACCTCCTATAATAATCAATAACGTACATTCTAAATAATATCACATTTACTGTTCTATTACAACTTCTCTGTAGTAAAAAATTACATCTGAGCTTACTTATATTATATCATATTTTTTACATTTTAAAATAATTTTGTTAATTTATATTTAATATAATACTTTCACTCATAAATAATTAAATTATAGCTATGTTTTAATTATTATATCCCTTCAAATTAGCACCAAATTGATTTTGCCCCGGTTGACTGTCTGTACATAACAACACTAGTAGCCATATTGACCCTATCAAAGGAATTAAACATATAAAATACCAAAATCCACTCTTGCCAATATCATGAAGTCTTCTAACAGTAACTGCAATCATTGGTATAATTAATGCTAAGCCATAAATATAACCTATTATTCCATTAGTTCCTGCTGCATACTCAATTAGCGAAATAGCCATAACCACTATAGCATTAATAAGAACAAACATCCAATACTCTTTTCTTCTTGCTCTCCCAGAAAAAGTTGCATATTTCTTTAATACATCCAAATAGTAATTCATACAATATCCTCTTTCTTTTAAATAATTATTAGATTTATCATTTGTTCATAGTTTTCTCAAAAATATTTCTCTATCAAAATGCAACTATAATTATGTAAATTTTAAAAATAATATTTTTTGCAATTTTATAAAGAATGCTTTCTAATATTAAGATTCTACAATAAAACAAATTTACCTAAATTATATCAAATAGCTCCACCCATATCTACTTAATTATTTATAAAACGAAATTTATGTCCATAATTTCTTATTTAATTATAATCATTCTATGATTTATTCTTCCTATTTAAATAATAAAATTCAAAAGGAACTGTATCAATTGCCTAATTAACATCAATCAAATACAGTTCCCTGTCACACTTATATTTTTTTACTTTAACTATTTAATGTTAAAGAATGCCTTTTTACCTCTATATTCAGCAACATCATCTAATTCTTCTTCTATTCTTATTAATTGATTATATTTAGCTACTCTTTCAGATCTTGCTGGAGCACCTGTTTTAATTTGACCTGCATTTGTAGCTACAACTAAATCTGCAATAGTAGTATCTTCTGTTTCACCACTTCTATGAGAAACAACTGCTGTATATCCAGCTCTATTAGCCATTTCTATTGCATTTAATGTTTCTGTTAAAGTACCAATTTGATTTAGTTTTATAAGGATAGAATTTGCAACTCCAAGTTGAATTCCTTTTTCAAGTCTTTCAGTATTTGTAACAAATAAGTCATCACCAACTAACTGAACTTTTTTTCCTAATCTTTCAGTCATTAATTTCCATCCGTCCCAATCTTCTTCTGCCATACCATCTTCAATTGAGATTATTGGATATTTATTAACCCATTCTTCAAAGAAATCAACCATCTCTGCACTTGATAAAGTTCTTCCTTCATGTTCTAAAACATATTTTCCATCTTTATAATATTCTGATGAAGCAGCATCAATTGCTATGAAAATTTCTTCACCAGCTTTGTAACCTGCTTTTCCTATTGCTTCGATAATTACATCTAAAGCTTCAGCATTGCTCTTTAAATTTGGTGCAAATCCACCTTCATCACCTATACCTGTAGCATAACCCTTATCATTTAAAATTTTCTTTAATGTATGATAAACTTCAGCACACATTCTTAAAGCATCACTAAAAGTACCCGCTCCTGCAGGCATAATCATAAATTCTTGTAAATCAACTGAATTATCAGCATGAGATCCACCATTTAATATATTCATCATAGGCACTGGTAAAACCTTTGCGTTTACTCCTCCAATATATCTATATAAAGGAATACCTAATGCATTTGCAGCTGCATTTGCAACAGCTAAAGATACACCTAAAATTGCATTTGCACCTAATTTACCTTTATTGTTTGTTCCATCTAATTCAATAAGCATTTTATCAATATATGTTTGATCAAATACATTACATCCTATTAATTCTTCTGCAATAGTATCATTTACATTTTCTACAGCTTTTAAAACACCTTTTCCTTGATATACACCTTTATCTCCATCTCTTAATTCAACTGCTTCATACATCCCAGTTGATGCTCCTGATGGAACTGCAGCCCTTCCCATAGTACCATCTTCAAGATATATTTCAACTTCTACAGTTGGAAAACACCTTGAGTCTATAATTTGTCTTGCTACCACATCTACAATTTCTAAATAATCTTTCATTTTGTTTTACCCTCCTTGTTTACTAAGTATTTTATATATTAAGTTAATATATAAAAGCTTCTCAGCTTTTTAATCTACTTTAGTATTCTTTGTAATTTTAAAATTAAATATTCAAAATTCATTTCCCATTTTATTTTTTTTATTGATTTTTTTTACATTAAATGAGAAAATATATTTGCTGGCAAATTTTGCTATAGTGAATTCAAATTAGGGGTGTAATAATAATGATAAAAAAATTCTTAGCTTCTGTATTAACTTTAGGAGCTCTAATCAATTTTGTTCCAAGCACATCGGTTTATGCCTACACATACCATACTGTGTCAAATTATTCACAATATCTAGGACAATCAGTAAATAGTAATGGTAATCGTGAAGGATGGTACAAGTTTGACGATGGAACTTGGGGATATTATATTGAATACGGAAAATTAATTAAGGACAGTCAGCTTAATTTTTCTGATGGAATGTACATTATAGATGAAGATGGTAAAATGGGAACTGGATGGTATTCAGATTACGATGCTAGTTATTTCTTTAATTCTGATGGACGTGCTCAAAAAGGATGGCTTCAATCTGATGGTCACTGGTACTATTTTGATAATGACTATAAAATGCAAACTGGATGGCAATATATTAATCAAAAATGGTATTACTTTAACGAAGATACAGGTGTAATGGCATCTAATGTTAAAGTTGGGGATTATTTTGTAACTGCAGATGGTTCTTTACAATAAATACCTTATGTACTATATAAAAAATACACCATTTATTCAAACGAATAAATGGTGTATTTTATTCCATAAACTTCAAATGATTCTCTGCTTCGCAGTATTCACTAAACTTTTGTTCCCATTCTCGAGCCTTCTTACTGTTAATTCTATTTATTTCACTTAAGAACTCTTCTAGAACTCCAAGTCTTTTTAATCCTTTCATTAAATGCCTTGGATAATCAACTTTTCTTTCATATGCTTTCTTAGGATCAATTATCATTAGAGTTTCCTTATCAGATACAAGAATATCCTTACATCTTATATCTAATTTTTTAAACTTTAGTTTTTTAAATTCTACTAATAGCTTATATATTTTTTCTACTAAATTTCTATTTAAGCCATAAGTTTTTATATACTTATCCATCTCTATTCCTTCTACTTTATCCCTTACTATATAGTATGTTCCTTTTTTATATAATTTCGGAAAATATTTAGACCCATTGGTTCTTAATAATATTCCACCTTCATCATTGCATACCTTTTTAGATAAAAAAATTTTTATTGCTTTATTATCAGGTAGCTCGTATACTATTCCATTATTTCCTTGTCCAAGATATGTTGCCTGTTTAAATAATAATTCTGTATGTTCGTCAAAATCAACAGAATACCCAAAATTTTTTTTCATATAAACCAACCCTAGATAAGTCTTTTTTATTAATATATTGTTCATACTACAGAAATATTCAAAATAACAAGAAAAACACATGTAGAAAACTTTCTACATGTGTTTTTACTATATACTAAAAATTATTATTTATTTATTATTAAGTTTTCTCCAGTCATTTCTGCTGGTACTTCAAGACCTAAAACATTTAACATTGTTGGAGCTATATCAGCAAGCTTACCATCTTTTATTGTCTTTCCTTCTGTGTGGTTAGATACCCATACAAATGGAACTGGATTAGTAGTATGAGCTGTAAATGGATTTCCTGTTGAAAAATCTATTTCAGTTTCCGCATTACCATGGTCAGCAGTAATAAATACTGTTCCATCTTTTTCTAATACTTTATTAACTACATTTCCTAAGCATTCATCAACAGCCTCTATTGCCTTAACAGCTGCTTCAACAACACCAGTATGACCAACCATATCTGGATTAGCAAAGTTTAATATGATCATGTCATATTTATCGCTGTCTAATCTAGCTAATAATTCTTCAGTTACTTCATAAGCACTCATTTCTGGTTTTAAATCATAAGTTGCAACCTTTGGTGAAGGTATAACCTTTCTATCTTCACCTGGATTTTCTTTTTCAACACCACCATTGAAGAAGAATGTAACGTGAGCATACTTTTCAGTTTCAGCAATTCTTAATTGATTTAATCCCTTGCTACTTACATATTCTCCAAGAGTATTTACTAGTGTTTGTGGTGTATATGCAACATTAACCCCTTCTAATGTCTTATCATATTGAGTCATTGTTACAAATACTAAATCTAATGTTTCTCTCTTAAATCCAGCAAATTCTTTATCATTTATAGCTCTAGTTATTTCTCTAGCTCTGTCTGGTCTAAAGTTAAAGAATACAACTGAGTCTCCGTTTTTAATATTAGTTAATGGTGCACCATTTTCAGTTATAACTGTTGGTAATACGAACTCATCTGTCTTGTTATCATGGTATGATTTTTCAATAGCTTCTACTGCACTTGTAGCTGTTTCACCTTTACCTAAAACTAATGCGTTATAAGCAAGTTCAACTCTTTCCCATCTATTATCTCTATCCATAGCATAGTATCTACCACTTATAGTAGCTATTTTTCCTACACCAACTTCAGCCATCATAGCTTCGCATTTTTCTATGAATTCTTTTCCTGATGAAGGTGGAACGTCTCTACCATCCATAAATGCATGAACAAATACATTTTGAACGCCTTCTTTTTTAGCAAATTCTAAAAGACCTTTTAGGTGATCTATATGTGAATGAACTCCACCATCAGATAATAGACCCATTAAGTGTAATGCAGATCCAGTTTTTTTAGCATTTTCCATAGCTAATTTAATAGATTCATTTTCAAAGAAGTCTCCATCACTGATAGCTTTAGTTATTCTTGTTAATTCTTGATATACAATTCTTCCTGATCCTATATTTAAATGTCCAACTTCTGAGTTACCCATTTGTCCTTCTGGTAATCCAACTTGCATACCACTTGCTTGTAATTGTGATGTTGGGTAATTAGCTGTTAATCTGTCGAAGTTTGGTTTATTTGCTAAACTTACAGCATTTCCTTCTGATTTTGGTGCTAATCCAAAACCATCTAATATCATTAACATAACTGGTTTCTTTGACATAGTCCTATCCCTCCAAGTTTTCTTATTTAAAATTATAATATATATTCATAATTAAATTTTTCTACATTTGAACCATTTAATTATATTATTTTTTTATCTTTATTGCAACTTATTATAGCTTTTCGAAAGATTGATGTATTCTTTTAAAAAATACTCTTATTCCTTTAATCTTCTGCTATTATTTTAATTCATCTGCAATTTTTTATGTAGATAAAACAATTCTTCTATACATATTTTTAAACTTAATTATTTATATACTTTATTATTTTTTATTGTAAAAATATATTAACATAATAAAAAATACCTATGTAGAACATAGGTATTTTTCACTAATCTTAGTAATTAACTATTGCAGCAAAGTCTGCAGCAGCTAAACTAGCTCCACCAACTAAAGCTCCGTCAATATCTGATTGTTCCATTTGAGCTTTGATTGTACCTGGTTTAACAGATCCACCGTATTGGATTCTTACTTTATCAGCAACTTCGCTTCCGAACATTTCAGCTACGATTCCTCTTATTGCTTTGATAGTTTCGTTTGCTTGTTCGTCTGTAGCAGTCTTACCAGTTCCAATAGCCCAGATTGGTTCGTAAGCTATAACAACTTTTTCTGCTAAGTCTTTTGATAAACCTTCTAAATCAGCTTTTATTTGAGCTCCAACAACTGCATTAGTTGTTCCGTTTTCTCTTTGTTCTAAAGTTTCACCACAACAAAGGATTGGAGTTATGTTGTGAGCAAATGCAGCTTTAACCTTCTTGTTTAAAGCTTCATCAGTTTCGTTGAAGTATTCTCTTCTTTCACTATGTCCTAAAACAACATAATCAATTCCCATAGCTTCAAGCATTCCTGGAGCAACTTCTCCTGTAAATGCTCCACTTTCTTCAAAGTGCATGTTTTGAGCAGCAACTTTTATGTTTGATCCAGCTACAGCTTTTTTAACAGCATCTAAACATACAAATGTAGGACATACTACTACATCACAAGTAGCATCCTTAACTAATGCTTTTAATTCTTCTATCATTTTAACTGCTTCATCAACAGTTTTATTCATTTTCCAGTTTCCAGCGATAATTGCTTTTCTCATTTTATCCACCTCATATAATATTAAAATTTATTTACAATTCTGAAAATTAAACTCAAAATCAAATAGTATATATTACAATTTACATGTGATAATTGTCAATTTAATGTTATGAACTTAAGAAAATTGATCAGATTTTCTTAAGTTCATTATTTACTGCTATTTTCATAGACCATGGTATTAAGTTATATTTATTAATTAAGTAATTATACATTTCAAGGTAAAGCTTTTGGCCTAAAGCTCTACAAAGTCCCGTCGAACATTCTTAAAGCTGTATTAATATTCAATTATAAAATATATTTGTAATTACTTTCTACTATATTAGCTGTAAACTTCAATAATAGTCATACACTATTTAATTGTGATATTTAATTTTAATATATCTAATTTATAATTAGTCGTTTAATGCAGCTATTCCTGGTAATACTTTACCTTCTAAGAATTCTAAAGAAGCTCCACCACCAGTTGAGATGTGAGTCATCTTATCTCCAAATCCTAATATGTTAACAGCAGCAGCACTATCTCCACCACCGATTATAGTTGTAGCATCTGCATCTGCCATAGCCTTAGCTACTGCAATTGTACCCTTATTGTAGTTTTCGAATTCGAATACTCCCATTGGTCCATTCCAGATAACAGTCTTAGCATCTTTAATAGCATCAGCGTATATAGCTTCTGTCTTAGGTCCGATATCTAATCCCATGTTTCCAGCAGGAATGTTTTGGTCTTCAGTAACTGTAGCAGCTACATCTTTAAATTCAGCAGCTACTCTGTGGTCTACTGGTAATAAGAATTTAACACCCTTAGCTTCAGCTTTAGCAACCATTTCTTTTGCATAGTCAAGTCTATCTTCTTCAACTAATGAAGTTCCGATTTCATATCCTTGAGCTTTTAAGAATGTATAAGCCATTCCACCACCAATGATTATAGTGTTAACTTTGTCTAATAAGTTGTTGATAACAGCAATCTTATCAGAAACTTTAGCTCCACCTAATATAGCAACGAATGGTCTTTCTGGAGTTTCAACAGCATTTCCTAAGAATTTTAATTCTTTTTGGATTAAGTATCCACATACAGCTGTATCTAAGTATTCAGTAACACCAACTGTTGAACAGTGAGCTCTGTGAGCTGTACCAAATGCATCATTTACAAATACATCTGCTAATGAAGCTAATTCTTTAGAGAATTCAGCTATGTTCTTAGTTTCTTCTTTTCTGCATCTAGTGTTTTCTAATAATACAACGTCTCCGTCTTTCATATCAGCAACAGCTTTTTTAGCATTTTCTCCAACAACTTCTTCATCTCTAGCAAAAACTACTTCTTTTCCAAGCATTTCGCTTAATCTTACAGCTACAGGAGCTAATGATTTAGAAGCATCTTTTCCTAAGTGAGAGCAAAGGATAACTTTTGCACCTTTTTCAACTAAGTATTTGATTGTTGGAAGAGCTCCGTTTAATCTATTTTCATCAGTTATAACACCATCTTTTAATGGTACATTGAAGTCACATCTTACTAATACTTTTTTTCCTGCTACATCGATATCTTCGATTGTTTTCTTGTTGAAATTCATTTACATTCACCTCAAAAAATTATTTTTATAGATAATTTTAAAATAGTCTGGCTTTATAGCCTTATACTACAAAACCAGACTTATTTACTTTAACATAAATTTGCGCATTTTATGTTTAATTAGGGTTTAGATTACTTTAAGTTAGCGAAGTATCCTAAAGTTCTGATTAATTGGTTAGTGTATGACATTTCGTTGTCGTACCAAGAAGCAACTTTAACTAATTGTTCTCCGTTAACTTCCATAACTCTTGTTTGAGTTGCATCGAATAATGATCCGAAGCTGCTTCCGATGATATCGCATGATACGATTTCGTCTTCAGTGTATCCGTAAGATTCTGTAGCAGCATCTTTCATTACAGCGTTGATTTCATCAACAGTTACTTTCTTACCTAATGTACAAACTACTTCAGTTAATGAACCAGTTATACATGGAACTCTTTGAGCTCCTCCATCTAATTTACCAGCTAATTCTGGGATAACTAATCCGATTGCTTTAGCAGCACCAGTTGAGTTAGGGATGATTGAAGCTGCAGCAGCTCTAGCTCTTCTTAAATCACCTTTTCTGTGTGGAGCATCTAAAGTATTTTGATCGTTAGTGTATGAGTGGATTGTAGTCATGAATCCTTTTTCTAATCCGAAAGCATCGTTTAATGCTTTAGCCATTGGAGCTAAGCAGTTTGTAGTACATGATGCACCTGAGATTACTGTATCTTCTGCTTTTAAGATGTCGTGATTTACATTGTAAACTACTGTTGGTAGGTCGTTTCCAGCTGGAGCTGAAATAACAACTTTCTTAGCACCTGCAGTGATGTGAGCTGAAGCTGATTTCTTTGAAGCAAAGAATCCAGTACATTCTAATACGATATCTACGTTTAATTCTCCCCATGGTAATTCAGCTGGGTTAGAGTTTGCAGTAACTTTAATTTCTTTTCCGTTTACTACGAAAGCTCCTTCTTTAACTTCGATTTCTCCATCGAATCTACCTTGAGCTGAGTCATATTTAAATAAGTGTGCTAACATTTTAGCATCTGTTAAGTCGTTGATTGCAACCACGTTAAATTCAGGGTTGTTAATCATTAATCTTAAAGCTAATCTTCCTATTCTTCCAAAACCATTAATTGCTACGTTTACCATATCAATTACCTCCTAATAATGCTTTTATTATATTTATTTTAAAATTTTATAAAAATAAATTTTACAAACTACTTTAAGAACTGAACTCTTGTAACTTTTCTAGTATTCCATTAGCTGCAGCTTCATCTGTAACCAATACACCAGTAGAGTCATTATATTCAGTTGCAATAATCGATTCAACTTTATTATTCCCGCCAGCTACTGCAATATGCGTTTTTATTTTTCTGGCATTGTTGATTTTAATACCAATTGCGGTAGTTTCTGAAATAATTTTAGAATCTTTACTAAAATAACATCCAAACGCTTCTCCTACAGCTCCATTATCAATTAAATTTTTAATTTCATCTTCTGGAACTCCTCTTTTTCTAGCCATTTGAACAGCATTTCCCACACCATACATTAGTATATCAGCTTTATGTATAGTATCTATAACTGCTTTAACAGCCTCTTCCTTAAGTAAATTATCTATTATATCTAAACTTAAGTTTTCTGATATATGAAGCATTTTATAAGTACCATTAAGTTTTTTAGCAAGTGATGCAGCTAATGTATTTGCTTGAGTTTCAACATTTTTGCCCATACCACCTCTTGCAGGTACTACTTGAATATTAGATAAATTTGTTACTTTCGGAAATGCTTCCACTACTTCTTTTAATGTACTTCCTCCTGTGAGAGCGACAATTGAATTATCTTCCAGTACATCCTTTACATAATTCGCACAAGCTTTTCCCAAATCTTTTAAGACTAAAGGATTTTCCTCAACATCTCCCGGAACAATAATTACCTTTTTTAAATTCAACAAAGACTTTATTTTTTCTTCCACTTCTGAAAGTCCTTTTATTTCATGGATAAAATCTTTCAATTTATTGATAATTTCTTCTCCATCATCAGTAACTTTCATTCCAGCAGGATTTATTTCTATAAGTTCTTGTTCTTTTAAAAAACCTATTTCTGTTCTAACAGTTCTCTCACCAGTATTTAACTTTTCAGCAAGACTTCTTCTGCCAATAGGTTCATTATGATAGATTGTTCTGAGTACGTTATACCTTTTTTCTAAAGTATTTACAAGCTCAGGAACTATCTTTTTCTGTAATTCTAATATTTCCTGCAACTTAAACACTCCTTTGGTCATTATGTGTCCCATATCATTTTATTATGTCCCACATCTATTATTATAGAACACCTTTAGGAAATTTTAAACCCCTTATGTGAAATTTTTTTAATTATTTAAAAATTTTCACCATTTAGGATTAACTTTGAATATATTTTGTATAAAATTATGTAATCTTATATGTATTATCCTTTTATATGTTTTATTGCTATTTAAGGCATACAGCAATAAAACAGGCATTCAAATTTTATAAAACAAATATTCAATAATTTTTCAAGATTTTTTATATGACTTTTCTTCCTTTTTAGTATTTATCAAATTTATTAAATACATACATAATAAAAAATATTGTTTTGCTTTATTTTTTGAATGCCTTAATAGAATATTATAACCTTTTCCTCATAGAAGATGATTTTATCCCAAGTTCTTCCCTATATTTTGCAACTGTTCGTCTCGATATTTTAATATTATTCTCCTTTAATATAAGACTTATAGACTGATCTGATAATGGCTTGCTCTTATTTTCCTCTTGTATAATCTTTTTTATTTCATTTTTTATTTTTACAGTAGATAAATCTTCTAATGTATTATTAGTTATTCCGCTTGGAAATAGATCCTTTATTTTAATAGTTCCATAACTTGTCAATATATACTTATCTTTAATGGTTCTGCTTATAGTAGAATCATGAACATCCAGCTCACTTGAAACTTCTCGTAATGTTAAAGGCTTAATATATGAATATCCTCTTTCAAAAAATTCTTTTTGTTTATCAATCAGACATTCCAAAACTTTATATAAAGTATTTTTTCTATCATCTATAGCCTTTATCAAAAACATTGCTTTATTAATTTTTTCTTTTACATAGCTATTTATTTCAGTATCTTTTCCATTTTTCAAAACATCTCTGTAAGTTTTATTTATTATAAGCTTTGGAAGCACGCCTTCATTCATTATGATAAAAAATTCTCCATCTATATTCTTGATTTCAGCATCAGGAATTATATAACTTACTTCTTCTCCCGTATAAAAACCTCTTGAAGGTTTCGGTTCTAACTTTTTAATTATATCACCATATCTTTGAGCCTCTCTAGGTGAAATTTTCAATGCTTTTCCTATAAGTTCATATTTGTTTTCCGCTACTTCTTCAAGATGATCTAAAATTATTCTTTCTATATTATCATCTAATATATTTAGATTAATACTCTGTATAATTAAACATTCTTTTATATTTCTTGCACCAATTCCATAAGGTTCTAATGATTGAACAAGTTTTAATCCTTTTTCAACGTCATCTGTAGAAATTCTTAATTCCGTCGCTAATTCTTCCATTGATATTTCTAAATATCCTCTTCCATCCAAAGATTCAATAATATATTTAGCTATCATTATTGTATACTGTTCTTCATCAGATTCTAATAACTGTTCGTATAGATATTCTTTTAATGATTTCTTTTCCTCTATAAAATTAAATGGTGAAACATCTTCATTTGAGTATGATCTTTCAGGCTTATCTTTGTAACTATCATAATCCATTTCTTCTGCTATTTTTTCAGCATTATATTTATCTATTAAATTATTGTTTTGTATTTCTTCGCTTTGGCTGCTCTGTTCATTTATTTCTAAAATAGGATTTTCTGAATATTCATTATCTATATATTCTCTTAAATCATGAAGAGACATTTGTAAAAGCTTAATTGACTGCTGCATATTCTGAGTCATAATCATCCTTTGCTGCTGCGTCATTTTCATACTATAATCCAGATTCATAATTATCCCCCTATACACAAAACTAATTATTTTACTAAAAATCAATTTCTAATAAATACTATTTCAAATACAACTCCACCTTTTGTTAAACGTATTCAAAACTTCAGGTGAATATATTTCATTTACTTTAAGTATAACCTTTTTCTTGATAATTTAGCAAGTAATCTTAATACTTTACTTATTTATATTTACTACTTTGATATAATTAATATTCTTTTAAAATTCTATAAATATAATCAAAAAAATAATGCCTCATCAAGAATACATCTTGATAGAGACATTGTTTTTATTTTGTTAAAAATACCAACCCACAACAATCCGGTCCTGAATGAACACAAACAGTAGAACCAAGTGGACATTCAATATAATTAATATTATTGTTTTCTAAATACTCTGTAAGTTCTTTTTTTATTTCAATTTCACTAGCATATACTAATAATACCGGTACATCACAATCCAATTCTGATGCTTCTAAGTCTGTAATTATTTTTCTTAATGCTTTTTTACTTCCTCTAACCTTATCTTTTACTGACATTAATCCGTCTTTGATATTCAGTACAAGTTTAACACCTAATACAGTTCCTACAACACCTGCAGTCTTAGATATTCTTCCACCTTTAATAAGATTATCTAAAGATTCAAAACACATTCTTGTTTCAACTTTATTTTTTTCTTTTTCTAATTCTTCTGCTATTTTTGCAGTATCATAACCTTTTTCCATAAGAGTACATGCTTTTAATACAAGAATTCCTAATGCTGGAGCTATATTTTGAGAATCAACTATAAAAATATCATCACTTTCTACTGCATCTTTGGCAATACATGCAGATTGATATGTTCCACTCATTGCAGATGACATTAATATGGTCAATATTTTATATCCTTCCTTTAGATACTTTTCATAACATTCAATAAATCTATTTGGAATTATTTGACCAGTAGTTGGAAAGTCTTTTTCTTCTTTCATTCTCTTTAATAACTTCTCAGCATTCATATCAACTCTATCTAGATAACTTTCTTCTCCAAAGTTGATTAGTACAGGTAACACTTCGATATCATATTTATCATATAATTCTTGTGGTAAATCAGCAGTGCTGTCTGTTATGATTTTTATTTTTTCCATCTTCTTCATTCCTCTTCATCTATTTCATATTCGGAAATCCTATTTGTCTCAAAGCTTCATACGCTACTATAGCTACAGTATTTGATAAATTCAAACTTCTTGTACTTGATTTTATCATAGGTACTCTTAAACCTTTATGTCTATTGTGAACATCTTCAGGAACACCACAAGTTTCTCTTCCAAACATAATAAAATCTCCAGATTTAAATTCAATTTCATCATAATGTGTTCCAGTTTCATGAGTTGTTGCCAAGAAAATTGTCTCATTGCCATATTTCTCTAAAAAATCTTCGTAACTTTCATGAATTTCTAAATTTAATTCACTCCAGTAATCCAATCCAGCTCTTTTTACTTGTTTTTCATTTATATCGAATCCTAATGGTTTTATTAAATGCAATTTACAATCTGTAAGTACACACGTTCTAGCTATATTCCCTGTATTTTGTGGAATTTCAGGTTGATACAATACTATATTAAAATTCAAAACTTCACCCTCTTTAATATTCTAAAAAATTATATTAGCCATTTTAAAATTATACTATATGGTTAATTACAAGTCAAAAACACCATATTTTTATTTCTTTAATTAAAATAAAGTTCGAAAAATTAAATAAATAATTCTTCGAACTTTATAAGTATAATTCAGAAATCACATAGTGATTACAATATTATTGATGTGTAGTTGATGTTGCTTGTGGTGCTGGTGCTTGTGGTGCCTGTTGTTCAGTTCCAGTGCTTGTTCCTCCTGGTTGAGCCCCAGCTTCGCTGCCTTCTGTTGTTGCTGGCGGCTGTTCCTGAGCAACTGGTTTAGTACCTTTTTTAATTGTTACGTCAACTTTAGTATATGTATCTGTAGCAATTTTTTCTCTATTTACCTCTACTCCATTTTCATATGTAACTTGATATGAAGATGCTCTATAGCCTGTCATTCCCCCACCTTCATTAACTTCAGTACCTTCATCAAGAGTAGGATCATCAACGATTTTAGTTTGTGCTGGAAGTGTTTCTAATATTTCATTAGCCATATCATAAGTTTTTCCACCTAAAATACTTGTATCACCATATATATTGTAAGTAACTACCTTACCTCCAGTATATCCTTGAATATATATTGGAAAATCATATGGATTTTTAAATTTATAATCTAGATATCCATAAGCAACAGTTGCATCTAACCCTGGAAGGGCATATCCTACTGCCATTGAGTGATTTGTTCTTTCTGTTGATCTTATATTAGCTCTCATTACAGCTCTATAAAGTGTTGTTGATACCTGACATATTCCTCCACCAATTCCTGGTTCAACTTTATTTCCAACATAAGTACCTGCTTCTTGGAAGCCTGCTTCTTCTGTTCTAGGTCCTACAATATCATTAAAACTAAATGTTTCCCCTGGCATTATAACAGTTCCATTAATATGTTTAGTTGCCAGTTCTATATTATGACTTCTTCCTGCTGCTGATGTTCCATAGCTTGTCGAAAATGAACCCATAACATTTTTTATTTTTGATAAATCTTCAGCTGTTATTTTTGCTTTTGTTACTTCTGCATCAACATCAACTTCTGAACTAGATTCAATAACACCATTTAATGCTTCTTTTATTTTAGAATCTAGTGTATCTATACTAACTCCAATTCCGTCTTCTTCAGGTTTAACCTGAATTTTATCTCCTGTAATTGTAATAGATGCATTTACAGGTTCTTTGTTAACTTCCTTAATTACCTTTTCTTCAAACTCTTTTAATTTATTTTCATCATAAGAAAAAGCAAGCTCTATCTCACTTGGTTTCTTCCCTTTAATACTTAAATATTTACTTAATAATCCATGCTCTTTTCCAGTATTAAAAGCTTCTTCTACAGTTTTATCAATATCATAAGTTGGTGATATTTGAGAGTAATTAAGCTCAAAAGTTTTTCCTTCTATTTTTATAGGAAGAATTTTATTATCTATTTCTCCTTCAAATGATTGTTTAAGCTTTATCTTCGCTTCTTCTTTGGTCATCCCCCCAAGGCTTACATTTTGAACTGTAATACCTGGATAAATCTTTCCATCCCACTTTTTAACTGCGCTGCTTACTGCTAATGAATATGCTGCTAATCCACAAATAATAATTGCTAATGTACTTGCAATCATAATCCAAGTCTTCTTTTTCTTTGCAGCCGCACTTTTTCTGGAGGATTTCCTTCTTCCACTACCATTTTCCACTTGTTAATCCCCTTTCAAAATATAAATATAAGCTTCCCTATTTAAAACAGATAATAATTCCATTTAATTAAAATACACACAGAAGCTTATACCTTATCGTAAAAAATATATATTTTATAAGAATACATAATTGATGACAATTTATATCAATATAAATTGTCATCAATGTTAATATTATATCATATTTTGTTATAGTTATGATAGTGAATTTAAGGTACATATTACTGGAATATATATCTTTTTTATTGTGCTTACAATTTTACTTTTGCCCTACTTTTAGAAGTTTCTCCATCATAATCAAAAGCTTCTATAGAAACTTCTAAAGGTCTGGTTGTTATATTCTTCACCTTATCTGCACTTATAACATAACTTGTATCATTTTCATCTACTGTTCCAACCCATTCTTTATTTAAAAATATATTATATCCTAAAAGATCTGGGTCATTATTTCTATCCCATGACACATATATCTTTCCATTTTCTAACCGTGCTTTTAGCCCCTTTACAGTAGCAGGCTGTATTAATAATGCAATATTATCAGGTCCCCAATTTGCATCAACAGGATTTCCTACTCCTTGAACTGTTTCACTTTCACTATACTGCCATATTCTCCATCGTGTCCATCCTCCAATATCAGGCGGAACTTTAGGATTAATTGGCACATTAGTATACATAGCAATCCACAAAATCATATTCTTTAATGGATAACCTTTTCCTGATACATAAAAATTATCATACAATTCAATAAAAAATAATCCTGTATAAAGCATCAATCGTCTTCTCGTTTTCTTTTCAAACCTTTTTCTAAAACGATCAATCCACTCTACTAAAACTTTAGTTGATATAGATCTATCCACTGGTGTTTCAACATCTAATACGGGGAATAAATCTCCATAATCTTTATTTCCAAACCCTTGCTGCAATACCTGAATAAAGTCATCACACTGTCTATCTGCATCAGTAAGATCATATGATGGAACACCAAAATGATATGCCCCTACAGGTATTCCATACTCACGACTTGATTTTGCAAAATCAAAAAACTTTTTATCTACTCTGAATCTTCCAGAACCTGAACCTGATGATCTTAAGTACAAAAAATCTATTTTGGTTGCTAATACGTCAAACTGTACATTTTTAGTATACTCATTTATATCAATACCAAAAAGACTTTTAGAATTTTTATCTTGCATATTTCCTCCAAATAAAAATACTTCTCTAAATATAAATATTAACATTCACATAAAAAAGTACCTATTTTTTGATAATATGTTCTAATTCATTTCAAAAATATCAAGTTCAACGTAAAAGCTTATATTATTCCCTATGGACTCAGCCCATATCTTTCCCTCATGAAGTTCAACAATATTTTTAGATATGGCAAGACCCAATCCAGACCCACCTGTACTAGTGTTTCTTGATTCATCAACTCTATAAAACCTATCAAATAGTTTATCTGTCTTTTCTTTTATTAAATGTTCTCCCTTATTTCTGAATACTACTATTGCTTTATTGTCTTTCTCATATAATCCTATAATTATTTCTCCAGGTTTATATGAATATTTTATTGCATTGGTAAGTAGATTTTCAAAAACCCTAAGCATTTTTATAGGATCTATCTGTACAAAAACTCTATCACATTCAAATTTTTTAAATACTGTAAGATTATTATCATCTAAAACAGGCATCAATTCTTCAATCAGCTGAGATAAAAATTCAGATAAATTAACCGAGTTTTTATTTAAAGTAATTCCATGACTATTATATTTAGTATATTCAAACAAATCATCAATAAGTACTTTTAGGCGTTCAGCTTTATTAAATGCTACGTTCAAGTATTCATTCATTTCACTTTCATCTTTATATCTTTTTTGAATAACAAGTCCTATGTATCCCATTACTGATGTTAATGGTGTTCTTAAATCATGTGAAACATTTGTTATTAAATCTGTTTTAGTTTTTTCTGCATCTCTTTCAGCATTTATTTTTTCCCCTATTTCCTTAGCCATATAGTTTATATTGTATGCTATAGTTTTTATCTCATCTGTTCCTCTTTCTTCGATTCTGTAATTCAAGTTACCACTGGCTATTATTTTTAGTCCTATAGCAATTTCATCTAAATATTTCATCTTACTATTAGTTATTATCACAAATGAAATAATAAACACAATACATGTTAAAAATACTGCTAATGATGAATTTGATTTACTTATTGTTGTATACGTTATGGTAGCTTCTGGAACTTTACTATATATTAAGTAGACTCGATCTTCACCAATTTTAAGTGGCATTATATATTTTTTTTCTTTTACCACACCCATTTTCTCATAATTAAAATTAGTCATAGCATCTTTTAATGCACTATATATGTCTATTGTCTCTTCTGATACCCCTTCTGTCTTAAAAAGTACATTCCCATCAAGATCAGTAATATAACATTTATCTGTTGAAGGGACTGTATTTAAAGTCGCATTTATAGAATCTTTATCATTCAATAATATATTCTGATTTTCAATTTTAGATTCCAACTCGCTTGCAAGTCTTTCAACTGATTCATAATCATATGATATCTGTGGCTCTGTATACTCTCTTTTTAAAAAATTATTTGTAAATGTATAAAAAAAGAATGAAATAAGAAAACATATTGCTATAACAAGCATAAGCTCAAACCTTATACTCTTTTCAATTTTTCTTTTAGTTACAGATATAAAATGCTCTATATAATCTAAAATTTTAGTATAAGATTTACTAATATTGCTTTCCATCTTATTTTTAAAATTATTATTTTTCAATCTTATAGCCTACCCCCCAGACAGTCTTAATAAATCTTGGATTTCTAGGATCAGATTCTATTTTTTCTCTTATCTTTCTAATATGAACCATAACAGTATTATCAGAAGTCATAAATTCCTGATTCCATACACTTTCATAGATATTTTCTATTGAAAAAACCTTTCCTCTGCTTTTTGAAAGTAATGATAAAATATCAAATTCTGTTGGTGTAAGCTTTAGGAATGTATCTCCAAGTTTAACTTCATGAGTATCAAGATTTATTGTTAAATCTTCAATTCTTATTATATTCTCATCTTCTTTATATAAAACGTCCTGTTTATTTTTAAATTTATAAAATCGTCTAAGTTGAGATTTTACTCTAGCAACAAGCTCTAGTGGATTAAATGGCTTTGACAAATAATCATCAGCCCCCATATTAAGCCCCAATATCTTATCTATATCTTCACTTTTAGCAGATAACATTATTATAGGCATTTCTTTCATTTCTCTTATTTTCAAGCAAGTTTCTATTCCGTTTAAATTAGGCATCATAACATCTAGTATAACAATATCCACATCAGTGTTTTCAATTATATCTATAGCTTCAAGACCATCACATGCTTGAAGTGTATTATACCCTTCACTTTTTAAATATATTTCAACTAAATCACGTATTTCTTTTTCATCATCAACTATTAATATGCTTCCATTTTCCATTGACACTCTTCCTCCAAGTTATATTTTTAAGTACGAACTAAATCCATTTTATACTATAATTTTAGCCTAAACTCCTTAATAAAAGTACTATAACTTCTTAATATTTTCTGAAATAATAAATTAAGCCACAATCATTCGATTGCAGCTAATTTAGTTATCTTGAAATTTTCATTGAATCTTCTATTATCATATCAACAAGCTGAGCAAAATCAATGTTAACTGCTGCAGCACTTTTTGGTATCAAACTATTTTTTGTCATTCCTGGTAAAGTATTAACTTCTAAAATATATGGAACACCATCAGTCGTAACTATCATATCAACTCTTGAATAAACTTCACACTTTAAAGCCTTGTAAGTAGCTAACGCCATTTTTTCAACTTCTTCATGTAAATTTTTATCTAATTCTACCACAACTTCTTCGGCTCCACCGTCTTGATATTTTGATGCAAAATCAAAGAATTCAGCTTTTGGCTTTATAGCAATTACAGGAAGCATTCTATCTCCATAAACAGGACATGTTATTTCATCACCTTTAATAAACTTTTCAATCATAACTTCACTGTCCCATTTAAAGCCTTCTTTAACACACTCTTCAATTTCTTTTTCTTCTTTAACTATAAAAGTTGCAACACTTGAACCACCATGAGTAGGCTTAACCACTACAGGATATCCTAACTTTTTAATAGCATCATAATCTATCTTATCATTTTTAGATAGATTAATCCAAGGTGCTGTTCTTATTTTAGCAGCTTGAAGTATTGATTTTGTCACATCTTTATCCATACACATTGCACTACTTAAAGGACCACATCCTGAATAAGGTATTCCTAATGTCTGAAGTACAGCTTGAACTGTTCCATCTTCACCAAATTGTCCATGTAGTGCTAAAAGTGCAAAGTCTATGCCCTTAACTTTTGTTACTATATCTTCTTTTTTATCTATAACGATTGCTTCTACTTCGTACTTATCTTTATTTATATTTTCAACTATTGATTTTCCACTATTTAATGATATTTCTCTTTCTGATGAAATACCACCCATTATAACTCCGATTTTCATTTATTTACCTCCAGTATTTTCTTCATATGTTTATTGTAATAAAAATACACGCTAAATAAAAGAACCACTATCTACTTAGTTTTCATAAAAAGTGGTTCATTTAATACTATTTATCATATTTACATATATGACTCAAAGGACATTCTTCACATTTAGGATTTCTTGCTGTACAACATCTTCTTCCATGAAAAATCAAAAGATGGTGCATTAATGTCCATTCTTTTTTAGGAAGTTCTTTTTGAAGCTGTTTTTCAACTTCAAGAACCTTATCACTTTCAGCAAGGCCAAGACGATTCGAGACTCTGAAAACATGGGTGTCAACAGCTATTGAAGGTACTCCAAATGCATTTGATAAAACTACATTTGCTGTCTTTCTACCAGCTCCTGCAAGAGATGTTATACCTTCCATAGTCGTAGGAACCTCTCCATTAAATTTTTCTTTTATCTGCCTAAACATAAGAATTAAGTTTTTTGACTTATTTCTATATAAACCAATCTGTTTTATTCTCTCTTCAAGTTCATCATTAGTTATTTCAAGAAATGCATCTAAATCAGGATAATCTTTAAACAATTCTTTTGTTACTTCATTGACTTTCTTATCTGTTGTCTGTGCAGATAACACAGTTGCAACAAGAAGTTGAAGTGGTGTTTCATAATTTAATTCGCATTTTGCATCTGGATAAGTTTCTTTTAAAATTTCTACAATTTTCTTTGTCCTTGCCTTCATTTAATCTGCTCCTTATTTATAAACCCCTCTGTAATGTTCAGGTAAAAGTCTAGCTATACTTCTCATTAGTGTATCCATACATCTATCTTCATATTCATGCTTATCCTCATCTTTTTCCCTTTTAGGGAATTGGATTTTGTCACCTATATTTATAGTAACATCAGCTCTCTGCCACTTTTCTGCTCCCATATTTCCATCATTACTGATAGGAAGTAATTTATCTGTACCTGACATTCCTATAGGTATTATTTCTGCTTTTGCCATTCTTGCAAATAATAAAATCCCTTTTTTCCCTTCAATCATTGCACCTGTACGGCTTCTTGTCCCTTCTGGAAATATAAGAATATCTTCTCCACTTTTTAAAGCTTTAACAACTTTTGTTATAGCTTCCTTATCAGCAGAATTTGGCTTTATTGCAATGTTTTTAACAATCTTAGTTCCTATATTAGTTATAGGATCATTTGATAGTTTAATTCCAGCAATAAAATAAGGATCACTTTTTTCTTTAAGAATTTTATTTAAAACTAATCCATCTGAATTACTTAAATGATTGCATACAAATATTCTTGGTTTCTTTACATTATCAATATTTTCAAGTCCACGCACTGTTATATTAGCATATTTATTAATATATCCATTAGAAATTCTTCTTGCCATTTTTACCAAAAAGCTTTCTGGCAACATATTTATAATTTTAGCTGCTGTTGGTGATAACATTTCATTCACCCTTTCTCAATAGTAAATCTATTATATTATATATTTTTTTAAATATCCTTGCAATTTAAAAACAAAACTACATTATATGGTTTATGTAATCTACATATTTACATTTAATAATTATTTCATATAGTTTAATAAACCCCTAATTAATTGTAAAATATTTACTCTATTTTTTCAATACCTTATCACTCTTCATTTCAGCAATTCTTTTTAAATATTCTTCTAAATATGGAGATTCGAATTTTACAGTTTTCAAATTATCTATGGATTCATTTTTAAAAATATATTTTCTTATTAAAGCATTTCTCTTTAAAATATTTTTTCCTCTCCACCCACACGATGTCTTTTTGAAACTTTCTTTAAACATGCTGTTATTCATATCAATAATATAATCTTCATCATAATCACAAAACCAATCTAATGGTTTAAATTCTTTAAGTTGTGATTTTTCTATTTTAGAATTATACGGACATCCCAATTGGCATGTATCGCACCCAAACATCCTGCCATCAAGTTTTTTTATCTCCCAATCACTTAAATCTTTTTTCTGAGTAATATATGATAAGCATATATTACAATTTTTTCTCACATTATTTATGGACTTTGTAGGACATTTATCATAACAGATACTGCACTCTCCACATTCTCTGAATAAATCAATTTCATCAAAATGTCTTTTATCTTCATCATAAATCTCTAAATCAGTTATTATTTCTCCTAAAAACACATAAGATCCATGTTTCGGTGTAATTATCAAGTTATTTTTTCCTATGAATCCAACTCCTGATATATATGCAAGATATCTCTCAGGTAATGTATTGCTATCCACAAAAGTTTTATACTTTCCTCCATTTGCTTCTATTATTTCACAAATTTTATTCAAGTATTTATTCACCACATGATGATAGTCAAGTCCTTGAGTATAAATCGAAAAATTATTTTCTGATTTCGTTTTTAAATTGTTATCTGAAAAAACATAGGGGAAAGCTATAGAAATTATAGTTTTCCCCTCTTCAAACCACTCTTTTGAGTTTATTCTTGATTCTATATTATCTTCTTCAAATTCATTTTGTAAATTTAAAGACTTTCTCACTTCATAAAATGCTTTCAGTTCTTCAAAGCGTCTGCATTTAATAAATCCCACTGAATTTATACCTAAAGAAAAACAATAGTTTTTTATATCTTCTTTTACTCCCATGTTTCATCCTCTATATTATCATATCGTTATATATTTTTTTCTTTCGCCCCTGTAAATCCTTTATTTCTATTATACATGATTTAGCCTTACTTTTTAAAATATTTTTTGCTCTTAATCCTACAGCTGTAGCTCCCTCTGGAACATTGTGAAGTACAACTGAATTAGCTCCTATTTTAGCATTATCTCCAACTGTAATAGGTCCGAGTACTTTTGCTCCTGTACCTATCAAAACATTATTACCAATGGTAGGATGTCTTTTACCTTTATGTTTTCCTGTTCCTCCCAATGTAACACCATGATAAATAGTAACATTATCTCCTATTTCAGCTGTTTCTCCAATAACAACACCCATTCCATGGTCAATAAATAATCCCTTTCCTATTGTTGCCCCTGGATGAATTTCTATACCTGTTAAAAATCTTGCCATCTGCGAAATTAAACGTGCTAAAAAAAACATTTTGTGTTTATAAAAAAAGTGTGAAGCTCTATATGCAATTAAAGCATGGATACATGGATATAATAATAATACTTCTATTTTGCTTTTTGCTGCGGGGTCTTCCTTTAATATTCTTTCTAAATCATAGTTGAGTATTTTAAACACAGCTTATTTCTCCTTTTCTTATAGTACTTATTCAGCAAGTCCAATTGATAATTGATAATTATCAATTTACAGTTAAGAATGATATTTCCAACTTGACTGTAAACTTTTAACTATCAACTAATCAAATAGTCCCATTGATATATATTTTTCTCCTCCATCTGGAGCTATTGCCAATACTTTTTTACCTTTTCCAAGCTTTCTTGCTATTTCAATTGCTGCATGAATTGCCGCTCCAGCTGATATTCCTACAAGTACACCTTCTTTTTCAGCAAAAGATTTTGCAGCTTTAAAAGCATCCTCATCTTTAACCTTAATTATTTCATCAACAAAATCTTGTTCATATATACCTGGAATAAAACCTGCTCCAATACCTTGTATTTTATGACCACCTGGATTGCCTCCACTTAATACTGGTGAGTTAGCTGGTTCTACAGCTATTGCTTTGATATTTTGATTTTTCTTTTTTAAATTCTTTGAAATACCTATTAATGTTCCACCTGTTCCAACACCTGAAACAAATGCATCTAACTCTGGAATATCCTTATATATTTCTTCAGCAGTTGTTTCATAATGTTTTTCTGGATTTGCTAAATTCTCAAACTGTTGTGGTATGAAATATTCTTCGCCATTTCCTATTTCTAATGCTTTTTCTATGGCTCCCTTCATTCCCTTTGATCCTTCAGTTAATACAAGTTCAGCGCCATAAGCCTTTATTAAATCTCTTCTTTCTTTACTCATTGTCTCAGGCATAACTATTATTACTTTATAACCTTTTAATCCTCCAATAAGAGCTAATGCTATTCCTGTATTTCCACTTGTTGGTTCTACAATTATGGATCCTTCTTTTAACAAACCTTCTTTTTCAGCTTTTTCTATCATTCCAAGTGCCGCTCTATCCTTAACACTTCCCCCTGGATTGAATTTTTCAAGCTTAACATAGATATCCGCAATATTTTCTTCCTTTATTAAATTGTTCACCTTTAATATTGGTGTATTTCCTACTAATTCTAAAACTCCATTATAAATCATATATTCGTCCTCCCAAAAACATTTATTTTTATACTTTATATTTTTATCATTTAATTTTCAATTTATGTCATTAGTAATTCCTAAATATAGATTAAGTCCCGATCATGAAGAATACTTCATGTGGCTTACTGCTTTTTATCATATAAACGGAGATATTAAAACCATATGTTTTTAATTAGTCCAAAAATTATTCGTGCACTAATAATTTAGATTTATATAACAAAAAAACCTCATCTTCTATATACTTATAGAGACGAAGTTACTTCGCGGTCCCACTCTAATTGGATTAATATAATCCCACCTCAAATCGAGCACTAATCATGCCTATCACTATAACGGGTGAACCCGGAGAATCTTACTACTATTCAGATTTCAACTCCAAAGGGCACTTCACATAGTTTCCTGATAGAAAGTTCTCAGCTTCCTTTCCTCTCTGTTAACGTTCCAATATGCTACTTTCCTTTTTCATAGTTTTTAATTCTGAGTGTTTTGATAAACTTTATATTTTTATTATATGATAAAATATAAAAAAGTCAACACTTTTTTAAATATTTTTCCAAAAGTGTTGACTATTCTTAATTCTTTTTCTTCCATAAAGGATACAAGAATTCATCTACTATATCATGTATTATTACTATGCCTATAAGCTTATCATTTTCATCTGTTACAGGCACTGAAATCAAATCATATTTTGCTGCTTTTTCTATTACTTTATTTATTTCATCATCATGTTTTACACGTGATACTGTTGTATCCATAATTTCTTTTATCTTAGTTTCAGGAGAATATAAAATTAGGTCCTTTATAGGAATAACACCTTCAATATTCTCTTCTTCATCAGTTATATATACATAATACATAGCTTCTTCATCTGGTTTCATTTCTCTTAAAATTTCTACTGTATCACCTATTGTTATATTAAGATTTACTGAAATAAATTCTTTACTCATTATACTTCCGACTGTCTCATCTTCATACTTTAGAAGTTCTTTAACTTCTTCTGCATCTTCTCTTTCAAGATTTATTAAAATCTTCTCTCTTTCTTCTTCATCAAGGTCATCTAATAAATCTGCAATTTCATCACTTGGCATATTTTCAAGAACTTCTACAGCCTTACTATCTGACAATTCCTTAATTATAGCTCCCTTATACTCAGAATCAATTTCTTCAAGAGTATCAGCTGCTAAATCTTCATCAAGTGATTCTAATACCTGTTTTCTTGAATTAGTATCAAGATTTTCAAGTATATCTGCTAAGTCTGCTGGATGCAATTTTGAAAGTTTTTTATATGGAACTGATATTTGAAGGTTATTATTAACCATTTCAAGAGATTCAACATCATCCCATCTTAAAACTGTTTCTTCTATATCTTTGCCTATTATCTTATATAAAATCTTCATTAATCCTGAGATTTTTAATCTTCTATATCTTGCAAAAGGTCCTACTTCAACTGCAATAACTCTAAATTCACCTGCAAGCTTTGCTATTCTAAGATCATTAACACGAACAACTTGTTTACCATTAATATCAACAATCTTTTTATCAAGAAGATTTTCAGATAACAGATAACTATATCTCATTGGAAGTATCTCTTTACTTCCTCTTGTCTTCATTCTAATTTTACCGTCATTATCTATAAACTGTATATATCTGAATTCGTAGTGAAAAGTAACTCCATCCTTCTTTAATTTATATCCAATTATTCGTGGATAACCTTCTTCTGTAGTCACATAAACATCTTTTAACAGTCCAAGTACATCACCAAATTCATCATAAACCTTTCGATTTAATATATTGGTATATAGAAATATTGATAATTCCATAATAAAGATTCCTCCTACTTCTTAGCGGAAAGAATTCTTTAATTATTAATTACCTTTTTTTGCATAACTAGTAACTACTATTTATATATAATAAAATTAAATAAACAGCATACAACCTTAAAAGAATTCTCTCCATAAATATTTAATTTTCTCGTATGACAATTAGTATTCTGAGGTCCTTCCTCCATGTTTTTTACACCACCCATTTTTTATATCTACAATTAATAGTCTTTTAATTAATTCTCCTAAAATGTTTCTTCAAAAAATTAAATACTTACACTTTATTTAAAATGTAAGAAATAATTATATATCTTAAAAGCAACAATTGATAATATCATAATTTTTATCATAATTGCCAATTGTTTGTTGTTAATTTTGAATTAATATGATTTTAGTCCATATTTATTATATTACATAGAAATTAAAAGGCAATAAAATTCTTAATATTTACCTAAAGTTTTATTAATTTAATGGTACTCATTCCAATGAATTTGGTTTGTAAACTATCACTGCTTATGTTAATATACATTAAGACTATATATTTAAATTAACAATTGAAAAGTCATTTTAAAATCACTTTGTGATTTCTAAATTATAATTGCAACATTTATAGTTTAATATATATAAATTTTCAATATTATCCACATTTTATTTTTACATTTGTGGATAATATTACTATTCAAACAATTAATTTGTGGATAAAATATTTTTAAGAATTGGAGTTAATAAATATTATGAAGCTTAATAAAGAATTTTTACCTATAAGCAAAGAAGATATGCGTAGAAACGGTATTGAAGAATTAGACTTTATTATTGTTACTGGTGATGCATATGTTGACCATCCATCTTTCGGTACTGCTATAATTGGTAGAACATTAGAAGCTCAAGGATTTTCTGTAGGTATAATTGCACAGCCAGACTGGCATAATTGTGAAGACTTCAAACGCCTTGGAAGACCTAAATTTGGATTTCTAGTTAACTCAGGTAATATAGATTCTATGGTTAACCATTATACTGCTGCTAAAAGAGTAAGGCATGAAGATTTATACTCACCTGGTGGTGAAGCAGGACATAGACCTGATAGGGCTGTAATTGTTTATTGTAATAGAATAAGAGAAGCTTATAAAGATGTAGCTATTGCAATTGGTGGTATTGAAGCAAGCCTTAGAAGATTTGCTCATTATGATTACTGGGATAATAAAGTAAGAAGAAGTATTCTAGTAGACTCAAAAGCTGATTTATTAATGTACGGTATGGGTGAAAAAACTGTTGTTCAAATTGCTGATTTATTAAGATATGGAGCCAACATAAAGAACATAACAAATGTACGTGGAACATGTTACCTTACAAATGATATATCTAACATAAAAAATGCAATTCATGTTCCTTCATTTGAAGAAGTTTCTAGTGATAAAAAAGCATATGGTGAAGCCTACAAACTTGAATATTATGAACAAGATTCAATTTTAGGTAAAACTATAATTCAAAAACACGGTGACAGATATCTTGTTCAAAATTCACCTCAAGAAAATATGACACAAGAAGAAATGGATATTACATATAATCTTCCTTACACAAGAACATATCATCCTATTTACAAAGAAAAAGGTGGTATACCAGCAATTACAGAAGTTAAATTTTCAATAACAAGTCACAGAGGATGCTTTGGTTCTTGTTCATTCTGTGCATTAACGTTCCATCAAGGAAGAGTCATTCAAAATAGAAGTCAGGATTCAATTATAGATGAAGCGAAATTACTTACTACTTTTCCTGATTTTAAAGGATACATACACGATATAGGGGGTCCTACTGCCGACTTCAGACATAAAGCATGTAAAAAGCAAGAAGTACACGGAACATGTAAAACTAAACAATGTATGTTTCCTAAACCTTGTAAAAACTTAATCATAGATCATACAGAGTATCTTTCTCTTTTAAAGAAAGTACGAAAACTTCCTGGAATAAAGAAAGTATTTATTCGTTCAGGTATAAGATATGATTACTTAATTCATGATCATAATGAATCATTCTTCAAAGAATTATGTGAACATCATATAAGTGGTCAGCTAAAGGTTGCCCCTGAACATGTTGTTCCAAGAGTTTTAAACCAAATGGGTAAACCTACAAGAGAAGTTTATGATAAGTTTGTTGATAAATACTTTCAAATAAACAATAGGATTGGAAAGAAACAGTTCCTTGTTCCATATTTGATGTCTTCTCATCCTGGTTCTGACTTAAATGCAGCTATAGAGCTTGCACAATATGTTAAAAAGATGGGATATACTCCTGAACAAGTTCAAGACTTCTACCCTACACCTGGAAGTTTATCTACAACTATTTATTATACCGGAGTAAATCCACTTACTGGTGAAGAAGTTTATACACCTAAAACTCAGGAAGAAAAAGATATGCAAAGAGCATTAATACAATTTGCTGTACCAAAGAACTATCCAAAAGTTAAAAAAGCTTTAATTAAAGCTCATAGAGAAGATTTAATAGGTAACGGAAAAGACTGTTTAATAGGATTTGCACCTAAAAAACTAGGATATCAAGGTAAAAACAATAAAAATAAATCTGATACTCCAGATTCTAGAGAACAAAGACAAAAATCTAAAAATTCAAATAGTAAATCTGGAAAAACTAACTCAAAGCTTTCAAAAAACACTACTAGAAAGTCAACTAATAATAAAAAAAGATTTCATTAAATGAATAAGCAGATAGTTTCTTCTATCTGCTTATTCTAAATAAAAAAATTTTGTGATTTTCTTATTTATATTTTATAATATCTTTATATATGACATCTATAATATCTTTATAATAAAAAATCTTAAGCTATATAGCATAAAGTCTTAAGCTAAATTTTAATTGTATATATTTGAAATGGGGAACTGACTAATTATGAAAAAAAATATTTATATTATGATAAGCCAGACTAATACTGGATGTTCGAGAATACTTCAGTTTTTTACACGTGCACCATACAATCATGCATCTATAGCACTTGATGAAAATTTAAATTCTCTTTACAGTTTTGCAAGGCAAAACTTGTATGTACCTTTAATTGCTGGTTTTGTTAAAGAAGATATAAACAGCGGAATATATAAAATTCATGGCAATACCTTATGTGAAATATATAGATTGAAAATCACAAAGGAACAATATGAACTTTTAGAAAAGTCTATTGAAGAATTTAAAGAAAATGAAGATAAATACAAATATAATTTTGCAGGACTAATCGCAATTCTTTTCAATATTCCATATCATAGACCAAAACATTATGTATGTTCACAATTTGTTGCATATGTACTTGAAAAATCAAATGTGATGGAATTTGACAAGCACTTCACTCTTATGAGACCTTATGATTTCAAATCAATTGCTGATCTTGATTTGATTTATTCTGGAAGACTTTGTGACTATGGTGTATAGATTAAAATAACTTAAATAGTTAGGAATTAACATTATATAATACTGTTAATTCCTAAATTTTTTATTTGATTTTTTTAAACCCATTAAGTACAAAATTTATTATTATAATAAAAATCAATTCACCTATAACTGAATAAGGAAAAACTCTAATTCCTCCAAGTATTATTACTTTTTCTATCATTACAGCCATAATCGCAATTATTATAAACCATATTCCCTTTTTATTAACATACTGTCTATCTAATAAAAGAACATTTATTATTAGCATTATACCTAGCAATATTAATGAGAACATAGATATTACTATTTCATTATTTATTGACATAATAAATCCATAAATATTACTTACATTTACCATAACCTTTGACATGTATATAATGCTTGAATAAACTAACAGAACTGCTGCAAGGATAAAATAGCTACCTGTAAATTTTAGTTTTTCTGCTCTTGAATACACATATGTTACTGCTAATACTATTAAAGGAACTGCAATATTATCTAAATAAATAATAGATTTTAAATAATATATATATTTACTGCTCTCAAGTATGCATAATGAAACAAGTCCTAAATGCCTTATTAACAGTAATGCAATAACTATAGTAAAATATATTTTTATCTTTTTAGGTGATACTAATAAATTTCGTTTAATTGTAAAAAAGCACAAAAAAATTATAAGCAACAAAAATATATAGTATGCAAAATTCAACGCACTTACACTCCAATCACTATTTCTGTTACTTATATTTATTATTGTATATCTTCTTTTATGCCTAAAAGTTTTATTCCACCTTTAATACATTGAATTCTCAATGGGAAATCTGGACCTTTTTCTCCATCAATATCTGTTACAATATCCTCATCAGACTCAATATATAAATCATCTGTTTTAAAATATACAACCTTGTCTGAATCAAGATGCTCACCTTTAAGAACTTTGATAAATAATGGAATAAGCTCTATTATTGGAACTGCTTTGAATATTATAACATCAAGCTTACCATCAACTACTTCTGCCTGAGTTGCCAAATTAAAATTACCAGCAGTCTTACCATTGAAAACTAACATTAAATACATGTCACCATTATACATACACTCTCTTGAGGAAAGTTTTATCTTTAGGTTTCTGAAATTAGGAAGTTCTTCAAGACCCTTTAAATAGTATGCTAGTTTACCTATAGTATTTTTTAAATTAACATCTGTTTTTTGAGATACATCTGTAAATAATCCTGTACTTGCTACATTCACAAAATATTTATTGTTTATCTTTCCAACATCAACTGGAACTGGTTTTGAATCAAGAATCTGTTTGCACGCTTCCTGAATATCTGAAGGCATGCTTATAAACTTTCCAAAATCATTTGCTGTTCCAACTGGAAGTATTCCTATTGGTATATCAATGTTTCTTTCCTTCATTGCATTGACAACTGAGTCTACAGTTCCATCACCACCTGCAACTAATACATATTCATATGTATTATCTACAATATCTAGAGCCTCACTCAATGATCTTCCTTTTTGTATTCTATATGGAACTATTGTTAAATTAACTTCTTGATGCAGTCTTATAACACTATCTAATTCACTTATTATACTATTTTCCCCTGAATATGGATTGTATATAAATCTAACCTTTTTCAAAATAAAACCGTACCTCCTCTAAAGATAATCTTTGTTTATTATAACCTTTGTATATATTTTTTTCAAATATTTGAATAATTATTTACATGATGAATAACTAAATTATTCCTTAATAAATTCTTAAAGGTTAATTTATACCTTATATTATTCATAATAATGTGCTATAATAACTCTTTGTAAGTATTTTATATAATTCTAGGAGTGATTTTATGAGGAAAAGTTGTATTCCTAATGTATTTACCTTTATTAATTTATCTTGCGGAATTTTGTCTATATTATCAGTAATGAATAAACAATATACTTTATCAAGTGTCTTTATTTTATTAGCAGGTTTAGTGGATAGGTATGATGGTCGTGTAGCTCGTTTTTTAGATGTTTCAAGTGATTTAGGAAAAGAATTGGATTCTTTAGCCGATCTTGTTTCTTTTGGAGTAGCACCTTCTATTTTAATTTATACACTGTTCGAACTTAATGAACCTGGAATTTTAGGTATTATCGGATTTATAATATTATTAACATTCCCAATATGCGGTGCATACAGATTAGCACGTTTTAATACTGCTCAATTTGACGGTGTATTTACTGGGGTTCCAATAACAATTGTTGGATGCTTTATGGCATTATTTTCATTTTTATTAACATTATTTAACGTTGAATTAAATACAATTCATACTTATATAACTGTTATTCTTATGATTGCAGGATCTTATTTAATGGTGAGTAAAGTTCACCTTAAAAAAGTATAATGGATAAATTAGAGCTTTGAATAAAATTCAAAGCTCTAATTTTTATTCTTCTTCATCCTCATCAGAATCTCGTCCTGTATTTTGGAAATTCAATTCATTATCTATTTCAGTATATATCTCACTTTTCTGTGTCTTCACTGACAAGTACTCATTTTTTATCTTACAATATTTTAAGTATCCATTCTCACATTTATCTAGTGCTTCAATTAAATTGTCTATCAAGTCTCCAACGCCATCTACTCTATCAAGCGCCTTCTTTATATCTCCTTTTTTAGCAATATTTACACCATATAATTCTGATGCTCCTGCTATTAATAATCTATATGCATTAACATAGTTATTTAAAAGATTGCACAGATTATTTATATCATCATAATGATTTTTGGCTAAGTCATCATATTTCATATACATTAATTCCTTTTTATTATTCTTATTATTTAGTATATTAAATATGCTTTTTTTACATGATTAAATCCTTTCAGTTTCACCGTCAGAATACTCTTTATCTATTTTTTCTAACATTTTTTTGTCATCTATATTTTGTGAATGTTTTCCTTCATATTCCCATTCCATAACAAGTTCTTCTTGTAATTTCTCATAACATTCATTTTTATCATCATTCCGAAATTTTTCTTGTTCATCATTCTTTACTACTTCTTTTATGCATTTTTCTACTTCTATTTTTTCACTTTTCTTTTCCTTAGTTCCCTTATTCATAAAATTTTCTACAAATATTACTGGAACTATAAAATTGTCTGGATAAACGTATATCATAATATAATCCCTCCTATTTGCATATCTTAGAATCTAAGTTTTTAAAATAAGCCCTAGGGTATTTACATAAAGGACATCTTTCTGGTGCTTCTTTTCCTTCATGAATATACCCACAGTTTAAACAAACCCATAATGTATCTTCATCACTTTTAAAGATTTTATCATCTTTTAGTTTCTTTGCTAAATCAAGGTATCTTTCTTTATGACTTTCTTCTACTTCCTGAAGTTCTTTATAAAAATCTGCTATCTCTTCAAATCCTTCTTCTCTTGCAACCTTTTCAAATTCCTTATATATTATATTAGCTTCCTCTGATTCACCAACTGCTGACTCAATAAGATTATTTTTTGTACAATTAATTTTATCTAAATATCTTTTATAAGATTCTCTTGCATGAGCATATTCATTCTTTGCAGTTTCTTCAAAAACTTCTGCAATCCACACATATCCATCACATCTAGCTTTTTCTGCATATAAATCATACTTAGTTCTAGCTCTACATTCCCCTGCAAATGTCTTAAATAAATTTTTTTCTGTTTTTGTTCCTTTTAAATTCATTTTAATCTCCTAAGTTATTTTTCCATATAATTATATTATTCTTGTAGTATTTTTTGGTTACTTAAAAAGACCCCATAGTATTTACATACTACAGAGTCTCATTTTTATAATATAGTTAATTTTTTATCTTGATCACATTTAATCACAATTTCTTGTTTATCTGTACCTTTGGTAATTAATTTTACATCATATCCCCAAAGTTCTTGTATATATTTCAATGTTTCCTTTGCGTATGACAGGTCTAAAGCCCTTCCATCAAATATATTTTCCAAAGTCAAAGTATTATCTTTCTTATTCAAGTCAATAACTCGTACATAAGGTATTCCACCCATTCCAGCTGTATAACTCAAAGTATCTCTAATAACCTTCCAACCATCTTCATCTGATATTTCTTCAATTATTGTATCAAATGTCCTATGATTATACTGGAATAAATTTAATTCCTCACAAAGTTCCCTTGTTAAATACCTTCTTAAAAATGAAGCATCTCTATCAACTTCCCTAACTTCAAAAATCTTTTCTTTTCCATACTTCTTATCTAAATCTTCGAATATTTTAAAACCTACATAATATGGATTTAAACCGCCTATAGCTGGAGCTATAACATCATTGTGCCTCTTCAAAAATTCAAGATGAAGTTCTTGTGGAAGATCTAATTGTTTTAATATATTGTAATGAGTATAACTTGCCCATCCTTCATTCATTATTTTAGTTTCAACTTGCGGAATAAAGTATTGAGCTTCTCTTTTAACTATTCTTAATACTGTCTTTTCCCATTCTGCTAGATTTCCGTATTCTATTATAAATCCCATAACATCATCAACAGGTTCTAATGGAATTTTATCTAAATTCGGAAGCTCTATTTCAACATGAGAATCTAATATGCCTCTGTTTTCCCTTTTACTTTCATATTCTTTAATAATATTATTTTGTATTTCACTATTGGATAATTCTTTTACTCCTACACTTCTTCCTACATGGAATCTTATAGCATGAGCTGCATCAAGAATTCTTTCAACTTTAGTATAACCTATGCTTGGATCATCAATATAATCACGTATTATTTTCGCATCAAGGTTAAACATTTCTAGCGTATACTCCGCCTTTGTACCTTGTTTGAACAATCTATTATTTTTAAAGAAATCATTATGACCATATACATGAGCCATGGTAAGAATCTGCAATAATAAAGTATTATCCTTCATAAGATATGCAAGACATGGATCTGAGTTAATTACCATTTCATAAGGAAGACCTGTAAGATTTAAGGAATAAAGAGTTTTACTTTTTTCATAGGATTTACCAAAACTCCAATGAGGATATCTTGATGGCATTCCTACATAAGCTTCATATCCAATCATTTCATTAAAGCCTATTATTTCAAATTCCTGAGGATAAAAGTCAAGTCCGTATTCCTTAACTTTTTCCTCTATTTCTGAATTCCATTTTTCTAAGTCACTAATACTATACTTCACAGCTTATTCCTCCTTTAACTCCTTCCTTAGCATTGTCTTAAGCGCATCCCATAAATCCTTCTTTTCCTTTATTATTACTGGTACAAAATTTTCATTTGTAATTTCCTTCTTGAATTTATGATACATTGTAGTTGTATATGTGGATGGAAGAAGTTCTGCATATCCAAACATATTGCTTATCTCACATATCTTTTTAACTGCAGTAATAGCCTTTTCATTATCCTCTGACCAGTTATCTCCATCACTAGCGTATATAGGATATATATTCCATACGGCTGCAGGATATTTATCCTCAATAACTTTCAGTGCCTCATTTATACCACTTGAAATATAGGTACCTCCTGATTCAGACTTATGGAAAAATTCATACTCATCTACCCTTTTAGCTACAGTTGTATGATATATAAATTCAAATGCAATATTGTTATACTTTCTCTTTAAAAATGATGCAAGGACGAAGAAATAAGATCGTGCAAGATACTTTTTAGTCGTATCCATTGACCCTGATGCATCCATTATAAATATCATAACTGCATTACTATCTCTTCTTGGTTTCATTTTTACTCTATAATATCTTAAATCTTCTTCTCTAAATGGGAATCTTTCAAGTTCAGTATCCTCTTTAAGTTCATGAAGGGCTCTCTTTTTTCCTTGTTTTCTTGCTATTTTACTCATAACAGTCTTTTTCTTTGCAAGACGAGGCCTTATTCCATGAGTCTGATAACCACGTTTCTTACCAGTGGTTTCAGTAATTATTTCAGAATACTTCTTTTGATCAAGGTTCGGAAGATTTAAATCTTCCGAAATATAATCCATTAACTCTTCAAGAGTGATTTCAGTTTCGTAAACATCATCACCTTCATCATTACCTGCTCCTTGATTTCCTTGGGCAAGTTGCTTTTTACCATTACCTATTTTATCTCCTCTTTGTTCATCTCCAACTCCAGTGGCTACGCCCTTTGAGTTTCGTCCATAAACAAACTGATATTCTTTAATTCCTTTAATAGGAATTTTAAATTTCTTATTTTTACTTTCACCTACAATACTTTCTTCTGATAGTATATCTCCTAGATTTTCTTTAATTGATTTTTCAACAAGTTGTCTATGTCTCCTTCTATCTTCTATGGATCTATCATGATCAACCGGATTGCTTGTATAGTCTCTAAATATAGCCATAATCTATTAGTCTCTCCATAAGTTATTAGCTGCATATTTTAATATAACATCACAGCAGTGAATACAATATCCATTTCTCTTCATTTCTTCAACCATAGAATTATATTTTTCTGCTTGTTCCTTATCTCTTACTTTAGATTTTGTAATGATTCTAGATAAATCCTTAACTGATTCAGTTAATTTCTTTTCTATAGCTTCTTTTAATGGCTCATAAGAAGTATAATCTAACTTACCACCTTTTCTTATAATATAGAACATATAAGAAGTTACATCAGATCTAAATCCCTTAGCAGATGCTGCATAAACACCTATCTGTTCTTCTATACTTCTCATGAAATCTTCATCAGGATTAAGCTCTTCACCTGTTGAAACATCTTTAATCTTTGTCTTATTAACATAGGCTTCTGCATTATCTATATAATTATTAAATAAACTTTCAGCCTGTTCTCTGAATGAATGTATAAATGCTTTTGTTATTTCTCTTTCAAGAATCTTATTATATTCCTTTCTGATAGTATCTTGGATAAATCCTAAATACCTCTTCTTATCATCACTAGCAATATCCATATCTTTAACTGATTTAATTATATTTTCCATTACACTTAAAGGATTTATACAGTCATATTCTGATTCTGCAAGAGCATTATCTATAGTCTTTATTATAAATCTTGTACTAATACCCTTCATACCTTCATATTGTCCTGCTTCTTCCCTAAGTTCAGTGATATCAATTTTCTTTGTTGTACCTTTTTCAACAATTTCATCACCATTATAAATCTTAAGCTTGGTCATACTATCAGCTTTAGCAGATGGTGTAAGTCTTGAAAGAATTGCAAACATTGCTGCAACTTCAATTGTATGTGGTGCAATATGAGCTTTAAAATTACTCTTCCTTAAAATCTTCTGATATATCTTAACTTCCTCATCAAGCTCTAAGCAGTAAGGAACTTCAATTTTTACTATTCTATCTAAAATAGCTTCATTTGTATGATCAGATTTAAACTTGTTCCATTCAGCCTCATTTGAGTGAGCAACAATAACACCATCAAAATAAATCATTGATCCTTTACCAGGCGATGGTACGGACTTTTCCTGTGTTGCTGTAATAATTGTATGAAGATACTCAACATCGTTTTTGAATACTTCTATAAATTCAACAAGGCCTCTATTACCAACATTAAAAGCACCATTTAAAGAAAAAATTCTTGGGTCATCTTCTGAATATAAATCCATTTTGGAAATATCGATTGCCCCTGTTAGTATTGAAGTATCTTGATTGTTAGGATCAACGGGTGGAACTACGCCAACACCTTTTCTTGATCTAATTGAAAAACCTACTCTTTCAACTGGAAATTCTTCATACATACCATTAAGTTCATGCATTAATTTGTATTTACATACTGGACATAAATCACCTTCAATCTGAACACCTAGCATTTCTTCGAATTTTGGTCTTAAATGCTTTGGAATAAGATGAAGTGGCTCTTCATGCATAGGACATCCCTTTAATGCATATACAGGTTCACAATCCTCAATTGCTGATTTTAAACTTTCAACTATAGATGATTTACCAGCACCAACTGGACCTACTAAATATAATACTTGTCTTGCTTCTTCACCTTTCATAGCGGCAGACTTAAAGTAATTAGCTAATTTCATAATAACTTTATCAATACCATAGAAATCATCTTTGAAGAAACCATATTTCCTAATAATCTCGTTTCCATAAATTTTTCTTACTCTTGGATTTTCATCGGCTTTTAGTTCTTCAACACCCTTATCCATAATCATGTTATAAAGTCTCTTGTGAGCTAATTGAACAATTTCAGGATGTTCCTTAACAATATCAAGATATTCTAAAAAAGACCCTTCAAATTTCTGTGTATTAGCCTTCTCTCTGTCAGTTTTTATAAATTCCTTAAAATTCATACTCATGAACACTCCCCCCTCCTAATTACAATATATTCATTTAAAACCTTACAGTATGACTAATTTTTTTAAGTTTAATTACTAGTTCTATAAAAAATTTCATCTTAACTACTTATATTAATAATTATGTATATTTATTCTTAATAAATAAGGATAGAAACAATTATTTTGTTTTTATCCTGACACTTTGAGTAATATCAAATTTTTTAATAATAAAAAAATAATCAAAACGAAAAGGAATTGAGAACAATTTCTCAATTCCTTTTTAATCATCTATTTAATGTTTTTCAGGTTCTGGATAATCAGCACCCTTTGTATCTACTTTTATTGACTTAATCACAACATCTTCTTTAGGTTTATCATTTGAACCAGTTTTTACATTTTCTATTTCATGTACTATATCCATACCACTTATTACTTTTCCAAAAGCTGCATATTCCCCATCAAGATGAGAAGCTGCCTTTGTCATGATAAAGAACTGACTTCCTGCACTATTAGGATCTTGAGATCTTGCCATTGATAGTACACCTTCAGTATGTTTCAAACTATTTGCAGTTCCATTAGAAGTGAATTCTCCTTCTATACTATACCCAGGACCTCCAGTTCCATTTCCGTTAGGATCTCCACCTTGAATCATAAAATCTTTTATAATTCTATGAAAAGTTAAATTATCGTAAAATCCACTATTGGCTAAGTAAATAAAGTTATTTACTGTATTTGGTGCGATTTCAGGATATAATTCAGCCTTTATTGTTCCAAATCCATCAACTTCTATAGTTGCTATTGGTAAATTTTCAGTTGATGCTGTAGCATTGTTGTCTGTACCTTCATCTGATATAGACTGACTTTCCTTGTTTTCTTTGCTGTCTTGTGAAACACCACATCCCATAAGAAGTACAGGTATCATACACATAACAGCTATCATAACTTTTATAAACCTTTTCATTTTGTTCACCCATTTCTCTATTTATTTGTGCATCCATGTTGTAATTTTAGTTATTTATATTTTAAGAATATTTTTTAATTTAGTCAAATCTATATTCTTTGAAAATAAAAAATGCCCCCTTATAAAAGGTGGCAAATTAATAAAGCAGTTTTTTATATAAATAAAATCCATTATTATAATAATTTAGAGGATTTATTTGTGTCAAAATTTTATATTAGGGAATAACCCAAACTTCCAAAAGTGTGATAATTCTCTAATTATATGTTAAATTAATATACTATGATTCCAATTCTTCAACTGAAGATATATGCTTAGGATTTATGGCTATATTCTGACCTGGTAATTTTATTAATCCTTCTCTTAAATGTACTCCTGCAAAGCTTTTTGTTTCATACATTATTCTATCCAGATCTCTTTCATCTACATTATATTGTTTTCCATTATCCATAATAATTCTAGCCATTATAGTACCTCATCTTTCTTGTGTTTTATACTTGTTTTTCAAAATCCTATTAATGTAAGGACTTTTTATCAACTGTTTGTTTTGTGATGCACCACTCAAAATAAATTAATACAATTATATTAATTTATTCCTTTAAAGCTTTTTTCTGTAATTTATGTATTAATACAATTAATTATATCACTTTTTGTATTAATACACTATTCCGTTTAAATTGGTAATACCTCTATATTTCTTTAAAATATTAAGTTTTTCATAACAAACATAGCTATATCTTGTCCTTATTCTTTATATCTTCCTTTTTATAGGCAGTATGTATATATAAATGTATTAATCATATGGATTTCAATACTATGTCAAAGCATCATAAAACTTATAAAGAAGTTAATAATACTATTAATAGGTATATTAAATACTATATTATTGTGTACTTTTCAGATATATAAAAATAGAGGGTTTAACCCCTCTATATAATTCTATAATTCTTAAATTCACTAATATTATTTTTATCAATAAATCCTGAATTAAACCACGGAAATTCTTTTTTAAGTTCATTAATCCCGTATGATAAATATTTAATATATGGTTCATATACTAAATTTAAGAGTTCTCTATCTTTTATAGTGTACACTGAACATAATTCTACTTCTTTAGGTCCTAAAGTTACAAGAGCACAAAAGTGATAAAATATTAATGGCTGATTATTTACATAAATCAAGTCGTCTACTTTAGAAAACTCATAATTTTTTACATTCCAAAATGCTACATTTGCGCCAATAGATTTTACCACATGAACATCTTTAAATATATCAATCCAATCTTCAACATATCTTTGATCACCAAATGTTTTGTTAATAGTATCATATTCTGCAGTACATCTTTTTAAACAACGATCTCTCCAAAGTTTTATAGCTGCTTTTCCTTCATCGGTATTTCTGAATCCAACAAATCCAGTATTAAACTGTCCACTTAATTCATAGTAATGCATAAATTCTTCAGAATTTCTATGATCTGTTAGAAAAATTGATGCATTAGAATTTTCATTAAAAATAGAATCTATATTAGAAAAAAAGAATAAATCTGCATCTACATGAGCATAGTACACTGCATCACTATATTTATTAATAATATATTCTAAAAATACTGGCTTTAAAGTCCAGCAATATTCATGAAATGTTCTATTAGATTTAGCTATAGTAAGATTAGTATTGCTTTTTTCTAACTCTTCTAATTTTACTACAGTAATATTTTCAAACCCTATTTTATTCAATACTTTATCAACAGAATCATTCATTGCTAAAATAAATAACTCAAAATCATCACAATACTTACTTAAAGAAACATACATAGGCAAAACTTTAAATAAATGAAACTCTGATAAAATCATTGAAAAATGATATTTTTTCATAATTCCTCCTTAAAATTTCTTTAAAAATCTAGTTATAAACATCATTTATCAATCCAAGCATAGCTTGTGAAAAATATTTGATTCCAAATGAATTCTGTAAGATATACATTTCTTTTATCAATTTAATTACATCGATATTTTTAGCATAAATTAAACTATAGTTATTATAAATATCTTCTTTGAAAAATTGTTTTCTACGTATTTGAAGCAACTCTAAAAATATATTTAAAAGCTGTTTAAAATAGCTTAATTCCAACATTTTATTTATATCCTTAACCAATTCATTAAGATTAGAAGGATTAATAGATGTTGCATATGCCATACAGACTAATATTACATCAATAAAATAGATATTATTATATTTATTACACATATAAATCGTATTTGTACCAATCTCAGCTGCTTTAATATTTGTAGGATGTTCTTGATGAACACTTAAAATATCTTCATCATAAATAAATTTACCGCCAGATTTATACAATCTTATTCCTAAATCATAATCTTCAAACCCATATCCAACTATCGCCTCATCAAACATTCCAACATCTAATACTTTTTTACGTTCTACTGAAGCATTATTAGTTATAAATAATCTCCAAGGTAACATATAATCATCTAAATTATCTCTATAATCATTTAGTATACCTTTTAAAACTCTAGTAAAGTCACTATCTAAATCAAAAGAATAATTCATATAACTTCCATCAATTATTGACTGTTTTTTTATTGTTGGATATTTATTTATTTTTTTAAAATCTTCACTTAAATAATCCAATAATTCATAATTTGTTCCACTCTTCTCTAACTCTTCATAGTAAAAAGTAATAATTCTTTTCCATGAGATTCCACATACAACTATATTTTGTTCTTTATGATCATTTAAATGTTTAGTTACAAAATCCTTAGGAGCTATCATATCACTATCATGAAATATTAATATATCTCCTTCTGCCATTTTTATTGCTTCATTTCTACCATGTGCAATACCACTGTTTTTTTCAATCCTCTTAAATTTTAAATTATACTTTGCCTTAAACTTTTTTAACATTTGTAAAGTATCATCATTAGATCCATTATCTACTACGATAACCTCGAAAATTTCAAAGTCACAATCCTGATTATTTAAAGACAACAAATTATAATACAATCGTTCTTTAGAATTATATGATGGGATAATAATACTCGCTTTCATTTACTCTCTCCTTATAAATATTTAATTACTGTTAATTTCATTTGTAATCATATATTCTTTAAAATCAGGATCAATTTTTTCAACTTCATCAATGATATCTCTTAGTATCTTTTTATATACATCATATATAAATGGCTGGTTTATTCTATCCTGCTCATGAATCTGCCTTATATCATATTTGCTTACTATTCTAAATCCACTGAAATGATAACATATCAATTCATAATTATTTACCAATATATTATCACCTGCAATTGTAAATCTATATCTTGGATAATTCCAATGTCCAATGTTTACTCCAGGAGTTGTTATTTCCCCTATATTACTGAAAATTTGTGGCATATCATCAAGATATTTTTGATCACCAAATTTATTATCCTCGGGAGTTGCAGTACAACTTTCAATACACATTTTGTCCCACCATTCTACACATTTAAATGCATTTACATCATTTTTAAAACTTATAAATCCCGAGTTATAATTTCCAGTCTTATCTTGGATATCATGAATAAACTCTTTAGAATACATGGGTAGAAATATCTTTCCATCTGAAAGTAACACAGATACATCTGGTTGATTCTCAAATATCATATTAGGATTATGCAAGAAAAATAAATCTGAATCTATATAAGTTACTCTTTCAATATCATGGTTTGAATTCATAACATATTTAATAAAGCCTGGCTTTAGTGTCCAACAGTATTGATTTAATTTTCTAGTATTTTTTAGTTTTTCGAAATCTTCTCTGTTTATTTCATTAATATTTACTAAAATAACTTTATCAAAACTAATTTTTTTCATAAAATCATAACATTTTTCATCAACACAAAGAATATATAATTTAAAATCATCTGTATTATCATATAGAGAAAAAATACATGCAATTCCTTGAATCAATCGCTTGCTAGATAAAACAGTACAGAAAACACTACTTTGCATTACCTGTATCTCCTTTTTCAAAAAAATTCTTATACCATTCTAAAGTCTTTCTCAATCCTTCATCGATTGTATATTTAGGAGACCATCCTAATATATCTCTTGCTTTTTTTGCAGATAAATACTGATGCTTTATTTCATTACTGCCTTGATTTAATATTACTGATTTTAATTCACTTCCCATAATATTTAAAATCTTATCAACTAACTCTAAAACTGTAAGCTGTATTTCATTACTAAAATTAAATGCTTGTCCTCCAAGATTATATTCTTGAACCTTTTCTGCTAAAGCAATATATGCATCTACAGCATCTTCCACATAAAAATAATCTCTAATAAAACTTCCATCACTTCTTATTACTGGAGCTTCTCCATTTAAAACAAGCTGAATAGTCTGTGGTATTATTCTATTGAAATTCAAATCACCGCCACCATAAAGATTTCCACATCTAGTAATGCAAACTGGTAGTTTATAAGTTTCATAATAAGTTTGTGCGATTAAATCAGTGCAGCTTTTTGAAACATCATAAGGATGTTTTCCCTGAAGAGGCATATTTTCATCATATGGTAGCTTTTCCTGATCTCCATAAGCCTTATCACTAGATGCCACTATAATCTGCTTTACCAAAGGACTTCTTCTAGCTGCTTCTAGTACATTCCATGTTCCTTGTATATTAGAGCTAAATGTTCCTAATGGATTTTTATTAGCAACACCAACAATAGCCTGAGCTGCTAAATGAAATATAGTATCTATTTCATATTCACCTAATATTCTCTCAAAAATATCGTAGTCTTCTAATTTACCACTAACTACATTAATACTTTTATATTCTTCACCAATATACATATTTGATTTTGGTATATAATCTCTAACTAAAACTGTTACATTAGCCCCAGAGTTAACAAGTTTTTTAACTAAATAACTTCCTAAAAATCCAGTCCCACCTGTTACAAAAACATTTTTATTATTCCAAAATTTATCTACCATGTTTTCCACACTGCCTTTCCTTCATTCCAAAGTTTATTTACATTATTAATATCATTTAAAGTATCCATAGCAGTCCAGAAACCATCATGAATATATACTGATAGCTCATTATCTTCTACTAATTTCTTTAAAGGATTTTGTTCTAAAACACACCCTGAATCATCATCTAAATAATTAAATATTTCAGGTTCAAAAACAAAAAATCCACCATTTATTATTTCTTCAGTGTTCTTTTTCTCTTCAAAGGATTTAGCTAATCCATTATCTACAGTTAAAATACCATATTGACTCTTTTTGTATATGCCTGTAACTGTTGCTATCTTTCCTTGTTTTTTATGAAATTCTAAAAGTTCACTTATATTTATATCTGCCAATCCATCACCATAAGTCAACATAAATGTTTCATTTCCAATATACTTTTCAGCCTTTTTTATTCTTCCACCTGTCATTGTTTCAACGCCTGTATCTATAAAACTTATCTTCCATGGTTCTGGCTTTGAATAAATATCAATATTTGAACTTTCCATATCTAAAAGAAAACTGCTTCGCTTCCAACTATAATCAACAAAGTACTCTTTTATTTTTTCTCCTTTATATCCTAAAAGAAACATAAAATCATCTAATCCATACTGATTATAAATCTTCATTATATGCCACAAAATAGGCATTCCTCCAACTTCACATAAAGGCTTAGGAGTATTAACAGTTAACTGACTCATTCTAATGCCTTTGCCTCCAGCAAGAATAACTACTTTCATCTTTTGTCCCCCTAATGCTTTTTCTTAACTTTACATTATACTTTTTTAAAATCCATTAAGGATTTTGTATTTAAATATCCACAGTTACCATATGAATCATATAAAATAATGACTATTAAAATATTTTCAATATATTTACAAGTTCTATACTGAGTTGATTCATACTTTATATCTATTACACATTTATCTTGTATAAATTCATTGACATCATTCTCTAATTTATCTAAATCCTTATTTTTTAATATTTTTATCTTCATTATTCTAATTCCTTATCCTAACTTCATAATAATATTCACAATATATAGTATTCATAAGAATTTATTATGTTACTTTAACTATAGATTTTTTATCTGTATGATTTCTAATTGTTATAAAGTATCTGAGTATTTACTAATTTTAAACATAAAAAAATGTACTGTTAAATAATTTTATATGTTTATTTAACAGTACATTTTTATTTAATTTAGAAATGTATTTTCTTTCTTCTCATACCTACATTAAGTACTAATCCTATTGATAAAATAGTTGTAAGGAGTGAACTACCCCCATAACTTACAAGTGGTAATGTAATACCTGTTATTGGAAGTAAACTAATTGTCATACCTATATTCTGTATTATTGCAAACAAGAAATATGATATAATCCCTACACATATTACTGAACCGAATATATCCTTAGCTGTTCTTGCTATAGCTATCATTTTATATAGCATACATCCATATAAAACAAGCAAAAACATAGCTCCAAGAAATCCCCATTGTTCTGCTATTGCTGCAAATATAAAATCTGTATGTACTTCTGGAACATTCTGTGCTGCATATCCCATAGCTGCTTCACTTGTTATTGAAGGCCTACTTCCAAACAATCCCCCTGATCCTATTCCTGTAAGTGATTGAATTAAATGATAGCCAGTATCTGTTTCATAAGCTGTAGGATTAACAAAAGCTATAAGCCTATTTTTCTGATATTGTTCAATAAACCCAGAATTCCATACTATTATAATTCCAATAACAAGAGAAACTAATCCGCCTCCAATTATCTTTAAATCTAATCCAGATACATAAAATATTCCAAGTACTATAAAGAAACAAACCATTGTCATTCCCATATCAGGTTGCTTCAATATAAAGATTACTGGCACTGCACAATAAAATACTAAAATAAAAAAGTTTTTTGTATCGTTTATCTTTCCATCCATTTCATCAAGCTTTTTCCCAAGCATAAGTATTATACCTATCTTTGCAACTTCTGATGCTTGTAATGAAACAGGTCCAAATCTAATCCATCCCCTTGCACCATTTACAACTGATCCAAAAAATGTTGTTCCTATTAGCAACAATACGGCTCCCCAATAAAACAATGGTACATAATTCATTATTACAGAATAATCTACAGCCAAGAAAATATATAATACAACTAATGATATCAGAAGCCATACAAACTGCTTTGTTGCACATCCAGCATTAACTCCACCTTTAGTGCATAAGTATATGTTAAATATTGCATATAACACTATTGATATCATTGAAAATAATATTGTTTTATCTATATCCTTAAATATTCTTCTATCTAATTTAAATTGTCTAAACAATATCTTACCCCCAATATAGCATATTTCTTTTACGTATTTTCAATTATACGCTATTATAAACACACTCTCTATATTGGTAATATAATCATAATATTTTTGTAATATTTGTAATAATCAGGTCAACAACTTATGTAAATCTCTTTCTGTATATTGCCCACTACTTTATACTAACATCAAGTATTGCATATGAATTATTAGGAACACTGTGAATACATTTGATAATATATCAAAAAATTTGCCATCAAATCAAACTTCCTGGTAATAAAAGGGTTGATAATATAAATCTGCCACCCTTTTTCTTATTTTTTAATTATCTTACCAAGTACATATAACTTGTAAATCATTTGCGCCTTATTTCTAATTTAACTAAAGTGATTTCTTTATTTTTATAAGACCTAGGCATAATCCATGTTTCGATGAAATCTCCCTCAACATTGATTTTATTATCTTTAATATAATTAGAAATCTTTTTATAATACTCATACTTATTATAGCTATTATCTTGGAATATTATAGTTATATAATAACCTTCTTTAAGTATATTATAATTTTCTTCATTATTTCTACCATCTATATAATATCTAATATCACTATTAACAATTATATTTTCTTCCATATATTTTTTATATGAAGTTCCAGTTCCGTAAATAGAATACACTTCATTTCTGTCATGTTCAACCTCTAAAATAGTTTTTCTTAAATTGACTTCCTGCTCTTCAATATTATTTGAAACATAATTATATGAAATATATTTACGTTCTTTATTAAATTCTATAAATACTTCATTATTTTTTGAATTCACAGCTTCTGTTATCTGATGTGCTAAATTCTCCATTGAATTTTTTATCTGGGTTAATTCAAATATTTTTGTTTCAAATATATTTATTTGATTTTTTATAATTGATAAAGTATCATCTATTGAATAATTACAATCCATAATATTTTGAATTTCTTTCAAAGATATTCCCATCAACTTAGAATTTTTTATAATATCAATAATAACAAATTGATCAATTGAATAATATCTATAATTATTTTGTTCATTAATAATAGCTGGTTTAAATAAACCAATCTTATCATAATATCTCAGTGTTTTTATTGGTATATTAAATAATTTTGATATTTCTCCAATAGTAAAATACTTGCTCACTTTATCCTCCACATAAAAAATAATTCATATTCTATTTGTATTCTATCTTATTTAATAATTCTGCATATGATCCAACTGGAAAGTTTGTAACTTTTCCCATATCATATGATTTATATCCATATATTTTTCCATATGAACGCATTTTATTCAAATCTAAATCTTCTACTACTGTTCCAACTGTTGGTACAACTTTCTCTAACCATGTAAACCAATATAAGTTTTCCTCTATCTTTAAATAATAACATTTATCTGTATCACATAATCCATTTTCTAGTCCTTTTACGCAATGCCATGTATAATAATTTTCATTTAGATATATATGCTCATATTCATCATTAGAGCTGTATTTAAATAATATTCTTTTACCAAGTAGCTCTTTTGTAAATTCATGCTTTAATGTATTTTTATTAAATTCTGTATCTACAGAAGCATGCATAAACTCAGCTTTTACTGAAGTAAGAGGAAGTCCTTTATCTCCTCTTTCAAACTGAGAAACCAATACTTCTTTTTCATTTGGAAGCTTAGCAATTAATGTTGTTGCTATGTTTTTATTTAAATCAACAACTGTAGTAACTGATTTAGTATCTCCAAATGACCATATAAAATCAACAACATATATATTCTGTCTTGGTGATACTGCTGTATAAATAGCTGATATTTTATCTTCTGTCTCTTCATTAATATATTTCACTTTTAAAGTTTCATAATCTAAAAATTCATAAATGGCTTTATTTCCATTTTCATAGTTAATCATCATACTCTTTCCGATTAATTCCTCTGACTGTGGAAGCTTAAACTCGCTGAATCCTTGTGATAACTCTTCAACTGTTGGGAAATCTCTTTCTTGTGTTTTTGTCATAATTCTTATCTCCTTATCTTTTAAAATTCTTGTGTTTAGAATTATAAAGGATACACTAAGTGGAGTGTCAACACTTTTTTAGTTTTAACCTATCTTGTAAAATAAGAAACATTGAATTTTTTACAATTCAATGTTTCTTATCAACTTATTATATTCTTTGAATTTTTTACAATTAAATTTTCTTATAAATTGCGTCATTACTTAAATAGCTTCACAAGAGTTTCAGCAGTAAGCTGCAGCCAATCAGCCTTCGCTTCTCTCAGCTTCTTGGGCATCCCTTGCATGGACATTTGTAAAAAACTTACTTCATCCCTTTGGTCTTCGTAAGTTTAACAACTGTCTCAGCATGAGGCGTGTGTATTTCCATAATTCTAAAGCATAATATCATGGCTTTAACTCCATCATATCAGCTTTTAAAAATCTTTCTTTCATCGAGATATAAACGTGTTTATGCGTATAACAAATCAACTTACATCTATTTACAATTTGTACATTGGTGGCAAATTCGTGGCACTTTTATTATCTGCCACTAAAATAAATATTATATTCATTTTACTATAGCATTTTGGATATGAAAAAACTATTAATTTTTATAATTCTATATAAGTATACTGTCACCTTGTCACTTAGTCTTGAACATAGAAATATAGCCAGTTTACAGTAGACAAATCATGTTGTCAATTACTTGTCATTATATTATTTATATTGCTACTCATTAACTATGGGAGAGATGTATTTTTTTAGGCTCTTCCCTATAGATTATATGGTGCAGGGTTAGTTGTATTTTTTGCCGAAATGGAGTTTTTAAATATTAAATATTATTTTAAACTAATGTTTAATTTATTTTTGATAATTACTTTAAATCAAAGTTAGGTGGCAGTCCTTTAATTTTTCCCTTATGTACATTTTTGGAACATTTTCCGCATATTCTATTCATATCTTTTAAATTTTTACTTATCTTTTTACATTTCATACATCCTGCTATTTGCTTTTCTAGGTTAACTTTATATTGTCTCTGATGTTGCTTTAATTCTGCAACATCAACTTCTCCAACAATAACAACATCATTTATTCCACCTTTTATTCTAGCTATATCTTTGAAGTTAGTTTTGTATGGAGCAGTTATTCGCGAATCACCATACGCAGATGTATTTGCTTGTACAACAAAGCAATGTAAATCTCTTGCTGCTGATTCTACTATACTTGAAAAATAATTCGTATCTCTATTTAATTGTGGAATAAATAATAAATCTACTTTTGATTTCATTCCTGCCCTAGAATTAATATCTGTAAATTCAAAACACAGTATAACTCCCATGGATACATTCCCATTATTAATTATATAATATAATGGCTCAGTAGCATCTTTACATTCATATCCCATTTTAGCTAAATCTATTTTTTCATCTGGTGCATAATGATTTTTTTCTCTATACAATGGTATACAATTTCTAAATCCAAATTTATTTTGAACACTCTTCATAACGCATACGATATTATAAGCTTTATTATTACAAGTTATATATTGTAAACCAGTAATTATTGTTATTCCATATTGTCGTGAAAAATTACTAATATCATATAACCACAATACAGGTAAATAAAATTCTGGAAAAACAAGATATTGAACCCCCTCCTCACGAGCAGTTTCTAATACTTTATACAAGCGTTCCTTTTTATCTGGAGTCATTCCTTCTAATGGATTTAAAATATATTCCAAAACATCTTCTTCTGATACCCTAGTATTCACCAATCCAATTCTAGTTTTATTAGAATTACTATTTTCTTCAACATATATATCTTGAGTTTCAATAGATATTCCATTTAGTTCGTGTATTTCATCATTAATTATAGGATTATTCATAGCATTTGGTAAGTTATTTATTTTTAAATATTTATGAAATATTTCATCATTATTTTTCCTATACATCTTATAATTAGTTCCAATATTATATAAAAACACACAAAAATATAATTCATCCAAATGAATAAATCTAGGTGTCCATTTAAGTTTTTCTTCATCTAAATCAAATAATTCTCTTCTTGCTTCAGTTTCTAATAATATCTCTTGTGTATTTAAGTTTATTAAAGATATATCATAATACTTATTAGATTTAGAATAATTTATTAATGGATATGAAATTAATTTATGATTCATCATATTAGCATTTCTGAATTTTTTCGATAAATCTACACTTTTTAAAATGCCAATATTATAATTTAATGATACTGCCAATGCTAGTGAACTACTTAATTTTTTCTTAAGATTTCGCTTTAACCTATTTAATACTGCATTTTTTTTATTACTAAGAATAACATCCTCTAGTAAATTAAATGAAAGACTTTCTATATAATTACTCATATTTTTATAAAATTTCTTTGCTCTAACCTTGTCACTACATAACACAAATAATTCAAATATTGACCTCCAACTTCCTGAAAATTCAACTCCTTGACTTTTATCATAAAACTCCAGTATTTCATCTAAATATTTCTCAATTTCACTCATTTCAAATTTTGTATTTTTAATCAATCTTTTTAAACCATTAACAAACAGAGTTGCATTATAATTATTACTTTTCATAAATTCTAAATTTCTTATTTTACTACTTCCATCTGATGTATTTATATCATAAGCTCTACTATTAAATGATTTATTTAATAAATCAATATCAGGTAACATATTTGCTTCACTTGAATTTGTTCTAATTGATTTATCATATATTTCAACTAAAATATCTTTAACGCCTTTTTCAAAATAAAAGCAATTAACTTTTTCTTTTTGTATTCGTACATTTTTATATTGTAGAAATTTATAAATCCCCTTTCTATCAGAATTCGAAACAATTTTTGTTTCGACTAAATACTTATGTATATATTCATCTACAGAATAGTCTTTAGTATCATTTGTAGTAGATAGTACTAAAAGAATATCATCAACATATCTTCCATAATAGAATGCGTTAGTTTTTTGGGTTAATTCTTCATCCATTCTTTTTAAATACAATTCTCGTAATACAATAGGACTAAGTAATCCTATAGGTAAAACACTATATTTATCTGATTCCATTATTCCTTTTCTATATTTAGATATTAATTTAGTATATTTCATATAAACCTTATGTAATATTTGAGTAATAAACTTAATTTCATTTAATCGTTTATCATTATTTAACATATCATTTAATTTATCAAAATCAAATCTTACTGAATAATAAAAACTCTTCAAATCTAGTGTAATCATTACAACATCTGAATTATCGTGATATTTTTTTACCGAATCAAAAGCTCTATTTCTCCATAATGAATATTGTTTAAAATATGGTTCAAAACAACGGTTTGACTGAAAATCAATTCCATTATATAAACTTTGTTCTTTGTTAAATAAAGACTTTTTCATTTTTCCTGCATAAGAATATTTAAACTCCCCAAAATTATCTCGTGCTATTTTTGCAATAAATAACATCCATAATGTATCTACAATCAGTAATTCAATCGGTAAATCTATAAAAAAGTTTATTTTTTTTATATCTTTATTGTGATCTACATTACATTTAATCACAGTATTATTTTTATTATTATCATTATTTAAAGATTCAAACGATTTGGGCAAAACTATAAAATCAATTCTTTTTATTAGTTCATCAAAGTATTCTTCATTATGACTAACTAAATTATTAGCTATTAATTTTAATGACTCATTAAATAATTCATTATCATATTCAAATTCTGCAATTTTATCTTTTATATATAATAAGGTTTTATCATAATAATAGTATGATTTTAACTTTTTATACGAGCCCTCTATCATTGTTATAACTTCATCAATATTTGTAAACATATTTTCACCCTATCTCATAATTGCTATTTTCAAAAATTAATACGTTGTTTTATTTTAATTTTAACTTATATTTCAAATTATTCAAATTATAATTATTTATTTAAATTTAACCTATAAATAGAAAGCGATCATTGTATCATGTAACTATAATTTAATGATACATCTAATTTTTTATTTATTTTCATTTAAAATGACATAAAATAGCCCTTTTCACATTAAAAATATGTCTCATTGATATTGTATAGTTTGATGATACACTTTATAATATTAACTATATTGAAATGACGGAGATGGTAGACATGATAGTAAAATATTTAAGAGTTTCAACTACTAAACAAGATATTAGCAGACAAGACATGCAACTTGATAAATTATGTATTAACTTTGATAAAGAATATATAGATAAAATAACAGGTAAAACTAAAGAACGTCCTATGCTTAATAAAATGATTGTTGAGCTTTCAGATGGTGATACAGTATACTGTGAATCAATTTCGAGACTTGGAAGAAGTTTAAAGGATTTAATAGATATAATTGAACAATTAGTCAACAAAGGCGTACGAGTAATTATTGTAAAAGAAGGTATTGATACAGATAGCAGTACATACAAGCTTCTACTTGCCGTATTTGGCGGTGTAGCCGAGATGGAGCGAGAAACAATACAAGAACGTGTTATTCAAGGTGTGGAGAAGTGCAAAGCCACAGGACAGACTAAAACAGGCAGATGGTTTGGACGTGAAGAAAAGCAGATAGATGATCTTCCTAAAAACTTCAAAAAATATTATTCAAAAATGATTAATAAAGAAATTACAAAAGTTGAAATGGCTAAATTATTAGGCGTAGGACGTGCCACTCTATATCGTTGGATTAAATTATTCTCTGAAAAAATTGATTATAACATTTAAGCTATAAAATATGAACATTACTATAGATGGGTCTACTCCCTGAAATATTAATGTTCATATTTTATAATCAAATTTCAACTTAATTCTTTATAGGCATAGTCTAAATTATCTATATGATAAACTTTTACTGAATTACATTTAACAAATCGTTCATTAAAAATGGCAAAATTATTTCCACTACTTAATGTACTTCTATATTTTATCCCATCATATCCAATATGTTTTACAAAATCACTAATATATTGAGTTGGTAAATAATCTAATAAACTATCTTGTCTTCGCAATGGTGTTGCTATTTCTTTTTCTATTTTCCTTAGATTATCAATATTAGTTGCAAACCATATAAGATCATAGTCAGCTGAAAAAGGACTTAGCTTGTCCATTCTAGTTAAATCAACTATTTTCAGTTCTTTTTTAAGCTTAAATGCCGCTACAGATATATAATCCAAATCACGTGCTCTAATCTCATGAATTGTAGTATTTATGTTGTCTGCTAAATATAAACAACTTATGCCTTGAGAATTTGCACGCCCTGCTGTAACTAATTTAGCAGGTGGAGCTCCCATCTCATTTTTTGAAAATCCATTAGATTCTGAAATCCTTCCCCTATAAAGTATTGCATCCTTTTTTAGTTCTATTTTTAAATTATCACATATAGTTTTTAATATTTCCAAATTTATATGATTTGAATGGAATCTATTTGTATACTTTATAAAATACACAAAGTCCTTCCAATCATATGTTTTTAATATACAATTTTTCTCCAAATAATCCTTATCATATAACTCACTTATTCCAACTAATCCTGTAAATATTCTTGGATTGACTCTATACATTTCTGGACATATATTAATAATTAATTCATTAATTTTTTCAGGCTCTATATTAAATATTCCCCATTTTTTATATAACTCTATAGAAACATAATTTAATAGATTCTTAGAATATTCCTTTGGAAGATCATTTTCACATGTATAAATATCTATTAATTCTTCTAAATATTCCTCTAAATAATTGTCATTATTTGTATCATAAATTAAAGTATTTTCTTTTCCACATACTTCACATTGTCCTTTTTTTTCATATGACGAAATCATTGTTCTTAATTCTATATCCTTGAAACATTCAATACAACATATCATATCTAAATTTCACCATCCAAGAACTTACTAACTAACTCTATATGATGCATAACACATAATTTTTTAACTGTTCCTAACCCTGGATATTTTCCCGTTTCAAAGCATTCTCTAAATTGTTTTAAGGCTTCTGTAATTATAGTACCTTCACTAATCCATGAAATTAGTTTTGTTAACGCTTCCCCAAATTTACCTGCTGGATCTGAAATATCTTCATTAGAATCTGATACAAAGTGTTTTATTCTTAAATTTCTCTCTTCATCAAAATATACTATATGAATCGCAACAGCAAGAGGAGCGAATCCTGATTCCTTAAATTCCTTTCCTACTATTGAATAATCTGAAAAACCTTCATATCCTTCATTATGAAAAAATTTATGATCATCTGAAAAAAATTCATCCTCTGTTTCTATATAATCAACATTTCTTTCTTGTTTCTTAAATTTATCATCCAATAATATCTTGCCGTTTTCTATATTTCTTCTAAAGGTTCTATCATCAGGTATAAGCGAAAATACAGGATTTTCTTCTTCATAAGCCTGTTTATAATAAGATAAATCGTCTCGTTTATTATTTATAATAATAAATTTATCTTTTTCAGGATTATTTTTTATTTTATCACTAATTTTTTTATTCATAATATATGCCTTAGCAATATTATGTTGTTTAATACATTCCGATAACGGTTTAAGTATTGTAGTTTCCTTATTCGTATTCTTTATAGCATTAATTTCTCTAGTAAAATTACCTACATTAGGATTCATAATTATTGCGAGATTTTGGTGATTATTAACATAGGTCTGCAATGTTTTTATTAATGTTGGTGTAGGTTTTATAGGTTCTATAATTGGCATTATTTTAGTACTTATTAAATTCTTTTCTACTAATTCTCTAAGTGCAAGTAATTCAAACTGTCTACCTCGTAGATATGGTAAATACATATTAATCACTCCCAATATTGCTTTTTAAAAAATAATTCAACTTTTCATAATCTTTCTTTTTATATTCTGAAAAATAAACTAAAAATTTTAATTCATATGGTACTAACTTATACTCTTCAATTTCAATATTTATTCTCTTCTTTAGTAGATTTAGCATACACTTATGTATAGTATCTATATCTATTGTCTCAAAAAGCTTAAAACATTCTTTATAATAATTAAACTGTGTAGTTTTAGGTAAATATCCTACATTTTTTACTATTATATTTTCATATTCTTTTTTTCTTAATAATTTAAATATTGTATTTTTATCTAAAAATGAACTTTCTTCTTCAGCTTTTTTTCTAACACTGATAGTATTCTTTTTGGTTAAAACATAGATTCCAACATTAGTATTTTGTAATTTTTCTTGCAATTTTTTATAATGTTCTTCACAAGTAACAACACACACATATTTAAATACTTTATAATAATCACATATTTGATTTTCTAATCTATCCAAAGTATCTAATTCAGTTTTTATCTCATAAACAACACCCTTTCCATTTACCAATACAAAATCTGCTTTAGATTTACCTATCGGTACTTCGGTTAATGCTGTTGTCGTATTTAAACTATGTCTTCCTAATAATAACTTATTTAACAACGTATTTTTATAAAAATATTCCATTCGGTATTTCTTCTCTGTTAATTTATAAAATTCGCAAAATAAATCATCATAGCTTTCCGCTTTTGTTCCGTTTAAATAGCGATTAATAGCATATATGAACACATCATTTGAATTATTCTTTATCAGATTATCAAGCATATTCTTACTAAAGAGTCTTTTTAAAATCAAATTATTCTCATACTCCATACTATCACCACCTTATCTATTCCTATTAAAATATTTTATCTTTAGACAATAAACAAAGTAAATATAATAATTATTACATTTTATGAAAATTTTATAAGTAATTTACTCTTATATAGTATATCATAAAATTTATTTCTGCTCATTTTAAATACAATAAGTTAATAGATAATTTCTAAAATTACTATAGTCACTACATGTGTTTACTATTTAAATGTTTATTTTTATTAATATTGTGATATAATATAAGTATAAAAAAAGTGCCATGCTGTAACATGACACTTCCTAGAACGTTTTTCGATTTTAGGGCTATTAGATTAAATTAATTGTTGTTGAAAAGAATGCTATTTGATGGGAGTATTCTTTTCTTTTGTTTTAAAAGAAAATTTAAAACCTTTTATGTTAATTTCAAGATTAAATTCACAATCTTTAGAATTATGTTTTAATGCTCGTAATATCAGTATCAATATTATAGTTGATACTGATATTATTAACATTCCAATAATCATCTCTAACACCACCCCCTTAGACTATTATTTCTAATAGCCCAAGGTGGCTAAACGTGTCTTAAAACCACCATTCCCATCCAATGGTTTTATTTATGAAGTTATTATATCATGTTATAAGCTATTTATCTATTAATTTACCTCTATAAAAGTCTCATTTGAGCATTTTTTAGTATATAGCTTCTACTAATGAAGATTCATGTAATTATACATCTGAAGATAATAATGATACTAATGAATTAAACTTTACCCCAAAAATTAATAGCAGAGAAAATTGGAATAGCATGCGCTACATAATTTAATAGTTTAAACTTATTATATAGGAAAAAATTTGCCACCAAAGTAAATCTTATGGTGGCAAATTAGTGGCAAAATTCTATTTTATATGATTACAAACAGCTCTATTACTTAACTAGCTTCACTACAGTTTCAGCAGTAGGCTGTAGCCAATCAGTCTTGGCTTCTCTTAGCTTCTTAGGCATCCCTTGCATGGACATTTGTAAAAAACTTACTTCTTCCCTTTGGTCTTCGTAAGTTTAACAACTGTCTCAGCATGAGGTGTATTAGGGAACATATCCTTAACCTTAGTCTGAACTACTTTATAACCCTTTTGAGTAAGAACTTCTAAATCAGTTACTAATGTCTTAGGGTTACAAGAAACATAAATAATTTCTGGTGCATTGAACTTGATTACATAGTCAAGAGCTTTTGGATGCACCCCACTTCTCGGTGGATCTAAGATTATTATGTCCGGCTTATCTTTTACGTTCTTTATTATTTCAGCAACGTCTCCTGCTAAGAATTCACAGTTTTCTAATCCATTAAGCTTAGCATTTTCTTTTGCAGCTTCAACTGCTTCTTCTATAAGTTCTATTCCTACAACTTTCTTAGCTTTTGGAGCTACTATCTGACCTATTGTTCCTGTTCCACAATAAAGGTCAAATACAACCTTATTTTCACTATCTCCCATGAAATCACGTACCATTGAGTAAAGCTGTTCTGCTCCCTTTGTATTAGTTTGGAAGAATGAAAATGGTGATATGTTAAATTCTAATCCTAATAATTCTTCTCTTATATAGTCTTTACCATAAAGTACATTAACCTTTTCAGGTATAACTGCATCAGATTTTGAATCATTTTCTGTATGTATTATAGATACTAATCTTCCATCATAACTTTCATTTCTTAGTAACTTTACATAATCGCTTAAATCAAAGTCTATTTGAGTTGTTGTTACTAAGTTAACTAAAAGCTCACCAGTATTCTTAGCTTTTCTTATTACTAAGTGTCTTAAGTATCCTTCTGCTTTCATTATTCTATAATAAGGTAAATTTTGTTCTCTAAAATAATCTACTGTTAATCTTATTACTTTTCTATAGTCTTCATCAATCAACATACATTGATCAACTGTTACTATACCAAAAGATTTACCTATCATATGCATACCCACACCTAGTGGAGCTCCCTTAGCTTCATCTCCAAATGTGAATTCCATCTTATTTCTGTATTCAAACTGTGTTGGGCTTCCTTGTATTCCAAGATACTCACCAGTTGGTACACCAGCTTCGTCAAATAATGCTTTAACTTCTTCACTTAAAAATTCCAACTGTTTTTCATATGGAAGACTTTGTGATGAACATCCTCCACATACTCCAAAATGAGGACATGGTGCTTGTATTTCATAATCTGCTCTTTCATCAACTTGTAATAACTTTACGTCAGCATATTCTTCTCTTTTTCTCTTTACTCTTCCTGTTACAGTCTGACCTGGAAATGCATTTTTAACATATATTATTTTATCTTCTGCATGACCAATCCCTGTTGATGGAAATTGTAATTTTTCTATTTTAACTTGTAAGTCGCTTCCTCTTCTCATTATTTACTCCTATAATCATTATTTTTTCATCTATAGTTTTTTATTTTTAACTATCCATAATCAGAACAACAGATTGGTATTTACACAAAACTAATTTTACGTAAACCCAATCTGCTAAATAATCTTATTGTATATAATTTTATAGATTTAATATCTTCTTTGCAATAGTATTTTTTAATTTTGTTCTTTCCATTAGCTGTACATAGAAACAGTTTATAACAAAGTATACACACATAACTACTGCTACTAATATTCCAGTTTCTCTTACAAACTGATATCCAAACATACGCATAACTACGTCTGCTATTAATAATATAACTGATGAACCTGCAAGAATCACAAACTGATCTAAAAGATTTGCAAATATCTCCTTGCCAAATGATGGCTTATTATTTTCTTTAGAATCAACTTCTTCATGATCTTCAATTAAATCTTGAAGTTCATTATTTGTATTTTCTTCATGTTCTTTTGAAAGCTCTACACTATTTTCTTCTTTTTCATCTGTATTAACTTCTGTTTCATTTTCTTTTACATTATCTTTTTCCAAGAAAACTTCCCCCTTACGGTCTATTCCATACTCATTTCTGCATCTGCGAATTTATATTTTTTTGTAGATAATTTATAAAAAATACAATCTTTTGAGGCTAATATTTCTTCATTTAGCCCATCAATTGTGTTATTTATCCTTACTTCAGTATCTCCACTTGCAAGTTTTTCTAAGATTTCTTTATTTATGTCAGAATAATCTCTATCAGCTTCTCCTGTAAAGGCCGCTATGTACTTTGCAAATGATGTTTTTCCTAAATCTAAGTCATTATTCTTTACTGCATTTTCGCCATCAAACTTTAATGTAAGTTTTAAGCTTATTACACCTTCTTCAAGATTTTCACCATATATCTTTAATCCATAATACATACTTTCGATTTTATTATTTTCTGGATTTTCATTATCAAAGTATATTGATTTATCCGTTATTGTTTTATCATCTTCTTTTTTTATTACTTCATCACTACTATACTTTACACCTAATTCTTCAGTTATTTCTTTCATTTTACTTAACTTTTCTTCATATAACTTTTTAGTTTCATCTAAAGTATAATTTTGTGCCCATTTACCTTCTGCTTGTTCATTGGTCACAGTGTTGTTTGCACTTTCTGTAGGATTAGCTGTTTTTGCATTGCTACTGTTTTCATCTGTACTTTTTCCGCAGCCTGCAAGTGATGCTGCTACTATTAAACTCATAAATATACTTACTATCTTTTTAGACATTAGTTTTTCCCCCTCAGGTATAGGTTCTTTCATGTTTTTTATTTTATCCTTGTTTATATGACTTAATATATAAATAGAAATAATCATAAATTTTAAGAATAAATTTTAATTTAAAATCTTTCAATTTTACTATTTAAGTAATATGTCCACATGTAGTAATAACAATATCAGCATTTTAATGATATCACTTCCATATTACAACTATGTGTCAAAATATTATTTGTTAAGCATCTTAATTCTTCAAAATAATCCTTAAGATTGATCTAATTTATTATTATAAATAACTTTTAAATCTAAGCATTTCTATTATATATTCTTTTCATAAACCATGCAATTCCAAGATTTTATCCCATTTTTATCTCACAATTTAATTTCATTATTCATATTTGATTATAATTTTCTACTTCTGTAATATGAATACTTTTATATTATAACATCTTAATGTAAATTTTCATAACATGATAATATAACCAAAATTAAACGGTGATACTTTCCTTTATTTTTTCAAACATCTTATCTCCAATTCCCGTTACATTTTTTATTTCTTCTATACTCTTAAAGCCTCCATTTTGCTCTCTATATTCAATTATACTCTTAGCCTTTGAATCACCAATTCCATTTAGTGTTTTCAATTTATCTGTAGTTGCAGTATTAATATCTACAAGAATTTCATTATCCATTGAACCATTTTCCATATTAGTAGCTTGAGTATAATCATTATTGATATCATTCTTATCTGCAATATAAATCATTTCATGATTTTGAAGTTTTTTAGCCCTATTTATATTACTTAAATCTGCATTTTCAGTAACTCCACCAGCTAAATCTATCAAATCATTTATTATTGAATTTTCATCAATGGTGTAAACATCCGGTTTTTTTACCTGCCCCTTTATTTCAACTACTATTGTTTTATCTTCTAATTTACTTTCCATTTGCTTACTCATATTTACGGAATCCTGTGAAGGTAACTTATCTTCTTTACCATTTTCAAATACAAGATTATCATCATCTACAAAAATACTTTCAGTATTATTTTTATTGAGTTGTTTGAATCCTTTAGCATTGTAAAAAATCACGCTTACAATTACTACAATAGCTAAAATACTCATTAATCCTATCTTCTTATACTTAAGAAAGTTATCTTTCATAACTTCATCCTTTCCTATAAATAATCATATTATTTTAATAATTGCCAAAATCCATACATTTTACACATTAAATGTATATATTTTAACTTTAAGTGGAATAATAATTATTTTTTTGGTAAAATATACTTTATAGTGATAACTAAAATAGAAATAGTATGGAGATATTTATGAAAAGATATTTTAAATTTTTGAGTATGCTGCTACTTTTTCTGTGTATACCTTTAACAGTACATGCAGAAACTGCAAAACCAGAAATTAATGCTCAAGGGTGCGCATTAATAGATGCATCGAGCGGCACAATTCTTTATGGTAAAAATGAAGACTGCACCTTTGAACCTGCTTCAACAACTAAAGTTATGACTGCACTTGTTGTTTTAGACAAATGCAAATTAACAGATGAAGTTACTATTCAAGAGAATTTCACTTCTGTTGATGGTACAGCAATCGGTCTTTTAAAAGGTGATGTTGTTACCGTTCATGACCTTCTTTTAGGACTACTTATGGAGTCTGGTAATGATTGCGCTAATGAATTAGCTTATCATGTAAGTGGAAGTATTGACAGCTTTGCACAGCTTATGAATGAAAAGGCAAAGGAACTTGGCGCTACTGCAACAAGCTTTAGAAATCCAAGTGGTCTTCCAGATCCAGAACATCTTACAACGCCTCATGATTTAGCACTCTTTCTAAGAGAAGCAATTAAAAATCAGGATTTTTTAGATATTGCACAAACACCATATGCGACTATAACAATGATTAATAATCCAGAAAGAACTATAATAATTAATAATAAAAATTATATGATTAATAAAAATTCAAAATATTATTATCAATATGCTCTTTGTGGTAAAAATGGATATACAACAAAAGCTAATCATACATATGTATCTTCTGCTGAAAAAGATGGACATATTCTTATTGCATCATTTCTAAATGCTATGGATAAGAATCAAAACTTCTTCGATATGCAGTCAGTATTTAATTATGGTTTCGATAATTATTCTTTTGTTAAGCTTTATGACAAAGGTCAAGAAGTTGCACAATATGATGTTACTAAAAATCTTACAGTTCCTTTACTTATCAATAAAACATTAGAATATCCTGTTTTAAAAGGTGATGAATCAACTTTATCTTTTGATATAAAAGTAAATGACGAAGATTTGAGTAAAAAATCTTTCAATAAAGATGAAAATATTTTAACAGGAACTATTTATGTTAATGATAAAAAATTAGAAACAGTTGATTTAGCTTCTGGTGTTTCAAGAACATATGAATCACCACTTTCTGCTGAAGCATTTTCAAATAATCCTAAGATTCCAATCTATATTGCAGTTAGCATTGCTGGAATTGCTATTATTGTTGGACTAGGTATATTTATAAAAAAGAAACTTTCAATTAATGGCAAGCATTAAATATTCAAATATATTTAAACTAAAAGGTCTAAAATCTCAATTAACAGATTTTAGACCTTTTAGTTTACATATTTTTTTAATAATTATTTGAATTAAATACCTTAATCTACTTTTTAATTTTCTCTATTAAAGTTTTAATGTCTTCTGGAAGATTAGATTTTAAAGAAAGGATTTCACCAGTTCTTGGTGATCTAAAATCTAATGAATATGCATGAAGCGCCTGTCTGCTTATTAAATCCTGCTCTTCATCTCCACTACCATATAGAGAATCACCGTATATAGGGTGTCCTATACTGCTTAAATGTACTCTTATCTGATGGGTTCTTCCTGTTTCAAGTGTACATTCAACAAGACTTGCATTTTCATACTTTTCTATTACTTTATAATGAGTTATACTTCTTTGGCCTCTTTCATCAACTATTCTCATTATTCCAAAATCAATTCCTTCTGGTCTATATATTGGACGATCAATAGTTCCTTCTTCATTTTCTAATATCCCATGAACAACTGCAAGATATCTCTTAGTAACTTTATTTTCAGTCATTTCCTTCGAAAGCATTCCATGAGAAAATTGATTTTTAGCAATTATTATAAGTCCAGATGTATTCATATCCAATCTTGAGACAAGTCTTACAATACAGTTTTGACCACTTTCCATAAAATAATTTATTACACCATTTGCAAGTGTTCCACTTTGATAACTCTTTGTAGGATGAACTACCATAAATGGTTTCTTATTCACTACTAATATATCTTCATCTTCATATATTATTTCAATATCCATCTTTTCTGGTGCAATATCTTGACTTTCATCTTTTGCTAAATCTATTTTTATTACTTCACCTTCATTGATAACACGATTCATTTTTACTGGAATGTCATTTACAAATATTCTTTTATCAATGGATGCACTTCTGATTAATCTTGTAGATAATCCCATTTCCATCTTTAAATATTCTCTTATTTTAGTTCCCTCTTCTATTCCAGTCACCTTTTTTTCTAAGATACTCATATTATTTTATCTCCTTATCCATAATGTTACTCTCCAAACTTTTTGAAGTCCTTGCCAAGAATTATAATAACATCATAATCTTTGTATTCTGCTTTATCATCCTTTTTTCCACTATTCTTAATATCTAAATCCTTTGATATTGTTTTTAGCATGTTTTTATTATTACTTAATATTACTGTCTTATCAGAAAGCTCTGTATTTCCAGTATCAATTTTTGTATATCCTATATTATTCATATTAATTTTTAACTCTGATGCTAATCCGTTGATTTTTGTTGCATTTAATATCTTTATTTTTATATTCTCTTTTGATATACCATTTTCTGATTTTGATGAAACTTCTGATGAAGCTAACTGAGAAATTATATCCTTATTTGAATTTTTATCAAATACCAAAAATGACTGTCCATTTATTGTTTTTGGCGTTCCTGCAGCTGTAAGCATTGATATATCATTATTACTTACACCCATAAACTTTAATCCATATTTTATTATTGAAAATGGAGACATATTAGTTTCTACATTATTTCCTATTGCTGACATTATCTTAGGTATTCTAAAAACAATGAGAGGATTTGTGCATTTATCTATTACTTTTGCAATAAATTTTTGCTGATTCTGTATTCTATCTAAATCACCATTTGCAAAGCCACTTCCATCATTATTTTTTCTCCATCTGAAAAATTCTTGTGCTTTCTGTCCATCAAGCTTCACAGTTTCTCCAGCCTTAAAGTTTATATGAAGATTTTGTCCTTCATCATCATAAATCATATTTCTTTCAATTTTCATTTTAACTCCGCCTATGGCATCTATTATATCCACAAATGCATCATAATCTACTTTAACTATATAATTTATATTTACATTAAGAAGACCCTCTACCTCTGTTTTTATTCTGGAATATCCTCCAATGGCAAATGCAGAATTAATCTTTACACTGTTACCATTATTCTGTATTAAAGTATCCCTTGGTACTGATACTGTTGTTATTTTGTCCGTTTCTGGATTATAATTAACCACCATTATTGTATCTGTACGCTTAATATCCTTATTATCCTCTTGGTTAGGATCTCCAATATCCATACCTAAGAGTAGAATATTTACTGGTTTATTGCCAGATGGGTTTGATGCCTTAGGCATGGATTGACTTCCCACTTCCATAAGTGCTATAAAACCTGATATTATCGAAAATACTGTAAAAGTTAAAAAAATCGATATAACTCCAAGTATTATTTTTTCAAATTTATTTGTACCATCATTACCTTTGTTAAACCGTTTCTTTTTCTTATCTTTTCTCCCCATTTTTTCACCTCTTTACTGTAATTCATCTTAAAACTTATTTTTAATTACAGTATTAAATATTTTACATTACATAATAATATGACTTATCTACTATTTTACTAATAGTTCAATAACTATGTTAACTGCATATATATTCTATCATAAATATACTCTAACCATATGACCATAAGAGATTCTTTAAAATCTTTTAAGTAAATCTTATTTTTATTTAATATTTTATTAATATGTTTTAAATTGACAATTATCCGGTGACAATGGATACACTATATCTAGATAAAAATATTATTTAAACAAAAAATAATTTCTTGCCTTCATTGTATTTTCATCTATCAATAAATTCTTGCTCAAAAGAAACTGAATACTATGTGTAAGTCCTAAATAAACTCCTTTATCAAGATTTTCAAAAGTTTCTTTTCTTATCTCTTCTACTCCAGGAAAGCTTCTTCCTGGTTCTATCATATCCGCTATGTAAATTATTTTTACAAGAACAGACATATTTTCCTTTCCAGTAGTATGCCATCTCACGGCATTTAATATATCTTCATCAGTTATTCCTAATTTTTCTTGTGCTACTATTGGTCCTATTATACTATGCCATAAATTCATATTTTCTTTTTCAACATTAGAAAGTTCTATATTATTTTCGTTTATTATTTTTAACATTTCCTCTTTATCTAAGTTTTTAGCAACATCATGAGCAAGAGCAGCAATTTCTGCTTTTTCTATAGATATTCCATTTAATTCTGCAAGTTTTACAGATGTTTCACATACACCAAGAGTATGATTATATCTACTTTCTTTTAAATTCGACTTTAAATACTCTCTAATTTCTTCTATTGATAGCAATTTAATCCCTCCTATAATCAATTATCTATTCTTTATATAAATTATTTTCTAATATAAATTTATTAACTTTTTCCGGCACAAAAAAGTCTATTTTCCTTCCATTTTTAACTCTTTCTCTAATATCTGTTGATGATATTTCTAATTCTTTTAATTCTAAAATGACAATTTTACAGCTATATTTTTCTTCAACTTCTTTCTTCTTTTTACTAAGATCTTCTGAATTAAATCCACCTCTTGAAAATACAACAAAAGTGCAAAGTGAAAATATCTTGGATACATTCTTCCATTTATCTATGCTCATTAAGCAATCTGCTCCTGTAATAAAGAAAAGGTCTACTTTTTCGTTATTGTAATTTTCCTTAAAATACTCTAATGTTTCATAAGTAAAACTAAGCCCTTCTTTTTCAATTTCATAATCTGAAATTGAAAATTCTTTGTATGGCTCTATAGCCAACTTAACCATGTTATATCTAAGTTCTGAATCAGTAACCTTATTTTCTTTTTTAAATGGCTGTATTCCTGCTGGCATAAATACTACATTATCCAAATCCAGCTGTTTCTTTGCTTCATACGCTATATATAAATGTGCATTATGAATAGGATCAAATGTTCCTCCTATTATACCATATCGCTTCATTTAGCTTCCTCCTATGCTTATCATAGTTATTTTAAATATCCTCTTGTCAAAGTATTTTATACTAACTATATTATTATATCATTTCTTATTAAAATATTTATGATGTTAATAAAATTCCACAAAAAAATACAGCATAAAAAATGCTGTATTTTTAAACTAAATAATATTACTTAGTAGGTAATTCAATTTTTCTCTTTTTTAAGTTACTTGATTGCTTATATAGAACAATCTTATTTCCTATTGCTTGAATGCCTTCACATCCAACAGCTTTACAAATCATGTCTGAAGCTTCTCTAGTATCTAATCCACTATTTTCTAAAACTTTTATTTTTATTAACTCTCTAGCTTCTAAAGCCTGCTTTACTTGAATTAAAAAGTTTTCTTCAATTCCACCTTTTCCAATTTGAAATATAGGTGACATTGTGCTTCCTAAACTTCTTAAATATGCTCTTTGTTTTGTTGTTATCATTTTATTTTCCTCCTAAAATTGCTGTTTGTTTTTTGCATTATTTATCCCTGGGGGGTTTTCAGTTAACAATTAACAGTTGTCAGTTAACAGTTATATTTTTTAGAAATTCTATAAGAATTTCATCCACAATTGTTAACTGTTACTTGTTAACTGTTAATTGATTAAAGGATGTATTCAAATTCAAAGTCATTTAATCTCATAAAGTCTCCGTCTTTGATTCCCATTTCTCTAACTTCATCAAATACTCCCTTATTTCTAAGAACTTTATGGAAATATCTTAACGAGTCAGCATCATTTACATTGACAGCATGCAATAATCTATCAACAAAAGTACCTTCAACAACATATGTTTTTGTACCTTCTTCATTATCTTCAACACTTATTTCATAAGTGAACTTTCTATCTTCTGGGATGTATCTTTCATCTTCAGCTATTTCTAGTTCAGTTATTGGAATTTCCTTAAGCATTCTTGCTGCTTCTTTCATTACAGCATCTACTCCATCATTTGTAGCTGCTGACATTTTGAATACTTTAGTATATCCTAATTCTTCAACTTTTTTCTTGAAGTCTTCATATATGCTTTCATCATAAAGCATATCACTCTTATTAGCTACAACTATTTGAGGTCTATCCCAAAGTTTAACTGAGTATTTTTTTAACTCTTCATTAATCTTAACGAAATCTTCAAAAGGTTCTCTTCCTTCAACACCTGATATATCAACAACATGTATTAATAATCTTGTTCTTTCGATATGTCTTAAGAATTGAATCCCAAGTCCTACACCTTCAGCTGCACCTTCAATTATTCCTGGAATATCAGCCATAACAAATGGTTCTATTCCATCAACAGCAACAACACCTAAGTTTGGCTTTATTGTTGTAAAATGATAGTTTGCTATCTTTGGTTTTGCTTTTGTAGTCATAGAAAGTAATGTTGATTTACCTACATTAGGGAAACCTAATAATCCTACGTCCGCAAGTAATTTTAATTCAAGAGTTATATTTAATTCAGCTCCTGGCATACCTGGTTCAGCATAATGTGGTGCCTGCTTTGTTGCAGTAGCAAATTTAGTATTTCCTTTACCACCTTTACCACCTTTTAATACTACTAACTCTTCATCTTTATGAGACATATCCGCTATTATTTTATTACTTTCAGCTTCTCTTATAATTGTTCCCATTGGTACATTAATTATAAGATCCGCTCCATCTTTACCATAACATTTTGATCCGCTTCCATTACCACCACATTCAGCTATAAATTTCTTTTTGTATTTGAAATCTAATAATGTAGTAATCCCTGTATCAACTTTGAAAATAATGCTTCCGCCTTTTCCTCCATCTCCACCATCTGGTCCGCCTAATGGTACGTACTTTTCTCTTCTGAATGTAATGGCACCATCTCCACCATTTCCTGATTTAATAAAAACCTTGGCTTTATCTATAAACATATATACTCATCTCCTAACTAACACTATAAAATTTTAATCTTAATGTTTACTAAGAATTTTATTACTATTCTTATCCTTAACAAATTATAAATTTGTATTCACATTATATCACATTTCTTTTAATGCCTTATCTAACTCTTTAGATGCTTGATAAAATAGCATCCATATTTTCTTAATTATAAGGCACAATGCACAACTCACAAAAAACATCATACATAAGAATTTGAAAAACTTATGAACTGTGCATTGTGCATTAAATCTACATTTAAAAAAGCACTCTTTGCTAAGAGTGCTTTATTTCAAAAAAATTATTCAGCTATTGCTTCAACGTTTACTGGGTAAACACTTGCTTTCTTCTTATCTCTACCAAGTCTTTCGAATCTAACAACTCCATCGATCTTAGCAAATAAAGTATCGTCTTTACCTTTTCCAACATTTTCACCTGGATGAATCTTAGTACCTCTTTGTCTTACAAGGATGTTTCCAGCAAGAACAAATTGTCCGTCAGCAGATTTAACTCCTAATCTCTTAGATTCAGAGTCTCTTCCGTTCTTAGTACTACCTACCCCTTTTTTATGAGCGAATAATTGAAGGTTCATAATTAGCATGTGACTACACCTCCTCTTTTATTAAAGTTATATATTCCATACGTTTCTTTTTTCCAACTAATGCATCGAAACCTAAAATGACACTTTCTAGGCTCTTCTCAAAAGTCCTTAGTAAAACTTGAGTTTTTTCTATTTCTTCAGAAGTAAAATCCTGAAGATCAAGATTTAAGTATCCATCTTTCATTTCGTATGTACAATTTAGTTTTAACACCTCATCAATACCAATGATTACACTCTGTGATAAAACTGCAACACTGTTACATATTAAGTCAAATGCTTCTCCTACAAGAGCAGAATCACTTGAAAAATCTCTATCATCAGATAATGCGTGACCATTAATTACGAAACCAATGATTTTGTTACTCTTTTCTCTAACTTTTACTTCAACCATAATATTAAGCTTCTATCTTTTCGATAACTAACTTAGTGTAAGGTTGTCTGTGTCCATTCTTTCTTCTATAGTCTTTCTTAGCTTTATACTTGAAAACTATAACCTTCTTAGCCTTACCTTGAGCTGCAACCTTAGCTACAACTTTAGCACCTGCAACAACTGGAGCACCAACTTTGATACCTGCATCAGTTCCTACTGCTAATACTTCTTCTAATTCAACTGTAGAATCAACTTCAGCGTCTAATTTTTCAACGTATATTACGTCTCCTTCTTGAACTCTGTATTGTTTTCCACCTGTTTTTAATACTGCGTACATTAAAAAACACCTCCTCATAACGGTCTCGCCACTTTTGGTACAAAGATTTGACTTTGTTTTACTAAAAACCTTACGTGTGCGGTCTACAAAAGCCATAATATCATAATTTTCAGCTTTTGTAAAGAGATTTTTCAGTTTAACCAAATTAAGCTTTTTCTATTTCTGTAATTTTTAATTTTTTCAAATTCTCTTTTTGAGTCTGAAACAATAAAGGTTCTATTCTGTATCCTTCAATTCCATCAACATAATCAAGATAAATCTCATTATCTAATCCATCAATTTCTTTTATAAAACTAAAAATATCATCCTTTATTCTATCTTTATAAACACTATCTATTTCTATCTTAAAACTGTCTATAGAATTTTCTTCTTTCATTCTTATAATCTCGTTTCTAATAAGACCTTCAATATAAGATAATTTTAAAATTATTCCTCTACCTTTACATCTTAAACATTCTTCTTCCATATATTCATAGATGCTTTTCCCCTGCCTACGTCTTGCAATTTGAACAAGATCAAGCTCTGTAAATGGGAAGATTTTCACATTCCCTTTATCTTCTTTTAAACTACTGTAAAGTTCAGACATAACGATTTCTTTTTGCTTTCTATCTCTCATATCTATAAAGTCAACAACTATAATTCCACTTAAATTTCTAAGTCTTATCTGCTTTCCTATTTCTTTTGCAGCTTCTAAATTAGTTTCAAGAATAGTCTTATTAAAGTTTCTTTCCTTTATATTTTTACCACTATTAACATCAATTACATACATAGCTTCTGTTTTATCTATAACTATATATCCACCACAATGAAGATTAACTTTATTATGTCTTAATTTTATTAATTCTTTTTCTATTCCATAGCAGTCAAAAAGATTTCTATATCCGTTATACTTTTCAACTTGAAGTTCTTTTTCTTCGCCAATAAACTTAAGTATCTTTTCAAAATCAGAGTCATTATCTACATATATTTTAGTATTTTCATCATTATATGAATTTCTCAAAAGTCTATTTAAAGTAGGATCTTCACCATAAAGCTTTTTTAATTCATTAGAATACTTCATCTTTCTTTTAATATTTTCAAATTCTCCATAGAGTTTGTCTATTTCCTTTTGTAAAATATTTATGTCTGTATTTATTCCTTCTGTTCTTATTGTGATACTCACATCATCTAAAGGTTTTATATTATCTAAAATTTCTTTTTTTCTGATTTCATCAGTTATTCTTTTAGAAAAACTGATTCCTTGATTATAACAATTCAAAACAACATACTTTCCTGGAATCGAAACTTTATGACTAAGTTTTGCACCTTTATCGTTTATAGGTTCTTTTACAACTTCGACAAGTATGTCATCACCTTTTTTTATATTTGCATCTTTAAGGTCATTACCATAGTACATATATCCTTCTTTTGATAATCCCATATCTATAAATATTGAATTAATTGCAGGAAGTATATTTTTTACTCTAGCTTTATAAATTTCGCCTATTATAGGCTCATCATTCTGCTCCTCAACAATACTCTCAACAAGTTCATTATTAACCTTTACTGCAATTCTTAAGATATTTTCTCTTCTCTCTATAAAAATTTCCTTCACACTAACACATCCTAAAAAGTTGGTTGCTGCAAATTATAACTATTGCAACAACCATTAATCTCTCTTATATATTTTTAACAATAAAACCCGTATTTAAACAAACAACCATATAAAATTGATAATATTTAAATCCTTATGGTTACACACATTTGTAAAGAGGTACTAACTTGTCATTTTTATAAAAATACATTTCTTCTCTCTTAACATCAACAAATGAATCTGTAATAGCATTGCTTGTATTTTCTTGAATATATTTAACTAATAAATCTGCACTTAAATGTTCTCTACTTCCAGTGCTTATTAATGTATTCATAACTAAAGCATTATCTTTAACCCAAAATTTGAATTCTTTGATCATTGCTTTAATATTTGTTTCTTTTTCACCCTTTTTAGTTTTCTTTATAATGTTCCATTCATCTTTTTGTAGTATTTTTTTTATTTCTTCTTCTAAGTTTGAAACATCAGAATACTTAACTTTTATTGTGTATCTTGCTCCATCAATCATAGCCATAGCTTGTGGCACTTTTTTTTCTCCTTCTTTATAAGGAATAGCAAGAGCACTTATGTACTTAATTCCGCCTGGCGCTGTAGCATTTAATCTTGCAATAATTTCATCTTCATTCATTTCATCAACTAAAACCATATCAAGATATTCACCACTTGAATATACTCCAACAGATAATGGCTGTGCAATAGATGTAGTCATATGAGGATTAAATCCTTGTGAATATTCTATTGGTAGCTCCGCTCTTCTTATATTTTTTTGAATTGTTTTTAGTACATCTAAGTGGGATATAAATTTAATGTTTTCTTCTTTTGTAAATTTAACTAAGTATCGCACCTTCAAAGCACTCTCCTTCCTTAAAGTTTACGTTAACTCCACATCCTGTACAACCTTTTCTACAGTTTTGAGTTAATTCTGCTTTTTTAGCTTTTTCATTTTCTCTTTCAAGATATTTTCTATTAACTCCAATATCAATGAAATCCCAAGGAAGAATTTCATCATATGATCTTTCTCTAAATGCATAGAAATCTTCATTTAAACCACATTCTTTTAATGATTCCTGCCATATATCATATTTGAAATATTGATTCCATCCATCAAATCGAGCACCTTTTTCAAATGCCTTTATTAAAACTTCACATAATCTTCTATCGCCTCTTGCAAATACTGACTCCATAACTGATGTTTTTTGTTCATGATAGTTATAAACTATGCACTTACTCTTTATAGAATCCTTAACAGCATTAATTTTTTGATTTACATCTTCAATTCTAGCCATAGGAGCCCATTGGAATGGTGTAAATGGCTTTGGAACTAATATTGATGTACTTACTGTAAGTCTTAATCCCTTATTGTTATTTTCCTTTTTAGCAGTCTTATATCTATAAACTATTTTTTCTGCAAGTTCACCAATACCTCTACAGTCATCTAATTCTTCATAAGGAAGACCTACCATAAAGTAAAGCTTAAGAGTCTTCCATCCAGATTCAAATGCACTTGTAGCTGCATCTAATATTTTTTCTTCTGTAAGTCCTTTATTTATAATATCTCTCATTCTTTGAGAACCAGCTTCAGGAGCAAAAGTTAAACCAGTCTTTCTTACCTTTTGAATGCTCTTTAAAATATCTACTGAAAATGCATCTACTCTTATTGATGGAAGGGCAACACCAACTCTTTTTTCTTCATGCTCATTCATTAAATCATCTACTAATCCTTTTATATCCGAATAGTCACATGTACTTAATGATGAAAGTGATACTTCTTCATAACCCGTGTTTTTAATTAACTCCCTTGTAAGATCTAATAAATCTTCTTTTGTTTTTTCTCTTACTGGTCTATAAATCATTCCTGCTTGACAGAATCTACATCCGTTTGTACATCCTCTGAATAATTCTAATACTACTCTATCATGAACTATTTCTGTATATGGAACTATTATATCTGTAGGAAATTGAACTTTAGTATAATTATTTATTATTCTCTTTTTAACCGTCTTTGGAACATCTTCAAACTTAGGTTCAAAAGATTTTATTGTTCCATCTTCATTATAAACAACATCATATAATGAAGGAACGTATATACCTTCGATCTTTGCAATTTCTCTTAAGAACTCTTTTTTCTTTCCTTTACCTTTATATTTTTTATAAACATCTAAAACATCATTCATCATTTCTTCGCCTTCACCAATTTCGAAGAAATCAACAATATCATATAAAGGTTCAGGATTATAAGCACAAGGACCTCCAGCCATAACTATAGGGTCATTTTCGCTTCTTTCTGATGCTCTTATTGGAATATTACACATATCAATCATATTTAATACATTTGTATAACTCATTTCATATTGAAGTGTAAATCCTAATATATCAAAATCATTTAAAGCATCTTTAGTTTCAAGAGTAAATAATGGGATATCATTTTCTCTCATTAACTCTTCCATGTCAGGCCATGGTGCAAATGTTCTTTCACAATATGTATCTTCTCTTAAATTTATTGTATGATATAAAATTCTGCTTCCTAAATGAGACATACCAACTTCATAAACGTCAGGAAAACAAAAGGCAAATCTTATATCAACTTCTTTGGGATCTTTAATAATTTCATTTAATTCTCCGCCTATGTATCTTGCCGGCTTTTCAACCTTAAATAAAATATCATCTGAAACTCTGTTCATTAATATCTTTCCTCCTTAAAACACTATGGTGCTTTGTAAAATCTGTAGAATCAATTTAAAACTTCTAGCAATCAAAAGCTGTATTTTTCGTTATTCATACATAAATAAGAAGAAGTATAGCTTCTATACTCCTTCTATTTTGATATCCCTATTCTAACACAATTAATCTTCATTGGGAATATTCTTATTATTCCCATAATTGTTTAACTTAAAAACTTATGCTCTATAGATATACTTTATTATTCTGAGAAACTAAATTATAAATATATACTGCAGCTTCTGCATTAGTCATATTTTTATCACCATTAAAGTTTCCTTTTGAGTCACCCTTAATAATGTCTAATCCATAACATATATTTGCATATCCTAAATATTCGTCATCAATTGAATCTTTAAACTGATTATTAAAAATCTTAGAATTAGTAGCCAATTTTTCATACCCAAGATACCTTGTTATAAATTTTGCAGCATCTTTATTAGTTACAGCCCCTAAAGTGTTTTTTTCTTCTTCTTTAATTATTCCTCTATCAATAAGTATATTATATAACTCATCATCAGAATAATCAGAAGCATTTAAAGATAACATATATCTAAAAAAGTTAATCTGACTTATATTTGTGTCTGGATTAAATTTATCTCCTGGGATATAATATCCACTATCTAAAAGTTCTTTTACGGTTTTTTCACACCAATGCCCTTGAATATCGCTGTACTCTGGAACTTTATTTGATTTATATTCATTTCCCCATCTATCAATCTTTTTACCAGATACAGAATCGATATAATATACCATATCTTCACCTGAGAAGTTATAAACTAATCTTACAGTGTTATTTTCATTAAGAACATATTGTAAACCGAAATTTTCTGGTTCATTATATTTATTAAATGCATCAGTTTTAGAAATTGACTGACTTATGTCTGGAAGGCTTATATTATTATCCCATGTATTGCTATAACTTATTATATTACCTGTGTTTTTGTCTACTGAAACACTCAATACATTACTCATATATCCTTTTCCATCTATTTCTCTTATATAATCAAAATTATATTCAGATGATTCTGACGTATCATAATCATCGATTAGTTTTGTTTGATTGAACTTATCTTTTGCAAGTCTATTTAATAATGCTTCTGCCTTATTTTTAGCCTCTTCCTTAGTAACTTTATTTTCTTTTGATTCAGAAGGTTTATAAATATAAAAACCAATAATTTCTCCTGTGGAAGCATTTATTTCTGCATTTCCTCCATCAAAGCTTAGTTGCCATAAGTAAGAATCCCCTCTGTATGTTTTTCTAAGTACTATATCTTCTATTTTCATAGAAGATAATAAATCACTATTTTCATTTATTATCTCTTGTGCCTTTTCCTTTGAAATTAATCCTGAAACCTTATTAACTTCATCTTTTTCAACTTCACTCAAACCTGCTGAATCAGCCTCTGTTACTGAGTTACTTCCAGAATTCTTATCTAAATATTCATTAAATCTATAGTTATCTAAACTTACAATTTCACCACTCTTTGCATCAACTGCTTTATTGCTATCAAATGAATACAATGCAACAGTATTATTCTTTTTTTCTTTGTAATCATACGTTGAATAATAACATAAATCATTTTGAATCTTATCTATATATATTTTTTCTGCATTTTCAATACCTATAACATTATCAACCTGAGGATAGTCAAGTTTTTTAGTTCCTGGTTTAAGACCTAAATATGAAGATATTTCTCCTGAAAATTTATTTACTCCAACATTAACTTTAATAAAATTTACTGGAATATCATTTACATACTGTTGATATACAAAATAATATTCATCACTATAAATATTACCATTTACAAGCTTCATATCCTTTGAAAACTCTGGCATAGCTTTTCCTAAAAATTCTTTTGCTGTACTTTCAGCTTTTTCTTTGCTTACTTTAGCTAATCCTGATGTATCAGTTTTATTATTATAATTATTATAAGCACATAAATTTCCATATGAATCAACTTTAGCTGAAATATATCCTCCCTTTTCATCATCTGTTTCCCATTCTAAATCCCATACAGTTACACTATTATTTCCATTACTAATTTCTCTTGATGAGTGTGAAAAATTTTTATAGTCATCTGAAATTGAAACTATTGATTTCACATTTACTATTGCTTGTTCAAAATTCTTACTGTCTAATTCTGCTGCGAATGCCGTACTTGTCATTAACGATAGTGATATACACAAACTCAGCAAAATTGATACAATCTTCTTTCTTTTCATAATATTATCCCATCCCTCATTATAAATTTAAAGTTTCTATTTTTTATAAATATTACCATATTATTAATTATAACCTACAATAATATGTACTTCAATTTATTAATAATAACCATTGATTCACCATAATCATATTTTTTATAATCAATGGTTATTTCTTATTTTAATATAATCTTCTAAAGTAATATTCCCATACTCCTTTAAAGCCATAATAAGTTCATCTTCATGTATTATTGTAATAAGCCTCATATCATCGTCAAGAATGTAAAAACTATTAAACTTATTCTTATCAACAAGTGTTAAAACATTAACAAGACCTTTTTTATAGTATACGGAAATAGATTTATTTTCCATATAATTATACTTTTTTAGTCTTCTTACCTTTTTGATCATATCATCCATAATTATATACATTGTCTTTTCCTTTTCCAAAAAAGTAGTATACCCCATTAATATGGATGCTAGAAATAAGCTTATGTTTACCTTATGTAATAAAAGCATTATATTAAATAAAATAAATAATACTCCTGAAATAATAATACTAATACATTCTGTAATTTTTTTTGATTTCTTATACAAAAATTTCTTAGATAATAATATTTCTAAAATTCTTGCCCCGTCTAATGGGTAAGCAGGTAATAAGTTAAATGCACCTAAGCAAAGATTTATAATTATACTGCTTTTTAAATAATTTAATTTAAACACACTATATAAGCAAAATAAGACTATACTCATAGTAATATTAAAAACAGGACCTGCCAAATAAACTACTAACTTATCCTTTTCTAATAATTCATCAAAATCAATTAAATCAGCTTTTACGCCCCAAATGCTGATATTTATTTTATTAAATGTACATCCAAATCTCTTTGCTGTTAAAATATGTGAAAATTCATGTAGTATTATCCATAAAAAGCTAATTATAACTGACGCTTGAAAATCTGCAATCCACATAAGTGCTAGGAATTCAACTAATAAAATCACAATCCATTTTTTCATTTCTAACCCCTATAATATTGCTTGTTGTGTCGTATAAACTGATTTTATATGCTTAGTTATAATTTTAATACTTTCACAATATTCACTCCTTTCTAGTCAATTTATATACGTCACTTCAGTTTATTTTTCTAAAATTGCAATAATTTAAACTTTTTCTCCTTGTAACTTATTTATATATTCTTTAAAGTTTTTCATTTCTGTTTTCAAATTTTCAGATTTTAAATCTTCAATTTGAAAAGTTCCTATTTTAAAATCTTTAGTTTTAAATGTACCTATTTCCATTGAATTAAGAACTTCAACAGATTGATCATAATTAAATTCACTTACAACGTTCTGCTTGCACCACTTATAAAAATCCTGCACATTTTTTATATTGGTATACTTTAATCCCATAAAACATGCTAATAACGCAAGTGATCCAGCAAGTTCTCTTTCTATTCTTCTTATCCAATAGTCTTTAGAAAAATAATAAATTTCTTCAGTATTACGTGATTGAAATTTATTACTCTGAGTATTATTTACTCCTCGATTTAAGAAAGGACCCCTATTACCACTTTCTTTCGTTATCGATTTGTTATTTATATTCTTATAATATTCTTCATATGCAGATGAATAATTTCCCATAGTATCCTCCCTTAAAGTTCTCATTATTAAATTATATTTTCCACTTTTAAGTTTTATGAGAAGAAGTTTTACAAATTAAAAAAGCTGACTTTAAAATTTAAAGTCAGCATACAAATCAATTTATAATATTTTAAAAATGTATCTTTTTTCTTCTCATTCCTACATTAAGTACTAATCCTACTGATATAACAGTTGTAAGAAGTGAGCTTCCACCATAACTAATAAGTGGTAATGTTATTCCCGTAATTGGTAACAACCCTATTGTCATTCCGATATTTTGAAGTATTGCAAATAGGAAATAAGATACTATTCCTACACATATTACTGAACCACAAATATCCTTTGAAGTTCGTGCTATAGAAATCATCTCATAAATCAAAAATCCGTATAGAATTAATAGAAAAGCTGCTCCTAAAAGCCCTAATTGCTCTGCTATTGCTGAAAAGATGAAATCTGTATGTACTTCTGGTACATTTTGAGCGGCATATCCTGTAGCAGCATCTGCTTTTAATGATGGTCTGCTTCCAAGTATTCCTCCAGATCCTATTCCTATCAAAGACTGAGTTAAATGATATCCATTACCAGCATAATCTGCTTCTGGATTTAAGAACCCTGTAAATCTGCTTTTTTGATATGCTGGAATAAAACTTGAATTTATTACTACGATTATAGCTATAACAAGAGATGCTAAACCACCTCCAATAATCTTCATATCTAATCCTGCTACAAAAAATATTCCAAGTACTATAAAAAAGCAAACCATAGTCATTCCCATATCTGGTTGAATTATAATAAATAAAACTGGTACAGCTGTATAAAATACCAATGTAAAAAAATTCTTTACATCATTTATCTTACCATCCATTTCATCTAACTTCTTTGCCAACATAAGTATTATTCCTATTTTTGCAATTTCAGATGCCTGTAGTGAAAGTGGACCTAACCTTATCCATCCTTTAGCACCATTAATTTCTGAACCAAAAAACATTGTCGCTATTAAAAGTATTACTGATCCCCAATAAAATAAGGGCACATAATTCATCATTATTGTATAATCAATTGATAAAAATATATACAGTACAACTAATGATATTATAAGCCAAACAAACTGCTTAAAAGCAAATCCATCATACTTACCGCCTTTTGTACACAAATATATATTTAGTATTCCATATAAAACTAAAGCAATCATTGAAAATAAAAGTGTTTTATCAATATCTTTTATTAGCTTTATATCTAATTTAAACTGTTTAAACAACATTTCACCTCCATGAAATACATCTCAATATAACATATTTCTTATTAATTATACACTATTATTGTTTCATTCTCTATAATAAGAATCTCTTCTAATTAAATAATAATAATTTTGTAATAATTATAAAAAAACTTATCTTCTATCTTAATTATTATTTTAAAATTATTCATATATTTCTTAAAAAATGAGTATATTTTAAAGAAAAAGAAACTGATAAAACAGAAATCCCCTTTCCATTTCAATCAGTTTCTTTTTCTTTTTGTTTATAATCACAATTAAGTAGGTATCTTATAAAAAGTGAAACTCCAAATTTTACATTTGGCCAGTTGAACTTTCTCAGCGAGCAAGTGAAACTCCAAATTTTACATTTGGTCAGTTGAACTTTCTCAGGCGAGCAAATTTATCTTCCTTTTAAATTCTTTATAGGAATATTTGCAACTAGTGCTGAAGAATTATCTCCCTCTTCCACATTCTTATTTACTGATATTTCAACATCATCAATCTGTATATCTATATACTTTGATATAACACCTAAAATTTCTTCTCTTATTTTTTCAATAATATCTGGTGCTATTTCTCCTCTATCATGTATTAAAATTAACTTTAATCTGTCTTTAGCAACTTGCTTCGGTGTCGGTTTGCTATTTAAACTCTTAAAAAAACCCATTTCCCTTTCCCCCTTTAACTACGTTTAAACAGTTTTAAAAAAGATTTGAAAAACCCTTCATTTACTGTTGTATGTAATTCAAGAAGAGGAACCTCTTCGCCTATTATTCTTCTCGCAATATTTTTGAAAGCATGTCCCGCAATTGCTTCTTCATCTAGAACTATAGGCTCTCCCCTGTTAGTTGAAACTGTTATGTTTTTATCATCAGGAACTACTCCTAATAATTCAATTGAAAGGGTTTCTATAATATCTGATACGTCAAGCATATCACCATTTTTAGTCATTTCATAATTTAATCTGTTTATTATTACACCATGATCTTCTAATCCCTTTGCATCAAGTTTACCTATTACTCTATCAGCATCTCTTACAGATGTTATCTCTGGATTCACAACAACAACAGCTCTATCTGCACCTATAACTGCATTTTCAAATCCCTGTTCAATTCCTGCTGGAGAATCGATTAATACATAATCAAATTCTTCTTTTAGTTCATTAACTATTCTAAGCATATCCTGAGGACTTATATCATCTTTATCTTTTGTCTGAGCTGTAGGTAAAAGACATAAATTTTGAAATCTTTTATCCTTTATTAATCCTTGCTTTAATCTACATCTACCTTCAATAACATCAATTATTGTATAAACTATTCTATTTTCTAATCCTAATAATACATCTAAATTTCTTAATCCTGTATCACCATCAATAACAACTACCTTTTTGCCAAGCGATGCTAACGCTGTTCCTATGTTGGCTGTTGTAGTTGTTTTACCAACTCCGCCTTTACCTGAAGTAATTACAATAGACACTCCCATTTTCCTAATCCCTCCGACATTTTAATATATATATTTATTGGGTAAATACGGTTCAACTATTATTGTACCATCTTTAATTTTAGCAAGTTCAGGATAATTAGGTTTTTCTGTATCGTCTGGTGACATTGCTATAATATTAGAAATTTTTAATAGCTCAGGTTGTAATAAAAATGCAGCTATTATAGCTTTATTATTTCCATTAGTTCCTGCACTTACTTTACCTTGTATTCTTCCAAGAACAACGACATTCCCAGTAGCATACACTTCTGCACCACTATTGACATCTCCTATTATAACTATATTCCCTCTATAATTTACAGATTGTCCGCTTCTTACAGTCTTTCTTATAAATTTAGTTTTTCCTTCATATACACCAGTAAAAACCTTATTTTCCTTTTGATTTATGTCTTCTGCTTCTTTTTCTAAGTCTTCAAACACAATATCTTTTAGACCAATCTTACTTAATAAAATTTCCTTAAGTTCTTCATAATTTTTTTCATTAAGGAGTTTTAAATCTATTCTTAAAATCAATGTAGTACCTTGATAAAACTGCTTTCCCTTTGAAAGCTTTTTAATTAATAACGTAATCATGTCTTCAAATGAAGAAAACTTGCTCATATTAATTGTTGTATTTATACCATCTCTATTTCCTTTAATTAAAATCCCATCATTATTATACATTTATTACCCCCAACTACTTTGCAGGTCTAAAAATACTTCATTAAATTTTCTGAAAACATTAACCTCTCTAAATTATATCATTATCCACCGTATTTTTGTATATGTGTTTAAATTATTTTATCTTATTTTCAAAAATAACAATTTATTTCTTTTTATTTTATGATACATATTATATTATAACATATTTTGCGCTATAATATGTTATTTATTTACAATCTAACTTCAACATAGTCACATATGTCAATACTATCCTCACTAACATAACAATTTACTGCAAGAACTTGAACACCTTTTTTATGTGCTATTCTAAGAGCATCACCAAATGCTTTATGTGTATCATCATTTGGTGTAAAATACAATACATCTTTCATTTGAATCACAAAGATTATATATGCCTTATATCCATCATCAATACATTCACATAATTCATTGATATGTTTTACACCTCTTTCAGTAGGTGCATCTGGAAACCTTACTACACCATTTTCCTCTAATGTTACCCCTTTAACTTCAATGAATGCTTTTTCATTTTCTGTCTCAACATAAAAATCGAATCTTGAATTTTTATATTTCTTTTCTGGTTTTATAAGTTTTACATTTTCAAATATATTTCCTTTAAGAATCCACTCATGTACTACCTTATTTGTAACCTGAGAATCCATATTTATTTTTTTATCATCTTTTAAAACACCGATAAGTGAATATTTAGTCTTTCTATTTGGATTATCACTCTCCTGTACATATACCGTTGTTGATCCTGGTATTAATAATTCTTTGCATCTACCTGTGTTTTTAACATGGCACACTTCATTAATTCCATCTATCTCAACATTTGCAATAAACCTATTTGGTCTTGATATAAATCTTCCTTTTGTAATTTTATCGTATTTCATTTTTTATCCTTTCTCTGCATCATCTTAGTTTTAATTATAATTTAGTCATATATTGAATCTCAATATTTGCATATACTTCATAAACTTCTATAATTATTTTCTACAATCCAGCATTTAATTTTTCATTATCAATGTAAACTGCACATTAAATATTTTTTACATATTCTAAAATTCTAATACTAAAAAACTTTAAACTTCTTATATATCTATAATTCTTATAAAAATCCTTATGAGGACTATGTTATATCACACATATAAAAAATTTAACTCTATTAAAATTAATATCTTAATAATAAGAAAAAAACTCTGCTAGGTTAATTATACTTTTAGTAAAATTATATACCTAACAGAGATTTTAACAATCATATTAATTTACATTTTTATATTTTAGTCAGTTGCCGGTACCGTTTGATTTGATATATTACCCGTTGCTGAATTAGACTGAGAATTATTTGTACTATTATTACTGCTGTTATTTTCAGTACTATTCTCTTTATTCTTTGTAAGTGGATTTCCTAAAACATACTTTCTAAAACTCTCAGATTTTGATGCATAATTAGGATCACCAGCTAATATTCTATCCTTAAAATATTCCTCGAATACAGCTCTAACAGCACCTGCAATCGAACCTCCATGACCTCCATCAAAAACAACAGCAACAACAGCTATTTCTGGATCATCAAGAGGTGCAAAACTTACATATGTTGCATATGGAGCTCTTCCTCTTTCCTTTTGATTTTCAGCAAAATCCGCAGTACCAGTCTTACCACCAGTAGTTATAGGAAATCCTTGCCACTTAGATGCTGCAGTACCACTATCATCACTATTAACTTTAGACATTCCGTATTTAACTGCTTCAACATCATTCTTATCTAAATGCATTTCACCTAAAACTTCAGGTTTAAACTCCTGTACTACATTTCCATCATTATCTGTTACCTTATCTACCAAATGAAGTTTGTATCTTGTTCCTCCATTTACAAGAGTAGATATATATGAAGCTAATTGTAAAGGAGTATAGTTATTCATACCTTGCCCTATTGATGCATATATAAGCTGTGCTGGAGATATTATTTCTACAGGCTTATCATTTAAAGTAAACTTAGCTATAACTTCAGCAACTATATTAGCTTGTGAATCTAAGTTAACAGTCTTCCCAGAAGCTTCATAATCAGATACTCTCTGCTTATACACATCTGAATTGTCCATTATAATTTGTACATACTTTTTAATTTCTTTAGTAAAATCATTCTGATTTATATTACTAAAATCATCTGTTCCTACTTTTGCAAGTGTTTCTTCCATTTTATCTTTTATTGCTTTTTTAGCATTTTTAACTTCTTCATTATCATCTTCTGAATATCTTATATCAAATGGAATAAACACATATCCCATTCCTTTATAATCACCTTTTTCTAAATAATCTACTAATTCAAATTTAGCATAGTTTATTGCTTGTTTTTTCCAAGATGTAAAGTTATAAGTTTGACCAAAGTTCTCCTTTATTTCTATTCCTGTAGCTGCTTTTTCACTTCCATTAGGGTCTACACCTAATCCAAATCCCCAAGCATATTTTGCTAATGAATCTAATGCATTTAAATTTCCTCCATTAAGCATATATAATCGGTATGCTGTTTCATAGAAGAAAAAGTTACACGAAACTTCAAGTGCCCCTGCAACATTAAGATTTCCATGTCCTGCACCATAATTAGTGTATTGAAGGCATTCTGGTGCAAAGCCTTTACCAAATACCTCTGGATGTATATTAAACTTACCAGTGTCATTTATAGTTGTCGAAGGTGTTATTACATCCGACTCTAATCCAGCTATAGATGTAAGAGGTTTAAAAGTAGAACCTGGTGGTATCAATGACATTGTAGCATAATTATAAAATGGTCTAGGATAAAGGTCATTGTTATCCTGTCTTACTCCCTTACTATCTTTAGGAAACAAATCATCAACAGTTTTGTTTAAATTCATCCTGTTAATAAGTTCTTTACCAAAAGTCTCTAAATCAGGATTGAAGTACTGTTTACTTTCTTCTGATGTTAAAGTACCTGGTATAGTAAATAAATTTGGATTATAATCTGGATAACTTACTAAAGATAAGATTTTACCACTTTTAACATCTACTGCAACAAGCGCTCCCCTTGTTGCATTTCTAAATCTGTATCCATCTGTATCCGTACCATTTTGTTGAATTTCTTTAATCCCATCTGCAAGCGCCTGTTCAGCAACATATTGCATATTACTATCTATTGTAAGATGAACATTATTTCCTGGGTAAGATTCTAGTTCAAATAATTTCTCTGTAACTCTTCCTGAAGAATTAACTTTAACAGTTTTTCCACCTTTAACAGCTTTTAATTGTTCTTCAAATGCTGATTCTATACCAGCCTTTCCAATTAAATCTGTAGATACATCGTATCCTCTCATACTGTATTTCTCTTCTTCAGCACTATTTATTGTAGATACATATCCAAGTACAGAAGATGCAAGATTATTATATGGATAGTCTCTTATTAAAACTGAACTTACATCTATTCCTGGCATATCATTAAGTTTTTGTTTTATTATAAGAACTGTATCCTTTTTTATGTTACTTGCTATAGTTACTGATTTATAACCTTTTAAACTTTGTATTTTTATTGTATCTTTTACAAGCATATATTTTCTTAAATCATTAAGAGAGTATCCTGCATCAAGAATTTTTTGAGTTATTTCCTCACCAGTCATATTTTTATATGCTTCTTTTTTCTCTTTTGTAGAATTATATTCCGGATCAATAAGTTCTATTAAATTATAATTCTTAACAAGCATATAAAATGATTCTTCTGGGGTAATCTTTAAAAGTTCTTCGTTTATTTTATTGGTCTGCTCATCTGAGAATTCAGTTATTTCAGGAAATAATTTATTTTGTATTGGTTCATTAAAACCTCTGTCCTTTTTAAATCTAAGTTCAGAATAATTTTGCGAATCCTTATCACTGCTTAAGTAATCAAAATACATTGTTCCATCATCTTTAACTTTTAAAAGCATTGTATCCTGAATGTTCTCATTGCTTTCATCTAATATCTTAAATAATTCTGACATAGTTGAGTAAAAGTTCTTTTGAGTAACATCAGTTTCTGTATAAGTTAAAGAATATGTTCTTACATTTGTAGCTAATGTTACTCCATTTGAATCATATATTTCACCTCTTGGTGCACTTTCTGATACAAATCTTGTTGATGTTGTATTAGCTTTTTCCTTGTACTCTTCATAACTAAAAACTTGAAGATATAAAAGTCTAAGAGTTATTGCTCCAAAAATAATTCCCATAATAATGCACAAAACAGTATATCGTGAGATTTTCTTTTTTTTCACTGGTTTATTAACTATCATTTAAACCTCCATCTTTGTTTTGTATATTCATCATCATAAATATTTATAATATATTTATATCCAAAAAACATTACTACAGCATTATATACTGCCATATATAAGCCTTTTGATAGATCTACTTTAATATTTAAAATACAGAATATTGCAAACACACCCATATATTTCAATATTGTAATAATAAACATAGAAACAACAGGAACTAATTTTTTATTTTTTATCATTCCTTCTCCAATTACTGATGCAAGAAAACATAGTAGTAAGTTTAAAAAACAATTTACTCCAAATCCATTAAAAAAGAATATATCCTGTAATATTCCAGTTACTATCCCTATAAATACAGACTTTTCTCTTTTATTAACTAATGAATAAGCAATTGCAAATGTAAATAATAAACTAGGATATCCTTCATGTATTGAAAAAAAAGGAATTATTGAATTATCCAATATAGCTAAACCAATTGAAACTAAAATAAGAATTAATCTTTCCATTCTTCCCTGCTCCTAATCATATTTAACTTCTCTTGTATCTTTTGGAGATACAATAAATAATTCTTCTAATTTGTTGAAGTCTACATACGGTTTTATAATTGCACTCTTCATTACTTTTACCTTATCTTCTTCAACAGATATTACTTCACCAATTCTTATTTCCTTTGGATATACCATTCCCACACCAGAAGTCATTATAACATCGCCTTCTTTAACCTCAGAATCCATAGGAAGATCATATACTTTAGCTAAATTTCTATTCTGACTATCTTTGTATCCTGTTAGATATCCTGTCGCATCTCTTGTACTTTCTACCATAACACTTACAGCTATATTTTCATTAGCTAAAGTCTGAACTATACTCCAGTTACTTCCAACACTTGTAACTTGGCCAACAAGACCCTTATTAGTTATTACAACCATACCTTTAGCAATGTTATCATTTGTTCCTTTATTAACTATATATCCATCATTAAAACTACCGCCACTATATCCAATAATATCACAGCCTATATAATTATAATTATTTCTTTCTTCTGCGAAATTCAACATTTCCCTAAATCTATCATTTTCTTCCTTTAAATCGGAATACTCTGCTAATTTATTTTTTAAATCTTCATTTTCGTCAACTAATTCCTTGTTTTGTGATTTTACTTCCGAAAAGTTTAAGAAAAAATCTAATGTTTCTTTTACTTGATTAGTTGCACTATACAATAATCTTTGAACAGGATTAAGAGCACTTCCGGCACCACTTTCAATAATGCTCCTATTTTCTTTTTTCACTGTATACGCAATTAACCCTAAAAATGTAACTGACAGCACTATTATAGTTACTGCCAGTTTATTCTTAAGAAGTTTCATTAATTAATTAACCTCTTTGGTCTCTGCTTATTTTATCAAAGTCTTCTAGTGCCTTTCCTGCTCCAAGTACTACACAGTCAAGAGGTGCCTCTGCAATATGTACAGGCATATTAGTTTCTTTATTGATTAATACATCTAATCCTCTTAAATAAGCTCCTCCACCAGCAAGCATTATACCCTTTTCCATGATATCTGCTGCAAGTTCTGGTGGTGTCTTTTCTAATGTAGTTTTAATTGATTCTATTATTTGATATACAGGTTCTTTTAATGCTTCTCTAACTTGTGATTCTGAAATTTCAACAATCTTAGGAAGACCTGAAATCATATCTCTTCCCTTAATTTCCATTATCATTTCTTCTTCTCCATCAAGCTTGTAAGCTGAACCTATTTCCATTTTAACTTGTTCTGCTGTTCTTTCACCAACCATTAAGTTAAATTCTTTCTTTATATAAGAGATTATTGATTGATCAAGTTCATCTCCTGCAACTCTTAATGATTTACTAGTTACTATACCACCTAAAGATATTATCGCTACTTCAGTAGTACCTCCACCGATATCAACAATCATACTTCCTGTTGGTTCACTTACTGGAAGTCCTGCTCCAATAGCAGCTGCCATTGGCTCTTCCATTAAGATAACATCTCTTGCCCCTGAAAGTTTTGTTGCTTCTTCAATAGCTCTCTTTTCAACTTCAGTTACGCCTGATGGATAACATACAATGATTCTTGGACTCTTAAATGCATTTTTTGTTGATACTTTTTCTATTAAATTTTTCATCATTGTTTGTGCCGTATCAAAATCTGCTATTACACCATCTTTTAATGGTCTTATTGCAACAATATTTCCTGGTGTTCTACCAATCATAAGCTTAGCTTCTGATCCAACAGCAAGTGTCTTCTTAGTCATATTATTCATTGCTACAACTGAAGGCTCTCTTAAAACAATTCCCTTTCCCTTAACAAATACAAGTGTATTTGCAGTTCCTAAATCTATTCCCATATCTTTTCCTGATCCAAAAAATCCCATTTTATTTTTTCCCCTTCCGAATTCTATATCAGTCCCTTTTCCTTTAGACTGACAAAAGTATTATTTCCTATTATAATGTGATCAATTAGTGGAATTCCTATAATCTTTCCACACTCTTTTATCCTTAAGGTTATATTTATGTCTTCTCTACTAGGCGTTGGATCGCCTGACGGATGATTATGACATATTATTACTGAAGCACTATGACTAGTTATAGCCCGTTTAAATATTTCTCTTGGATGAACAATAGAGTTATTAAGACTGCCTATAAAAACATCCTTTGCATCAATAACTGTATTCTTTGTGCTCAAAGTTATAACCTTGAGTACCTCCTGATTTAAATAACTCATTTCACCCATAAGAAGATCTGCTAAATCTTTTGGTGAAGTTATTTTTATATTTCTTTTTCCTGCTCTTAGAGTCCTAAATCTTTTAAACAATTCACTTAAAGCCATAATTTGAGATGCTTTTCCTGATTTAATTCCATTAATTGAAATTATTTCATTGTAATCTGCTGTAAGTATTCCATCCAAATCATCAAATTCATTTAAAATCCTGTTACTAAGCTCTATAGCATTTTCGCCTTTTACTCCACTTCCAAGTATTATTGCTAATAACTCAGAATTGTTTAAAGTTTCTGCACCATATGTCAATAGTTTTTCTTTAGGTCTTTCATACTCCGGTATATTTCTAATGTTTAGGCTATTATTCATAGAATATTATCCCTCCAAAATTAATATCCCTTCCATTCCCCTAAATTATTTAACTTCATCTAACATTGATTTTAATTTGTTAAGCGGAAGTCCTACTACATTGTAATAGCATCCTTCAATTCCTTTAACAAATACTCCACCTCTGCCTTGAATCCCATAAGAACCTGCTTTATCTAAAGGTTCTTTTGTTTCTATGTACTCTAGTATTTCTTCATCACTTATCTCTGAAAAAGTAACTTTTGTACCTAAACTTTCTTGCTTTGTTTTATTCGTTTTAGTGTTTATAACAACTATTCCTGAATAAACAAAATGACTTTTTCCTTGAAGTGATTTTAACATTTTAAATGCATCATGCTTATCTTTAGGCTTTCCAAGAATGTTATCATTCTGTACAACAACTGTATCTGCAGATATTATTATTGCTTCTTCATTAATCCTGCTTTCTACATCTAGTGCTTTACCTAAAGCAACAGCTTTAACATATTTGTCTATGTCTCCTTCAAATGGAACAGTGTCTTCGTCAAATTTGCTGACTTCAATTTTAAAATCATCAACTAATCTGCCTAATAATTCCTGTCTTCTCTCTGAAGCGGAAGCTAATATTATTTTCATATGTTCACATCCTAATTAAAGAATCTAATATATATTATTGACATTTAACATATATTATAGACATGTTAATATTTTAACTAAATATCTCTAAAATTTAAGGTGTAAAAATGGAAAATATACATATTAACCATTTCCACACCCTATAGTTTATCATTTAAGAAGTTCTTAAACAAGTGTGTTATATTAAGTTATAAATTTTTTTATATAAATGTAATTTTGTTGTAATAATTTCAATGATTTTGACTAACTTTTTATTAATGTATATAAACTTTGGACACTATCAGCACTATTAGACTTACTTATTTCATCTGGAAGACTTTGAACATAACTTTGAATATCTTTTAACTTTTCTGACTGAATTGAATTTCCATCATTAATTATACCATCAACCCAAGTTTTAAAATCAGCTGTTTTCACACTTTTAACATCACTTTCTTCAAACTTGCTTGTAATTTGTAAAAAACCTTCCACTATCTGAAATATTTTTTTACCTTCAAGAGTATCGGTAGGTATTTGTATACTTACTTTAGCAACATCTATACCTTTACCCTTAAGCTCATCCAACTTTTTCATACCCAGTTCATCATCGTATAAGCCTGCAATAACTCTATAATTACCGTTTTCTTCTACAACAAAAGGTTGACAGTATGATGATATAGTTGGAATTGAGATATCAGCATTTTCTTTCTTAGAGTAATATCCACATTGAAGAGCCATTATCCCTTGACTTTGAACAGTTTCATTCTGTTTCTGTGTTACTTGTGTCATATTACTGGTTTCCTTTGTGGAAAAAAGAAATTTACTTATATATAATCCGCTTCCAATAGATACTGTAGCTACAAGGACAACACTCATTACAAACTTTACTTTTCCTTGCTTTTTATATTCATATCTTGTGTACCTCACAATACCACCCCCATTATATAATTAACAGTTAACAGTTAACAGTTATCAGTTAAAGTTTAATGACTTATATTATATTAAATTATTATTTAATAATTTAAACTGATAACTTATTTATAAGCTATAGGTCATTATAAAAAAACTCATTTTTTGCCTATAACTTATTTCTTTTAAACTATTTATTTATACAATATGATATTCATGAAGTTACAACTATATTCATTATGTTAAATAAATTTAATTAATTATTCTTCTTGCTGTTGCAAATCTTTCACAGTAATATCCATCTTTTAATGAGCTGACCATTACAGGCTTTCCAGTTCTTGGAGCGTGAATAAATGCTCCATTACCAACATAAATACCTACATGACTCATGTACCCATTAGTGTTAAAAAAAACTAAATCCCCTGGCATAAGATCTTTTTTATTAACTTCAATACCTTCTTTAACCTGAGTATAAGTAGTTCTTGATATATCCTTTCCTGTACTCCTATATACATATTGAGTAAGACCTGAACAATCAAATTCATTAGGGCCAGTTGCACCATAAACATATGGTTTTCCTATAAGAGTATAAGCACATTTCACAATATCTTCTTCTCTATTTTTTAACTCTTTATCACACTCTACTGACGCTTCATATGAAAAGCACTTTTCACTAAACATACTATAATCTTTAAAATTGCTTTTTTCATATATTGTTGGGCTTTCCATTGAAATTTTCTCAATAGCTTTTACACCAGTAACACTAAATAAAAATAAATTACTTTCAAAAATTGATAATACTACTGCTATTTTTCTCAGCTGAGAACTTTTTTTCACTTTTATTCCTTCTCTCTAAATAATGTTATATTATTTTAATAATCCAACATTAATAAAATGAATATAATGCAATATTAATCAAATTAACATTGCTAATTTAAAAATTCAGCATTTTCCCTTTAGTATAATCAAACTTTATCATTTTATACTTTCAAAAATAGTATTACTTAAAATTTTAAATAATCGATATTCTTTAATTATTGTCTTTTTAATCTTTCTTTTTTCTAAAAAAAGAATTGATATTCTACAGTTGAACATCAATTCTTATATTTTTTATACCAAAACAATAACATTCTTTAGATATTTTCAACTCTTTATAAATTACTCACAAAGTAACCAAAACTATAATCAAAAAATCAATTACTAATTAGAATCTATCTAAATTTATTATTTTATTTCTTTAAGAACTTCTAATAAATATTCATAGCATCTTTCTACCGATGAAATACTAATATGTTCATTTGGAGTATGTATGTCTATAATATCTGGTCCAAAACTTATCATATCTACATCATTACCAAGTTTCTCTTTGAATAACCCACACTCAACTCCAGCATGTATCGCTACTATTTCTGGTGTTTTTTCATACATTCTTTCATATACATCCTTGCATACTTCCCTTATTTTCGAATCTGTTTTATAAGGCCATTCTGGGTATGATGATTCTGTTACTAATTTTCCACCTAAAATTTCAGTTATACATTTACTTCTAGTCACTATTTCATCTTTTAATGATGAAACAGAACTTCTTGCAGCACTATCATATTCAATACTGTTTTCAAGAGTAGTCACAACCCCTAAATTTGTTGAACTTTCAGTTAATCCTTGGATATCAGAACTAACTGTATTTACTCCATTTGGATACATATATAATAAATCTACAGCCTTTTTAGTTGAATCATCTGAAAATACCTTATCAATACTTTCTTCTACCTCAAGAAGATGTACTCTTAAATTAGGATCTTTTTTACTAAATTCATTTTTTAATTCTTCACATACTTTTCTCTTTATGTCTAAAAGTTTTCTCTCATCTTTTTGTGATACTGTAATAATAGAAGAACTTTCTCTTGGAATTGCATTATTTTTTGAACCACCATTTAATGATACAAGATTAAAATCTAATTCCTTATCTATATTTTTTAAAAGTCTTCCCATAAGTTTATTAGAGTTTCCTCTACCAAGATGAATTTCCATGCCAGAGTGGCCACCTTTTAATCCTCTTATAACAATATTATATGCTATAGTATCATTTTTTTTATCAATCCATTCAATTGGAAGAATTGATTTAGTTCTTATTCCACCTGCACAACTTACAAGAAGTTTCCCTTCTTCTTCTGAATCTAGATTCAATACAATTTTACCATTTATATAATGTGGTTGAAGCGCCATTGCTCCACTCATTCCAGCTTCTTCATCAGTTGTTAACAAAAATTCTATTGCTGGATGTTCTATAGTGTTATCTTCAAGAAGAGTCATTGCATATGCTACAGCAATACCATCATCAGCTCCAAGGGTTGTCCTATCTGCATATATATAATCACCTTTAACCACAAGGTTTATAGGATCTTTTTCAAAATCATGTTCTTTATCACTATTCTTTTCGCAAACCATGTCCATATGTCCTTGAATAATAACAGCGGGTGCATTTTCGTATCCAATTGATGCTGGTTTTTTTATAATTATGTTTAATGCTGCATCCTGTATGCATTCTAAACCTAAGCTTTTTCCGAAATCAAGTAAATAATCACTTATAGCTTTTTCATTTCCAGATCCTCTAGGAATTTTACTTATTTGTTCAAAATGATAAAAAATTCTGTCAAATTTAACATTTTCAATTTTTTTCATATTTTTACACCCTTTCATCAAATACTTATGTTACAATAATTTCATATATCTTTTTTCTTAGTTTATCATAAAATTTTTAAATTATAATTAATATTTTTTACAATTTTATGTTCTATGTATTTCGTACAAAATCAGATACACAATATAAGTATACTATAAAATTTTTATGTGAGGTGTTTTTATGCAAAAAACAAAAATGATTTTTACCATTGGACCTGCTAGTGATAACGAAGAAACATTAAGAAAATTTATTGAAATTGGTATGAGTGCAGCAAGATTAAATTTTTCTCACGGTACACATGAAAGTCACAAAGAAAAAATTGACTTAATCAAACGTTTAAGAAGTGAGATGAACTCTCCTACTGCAATCGTTCTTGATATTAAGGGACCAAAAATTAGAACTCATAATTTTATAAATGATGGAGTAGAACTTAAAGAAGGTAATGACTTTACTTTTATTTGTGGTGATGAAATACTTGGCGATGAAACACAATGTTCAATTTCTTACAAAGAACTTTGTGAAGATATTAAAGTTGGTGGAAACATATTAGTAGATGATGGTCTATTAAAATTCAAAGTTACAAGTGTTGAAGGAAATAAAATTCATACTAAAGTTACTGTTGGGGGAGAAATTAAAAATCATAAAGGTGTTAATGTTCCTAACGTAATTATCAAACTACCATCAATTACAGAAAAAGATATAGAAGATATTAAATTTGGATGTGAAATGGGCGTTGATTTTATCGCTGCTTCTTTCATAAGAAAAGCAAGTGATATACTTGATGTAAAGAAAATTCTTCAAGAAAATAACGGAAATCACATCAAAGTTATTGCAAAAATAGAAAATCAGGAAGGTGTAGACAACATAGATTCTATAATAGAAGTTACAGATGCTGTAATGGTTGCTAGAGGAGATATGGGTGTTGAAATTCCAATAGAAAAAGTTCCTATAAATCAAAAAATGATAATCAGAAAATGTAATGAAGCAGGAAAAATAGTTATAACTGCTACTCAAATGCTTGATTCGATGATTAGAAACTCTTTACCAACAAGAGCAGAAGCTAGTGATATCTGTAATGCTATCTTTGATGGTACTGATGCTATAATGCTAAGTGGTGAAAGTGCTTCTGGATTATTCCCTATCGAAGCTGCAAAAACAATGTCTAAAATTGCTCAAGAAACTGAACAATACTTAGATTACAATCACTTAACTGCTAGATTTAGAGAACCATCATTAACAGATTACGCTGCTGCCATAAGCTACTCAGCATGTAGAACTGCAAATCTTTTAGATGCAAAAGCAATTGTTGCAGCTACTAAGAGTGGTGCAACTGCAAAACTTCTTTCAAGATATAAAGCTAAGGCTCCAGTTATCGCAATTACTCCTTATGATCATGTAAGAAGAGGATTAAACTTAAACTTTGGATTAATCCCTATGCAATGTGATATGTTTAATACTACAGATGAAATATTAACTGAGGCTAAAAATGTTGTATTTAAACTTGGAATTACAGAACCAGGTGATGATATAATTGTTGCTGCTGGAATGCCAACAACTCAAACTGGCGGAACTAACATGTTAAAAATAGAAAAACTATAATTATACTATCATAATAAAACTCCCCATAATACAACTTAAAAATTATATTATGGGGAGTTTATTATTTATTGATACTAATTAAATTTGAATCCTTTAAGTAAATCTGCCAAAGAAGTTCCCTCTTCTTCATTATCTACATATTCAAGATATTCCTTACTACTTTCAACAGCATCTTTTATACTTAAAGACATTTTCTTATTTTCCCTATCTATACTTAACACTTTAACTTTTACCTTTTGATTTAATTGTAAAACATCAGAAGGTTTTGCAATATTTTCATCAGTTATTTCAGTTATGTGTACAAGCCCTTCGACACCATCAAATAATTCTACAAAGGCACCAAAAGAAGTAAGTCTTACAACTTTTCCTTCTATAACATCACCTTCATTTATTTCTCCACTATGAACAGACCAAGGTTCTTTAGCAATATCCTTTAATATTAAAGATAGTCTTTCCTTTTCCTTATCTACACTACCAATAAATACTTCAACTTTATCCCCTTCTTTAACGATCTCTTCTGGCTTATTTACTCTTTCCCATGATAAATCCGAAAGATGAATTAAACCTTCTACTCCTCCGATATCTACAAATGCTCCAAATTTAACAAGCTTTTTAACAACTCCAGTTCTCTTTTCACCTTCTTGTAAGCTGTTCCATATTACTTTTTTATTTTTGTTATATTCTTCTTCTTCAATAACTCTTCTAGATGCTACAATTTTATTATTATTTAGATCTAATTCAGTTATTTTAACATCTATTTCTTTACCTACAAGAGTACTTAATTCAATTCTTTCTCTACTTGCAAGAGAGCCTGGAATAAACACCCTTAAGTTTCCATAATATGCAGCTAATCCACCCTTAATTTCTTCTTTAATTTTTACAGATACAATATTTCCATTTTTAAATGCATCTTTTATATTTTCTTTTTCCTTTATCTGTTTTGATCTTTTTAATGACAATTCAACGTACCCATCCCCATCATTAGGCGATATAACATACACTTCAATTTCATCTCCAATTGCCACAACATCTCTTGGATCTTTTTCATCACTTGAAACTTCTTCTTTTGATATTAATCCATCAAAAGCATAATTTATATTTACAGAAACTTCTTTATCATTTACATCTATAACAGTTCCTTTTAAAATATCTCCTCTGTTAAGTTTTTTTACATCATAATCTTTTAACAGTTCATCCATGCTGTTTAATATTTCTTCATTTGCCATATTAATATCACTCCCTAAATATAATACTCTTAAATTAATTACCTTAATTACAATATTAATCTACGAAAACAATTTATACAAGTAAACTGTTTACATTTTTTCTTTGTTACAATTTTAATAAGCTTTACAGTTAAAACTTATAAAAAAAGTTCCCTCTATAACTTAAGAGGGATTTTTCTTTATTATATATTCAATCAGCTTATCTATTTTAACCTTCATCATATAATGCAAACTGCTGCTTTTCATATTCTTTTCTTTTTTCCATTTCATTATAGCAGTAATTAATGATATCACTTCTCTTAATTATTCCTATAAAAATCCCATTATCATCTGTAACTGGAACGAAATTTTGATTAATTGCTAATGATATTAACCCTTCAATATTCGATGTTATTGATACAGATTTATGAGAAATTCTTCTTTGAATATTTTTAACTTTGACACTTTCAGTATTTTTAAAATTTAAATCCGGAGTATTTTTAAGCTTCCAAAGCAAATCTCCTTCTGTTAATGTTCCAACATACTTTCCTTCTCTATTAATAAGAGGAATTGCAGTGTATCCATGATGCTCCATTTTCTCCATTACTTGTCTCATTGTTGAGTCTTCATTTTCACACACTACTTCATTTTTAGGAGTAAGAAAAAAGGCTATATTCATAAATAAAATCCTTTCCTTAAATGTATTCGTTATTATAGCTTATACATTTATTTTACCATATTTTTAAGAAAACTTCCTTATGGAATTTATTACTTATTCGTAAATTTTTCTTAATTATATATTAAATTTTCATAAAGCATAATTCTCAGCTTTTTCTCTCTTTTATATTATCAAATTTATACATATAATCCAAATAAGAATCTTCTTTTAATTGAGAACTTATTTCCTTATATCCGATTTCACCTTGAAGTGTTTTCTTTACTATTATCTCAAACAAGATATTATTTTTACACTTTGAGCATCTTCCTATAGCAGCGAATCGCCAGTTGAAAAGTTCTATTGACGTTTCTAAATTTACACTTCTACTGCATTTAGGGCATTTAAACTGTAACTTATCTATATCTATTTCTATTTGTTCAAGATTAGATACATTAATTGCTGGCATATTATATATATCTCTCACTATATGATTTTTTATTATTCTTGAATTATAAATACGCTTAAATATCTCCACTGTATAAAAAGCATCATTTAAAGCATCATGAAGTCTTTCCTCATTTACCCTTATTTTTAATTCATCAAGAGCTGTTTTAAGACCAAGAACTTTTTTATGTGCAAGTATTTTACTTGCATATTCCTGAATATCTAGATAACTATCAAGCCAATTTAAATCTTTATATCCATGATAATTGGAATTTATAATTATTTCAGCCACATCATCTTTAGCCCATGAACACAATACATCTCCATCTTCGAACATATCTTTTAATTTATTAATAGCTTCTTCAAATGTAATCCCCTTTTTTTCAAGAATATTGCTATCTATCTTTGTTATTTCGCTCACTTTAGGATTGATTATTGGAAAAATAGTTGGTTTTATATATTCTCTCATTTCACCTAAAGGCTTCATATATTTATCAACCTTAATGGCACCAATTTCTATAATCTCATTTTCAAGATTAATACTTTTCAAATCAGCATTTTTTTCAAAAAAATCTTCATAATACTTTGTTATATTTTTTAAATTATTAAATTCTAAATCTACTATAATGTACCCCATTTATATTCCCCTCTAATTAATATCTATTCCTGCAAGTCTCATTAGATGTACTGCATTTCTCGTCTCACTCTTTCCTCGTCTTAATATATAATCAAATTTTATTTTATTATTTTCATAAAATTCTCTGAAGTTATAATTTATAATACTACTATTTTCCTTCTCTAAATCACATAGTTCAAGGTCATGTGTAGAAACAATTCCCATACCTTTGTATGCTATAAGCTGTTTAATTAATATGGAAGCTCCTGAATGCCTATCTTCTGAATTTGTTCCTTTAAATATTTCATCAAGAAGAAAAAACACCCTTTCTCCTCTTTTTGCTGCATCTATTAATAATTTTATTCTTAAAATCTCTGCATAAAACGATGATATACTTTCTTCAAGATTATCTTTTGTTCTCATGCATGTATATAAGTTCATTATTCCACATACAAACTTTTCTGCACATACAGGTCCTCCAGTATAACTTAAAATCATATTTATTCCTATAGTTCTTAAAAAAGTACTTTTTCCAGACATATTTGATCCTGTAATAAGTGCAACAGTATTATTATCTTTAAGAGAGAAATTATTTTTAATACAGCTTTTGCTTAATAAAGGGTGCCCTATATTCACTCCTCCTATAACTTTATCAACAGATATTTGTGGATAACACCAAGTTTCATGTTCAAAATCTAGATTTGCAAAACTACACATCTCATCAACCTTATACATAACCTCTAGCCATTGTTTTAAATTTTTTCCATTCTTTAATTTCCATTTTTCTATACTTCTTATTAAAAATACATCTGAAAACAATGTTATGTTTATTATAAAATAATATGCATTATACTTACTATCTCCTATCCAGCTAAAAATGCTAGAAAGCTTCTTCATTGACAATCTGCAATCTAATTCTTCAACGCTTACATTCTCACTATTTTTATTTGAAATAAGTTCTTTTTGTAGTTCACTCAAATAACCAGAATCAAACTTTTCCTCTTGTATTAATTCCAGTACTTTACTATATGAAGTCATACTATTTTTTATAGATTCAAATAATTTGATTTCATTTTTCAAATTTTTTGTCATTGTTTTTACAACAATGTAATTGACCATTAAATCCAATAATATAAACGATTCTGGAACTATACCTTTTAATGCTGCAAACACAGATATTATTGTTATAGCAATAAATATTGTTGAAATTATACTTATTGTACTGTTGGTTTTCTGCTCTTGTTGACTCCATTTTATAAATTCATCGATATTATCATTTTCATCTTCTTTAAAATGACCTTCTACTATTAATTTTTGTCTCCAGTCAATCTTCTTAGAAATTTCCTTTATAGCATTCTGTCTCTCTAATATTTCTTTTTCATTAAAAGTAATATCCCTTTTCAAAATACTTGCAAGCCTTTTTCTACCACCTGTTGTAGCACAGGTATTTATAATCTTAAATAAAGAGTTCCTTCCAAATATATCAAGATCATCTGAAAAAGGATGATTAACATCTAAATACTCTTCTCCACCATCTTCTATTTTATTTAAATCTCCATTAACTCGATTTAATCCGTCTTTATTTATCTTTATCAACAGATCAATTTTTTTCTTTTTGTTAAATAGTGAGTCATGAAAATATATAAAAAATAAAAATAATCCTATAAATATTAGTGTTATTAATAACATCATATTTACATTATTATTCTTATACAAAAAATAATCAGTTAATAAACAAAGAATTACTATACCTAATCTTATAATGCTTACAGTATTTATTTTTACTTTTAACGAATCACTTTTTTCTTTATTAATTTTTATATTTCTATTGTAAATCTCTTCAGAATGATTCATAACTCCTCCTTCTTAATGTTAAATATTTTCTCTATCTACTATTATTTTACGTTATTAATTTGCAGTGTCAATGTTAAATTCCATATTTTGTAACTATATTACAACGCAAAAACTCCCTTTAAACTAGTTATTAAATTAGTTTAAAGGGACTCAATTCTATCTATCGTCACTCTGAATTATTGAAACAAATCTTAATAAATCAAGTAATAAGTTCAAGAAGCTTATGAATATAGAATAAGCAAATATAGCAATTTCTTGTTCACTTAATACCCCATACTGACAATTTCTTTGTATTGATTTCATTATAATTATGGCATAAACACTATAAATAATTATTCCTATGGCAGAAATAACCAAAGTATATGTGCTAAATCTAAATAAGAATATATTTAAAATTTCTAAAATAAATAATGCAAATACTCCTCCCCATACAAATGGTGCTAATCTAAAAATATTTTCATCACTTGACCTTAAAGCTATTATATATGCTATACCAAAAATTAATACAACCCCTATAACTACTGATATAAACAATCCACTTCCAAGTCTATAAAAATAATACACATATGATGATCCTGACAATACTCCAAGTATTAATGCATATATATACATACTACTTTTACTTCTTATAAAACCACCTTTTCTAGAAAACATTGAAAATAAAACAACTATAAAGAAAGCTATATTCAATATACTCTTTATTGAATAAGGTATTAAATATACCCCTGCAAATGATCCAATTGCCAAAAATATTAATCCTAAAAAAAATGTTTTTAAGATTTGAAGATAATTTTGTTTTACAATATTATTCAAGTAAAACACCTCCCAATTTAATAATTAACCAAAATAAAATATATATACATACAAAATTAAATATATATACCTAAGAATAAGTTATATCTATATAAAAAGCACTATTATTACATTTATATTTAACTATTAACTCCTTAATTATTTCTATATATTTGAAATCTAATCAAATAATGGTATAATCTAAACATATATTCCATAATTAGTAAGGAGATGATTATTATCAGAAATGATTCATTAAAAATATACAAATACCTCTCAATAGTACTACTAATTTTTATAGTTTTACTATCTTTTTATGACTTACAATGTATAAATTCAATACATAGCCATAATTTAAAAACTATATCACTTTTTTTTCAGCTATTATTATTTATTATATTCATACTCTATATAATTTCAAGTAAAAAACTTTCTCAACAGGAAAATGATGAATTTGATTCTTTAACAAAAATTGTACCTGGTGGAATTGCAAAAGTATATGGAAATGATAAATTTACAATTCAATATGCTGATGATAAATTTTATAAAATGATTGGCTACACTAAAGAAGAATTCCTTAGAGACTATAATAATAATTCAAAATTTTTAATTCATCCTGATGATTTGACTTCAGTAATAAGGTCATTTAAATTTCAGTTAGATAACGGACAACCTTTTAAAGCACAATTTCGTGTAATAAAAAAGGACAGTGAAATAATCTGGATATCAGCTCGTGGAAATACCTTATCAATAAATAAGAATATATCTTTATATAATTTCATATTTACTGATATTACAATTCCTAAAAATGCAATGTCTAAATTAGATTTAGAAAATAAACGTTATGAAATAATATGTAAACTATCTGATGATATATATTTTGAATATGATATCTTAAATGATACTCTTATAAACAGTACTGTCTGTCAAAAACTTTTTGGTAACGATCATGTAATCTCAAATTTTAAAGAGAACTTAATAAATAGCGATGTTATTTATAAAGATGATATTGAAAGCTTTATAAATCTATATAATGATTTTAATAATGGAAGTAAAAATATTTCTTATAGACTAAGAATAAAAAATTCTGATAATAGCTATACAAAATGGCAAATTCAAGGTTCTCCTATATATGATCAAAATAATGTTCCAATAAAAATTATAGGAAAAGCTATTAATATTTCACAGCTATCTAAAGACTTAATCGAATTATAATTTCACAAATAAAACCTTCTTAAGTATGGAACTTAAGAAGGTTTTATTTTTTATGTTAAATTATTCTTGACTTAAACACTTATATATCTCTTCCAAATTATATCTCATTGCTTCAACGTAACTCTTATCATCTTCATTTGATTCTAAAGTTAAAATAGGTACCACTTCTGCTCCAACTTCCTTAGCTAAAGTTTCTGAAACCTTTGGGCTTGCTAATGACTCTGAAAAAACAGTTTTTATATTATTTTCCTTACAGAATGTTACTAACTGCTCTAATTGCTTAGGTGTTGGTTCACCTTCTGCAAATAAGTTTTCTACTGATTTTTGTTGCAATCCAAAATCTCTACACAAGTATCCAAAAGCTGCATGCCCTGTAACAAAATCTTTTGTTGATAAGTTATCAAATTTTTCTTTGTACTCATTATATAAACTTTCTAATTCACCTACAAAAGCATCATAATTTTCTTCATAATAAGCTTTATTATCTTCATCAATTTCAACAAGAGTATCTTTAATATTTTCAGCTTGTTTTTCAGCTTCTTTTAAGCTAAGCCAACTGTGTGGATCTATAACCTCTCCTTCTTTTCTTACTTCTACACCTTCACTTGAATCCACAATTCGTAGTTCTTTATCTCCTATTACACTCTTTACTTGATCAACCCATGTCTCAAGGCCAAGTCCATTATATATAAATGCATCACTTTTTATTAATGCTTCAAAATCTTTTGTTTTTGGTTCATAATCATGAGGCTCCATATTATCAGGAACCATGCAGCTAACTTCTGCTTTATCTCCAGCAATTTTATCTGCAAACTCCTTTAACGGATATACCGAAACCATTATATTAACTTTTTTATTACCTTCATCATTTGTAGTTTTTGTATCAGAATTTGTTCCACATCCAATGAGCATTATGCTTGTAATCACAGCCAAAGCCCCTGAAATAATCTTTTTTTTCATTTCTACCTCCATTTTGCATATGATTTGCATTTGCATTATGATAATATATTACTATCTTATAATAAAAATGTCAACATAAACACCTACATCTATTTTTTACATTTATATCTCTATATATTCATAATATGGATTTATATAGTCCAAAATATTCTTGTCATTAATCTGACTAGTAAAAAATATAATCTGTTTGAAATTTTCTTCTACCAAAAGACGTAGTGCTTTTTTTCTTTTACTGTCATCATATTGTGCAAATGTATCATCCAACAGAAGTGGTACATTTTTATTTTTGAAAAACATTTCTGAAAAAGATAGACTTAATGCTAAATATATTTGGCTAATAGTACTACTACTTAATTTATTTAAGTCATAAAATCTGTCACAACTATAAATCTCTATTCCACTTCCCTTTTCAATTTTAATCTTATCAAATTTCATTGAAGATAATCTGTTAAGTCTTTTTAAAACTTTACCATTTAATTCATCTCCAATAAATAATTTAATATGATCATATGATTCCTCTAATAAAACTTTCTTTTTAAGATCTTTTAATTTTATAATTAAATTGTCAATTGAATAATCTTCAGCTTCAATAATTATTTTTTTATCCAGTATGCTTTTTTCAATTTCTTTTATATTAATTTCAATATTGAGAAGATATTTTTTTGTTTCTTCTATAGTTTTGTGAATGTTAAATCTATCTATTTTTAGTTTTTCGTATCTTTCTATTCTTTCTACTAATTCATCTATATTGCTACAAGATAAAGTATCATAAAACAATTTTAATATATCTTGGTTTTCCTTAAAAAGATGCTGCAAAGTATTAATCCTCTCTTCATTAAATTCAGCCTCTTTTTCTTTTAAAACCAATTCATAATTATGCTTATAGCTTATATATTTATCATACTTTGTAAGCTTTTCTATAAATTCCTCATAGCTATTGCAGTTGGTTTCTTTAATATATATATTTATTTCTTCTTCTTCATCTTCAACTCTCTTTTTTGCTTTTTGAATAAGATCAATATCCTTCTTTGCAATTTTATTCTTTCTAATTATTAATGAATATTTAAAATATCTTTTTATTAAAAAAACAAACAATACTATACAAAGTATTGACCCTGGTATATATTTCATAACTACTGATAATAAAAATAATATACATAAAACTACTAGTTCTATATTAGTTAATATGATTTTTCTATTAATGTCTTTAGTGTTTCTATCAATCTTATGTTTGCTTTGGTTTTCTAATCTATATTTTAAATCCTTTAATCCATCTTTATAAGATTGAAGGAGATTCTCTATTTCCCCTCTATACTTTCCTATAAATTCAATACAATCAATATTAGCATCCTGCTTAATAAGTTCCCTCTTAGTCTTGTTGATAAACTCATAATTTATTTTATATTTATTTATTTCTCGCTCAATTTCTTGTTGATCATTCTTTAATTTATATATTCTATCTAGTAAATTATCTCCCATTGAATCAATATTCTTATAGAGACTAATATCTTTACTAAATTCATCATTTATTTTTTTTAATTCTTCCAAATCATTAATTTTTCTATTTCTCAAACTTAAAAATTCTCTATATTTAACACATTCATACTCCATTGTTTCTAATAATTCAATAGAAGGAAGTTTATTCTTTTTAGTATCCTTCAATTCTGATTTATCATGCTTATTATTTAAATATAAGAAATCAAATGTATTTTTTTGTACTTGTCCAATATCTAAGGACTTCATATATGATGAATAGCTTATATTTAATAAACTTTTTCCTGGTTCTTTTAAATGTGTAACTTTTATTTTCTTTCCAGTAGAAGCATCTATCACTTCACATATATCCTCTTTATTGTCTAATCCAAATATCCTATCTATTATTATTTCCCTTCCATCATATTCAACAACTAACTGTCCTGAAATCTTTTCACCACTTAAAGGCAGATATTTTTTTCTATCTTCTAACTCTTCTTTAATTCCATAAAGCCATATTCTTATAAATGTTTCTATTGAACTTTTTCCTGATTCATTTTCTCCATATACTAAATTAAATCCTTCTTTGAATTCAATCATTTTATTTTTTAATCCCGCAAAATTAATAATACATATACTTTTTATTCTCATTAATTTTTACCTCTTATCTTAAACTATGCTTTTGTACATTATAAATTTAAAAATTAATTATCTATTGTTAAATGTCAATTGTAATATACACTATAAATATCTTTCGAACTTTTGTTCTAATTTTATCATGTATTTCTAATCTTTCGCAATTTATCAATATTGTTACCTATGATATAATATAAAATATTTATATCTTAAAACCATTATATTTTTTAGGAGAAATTAATGAACGAGCAACAATATATAAAGATAACTTCATATTTTAGAAAAACTAAACTTAGAGAAAAAACAGTAATATATTTATGCAAGTATACACCTTTAATAGTTGCTTTTTGCTATTTTGCTACCTTAGCTATTCTACTTATAAGCAAAAATGAAAAACTTATTCTATTTTTATTAATACCTGCAACAAATTTTATATTTATTACATTACTTCGTAAAATTCTTAATAGACCTAGACCTTATGATGTATTTAATCATATTCCGCTTGTAAAATATACTCCTGGAAAAGGTAAGTCTTTTCCAAGCAGACATACTTCTAGCGCCTTTATTATAGCCATATCATATTTTTACATTAATTATGTATACCTTGGACTATTTATGCTTATAGTAGCAATAATTATTGGATTATCAAGAATTATTGCAGGAGTACACTTTCCAAAAGACATTATAGCCGCTATTGTTATTAGTATTATATGGGCTTTTATTGGATTCAATATATAATTTTTTTTAATAAAAAAGCGTATTACTAAAACTTAGTAATACGCTTCTCGATCTCAGAATAATATATTATACTTTTGTATATAGCATAATATCTTTAGAATTTAAACCCAATTTCTAAGCTTAGATTCTGTGTTCATATTCTTCGACCATTCTTTTTACCATTTCTCCGCCTACTGAACCACATTGTCTAGAACTAAGGTCTCCATTATATTCTTTAAATGGTACTCCAAGTTCTTGAGCAACTTCGTTTTTAAACCTTGCTAAACCTTGTTTTGCTTCTGGAACTAATGCACTCTTTGACATAACGATCCCTCCTCGGTTAATTTGGTATTTAGTCAGTAGAAAAATTTTTTTAAATCCTCCTGCCGACAATAGTATTTTGCCCGACTTATTATTTTATATTCCTGATTTTTTAAGGCAATTTTTGGTATATATCAGATAGATCAAGACACTTGTCTTTCATAAAACACGATAAAAGCTCCATAGCTATCATGTTTATTTGTTTAATATCCTCATCAATTATATTCCCACTATCTTTCATTCTATATAGTGGTGCATTTATCTCTTTAAAGAATCTACCTATTTCTTCTTTTAAAAATTTTTCTGTATATCCTTCTTGTTTTAATGCATTAAGCCTCTTTTTAAAATCAAATATTTTTAAAGGAGATAGCATATATATTTTATTTTCTGCTAATTTTTTAAAATCATATTTCCAACTTTTAAAAATATTGAGTTCATAAATTTCAGATTTTTTGTCACTATCTATTTTATATTCAAATAAATCTGGGACCTCTATATCTGAATCTATAACCAGTACTTTAAATTCATTATTTTCTTTTATTACTGGAGTATTATCTTCATTATCACAAGCTTTTTTATACTGGTTTCTTTTTACTTGAAAATTAACTACATTTTCATAATTTCCACATACCTGAAATTTTTTTATATAAATTGCTATATTGTTACAATCATATGATTGTATTCCTATTCTATATTTAAATTCTCTATAATCATCTAATACTGATACAATAAAATCATCTTTTTCAAAATCACACAAATCTTCAAAAGTTATAGCAGTACTTGTCCCTAAGCAATCATCATATAAAAAATTTATTAAATCTATAAATAATCTATTATTTATAAAGAAAATCTTTCTTATTATATCGCTTACTTGATTCATAATACTAGTATTTTCTTTTATATTTCCTGAAATATGACCACAAAACTTTTCTTTAAAATTGCTATAATCCTTTGGCTCAATAGTATTTAATTTACACCTGCTTTTTTCCTGTTTAATGTTATTAACTTTTTTCTCTTTTTTTATATCATTTAGCAAAACTAATTTATTCATTTCGTATTCCACCTCATCATGGATTATTACCATAATATGCATTTATTATACCAATATTGTATTTTTTAATTTGTTTAATAACTAAATTTCCAAAATAAAAATTATTATTTTCAGGCCGAGTCTTTAGTACTGTTAATTTTTTAGTAATACTATATACACCTCAATTTAATACAATCTTAAACCTTTCATTTAATAATATGAATTTTCATTTAAAACAGAATAGAATTTTAAAATTACAATTTAATATATTAAAAATTTTTTATAATAATGTTTTTATAAATAAATAACAAAAGATCGTAGTACAAAAGCTGTACTACGATCTAGTTTGGCAGGGGCACTAGGATTTGAACCCAGAACCAATGGTTTTGGAGACCACTACTCTACCGTTGAGCCATACCCCTAAGACATTTGTTATTTTATCATAATTAAACATTAGTTGTCAACATTATTTTTCAATATATATTACTTTCTATCAAATTCAACTATATAATATAATTTTTCATCATTAACCATAATATAAATTTATTAAGATTTTCTGAAAAATATAACCCAAACTTCTAAATATTCTTATAAATAAATTATTATTATATAATTTTTCTTGTTTAAATCACTAGATTATTTTATAATATAATTACAATTAGTTTGATAATCAAAATATTTAACAATCAAAATTATTTAGCGAAAGGATATATGTGAAATGAAATTTAATTCTCTTAAAATCGGAAATTTAAATGCTGAAGTTCCAATAATTCAGGGTGGTATGGGAATAGGTGTATCTTCATCTAAATTAGCTGCTGCTGTAGCAAACTCAGGTGGTATAGGTATAATTTCCGCAGCTCAGTTAGGTTATAATGAGCCAGATTTTGAAAAAAATCCACTTGAATCAAACTTAAGGTCTTTAAAAAAACATATCGCTCTTGCAAAATCTAAAGCTCCAAACGGTATAATTGGAATTAATGCCATGGTTGCAACAAATAATTATGAAGAACATATTAAAGCTGCTTTAGATGCAGGTGTAGATTTAATAATTTCAGGTGCTGGACTTCCTACAATGCTTCCTAAAATAGTAAAAGGACATGATGTAAAAATTGCTCCAATAGTTTCTTCTTTAAAAGCCGCAAAGGTAATTCTTAAACTTTGGGATAAGCACGATAATGTAGCTCCTGACCTTGTTGTTATAGAAGGACCTAAAGCTGGTGGACACCTAGGTTTCAAACTTGATGAATTAAATGATGAAGATTTTGATTTTGATAAAACTGTAATTGATGTTATAGATGAAGTAAGAAAATACGAAGAAAAATATGATAAAAAAATTCCTGTTGTTGTTGGTGGCGGAGTTTTCGATGGCAATGATATTGCTCACTATTTGAAATTAGGAGCAAGTGGAGTTCAAATGGCTACAAGATTTGTTGTAACTGAAGAATGTGATGCTTCACAAGAGTTTAAGAACGCTTATCTTAATTGCAATAAAGATAATATTCAAATAGTTAAAAGTCCTGTAGGAATGCCAGGAAGAGCTCTTAGAAATGAATTTGTAAAAAAATCATCTCTAGGACCTGAGAAAATAACTCATTGTTATAACTGCCTTACTCCTTGTAACCCAGCAAATACTCCTTACTGTATAAGTAAGGCTCTTATAAATGCTGTTAAAGGAGATATAGATCAAGGTCTTATATTCTGTGGAGAAAATGCATATAGACTAAATAAAATGACAACAGTTAAGGAATTAATTGATGAGCTCATTACAGAGTTAAAAAATGCCTAATAAAATAAGTTTTATTGTTGGACATAATATAAAAAATAAAAAAATTACCAGAAATCAATTCTGGTAATTTTTTATTTTATAAATTAACATATTTGTTCTATTGTAAATTAAATATGAGCAATTACTTCAACTTCGCATAATACTGACTTAGGAAGTTCTCTAACTGCAACACATGAACGAGCAGGATTGCTTATAAAATATTTTGCATATATTTCATTAAATTTTGTAAAATCAGCAATATCAGCTAAAAAGCATGTAGTTTTAATAACATTATTAAAATCAATATTATTAGCTTCTAATATAGCTGAAATATTTTTCATTACTTGTTCTGCCTGTTCTTCAATAGTACTTCCTACAACTTCTCCATTTTCAGGATTTAAAGCAATTTGACCTGATGTAAATAATAAATCTCCAAAGGCAACAGCTTGAGAATATGGACCTATAGCTGCTGGAGCCTTATCTGTTTTTGTAACTTTTAACATATAAACTTCACCCCAATAATATATTTTATAAACTATATTATATAACAGCTAAATAAAATAATCCATTATTTTGCTTCTCTCTTAATGATTAAGATAGTTATAAATTTTATCCACAATTTTTATTATTTTTTTAATTTTAATCACAGTTTAATTTACTTTTGTTGATTAATATTCTGTTATTATCCACTTTAATTTTTTCATTATTTATAAAAACATCCTTACCAGACCAGTTTATAAACATTATTTCTATACTATCATAATTATCATTAAACTTGTTATTTAGTATATTTATAGATATATTTATGTTATCATTTTCTTCAACATTTATCTCATAAATATTATATTCTCCATTTTCATATTTAAAGCTTTCTCCATCATCAATATAATGATTATAAGTACTATTTGTTTTATCAGAACTCAAATAAAGTTCCATTGTTAATTTATTTAATTCCTTTTCCCCAATATAATTTTGTTCTTCACATATTGGGATTATAGTACCACCTTTTATAAATATTGGGCATACATCTAATGGTGTATTCTTAATTATATATTGTCCACCCTTGAATTCTTCTTTTGTCCAATAATCTATCCATGTATTTCCCTCTGGAAGATATACCATCCTACATTTTGCGCCTTGTTCTAATACTGGTGCAACTAAAATATTATCACCGCAAATGAATTGGTCATTAATTTCATATGTGTTTTTATCATTTTGATAATCGAATAATAAAGGTTTTAAAAATGGTGATCCACTATTGCTGCATTTCCACATTGTATCATACATATATGGTATTAATTTATAACGAAGTTTAATATATTTTCTATTAATATCTTCTGTTTCTTTATCAAATGCCCATGGCTCCTGATCTCTTGTTCCCATTGCAGCGTGATTTCTAAATAGTGGAGTAAATGCTCCTACTTGAACCCATCTACTTAATAACTCTGCACTACAATCATGACCAAATCCACCTACATCAGTACCACAAAAAGTCATTCCACTTAACCCCATATTCATAAGCATCGGAACTGACATTCTCAAATGTTCCCATGTGCTTTGATTATCTCCTGTCCATACAGTTGAATATTTCTGCGTACCAGCATAACCTGCTCTTGTTACTATAAATGGTCTCTTATTGATTGATGATTTTATACCTTCATAGGTTGCTTTTGCCATAAAATGACCATAAACATTATGCGCCTCTCTATGTTCAACGGGTATCCCATCATTATTGAACATTACATCATCAGGAAGCGGTCCCCTAAAGCTTGCAGGTTCATTCATATCATTCCATATTCCACTTACCCCTGCATCCATCATTATCTTCTGATTATCTGCCCACCACTCTCTTACATTGGAATTTAAAAAATCAGGATATACAGCATCTCCAGGCCACACTTCATTCACATAAGTAATATCATTCTTATCGGTTGCGAAATATTTATTTTCAAGACCTTCCTTATAAATTTTATAATTCTTGTCCACTTTAACTCCTGGATCTATAATAGTTACTACTTTGAATCCCATTTCTTTTAGCTTTTTAATCATATCTTCTGGATTTTTAAATCTTTCATTATCCCATGTAAATACTCTATATCCATCCATATAATCAATATCCAAGTAAATAGTATCACACGGTATATCTCTTTTTCTAAAATTCTCTGCAATTTCCATAACTCTTTCTTCATTATCGTATGACCATCTACACTGTTGATAACCAAGAGTCCATTTCTGCGGCATAGGCATAGTACCTGTAAGAGTTGTATATCCACTTACAACATTCTTTATACTAGGTCCATATATAAAATAATAATCAAGATTACCGTCTACTGCTGAAAAATAATAATATTTTGAATTATCTCTTCCCATATCAAAATGTGTCTCAAAATGATTATCAAAAAATATTCCAAAAGCATTATCTTTCTTTAAACCTATAAAAAACGGAACTGATTGATAAAGTCTGTCAAAAGTTTCTCCATGTGGTGCAGGATTATCAGTATTCCAATTTACATAGTGATATCCCTTTTTATTTAAATGGCCTGTCTTTTCACCAAATCCATAAAAATACATATCCTCTTCCATATTCTTCGCAACATAAACCTTATATTCTGAATCTCTGCTTGTTGAGTGTCCTTCTGCTTCAGCAAGCTGATAATCTCCATATCTTCTTTTAAATGGATCACATTTTTCTCTATAATCACTACATAGCAAAGTTTCATTAGAATCATATATATCAACTATAAATTCATCATGTACTTTTACTATAAGTTTATTGGTAGTAATTTGTATTTTACCTTCAAACTCTTTTATATCAAAATTTAATTCATCATCTTTTAGTAACTCTATATTTTCTACCGCTTTAGAAATTCTTTCTTTTCTAAATAGCGGAACAAAAAAGTTAATAATATCGTCACTAATAATTGATATAATTGCATCTATATTTTCATATTTGATTATTACTTTATTTCCATCAACTTCATAATTTTTTATTTTTCCAAACACCTCATGTTTTCCTTTACATAAATTCATAATTTGCCTCCCTAATATATAAAATAATTTCTTTATTTTTACTTATAATATAAATCCTATAATTATATATTAATGAGTTTTATATTTTTTTTCTTATGTATTTATGATTTAAAATTATGTTATTATGACTTTTTATTCTTAAATTCCTGTCTATATTTTATTGGGCTCATTCCAGTAAATTTTTTAAATACATTTATAAAATTGCCCATATTATTAAATCCACATTCAAGACATATATCCATAACTTTTCTGTCTGTACTAATTAACAATTCTTCAATCTTTTTTATTCTATATTCATTAAGATATTCAATTGGAGATCTTCCTATCATTGATTTGAAAAACCTACAAAAATACTGTTCATTCATATTAATTTGTCTAGCCATATCTTTTATATATATCTTTTCACTATAATTTTTTTGAATATAAGATATTATAGTTTTTATATACTCTACCTTATAATTTTCACTTTCAGAAGTATTGTTTACAATTAACTCATTTTCATATAGCAATGCTAAAATATTAAGAAGTGATGCTTTAATTTTTATTTGCGATGAAAGATTTTCAGCCCTATTCCCTTCTATTTCTTGTGAAAGAGGACCTTCATCTTTAAAAGCCTTTAATATATTTTTATATTCATGTAATATTTTTTTAGAAAAATCATTCTCAATATGTATAAAAGATGGAAGCTTTAAATTTCCATTAAGCATCGGTTGGATAAGCTTCATCTGTATTGAATCTATCATGTCAAAACTCAACATTCTCAAATCAAAAACAACTGCACTTTCACTATATGGAAATGTTGAATCAATATAGTGAAGTTCCTCACTATTTATAAAACAAAAACATTCATCATCAATTATATGTTTATCCATATTTATTTCTACAACATATTTACCTTTTTTTAAATAAATCATTTCAAGTTCACTATGCCAATGATGTTTTACAAGAAGTTTATCTTTATTGCTACTTTTTAAATAAAATCCACAGGGAAAATTCTCAGTTCCATGTTCTTTAATTTCTTTTAATTTATTCTTGTCCATAAAACCACCCTTTTTATTTATTTTACATTCAAAAATTTCAATACATTATGGTTTATATGTTTTTTATAAATTCTCAATCCTATGAAATATTAACTTTATCAATATTTATATTTAAATATAAAAAAAGCCGTAGCACAACGTGCTACGACAATTCTGGCAGGGGCACTAGGATTTGAACCCAGAACCAATGGTTTTGGAGACCACTACTCTACCGTTGAGCCATACCCCTAAGACA